>ERZ773075.485-NODE-485-length-30267-cov-54.7923_pt1 | contig 30267 bp, 22 predicted proteins | sample MGYA00580614_ERZ773075 | MGnify/ENA primary metagenome ERZ773075 (study PRJEB29015, sample SAMEA2738021) | human oral metagenome | biome: human oral; feature: human-associated habitat; material: dental | place: China | collected 2043 ...
CAGGTAGGTCAGGCCCGAGGTGGTCTGGCGGATGTGGAGCGCCGTCTCGTTGTCGACGATGTCGTCCCGCATGCCCCAGGCCAGGAGAACCGCCTCGGAGCCCCAGCCGACCACGCATCCGAGCGCCGCGAGCACACCGATCAGGGCCGAGCCGGTGGTCTCCTCGCTGGAGGAGGACCAGCCGATGACCGCCACGGCCGCTAGCGCCACCATGAGCGCCACGATCTGGCGGGGCCGCATGCGCTCGCCCAGCAGGAGGAAGGCCAGCAGTGTACCGAAGGCGGGGTAGAACGTGGAGATGATCGCGGTGTAGCCCGGACCGATGTTGTTGATGGCGATGAGGTAACCGGTCATGCCGATCGGTCCGCCCAGCAGAGCGGCCAGCATGACGGCCTTGCCGCTGCGCGTCCTGATGGCGGCCGCCGTGTCCCGCAGGCGCCCGCGCGCCGCCATGTAGATCAGGAGGATGACGGCGCTGGACGCGTCGTGGAGGCCTGCGCTGGTCAGGGATGCGTGATCCCCGCCGACGAACGGCGCGAGCAGAAGGGCCATGCCGAGGACGACGGTATCGACGCCCCAGAGCATGCCGCTGAGAATTCCGTACTTCATGCTGCGCTCCTCATTCCGAAAGGGATTCCGCTGGCCCCGAGGGGGCGGTGGTCGGCTCTGCGGCCTCTGCGTAATCGGCCAGGAGCCAGTCGACATGGTCGACGGCATGACGGTAGTAGATGAGGAGCCACTCGCCGACGTCGTCCCCCTCGGCCTCCTTGGCGAGCGCCCACACGTACCAGCACCAGCCGGCGAAGACCACGTAGGACCAGAAGTGGCGCCTCTCGCGCTCCGTGGGCGTCCGGCCGAAGTAGAACTCGAGCGCCTTATCCCCTCGGTCCAGCGGCAGCTGGGCGCACACCACCATGGTGCCGAAGTCGCTGGCGACGTCGGACATGCCGGCGTACTCCCAGTCGATGAGATCGAGGCGGCCGTCGGGAGAGACGAGGAAGTTCAGCGGGAAGAAGTCGTTGTGGCTCGGCGCCTCGGGGAAGCCGTCGGCGTCGGCGAACTCCTTGAGCCTCATGACCTTGTCGCGCAGCTCGAAGTACCTCGGGACGTCGATGGGGCCGTAGCCCTCGAGGATCCTCTCGTACGCGACCCCTTCCCGGACGAAGTCGAAGGTCCGGGTCAGGGTCCTGCCGGACTCGTGCAGCTCCCTGTCCATGCGCATGGCCTGCTCGAGCTCCTCCGGGCGGGAGGCGTCCAGGTTCCGCGAGTCGGGGATGAAGCGCGAGATCTTCCAGCCCTTGGCGGCGTCGCCGGTGACGAAGGTGCGATCGATGCCGAGGTCCCGGGCCAGATTCAGCGCCTCGAACTCGGCCCTCCGGTCGACGATCTTGTCCGTGCCGATGCCCGGGTGCCGGTAGACGTACTGCTCCTCGCCCACGGCGAAGTGGCACGACAGGTTCGTGATGCCCTGCTTGAGCGGGTAGAAGTTGTGCACGTCGTTCTTGCGGCATCCCAGGACCGAGGAGATGTTCTCGAAGATCTCGGAGTCGAGGTTCTCCATGAACATGGGATCGAAGCCGCGGACCTCGTCGAGCGAGTCGAACTCGTTGATCACCCCGGCCGGGTACTGCCGGATGACCATGTCGAGATCCTTGACGTGCTCGATGTAGATCTGCTCCCACAGCTTGGGCGCCGTCTCGGGCAGGGCGTAGACCTCCTCCAGGATGCGTCGGAAGCCGGCCGAGAACGCGCGGTCGAAGTAGACGTGCCCCAGCATCGTCCAGGCGTCGTGACCGCCGACCGTGACGCCGGTGATCCGTCCGCCGGGACCGGTGGAGATGCACCACTCCTGGGTGGGGCCCTCGACGTACTGGGCCGAGTAGTAGGCCTGGTACACGTGGGAGTCGAAGGGGTTGGACGTGAAGTAGTCGTCCGAGGAGCAGACGTAGGTGTTGCCCAGGTCCTCTCGCACCACCCACAGCGAGCCGTTGTTGTTGCGGGCCACGTAGTCGTCGTTGACGACGATCTTGACCCCGAACCGGTCGGCCAGGTGGAAGAAGTACTCCTTCCTGTACCCGACGACCACCGTGATGTCGGTGATGCCCGCCGCGTGCAGCTGCTCGATCTGCCTCTCGACGAGGACCTCTCCGCGCACGCGCAGCACCCCCTTGGGGCGCTCGTAGGAGATCGGGGCGAAGCGCTCGGACAGGCCCGCGGCCATGATGACCGCGTTATCGACCCGGTAGGGCTCCAGCGCCCTCCTGCCGGCCTGCGTGATGCGCCGCTCGGCGATGTATCCGGCGGCCTCGCACATGCGCACGGCGGTGTTGACACCGCCCAGCGACATCTGGGTCGTCTCCTGGATCTGTCGCTGCGTCAGCGGGGCGTCCGCGCGCGCAAGGGCGTACAGGACGTCGAATTGGGGCTGCGAGAGCGCGCCTGTCATCGGCTCTGTCATCGGCTTCACCATGTCCGTTCATTTTCCGGTGGGATCGGGGTGCGTTCAAAGATAACGAATGAACTTCGAAAAGTGAACGTGGGGGGTGTCACCCTGCGCCCGCTCCCGGTCGCCGGGGCGCGTCCCGCGGCCGGTGCGAACGTCTCCGGGCTCATCGTCGCCCGCGGTCCAGCAGCCCCAGGAGGTAGGTCCCGTAACCCGACTTGGCGAGCGGCTCGGCGCGCCGGCGCAGACCCTCGTCGTCGATGAAGCCCATGCGCCAGGCGACCTCCTCGGGAGCGCCGATGTTGAGGCCCTGACGGTGCTGGACGGTGCGGATGAAGCTGGTGGCGTCGGCCAGGGAGTCGAAGGTGCCGGTGTCGAGCCAGGCGGTGCCGCGGGGCAGGACCTCCACGGTGAGCCTGCCGGCCTCCAGGTAGGTGCGGTTGACGTCGGTGATCTCGTACTCGCCGCGGGCGGAGGGCTTGAGGTTCCTCGCGATCTCGACGACGTCGTTGTCGTAGAAGTACAGGCCGGGCACGGCGTAGGTGGAGCGGGGACGGGCGGGCTTCTCCTCGATGGAGATCACCTTGAAGCTCTCATCGAACTCGACCACGCCATAGGCGGTGGGGTCGGCGACCTGGTAGGCGTAGACGACGCCGCCATCGGGACTGGTGTGTCGGCGCAGCCGGGTGCCCATACCGGGACCGTAGAAGATGTTGTCGCCCAGGACCAGGGCGGCGCTGTCGGTGCCGATGAAGTCGGCACCCAGGACGAAGGCCTGGGCCAGTCCGTTGGGCTCCTGCTGAACGGTGTAGGACAGGTTGACGCCGAGCTGGGAGCCATCTCCCAGGAGACGGTGGAAGGAGGGGGCGTCATGGGGGGTGGTAATGATGAGAACGTCCTGGATCCCGGCGAGCATGAGGGTGCTCAGGGGGTAGTAGACCATCGGCTTGTCGTAGACGGGTACCAGCTGCTTGGAGGTCCCCAGGGTGATCGGGTTGAGTCGCGTGCCGGAGCCACCGGCCAGAATGATTCCTCGCATGCGCTCAGTGTGGCCCATGCGTGCTTCCGGCGTCGCATCGCGAGCGCCGCGGTCGTCGTGCTGCGGCGCCCCGCGGGTAATGGGTTAGCGTGTTGTTATGGAGAGACTCATCGGTGCGCGCCAGTCCTATGACTGGGGCTCGACGACGGCCATCCCCGAGCTGCTCGGCGAGCGCCCCGATCGGCGTCCCTGGGCCGAGCAGTGGTACGGGGCCCACGCCTCCGGTCCAGCCGGTATCGCAGGAGGATCCGCTACTCTGGCCGACCTCATCGACGCCGACCCGCAGCGGCTGCTGGGCGAGGACGTCGTGAGGCGCTTCGGTCCCCACCTGCCCTTCCTGCTCAAGCTCATCGCTCCCGAGCGGGCGCTCTCGCTGCAGGTCCACCCCTCGCTGGAGCAGGCGGTCGAGGGATTCCGACTCGAGAACGAGGCGGGGCTGGCCCTCGATGATCCCGCCCGCTCGTACAAGGACGACAATCACAAACCGGAGATGGTGCTGGCCCTGAGCCGCTACGAGGCCGTGGCGGGGTTCCGCGCCCCTCGTCGGGCCGCCGAGGTCCTGTCGGGCCTCGACTCCGCGCTCGCCCATCGCATGCGGCGCACCCTGCGTCTGAACCCGACCCGGTTCGGCATCCGCCAGGTCTTCTCCGAGCTCGTGTCCGCCGGGACTCGTCCCACGGCCGCGGAGATCGATGAGCTTGTCGAGGAGATCGCCGTGCGCCTGGAGCGGGGGGCCTCCCCCTCGCGGCGCGCGGACGCCAACGCCATGATCATGGCCGGGACCTTCCCGGGCGACCCGGGGGTGGCCGCGGCCCTGCTGCTCAACCCCGTCACTCTCCAGCCGGGCGAGGCCCTCTTCGTGCCCGCGGGCAGCGTGCACGCCTACATCAGCGGACTCGGTGTGGAGATCATGGCCTCCTCCGACAACGTGCTGCGGGCGGGGCTGACGAGCAAGCACGTCGATGTGCCCGAGATGCTCGCCTGCGTGGACTACGTGGCCGCTCCGCCGGTGCGGCCCGCGCCGGAGTACCTCTCCCGCGCCACCCGCGCCTACTACGCGCCGGTGGATGACTTCGAGCTGCTCGTGACCGAGGTCGTCCCCTCCGACGGCAGGGTGCAGGTGCCCGGACGCGGGCCCCGGATCGTCCTGGCGGTCGAGGGGGAGACGGCGATCACGACTCCCGGCGGCCGAGCGGCGCTCGCGCGCGGCCAGGCCCTGTTCATCGGGGCCGACGAGCGCGTGCTCGCCGTCGATGGGGACGGCGTCGTCGTCCAGGCCGACGTTCCCTGAGACCGGGGGCGAGCCGGCTGCCGGTGGACCGCCGGAGGACGGCTCGCGATCAGGCCCTAAACGCTCCCTCCTGACGCACGGCCGAGGCGACCACGGCGGCGTCGGCGTCCGGCGACACCAGCACCGCCGTGAGCCCGGCCCTCCAGGCGGCCAGAACGCCCAGCAGCGCCTGCTCGGTCGTCCTCCGTTGGATCAGGAGGGCCCGGGCGCCCGTGGCGAGCGCCGCCTCGGCGTCGGTCCCAGGGGCGGCGGCGACCAGCGCGTCCCGGCTCACCGTGCGCGGCTCGCCGTTGCGGACGATCTGCAGGGCGGGAGCGGAGCCGTCCGTCGGGACGGCCGGGAAGCGGTCCGCGAGGGGCATGACATCGGCGACTCCGTCCAGCACCAGCGGCGGGAGGGGGCCCGGCCAGCGTGTCGCGAGGGACTCCATTGTCACAAGTACCTGAACGTCCGCTGAGGGAAACAACCAATGAATCCTGAATGCGACCGACATGCTGGGCGCCTCTTCTAGTAGGTTTCCTACAAGAGGATCGTCGGCGTCGAGCAGGACGGGCACGGCCCCCGCCAGCCAGGCCCCCGCGCACCACGTCATCGTCCGCCAGTGCGGCCCCATTCCCAGGTGCACGCCGGCGCCGGATCCCGCCTCCTCTGCGATGAGTCCCGCGCACTTGGCGTTCCACATGCTCAGGACGCGGCCGGTGAGTTCGACGCGTTCGTCGGGGGAGTACCACACCAGCCACGGGTGGGAGGAGTCGGAGGCGGAGGGCAGGGCTCGGGCGAGCGCATCGGGCATGGGGGAGATTCAAGCAAAAACCGGGTGCGATTCAAGCGTCCGCGCCACTGTCGCGCGTCGTCTCCCGAGGAGGCTCGGGCGGTCGCGACGCGGGCGCGGGGGAGGGGTTCCGTGTGCGGGCGCCGCGGGGACGCGACGACGGGCGCCGGGCTCGTGCGGGGGCCGCGCCGGGCCCGTGCCGGAGCCCGCCGGAGGGGGTGTCGAGGGGCGTGTAGAGGAACCCTCAAAATCCTGGCTCCGAGGGCGCTGTTATCGTTCCGTTACACGGACTTTTCGGCGGAATGACGCCGATGGTCACGATTGGGTGACATATCCCTCCCCGGCTTGACTCTCTTTGCTCACGCCCGTGTAATTCATGCGTAGTTACCTGCCCCTGACCTGAAGGGAAGCCAACGTGTGGAACATTCTCGGCGAGGGTCCTCTCGCGCGCACCGACGAAGCCGACGACGAGACCCTGCTGTTCCTCTTCGGCGGTGACGAGGTTGACGAGGGGCCGCTCGCGTGGCAGGAGCGCGCCCTGTGCGCGCAGACTGACCCCGAGGCGTTCTTCCCCGAGAAGGGTGGCTCGACGCGCGAGGCCAAGCGCGTGTGCGCGTCCTGCGAGGTTCGCGAGGAGTGCCTCGAGTACGCCCTGGCCAATGATGAGAGGTTCGGCATCTGGGGCGGCCTGTCCGAGCGGGAGCGTCGCAAGCTCAAGCGTCGCGCGGTATGAGCCCGGCGGGACCCGGCGCCCCGGCTGCTCGTACGACCGGGACCGAGGCGCTCGCGGTCGTGGTCACCGCGGGCGTCACGCCCTACCTGCGCCGGACCCTGCGATCCGTTGCCCGGCAGTCCGTGGAGCCCGAGGCCGTGATCGTGATCGACGTGGCCTCGCGTCACAACGGTCTGGGTGACGGAACGCCCGTCGAGGAGGTCGTCGCGGCCTCGGGGATCGATGCGCGCATGCGGGTTCGCGTCGTGCGCGCCCCCGACGCCAGGGGCTTCGGCGACGCGGTCGCCCGCGGCCTGGCCCTGTACTCCGAGCTCAGCGGGACCGGGACGCGCGGGCCCCGGGCCTCGTCCGATCGGCCCTCGGGCGCCGCGAACTCGAAGCGCTCGCGCGGCACGACGCGGCGCAGGGGGCGGGTCGCCGATCGCGAGGGCGGGAACGCCGGGAGCAGCAGAGCGAGCAGGGGCGGCAGGGGCTGGTTGTGGCTGCTCCACGACGATGCGGCGCCGGCCCCGGGATGTCTCGAGGCTCTTCTGGCCGCGGTCGCGGAGGCGCGCTCGGCCGCGCTGGTCGGGCCCAAGCAGGTCGATTGGGATGAGCCCGAGCACCTCCTCGAGGTCGGGCTGCGCACCACCGCGTCGGCGCGCAGGGCCAATGACGTCGTCGCGGGCGAGATCGACCAGGGTCAGCACGACGACCGCTCCGATGTCCTGGCGGTCGGCACCGCGGGCGCTCTCATCGACCGCGCCGTATGGGAGGAGTTGGACGGCACCTCCCCCGAGTTCCCGGTCTTCAACGACGGCCTCGAGCTGTCTCGCGCGGTCCGCCTGGCCGGTCATCGCGTCGTCGTCGTCCCGCAGGCCGTTATCCGCCACCGGCGTGCCAGCTACTTGGGGTTGCGCCCGTCCCAGGGCGGGGCTCCCGAACGTCCCGCGGCGGACGCGGACCCGCTCCCCTCGGCGCCGTGGGCGCGGGCGGCGGATCCCGACCCGGACCGCTCCTTCCGCGCGCGCCGCATCGCCCAGCTCACCGCCTGGGCGACCTTCTCCGGCCGGCCCATCGGTCTGCTCCTGATCTGGTTCCTCATCCTGGGAATCGCCCGCTCCGGGGTGCGCCTGCTGACCAAGTCCCCGGCCTTGGCCCGTGCCGAGCTCGGGGCCGCCCTGACCGTCCTGCGCCGTGGCGGCGCCATCAGGCGGGGTCGCAGGCGCCTGGCCTCCCACGCCACCGTGCGCCGCTCGGTCCTGACCCGGCTCTACGTCCATGCCGCCGACATCCGCTCGGTGCGCCGCGACCGCCGGCGTCAGGAGCGCGAACGGGCCGTGCGCGCCGCGGCCCCCAGCGAGCTGGAGTTGCGCGAGCTCGCGGTGCTGGCCCGTCGTCGCCGCCTGTCGCTGACCGGCGTGCTCCTGGCGGTGGTCGTCGTGGCGGGAGCCGGCCTGAGCCCGCTGCTGGTGACGGGCTCCATCACCGGCGGCGCCTCGGTCGGCCTGGCCACCACCGGGCGCGCCCTGTGGGGCGCCGCCTGGGCGACCTGGGCCGCATCCGGTGACGGCTACACCGCCGTCGCCAACCCTCTGCTCGCGCTGCTCGCGCTTCCAGTCGCGGTGGCGAGCCGGTTCGGGCTCGACGGAGACGGATTGATTCGCCTGCTGATCCTGGCGGCGGTGCCGCTGGCGGCCCTGGGCGCCTGGTTCGCCGCGGGGACCATCACCCGACGCGTGGGCCTGCGGGCCTGGGCGGCGCTGACCTGGGCGCTGGCCCCCGCCCTTCTGCTGGCTGTGGGCCAGGGGCGGTTGACGGCCGTGCTGGTCCATCTCGCCCTGCCCTGGGCGCTGCTCGCGCTCGCGCGGGCCGTCGGCGCCGATCGGCGTGATGCGGTGCTCTCCGGTCTGGTCGATGCTCACCACGCCACCGAGCGGGAGAAGGCCGATCTCGACCGGTTCGCCTCGGAGCGCGTCGAGGACCTGGCTGCTCTCGCCGACGACTCGGATGACGCCGCGCAGTCGGACGGGACCGGTCCCGACAATGAGGTCGCCGAGGCTGACGAGGGCGCCGACGAGGGCGACGGTCCGGCCTCCTCCGCGACGGATGCTGCGGCGACTGCGGCGACTGCGGTGATTGCGGCGACGAGGGATGCGGCGGACTCGGCGGCTCCGCGTGAGCGCGCCGTCGCCCTGGCCCGCATCGTGGAGGAGAACGACGCCGAGTTCGGCTCGCCCGACCCGATCGCGGAGGCGCGGCGCTCCGCCGAGGACGACGAGGGCGCCGACGAGGGCGACGGTCCGGCCTCCTCCGCGACGGATGCTGCGGCGACTGCGGCGACGGAGGGTACGGCGGACTCGGCGGCTCCGCGTGAGCGCGCCGTCGCCCTCGCCGCGACCACCGAGCGCTACGGGCCCGGCTCGCCGACGGCCGCAGCCGTTGCCGGCATCCTCCTGACCCTCGTCGTCGCCGCCGCTCCGAGCACGGCGGTGGTCGTGCTCGGCTGCCTGCTGGTCCTCATGGCGGTGGTGCGGCACTCGGCCCTGCGCCTCGTCCTGACCCTTCTGCCCGTGGCCGCCACCGCGGCGCCCGCATGGTGGCACGCCGGGCGCCTCGTCTCGGCCGAGGGGATCGCCTCCGGACTGCGCTACCTGCTCACCGATGCGGGCGGCCCCGTGGCGGTTCCGGCGCCCTCACCCCTCGATGCGCTCCTGGGCCTGCCCGTCGGCATGACCGCGCTCGTGACCGATCCCGCCGTCGCGCTGGTCGCCGGAGCGCTCCTGGCGATCCTGCCCGCGGTCGCGCTGTGCGGCCTGGTCGCCGGGGGACGACGCGGGCACCGGGCTCGGGCCGGCCTGCTCGGCGCTCTGGGCGGTCTGGGGCTCGCGCTGCTCGCCGTGCGCTCGATCACCGCGGTGGGCACCCTGCCCGACGGGACCGGATCGGTGACCGTCACCGGCTGGGCGGGCACTGGCATCACGCTGGCCACGGCCGGGCTGCTCGCGGCGGGCCTGGCCGGTGCCGACGCCGCCGGCGCGAGTCTCGTGCGACGCGCCGGCGGGTGGCGTCACCTCGTCCTGGCCGCGGTCACCATCATCGGGCTGGTCGTCCCGCTGACCGTCGGAGTCTCCTGGGCGCTGGCCGCTCGCAACTCCACCGGTCTCGGCGCCGACGCCACCATCATGGCTCTGCGTCCGGGCGCGCAGCAGGTGCCCGTCATCGCCAGGGAGACCCAGCGCTCGGCCAGTGCCGGCCGCGTCCTGGCGCTGACCTCGACCCCGGAGGGCATGATCGTGCGCACCTGGCGCGGAGCGGGCACCCAGCTCACCGACGTCGTCCCCGACGTCCTGGCCGCACAGCTGCGCGACCGGCTCGCCGAGGCCACCGGCAGCACCGCCTCGACTGATTCGGCTGATTCGGCCGACCCGGCCGACCCGGTCGACACGGCCCTCGTGTCGGCGATCGCCTCCCATCCGTCGGGGACGACGCTGCGCATGGCGCCCGCCGATCCCGCCGATGCGGAGCTGGCGGACATCGTGACCCGTGCCACCACGGGTCAGGACGAGAGCGCCGCCGACGACCTGGCCGCCCACGGCATCGCCGTCGTCCTCCTGACCGACGCCCCCGGGGACGAGACCACCGCGCTGGCTCGCGCGGGCTTGGAGTCCACGCCGGGTCTCGACCAGCTCGCGCAGACGGCCGCCGGCAACTCCTGGCGCGTCAGCCCGAGCGGGACCGCGGAGTCCTCGCGCGTCACCCTTCTGACGGCCGACGGCGCGCAGGAGGCCCTGCCGACCTCCGCCGGCGCCGGCATCGGTGTGACCGCGGACATACCCGACTCCCCCGAGGGACGGGCACGCACCCTCGTCCTGGCCGAGCGCGCCGATGCGGGCTGGTACGCCACCCTGAACGACGAGCCCCTCGAGGCGGTCGGCCTCCAGGACGCCACCGGCGGCTGGAGGCAGGCATTCGCCGTGCCTCAGGGCGGAGGGGAGCTGGTCGTCTCCCATCGGACCACGGCGGGCACGGTCTCCGCCCGCCTCATCTGGGCGACCTGGGCCATCACCGCGCTGGCCGCACTGCCCCTACGGCGCAGGAGGACCGTCGCATGACCGAGATCCCCTCCGCCGCTCGCAGGGCTGCGCGCCGTCGCCGAGTTCTCCGCCGCTCGGCGACCCTGATCGCCTCGGTCGTCCTGGTCGTCGGCCTGGCCGGCCTGACGTGGCTGGGCGGTCGCGTCCCGGCGCACCGGAGCGCCGATGTGACCGCAGTCGGTGTCCCCGCGCCGGCCGGAGAGATCGTCTACGCCTGCCACGCCGCTCCCAACAACACCCTGGGCGCGATCTCCGTCGGCAGAACGACCGCCACCACGACGCTGAGCAGTCTTGAGGAGGGGGCCGGCCTGACGTACAAGGGCGAGGCGCTGAGCAAGCCCGTCACCACGTTCTCCGAGGCCACCGGCGGCGTGCTGACGGTCGACCCGGCCGGGCGCAGGCCCATGGGCGCCGTGGGCGCGACGACCACGCTGAGCGCCGACGGGGACCTGCGCGGGCTCACCGCGGCCCCCTGCACGCCTCCGGCCGCCATCTCCTGGATCGTGGGAGGATCGACCGCGCTCGGATCGTCGGCCGAGCTTCGTCTGACCAACCCCGGCACCACATCGGTGACGGCCACCGTCCGCCTCTACGGCTCGGTGGGCGAGATCCCGCTGCCCTCGGGCGGCCAGGTGGTCGTGCCCCCGGGCAAGACCATGGGAGTCCTGCTGGAGGCGGCCGGCAATGATCCCCGCCTGGCGCTGAGCATCGAGTCCGTCGGGGGGACTCTCGTGTCCGCATTGGCCACCGAGTCCCTCGATGGCGAGACCGCGGCCGGCACGGAGATCATGACGGCGGGCGCCGCCCCCGCCGCTGAGCTGACCATTCCCGGCGTCGTCCTGGTCGACGCGGCCGATCAGGGGGAGAGGACCCTCGATGCCGCCGCCGACGCGCCCGACTCCTCGGACGTCCCGGTGGTGCGCCTGGTCAATCCCGGCAGCGAGCCCGCGACCGCGTCGGTATCGATGATCGGCCCGGACGGCGCACGGGCCCTGCCGGGGGCGGACTCGGTGGTCGTGGATCCGGGCGCGGTCTTCGACGTCTCCCTCAGCGGGGTGCCGGCGGGGGCGTACGGCGTGCACGTCAGCTCCGACATGCCGCTGGCGGGCGGTGTCCGGCTCGTGCGCAGCGCGGGCGAGTACCCCCAGCGCTCGGGCGCGCTGGTCCACGATGTCGGCTGGTCGCAGGCGGCCGCGCCCGACGCCGGGGAGGCCGACTCCATCGCCCTGCCCCGGGCCGAGGGGCTGACCCCCCAGTTGGTGCTCACGAACTCCGGGGAGACCTCGACCACGGTGACTCTGTCCTCGGCCGACGGCACCTGGACCCAGGAGACGGAGGTCCCGGCCGGCAGCACCGTGACGCCCCGGGTGCCCGAGGGCGTCGCGGCACTGACGATCGCGGGTCCGCCCTCCCGGGAGGTGACGGCGGCCGCAGTGGTGACGGCGAAGGTCGACGGGGACGCCGCCGGCACTCTCATCGCGGTCGTACCGGCTGTGGCCGACTCAACGGCCCTGGCGGAGAGCCGCCTGCTTCTGCGCTGAGGCGCGCATCGGCTCGCCTCCCGCTCCGCTCGCCGATCATCTCGGTTCGGGAGCCGCACCGAGATCGGTTCGAGTCCGTCCCGGCCGAGGCGGCGACGGGAGCGCCCCGGCCGGTCGTCTAGGCTGAGGCCGTGCCGATCCCGTCCCGCAGCGCTCCAGCTCCCGTGACCGCCTCCATCCGTCGCCGGGATCGTCATGGACGCGGCCTGCGAGGTCCGCTCCTGCCCCCGCACCTGCCCGCCTGGCGCACGCGCGCCGAGCGCTTCGACGAGCTCGTCGTCTCCGCCGCCGAGGTCCTGACCCGTCGGTGGCCGCAGGTCGGCTCCATCCAGTTCGCCGTGGAGGAGGTGCCTCCCTCCGATCCCGCTCCGTGGGAGCACGGCGTCGTCCTGGGGCGGGGTTTCGCCGCCCGGCCGCGCGCCGGACTCCCCTCGCGCATCGTCGTCTACCGCCGTCCCCTCGCCTCCCGCGCCCAGGACGATGCCGAGCTCACCGAGCTCGTTCGGCGCGTCGTCGTCGAGCAGGTGGCGCTGATGCTGGGGCGCAGTCCCGAGGAGATCGATCCGGAGGCGTAGGCCTCGCCGCCTGGAGCGAGCAGGAGGAGGCGAACGTGTGCGTTGAGTGCCTCATGCGGGGCTCCGCGCGATAGCCTGCGCACGTGAGAAGAGTCCGACGCTGCCGCAGGCCCGGCTGCGAGAGTCCCGCCGTCGCCACACTGACGAGCGTCTACGCCGACTCCACGATCGTGCTGGGCCCTCTGGCCACCGAGGCCCAGCCCGAGGCGTACGACCTGTGCGCCAAGCACGTGGAGTCCTTCACCGCCCCGCGCGGTTGGCAGGTGATCCGGCTGGCCACCGATTTCGAGCCGGCTCCGCCGTCGGACGACGACCTCACCGCCCTGGCCGACGCCGTGCGCGAGGCCTCGCGCGCCCCGCGGCCCAAGCCCCAGCCGGCCGAGCACTCCGGTCGGCCCGGCGGTATCCTCCCCGCCTCCCTCACGCAGGCGCCCGACACGCTGCCCGACCACCTCGTCGGCCTGGGCGATGGGGAGATCATGCGACGGGGCCACCTGCGCGTCCTGCGCGGTGAGAAGGAGGACTGACGCGTGCCCGCTCAACCCGTCCCCACCGTCATCGAGCCCTGGGCGCGCAGCCTCCTGCGCTGCCCCGTGACCGGCGGAGAACTCGTCGATGGCTCCGGTCCCGACGGCGCCCTGCGCCTGGAGTCGCCGTCCGCGGGCCTGGCCTATCCGGTGCGCGACGGCGTGCCCGTCCTTCTGGCCCGCGAGGCGGTCCCGCTCCGACAGGGCCCGCGCCCGGACGCCGACGAGCGGAGGGTTTCGAGCCGGCGGTGACGGCTCCCTACTCCTGGTCGGCTCGTCTGTCCCGCAGCTCGAGCATGAACTCGCGGTCCCTGCGCTCGGCCAGCACCGCCGCCAGGAAGCGCTCCGGATGAGTCCCCGCCGGAGCCGGCGGCGCCACGTAGGGCTCGACCTCCGCCGCCAGCCGTGTCGCCAGGTGCACTCGCGGTGCGGGCTGCATGGACGAGCCGCGCTGCAGAAAGGTTCGCGCGACCAGTGCGAGATCGCCGGGCAGGGCGCGCAGGTCCGCTTGCGATGCCCACGCGGCCAGTTCCGGAGGCATCAGGATAGGAGGAGCGGCCCCCGCCGCCGAGCGCTCGTGGACCACGTAGGTGCCGGCCAGCAGATCCCCCAGCCGTTTGCCGCGGCGCGTCGCCACGCATGCCAGGCTGGCCACCACGCCCAGAGTCATCCAGATCTCCACCGTTGTCAGCAGGACGCGCACGAGGCTGTGGCGCAGCCGTATCGAGCCGCCGTCGTCGCGCACCACTCGTGCGCCGGTGATGAGCCGGCCCGCGGATCGCCCCCGGGAGAGGGTCTCGACCGTCAGAGGCACCAGCAGAACCCAGAGCAGCAGGATGAGCGAGGCCTCGACCATCATCGCCGCCCGCGACGGGCTCTCGTCGTCGGACGAGGAGAGCCTGCTCCAGGTGATCAGGCTCATCACGAGTCCGCTGCTGTACAGGATGTAGTCGATCAGGCCGGACAGGATGCGCAGCCCGGCCGAGGCGGCGCTCACCTCGAGGGCCACGGCCTCGCCGGTGATCACCACGTCGGGCATCATCATCCGCTCGGACGAGGCAGGGGCCTCATTCATCATGTCAGACTCCTTCCGTGGACATCGACGCGTATGCGGTTGCGCACCGCGACCAGTGGGACCGGTTGGACGAGCTCACGCGCAGACGCCGGTTGAACGGGGCGGAGACCGACGAGCTCGTGAGCCTCTACCGCGCCACTGCGGGGCACCTCTCGCGCATCCGCACCGGCGCCCCGGACCCCGAGCTCATCGCCGAGGTCTCGGCCCGCGTGGCGGCCGCCCGCGGTCGGATCACCGGTGCCCGGGAGACCCGTCTGAGCGACCTGGCCCGCTTCTGGCTCCAGTCGGCGCCGGCGGCCCTGTACCGGGTGCGCTGGTGGACGGTGGGCGTCATGGTCGCGGAGATCGCTCTCACAACGGTCATCGCCCTGTGGACCCTGCGCAGTCCCGAGGCCATGAGCGCAGTGGGCACCCCGCAGGAGCGAGACGCCTACGCCCGCTCCATGTTCGAGTCCTACTACAGTCGGTACGAGCCGAGCGAGTTCGCAGCCCAGGTGTGGGCCAACAACGCGCGCATCGCCGCCGTATGCGTCGCGAGCGGCATCACGGGGGTCCTGCCCGCCTACGTGCTGTTCGCCAACGCCCTGGGCGTCGGCCGAGCGGCGGCCGTCATGGCCGACCACGGCGCGCTGGACCTCTTCTTCGCACTCATCACCCCCCACGGCCTGCTGGAGCTGACCTGCATCTTCATCGCCGGTGGTGCGGGGCTGCGCCTGTTCTGGACGCTGCTCGTCCCCGGTCCCAGGTCCCGCGGGACGGCGCTGGCCGCGGAGGGCCGGGCTCTGATCACGGTGGCGGTCGCGCTGACGGCGGCTCTCGCCGTCGCGGGCTTCATCGAGGCCTTCGTGACACCGGCCCGGATGCCGTGGTCGATCAAGCTCGTGGTGGGGGTGCTCGCCGTCACGGTGCTGTGGGTGTATACGCTCATGCTGGGAGGGCGGGCCGCCAGCGTCGGGCGGACCGGGGACCTGACCGAGGACGAGGCGGGGGTCGTGCTCGCCGAGGCGGGCTGATCCCCCGTGCGGGAGCGGTCGGGGGGCGGCGTGCGTCCCCATCACAGCCTCCCCGCGGCCTTGAGCGACAGGTAGGCGTCCGCCAGCGTCGGGGCGATGCGACCGGGCTCGGCCTCGACGACCTCGATCCCGTAGCGTCGCAGCCTGCGGCGCACCCGGTCGAGCTCGATGACATCGTGCTCGGCCGCCGCCGCGGTGTACACGGCCTCGCTGTCGGCGCGATCGGCGCGCAGATCGGCGAGCTCGGGGTCGGTGGGAGAGGCGAGGATCACCGTGTGATCCCGTGCAACGGTGCTCAGTGCACGCACCATCGGCGCCTCACCGCCGGACCCGTCCAGCGCGGTGAGCACGACGACGAGTGCGCGCTGCGACAGGGCGCCGTGCACCGTGGAGGCCAGGAGCGCCCAGTCGGTCTCCACCAGCTCGGCGTCGAGGGGCGCCAGAGCGTCGGCCAGGGCGCTCATGAGCGCGGGTCCCGTCCGCCCTCGCACCTGTGCGCGCACAGCGACGTCGAGGGCCACGACATCCACTCGGTCCCCGGCCCGCGAGGCCAGGGCGGCCATGAGCAGGCAGGCCTCGATGTGAGAGTCCAGACGCGGGGCGTCGCCCAGCCGTGCCGCGGACATGCGTCCGGTGTCGACCACGATGAGCACGCGTCGGTCGCGCTCGGGCCTCCAGGTGCGTACGACGACCTCGCCTCGCCGTGCCGTGGATCTCCAGTCGATCGAGCGGACGTCGTCGCCGACGACGTACTCCCTCAGGGAGTCGAACTCGGTTCCCGCCCCCCGGATCATGACGATGCTGCGACCGTCCATCTCCCGCAGGCGCGCGAATCGGGAGGGCAGGTGCCGTCGCGAGACGAACTCGGGCAGGACTCTCAACCTCGCCGGTGCCAGCAGGGACGCCTGGCGGCCGGCCAGCCCGAGGGGTCCCGCCAGCCGTACCGTGACGAGGTCGGCCCGGCGGTCGCCACGACGCGTCGGAGTCAGCGCCGTGCGGGTTCGGCGGCGCTCACCCGGCGGGATCGACAGCGACGCCCGCTCGTGGGAGGCCCCGGCCGACGGGGGCCACGCGTCGCGCACCCGCGCCGTCGCATGACGGCGCCCGGTGTTGGTCACGGTGAGGGTCGCCGTCGTGGATCCCCCCAGGCGGACCGACCTCTCGACGGAGCGCCGCACTCGCAGGCCGCGCGGTGAGGGCGCGGCGACGACGTCGCCCACGACGAGGAGCACGACGGCGCCCGCGCATCCGACCACGGTCAGCGGGCGGGGCGCGGCGAGCACGATCAGGCAGCAGGCGGTCAGCAGCCAGACGGTGCGCATCGTGAGGTACACGCTTCCTCCTCCCAGTTATGCGCCCGGTCGCGTGCCCGGGGCATCCGGCCTCCTCACGGGGGCTCGCAGCGTTCGTCGAGCGGTCCGCGGACGATCGGCGGACGATCGGCGGACGTTCAGCGGGGCACGGGCACGGCCCGCAGCACCCCGTTGATCACGGACTCGGTGGTGACGCCCTCCATCTCCGCCTCGGCGCGCAGCCGGAGGCGGTGCCGCAGCGCCGGCAGGGCGAGCGCCTTGACGTCGTCGGGCGTCACGAAGCTCCGCCCCGACAGCCAGGCCCATGCCCGTGCGGTGGCGAGCAGTGCGGCGGCCCCGCGGGGGGACACGCCCAGCGCCACCGATGGCGACACGTGCGTGGCCCGCACCAGGTCCACGATGTATCCCAGGACCTCCGCGGACGCGCCGACCGTGAGCACCTGGGCGCGCGCGACGGACAGGTCGTCGGGGCCCGCCACCGCCCGCAGACCCGCTCCCGCCAGGTCGTGCGGGTCGAAGCCGGCGGCGTGCCGCGAGAGCACCTCGATCTCCTGGGCGCGCTCCGGCAGGGGCAGGATCAGCTTGAGCAGGAACCGGTCGAGCTGCGCCTCGGGCAACGGGTAGGTGCCCTCGTACTCCACGGGGTTCTGCGTGGCGATGACCATGAAGGGATCGGGCAGCGGGCGCGGCTCCCCGTCGATCGAGACCTGGTGCTCCTCCATGGCCTCCAGCAGGGCGGCCTGCGTCTTGGGCGGCGTGCGGTTGATCTCGTCGGCCAGGAGCAGGTTGGCGAACACCGGCCCCTCCCGGAACGAGAACGCGCCGGAGCGGGCGTCGTACACCAGGGATCCCGTCACGTCGCCCGGCATGAGGTCGGGGGTGAACTGGATGCGCTTGGCGCCCACGTCCAGAGCCCGGGACAACGAGCGCACGAGAAGCGTCTTGGCGACTCCCGGCACGCCCTCGAGCAGGACGTGCCCCCCGGCGAGCGCGGCGATGACCAGCCCTGTGACCGCCGCATCCTGACCGACGACGGCCTTGGCGACCTCCGCGCGGACGGCCACGAGCCGTTCGCGCGGGTCGTCGACCTCGGTGGCGGCCGGCGGCGGATCGGAGACGGCCTCGGGCGAACCGGAGGCGGTGGGAGTACTCATCGTGGAAGGACCTCGCTCTCGAGTCGATCGAGCTGGACGGCCAGGCCCGCGAGGGCCCGGTCATTGGAAGGGACGGGACCGCACAGGAGGTCGCCGACGAGCCCGGGCGGCCACCCGGTGGCCCGAGCGGCCGCGTGGGCGACGGCGTCGCGCTCGGCGGCGCGGGGGAGACCCAGTCTGCGGGACAGGCGCAGCGCGGTCGCGGAGCGCAGCGTCTCGGCGGCGCGATCCCGGGCCCCTGCGCGCCGGTACAGGCGACCGCGCCCGCGCGTCGTCTCGGCCGCGTGCACGACGACGGGCAGATCCTCGGCGACGATCCGGCCGAAGCGCCGCCCCCGGACCACGGCCAGCGCGCAGACGATGACGACGCCCTGCGCCAGCAGGACCGGCATCCAGGGGGGCGTGGACACGGTGTCCCACACCGTCGGGATCTGCTGCTGGGAGGCGTCGAACCAGACCACGTGCTCGTGGTGGCCCAGCGCGCGAATGGCGAGGGCCGCATGGCCGGCCTCGGCCAGGCGAGAGTTGGTGATGACGTCGGCGTCCGCGATGACGCGCAGCGCGCCGCCGCCACCGGTGGGGGCGGTCGCGTAGGCGTAGCCGGTCCGATCCTCCCCCTGGTCGAGGGGGAAGCAGCCGGTGGCATCAGTCCCGTCGGTGCTGTCGGTGCCCTCGCCCAGCTGCACGGAGCCGCGCGAGCCCGCCATGGATTCCGCCGCCGCGGCGTCCGCGTCGGGGCACTGGGAGGTCAGGACGGTGTCGGCGGGCGCCGAATGGCCCGAGGAGGTCAGCTCGACCGGGTCGGTCAGCCCGGACAGGTCCTGGTACAGGGCGCCGACGACGACGACATCGGCTCCGGTGCGCGCCAGCTCCGAGCGCTCGTCCTCCGTCAGGAGCCCGGCGTCGAGCAGGGCCACGGTCGTGCCCGGTTCCGCGGCGCGCACGGCCGCCTCCTGGGAACGGACGGTCTCGACCGAGACGCCCTCCTGGCGCAGAAGCCGGGCGAGCGCCTGCGCTCCGTCGTGCTTGGGATTGTCGATCGCGAACGGCGTCTCGGAGTGCTGCGACTCGGTCAGGGTCCCCACGACCGTGACAATCAGGAGAAGCCCCACCGCCAGGATGAAGGGACGCCACCGCCGCAGCCTGACGGACAGGGGGACGCCGGTGACCTGGTCGCCTCCCGAGGCGGCGCCCGGCCGTGCGCCGCGGGAGGACGAGGAGACCGTCACAACGGGCCTCCGCGTCCGTGGACGGGGACCTCCGCGAGGGCGGGCTCGACAGCCGGCTGCGTGCGGTGGATCGCGTCGGCGAGATCGCGCATCCAGACATCCTGCTCGAAGGTGGGGTCGATCTCCCCGTAGCGCACCGCGTCGAAGAGAACCCCGGCGCGGTGGAGGTCGTCGGCGTGACCGACGACGACGGAGGCGGCGACGGTCGCCGCCTCGTGAGCGGTCATCCCCGGATAGTCCTCGAGAGCCCCGCGCTCGTCGAGCGAGCGGATGATCGCTCGGAAGCGCTCGACGACGGCGGTGGTCCAGTCCCCCCTGTCGGCGGCGTCGTCCGCCGCCCTGGTCAGCGCGGTCGAGTCGCGGTCGTCGCCGGCGAAGAGGCTGCGGTTCATGCGGGCGCGCTGCTGCCGGGTGACGCGCCCGAGCAGGAGGGCCAGGACGACCAGGAGGGCGAGCAGCACCACGACGACGATGAGGGTGGACGTCCAGGAGGGGATCCCCGGCACGGCGCCACTGGGGTCGAGGTGCTCCGAGATCCACCGCCACAACCGGGTCCACAGGCTCTCGCCCCCCTGGTACTCCCGGCGCGCGAGCTCGCGTTCGGCGGCCTCGCGGGCCTGGGAGGCGTCGGGCGTGGCGGGGGCATCGGCCGCCCGCGCCGTGCCGGCGCACCGGCGCAGCGCCTCCGGCGCGCACGGGGCGTTCGCGTGGAGGAGCGGGAGGAGTGCGAGCAAGCCGACGATGGTGCGCATGTGCTGTGCGATCCCCTCGGCCTCAGACGGCGGCCGCCTGGCGCAGCTCGACGTCCAGACCCTCCTTGCGCATGCGCAGGTCGATGTAGGTCAGTGCGGTGACGGCCGAGGCGAAGGGCAGGATCGCCGCCTGGAGGAGGGAGGAGATGAAGGACGAGCCGGCCATGAGGGCGGAGTAGGCGCCCGGCCCGCCCCCCAGCGTCGCGAGCGCGCCGAGCATGCCCACGGCGCCCGAGACGATCCCGGTGAGGGTGGAGGTGATGAGCAGGCTGAGCAGCAGGATGCCGAGCACCCGCCAGAAGCTGCCCCGGGTCAGGCGCCACGAGCGGCGCATGCCCTCCCACACGCCCACGTTCTCCAGGATGAGGGCGGCGCTGGAGAACTCCAGGCGAACGGTGAAGTAGACGGCCGCGATGGTCAGGGCGATGGTCACCACGAAGATAGTCAGAATGGCTGCGAGGACGCCCGCGGCGCTCCACTCGCCGCCGCCAGTGATCGACGCGATGACGACCGCGCCGAGGCCTACCGCGACGACGAGCACGACGACGGCCGCCACGATGCCGATCAGCCCGATGAGCAGCGACTGGCCGATCAGCGGCCAGATACGGGGCCGAACCCGATCCCAGACCTCGCCCGGTGTCGCGACGCGCCCGAGCACGGAGCGGGAGACCGCCACGATGATCAGACCGGTCAGGATGATGGAGGCCAGCGACAGGAGAAGGGAGACTCCCGACTGCGCCACGAGCGTTGTACCGGTGGTCTGGAACGAGCTCATGACCTCCTCCACCGACGGCTCGTTCGAGGCCTGGACTCTCTCGAGGGCGGAGAACTGGGGCTGGGCCATCACGAACGTCACGGCCGCGGAGATGATTCCGATCACGCTCGTCACGACCAGCGCGGGCAGGAACATGGCGCGGGGATTGGCGCGCAGCGCCTCGAACGCGCCGCTGATGATCTCCATGACGCCCAGCGGTCGCAGGGGGATGATGCCGGGCTTGGGCGCGAGGAAGGAGGGCCTCTGCGCGAGGTACGGACCCGTTGATCCCTGGGCGGGGGCCCGGCTCTGGAATGCTCCGGTCCGAGCCTCCCCGGACGACGGCATGCCCGGTCGCTCCCATGCCCGGCCGTCGGCCGGATCGGCCCCCCCCGTGCTCTCCGGCGCCTGCGGATGCTCGGATGGCGGTTGCCACGACTGATTCGAGGGCCCGTCGATCTCACTGGTCATGGGGCAACTGTGACACGTTGCGACGGCGACTTCCTCCCTCCCGAGGAGGAGACGGGTCCGAGGAGGGGGAGGCGGTGACGTCGGTCGGCGGTCCGCCGCTCCCGGCCGTGACGATGCGGAGGCATTATGACGGAAACGATACGAAGTGAATGCGCAGACGCCGTGGAGAGAATGCGCAGATCACTCATCCACGACTCGCAGATAGCACGTGGTCGACGGGGAGGTAGCGGACGACTAATGCGGAAGAGACGGGAAGAGGATCCGGAGATGATGAAGAGGCAATGCCTTGATAATAGGAAGATGATATAGAGCCGATACGGGGAGGGCGCGAAGTTGTCACGGAGGTGGCACGAAGGTGTCACAATGGTGTTACGGGGCTGAAGTGCAAGCGATGGCGCGGACGACACGTACCTGGAGGCCGGACGCCAATGCCTCATCCGGAGCATCTTCATGTCAAGATACGTTCCATGAGCACCCGCATCCTGGTCGTCGATGACGACACGGCCCTGTCAGAGATGATCGGCATCATGCTCACAGCCGAAGGGTATGAACCTTCGTACTGCGCCGACGGGGCTGCCACCATCGACGTCTTCCATCAATCAGAACCCGATCTTGTTCTCCTCGACCTCATGCTTCCCGGCCTTGACGGCGTGGAGATCTGCCGGCACATCCGCGAGGAGTCGGATGTCCCCGTCATCATGCTCACGGCGCGCACGGACACTCAGGACGTCGTCGCCGGGCTGGAGGCCGGGGCCGACGACTACGTCACCAAGCCCTTCAAGTCCAAGGAGCTGCTGGCCCGCGTACGCACCCGGCTGCGCCGCACCTCCGACGGCGGCAACGCCGAGCACGTGCGCGCCGGTGATCTCGATATCGACGTCGCGGGGCACCAGGTGCGCCGCGGGGAGGTCGAGATCGGTCTGACGCCCCTCGAGTTCGATCTGCTGGTCACGCTCGCGCGCACTCCCTGGAAGGTGTTCACCCGCGAGGAGCTTCTCGAGCAGGTGTGGGGCTACCAGCACGCCGCCGACACGCGACTCGTCAACGTGCACGTCCAGCGGCTGCGCGCCAAGATCGAGCACGATCCCGAGCATCCGGCGATCGTGGTGACCGTCCGCGGCGTGGGCTACCGCGCCGGCGAGCCCGCCTGATCCGTCCGGCGGCACTCGGCTCGTGACCTTCTCGCACCGGTCCGCTCGAGCGAGTTCGCCCGAGGCGCCTCGCAGAGCCCCGGGGAGCGCGCCGACGCCGGTCAGCAGCCCCGGTCTGCGCCGACGCGACGGCTTCATGCCGTCGCTGTCGGCCATTCGGCGCAGCCTGGCCACGCGGATGGCGATGTTCGCCATGGTCGGCGGCATCGTTCTCATCGTCATCATCCTGGTGGTGGTCACGGCCCGAATACGCGACGACATCTTCGCCGATCGTCGTGATGTCATCCTGACGGACGCCCGTCTTCGGGTCGCCACCGTCCAGGCGGCCTTCGATACCTCCGGCGCGACGACGGCGGACCAGGTGGCCGCCGTCGCCCAGGCGCAGATCTCCTCCGTCGGCCAGTCGTTCGCCGGGGCGGGCGGCGTCGGCGTCATCCTCAAGCGCAGCGGCACCGAGACCACGGCCAATGTCATCAATGACCTGACCACCGACGTCAAGCTCATGTCGCTGGTCTCCGAGGACATGATCACCGCGCTCGCCGACGGCGCGGGCGAGCACCGGCAGTACTGGGAGTCGGTCAGCGTGGACTCCGGCAATGGCCCCAGTCCCGGCCTCATCGTCGGGCAGAGGGTCTCGTTGCCGCTGGCGGGCGACTACGACCTCTTCCTGGTCTACACGCTGGCGCCCGAGCAGAACGTCATCGATCTGGCCTCCCGGGCCGTGGTCATCGCGGGCTCGGGCTTCCTCCTCATGCTCATCCTGGGGATCTGGGCCCTGACCTGGCGCGTTCTGATTCCCATTCGACGCACCTCCCTGGCCTCCCAGCGTCTGGCGGGCGGCCGCCTGAGCGAGCGCCTGCCCGTCCACGGGGAGGACGAGATCGCCACGCTGTCGAGGTCCTTCAACGAGATGGCGGCCTCCCTCGAGGCTCAGATCGAGGCCTGGGAGAAGCTCTCCAAGATCGAGAGGCTGTTCGTCTCCGACGTCTCCCACGAGCTGCGCACCCCGCTGGCCTCGATCCGCCTGGCCAGCGAGCAGATCTGGGAGGCCCGCGACGAGATCGAGGATCCGTTCGCCGCTCGCAGCCTCGAGATCCTCATGCGCGAGATCGACCGCTTCGAGTCCATGCTCACCGACCTGCTGGAGATCTCCCGCATCGACTCCGGGCGCGTGCAGCTGCGCGCCGAGGACGCCGATATCGTCGCACTGACCCTGGGCGTGCTGGATCTGGTCTCCGTGCACATCGAGGCCAAGGGGTCCCAGGTCGTGCTCGACGCGCCACCCGAGCCGGTGGTCGCCGAGGTCGACTCCACGCGCATCGAGCGCATTCTACGCAACCTCATTGTCAACGCTATCGAGCACGCCGATGGCTCCCGCATCGACATCACCATCTCCGGGTCGGACGACGCGGTGGCCGTGCGGGTGCGCGATCATGGCATCGGCATGAGCCCCGATGTCGTCAAGCAGGTCTTCGACCGCTTCTACCGGGCCGATCCCTCTCGCAAGCGGACCCTGGGCGGGACGGGGCTGGGACTGTCGATCGCCCTGGAGGACGCCGCCCTGCACGGCGGCACGATCGTCGCGTGGGGATGGCCCCAGGAGGGCGCGTCCTTCCTCCTGACTCTGCCGCGGCGCCTGGGCCCGGACGCCGGGCCGGGGACCTTCACCCGGCCGGGACCCCTCGGCGTCGTTCCCGACGACGCCCCCGCCGTCGCCCGGGCGGCCCCGCGCCGCGAGCCGGAGTCGGGGGTCATGACCGCGCCGGCGCCCGTCGTCGCGCCGTCCCCCGCCTCGCGCCGCGCCGCCGACCGGGCACAGGAGGACGTCCCGCCGGTCGCGCCCGGAGCGCGAGCCGTGCTGCCGCTTCCCACCGCCGCCAGCACGTCGCCCAGGGCGCGTACGCCCGAGGACGTCGACAGGCGGGCGGAGCAGACGGAGCCGGGTGAGCCGTGATGGGGCTGGGACGCGACGGGATCGCCCGAGGAGCGCGACGCACGACCGGCGGCACCGGCGGAGTGCCACGACGCGCCGTGCTCGCGGCACTGACGGCGGGAGGGGGGACGGCCGCACTCGCCGCCTGCGCCGACTTGCCGACCACCGGTCGGGTCACATCCTCCGACGCGGTCTCGGCCCGCAGCGGGCAGCTCGTGCAGACGGCCGCTCGTCCGCGTGACGGCGCCGGACCGGAGGAAATCGTCTCCGGGTTCCTGCGGGCCTGCATCGCCGGGTTCTCCGACGACTTCGCCACCGCCCGCGTCTTCCTGCACAGGGTCGCCTCCGAGGCCTGGGACCCCGCCGCGGTCGTCCGCGCCTACACGGGGGCCACGGCGCCCGTGGTCGAGCGCGACGAGTCGGGAGCCGTGCGGGTGGTGGTGGAGCTCGTCGGCTCGATCGACACGGCGGGGGTGCTGACCTCCGGCGCGTCCGCCGAGGCGGACGGCGCGAGCCGCTACACGGCGTCGTACTCCCTGGCCACTGACGGCCTGGGCCAGTGGCGGATCGTCGACCTCCCCTCCGGGGTGCTGCTGCCGGCGGGGAGTCTGTCGACCAACTTCGTGGCCACGAGCCTGTACTTCCTGGCCCCGGATCTGAGGCGTTTCGTGCCTGATCTGCGGTGGCTGCCGCGGCGGAACCTGGTTTCCTCCGCGGCGGCGGCACTGCTGGACGGACCGACGGATTGGCTCGCCGCGGGAGCGCTGTCGGCGCTGCCCGACGGCACCGGGCTGGCGGCCGACGGCGTCACGCTGGAGGGCGAGACCGCGACCGTGACCCTCGACGCCGCGGCGGCTGATCTCGGCGAGCAGGCCCGTTCCCTGGCGGTGGCGCAGCTGACCGCGACGCTGAGTCGGATCGAGGGCGTCGCCTCGGTCGTCGTCATGGCCGGGGACGAGTCGCTGGGCGAGCCGGCTCCGCTCCGGGAGCCGGACGCCGAGGCCGGCGCGGTCATCGGCCTGGCCGGCGGCGCCGTCGTCCAGGGCACCAGCTCGACCCGCAAGACCCTCGCCACGGCTCAGGCTCTGGGCACCACCCAGGCCCGCCACCCGGCGCTCGGCCCGGATGGTGCCGTCTACGCCCTCAACGCCTCGAGTCTGCTGCGGCTGAGAGCGGGGGAGGGAGCCGCCAGCGTCATCGCCTCGGTCGGGGCGGCCGACGCGGGCGAGGGCGGCCTGCTGCCACCGGTGGTGGACCGCTACGGATGGGTGTGGACCGTTGCCGACGGCGCCCTGACCTCCGTGGGGAGCATGGGGCAGCGCGCGGAGCTGAGCGCGCACTGGCTGGAGGGACGCGAGGTGACGGCGATGGATCTGTCGGCCGAGTCCGCGAGGCTCGTGCTGCGCCACCGGAGCGGGGACGGCGGGGGAGACGAGCGCGTGAGCGCGGCGGTCGTCCTGCGCGCCGAGGACGGGACTCCCCGCGGGCTCGGCGAGCCGCTGCCGCTGCCGCTGGCGGCGGGGTCGGGAGTCACGGGGCTGGCGTGGTGCGATCTGGTGAACGTGGTCGTGCTGGCACCCGGTGAGGTCGGGCAGGGGGCGCTCGATGTCCGCTACGTGCAGGTCGGCGGAACGATGACGGGCGTCGCCGGCACTCAGGGGGTGAGAGCGCTCGTCGCCGATCGCGTCAGCGGCGCGGTGCTGCTGGTGGACGACCGCGGGCAGGTCTGGCAGCGCAAGGGCGCTACCTGGCGGGTCCTGACCGTGGAGGTCTCCGACCTGTCCTACCCCCTGCCCTGATCGCCCGCCGTCGGGGCCGGTGGCGAGGGCCGCGGCCGGCGCGGCGGGGAGTGGGAACCGGTCGGGGCGGGGTCGACTCGCGCGCGAGCCGGCCCCGCCCCGACCGCGCCGTTACAGGACCTGGGCGTCCAGGCGGATGACTCCGTAGGTCCAACCGTGGCGGTGGTAGACCGCGCAGGGCTGCTTGGACGACTTCTCGATGAAGAGGTAGAAGGGGTGGCCGACGAGCTCCATCTGGTAGAGCGCCTCGTCGACCGTCATGGGCACGGCCTGATGCAGCTTCTGGCGGACGACGACGGGAGAGTCTCCCAGCTGCGACTCGACGGCGACGCCCGGTTCGGTCGGGGCCGCGGGCGAGTCCTCGATCGGCGCGTCCCCGGTGTCGGGGACGACGACGGCCTCCTCGACACCGGGCGCCTCCCGCTCCTCCTTGGCGATCTCGACCGTGTAGCGGCGGTGGTTCTTCTTGCGGTCGCGTGCGCGGCGCAGGCGCTCGGTCAACTTGCCCATGGCGATGTCGAAGGCCGCGAAGCGGTCGGAGGAACTGGCCTCGGCCCGGATGATCGGGCCCTTCGAGATCACGGTGATCTCGGCGCGCTCGGCGGTATCGGCCTGGCGCGGGTTGCGCTCGTGGGTGACCTCGACCTCGACGCGCTGGACGCGCGGGTCGAGCTGCTCGACCTTGGTGGCCTTCTCCTCGACGTAGTCCCGCAGGCGAGAACTGATCTCAGCGCTGCGGCCGACGACGGTGATGTCCATGGTGAACCTTTCTGGGTCCTGTGTGATCCTGCGAAGGGGATCGGGCTGGGGGAGCGCCCGTCGCACCGTGCGGCGGGCCCTGGATGGTTCCTCACCACCTCCTGAGTGCCGGACCCGCCGCTCGGACGGGGATGTCGTGCAGCCACCCGCGGCCACCCGCAGCCATCCGCGTGCGGCCCGCGCATCTGTGCGCTGTGATACATAACCTATGCCATAAATTACACCATGCCCGCGGCACCCGCGCCATTCGGCGCGACTCGGGCGTCATCGTCGTGAGCCGATCGCGATCTGATCGTCCGGCTCCGGAACCGGGCCGCCCGGCACCGTCGAGCCCCTCCTGCGGACGGGAGGCGGGGTGGCCGCCACGACGAGCGCGCCGATGACCCGGGCCCCCGCGTCGCGCAGCGCGCGGGCGCACGCCCCCAGGGTCGCACCGGTGGTGACCACGTCGTCGACCAGTAGGATCGCCAGCCCGGAGACCGGTGCCAGGACCCGCGGCGGGTCCGCGCGGTTGATCCGCCGCTGCCGTGCCGAGCGGCCGGCCTGGTGCGCCCCGCCGGTGAACCGGGGGCGGCGCAGCAGGTCCGCGCTGAGCACGTCCAGAGCCCGTCCTCCGCCGCCCCGGGGCGCTCCGCCGGGGCGCGGCCAACCGGCGGCCGCGCCCCGGGCGACGGCGTCGGCGAGCGGGGCGGCCACGAGACGGCCCCGGGCGCGGCGGAGCCATCCGGAGGGGGCGGGGACGACGAGCAGCGGACCGGCGCCGACGACGGTTCGCGTCTCCTCGTCCAGGGATCGCGCCCAGAGACGGCCGGCGCGGATCCCGGTCTCGTCCATGAAGCCGGTCAGATCCTCCCGGGCACCGTTCTTCCACCCCAGCACCATGTGCCGCACCGGGCCCGCGTAGGCGGCCACGGCGCGCACCTCCAGCGTGCCGGCGGCCTCCGCGTGCTCGACGGAGGCGAGGGTTCCGGCGAGCAGGCTCCGGCAGTCGGGGCACAGCTCGACGTCCCAGCGTCCGCAGCCGGCGCAGGACACCGGCAGGACCAGGCGGGCCGCCTCGCGCAGGCGACGCGACCAGCGGGAGGCGGCCAGCGGCGGGACTGCGCGAGGCGGCCGGGACGCGCTGTCGGCGGAGGCCGATGAGGACGATGGGGAGACCATGGTCCCATGATCCCGCGATCGCGCATCGGGGTCGGGCGGGCGTCCACAGGACGTGGCGGGACACCGGCGGCGCCGCGCCGGGCGCGGGCCTGTGCACGGGGAGCGGCCGTGCCCGGGGGAGGATCGCGCGCGTTCGCAATGAGGCAGATCATGCGCCGGCGCGGTGGCCACTCACAGGGCGTCCACTACGATGGACGCGACCGCGCCCGGCTACCCGGGCGATGGGGACGCGGAGATGCGGGACGCAGCCGCGGGCCGCGCGCACCCCACCACCAACAAGGGAGAAAACCAGCGTGTCGATCGTCGACCGGATCCTTCGCATCGGTGAGGGACGTACTCTCAGGAGGCTTGACGCCATCGCCACCCAGGTCGAGGCGCTTGCCGAGACCTACGCGGACTTCACCGACGACGATCTCAAGGAGGTCGCCGGCGACCTCAAGGAGCGCTATGTCGACGGGGAGACCCTCGACGAGCTCCTTCCCGAGGCCTTCGCGACGGTGTGCGAGGCGGCCGACCGGGTGCTGGGCATGCGTCCCTTCCACGTCCAGATCATGGGCGGCGCCGCGCTCCACCGGGGCAACATCGCCGAGATGAAGACCGGTGAGGGCAAGACTCTCGTGGCCACCATGCCCTCCTTCCTGCGGGCGCTGACCGGCAAGGGCGTGCACGTGGTGACGGTCAACGACTACCTCGCCGAGTACCAGTCCGATCTCATGGGGCGCGTCCACCGCTTCCTGGGGCTGACCACCGGTTGCATCCTGACCGGCCAGACCCCCGCGGAGCGCCGCAAGCAGTACGCCTGCGACATCACCTACGGCACGAACAACGAGTTCGGCTTCGACTACCTGCGCGACAACATGGCCCAGCGCCCCGAGGACCTGGTCCAGCGCGGCCACGCCTTCGTCATCGTCGACGAGGTCGACTCCATCCTCATCGACGAGGCCCGCACCCCGCTCATCATCTCCGGCCCCGCCACCGGTGACGTCAACAAGTGGTACAAGGAGTTCGCCAAGATGGCCGAGCGCCTGCGCCCGGGCAAGGACTACGAGGTCGACGAGAAGAAGCGCACCGTGGGCGTGCTGGCGTCCGGCATCGAGCGCGTTGAGGACTACCTGGGCATCGACAACCTGTACGAGTCGGAGAACACGCCGCTGATCGGCTTCCTCAACAACGCGATCAAGGCCAAGGAGCTCTTCCACCTCGACAAGGACTACATCGTGCGCGACGGCGAGGTTCTCATCGTCGATGAGCACACCGGTCGCGTCCTGCCGGGGCGTCGTTACAACGAGGGCATGCACCAGGCCATCGAGGCCAAGGAGCGCGTGGAGATCAAGGCGGAGAACCAGACGCTGGCCACCATCACCCTTCAGAACTACTTCCGTCTCTACCCCGAGGGCTCGCGCTCAGGCATGACCGGCACCGCCGAGACCGAGGCCGCGGAGTTCGCCGGCACCTATAAGATCGGCGTCGTCCCGATCCCCACGAACAAGCCGATGATCCGCGAGGACCAGCCGGACCTGGTCTACACGAACGTCGATGCCAAGTTGACCGCCGTCGTCGACGACATCGCCGAGCGCCACGAGGCCGGACAGCCGGTTCTCGTGGGCACCACGAGCGTGGAGAAGTCCGAGCGCCTCTCCGGCCTACTGAGCGGGCGGGGCATCCCGCACCAGGTCCTCAACGCCAAGCAGCACGCGCGCGAGGCCGCCGTCGTCGCCATGGCGGGGCGCAAGGGCGCCGTCACCGTGGCCACCAACATGGCCGGACGTGGAACCGACATCATGCTCGGCGGCAACGCCGAGCACATCGCCGTCGCCGGGCTCAAGGAGGCGGGCCTGGATCCGGAGGAGAACGCCGAGGAGTACGACAAGGCCTGGCCCGCCGCGCTCAGGGCCGCCCAGGACGCCTGCAGGGCGGAGCACGACGAGGTCGTCTCCCTCGGAGGGCTGTACGTGCTGGGCACCGAGCGCCACGAGTCCCGGCGCATTGACAATCAGCTGCGCGGGCGCTCCGGTCGTCAGGGGGACCCGGGCGAGTCGCGCTTCTACCTGTCGATGGAGGACGACCTCATGCGCATGTTCGCCTCCGGCGCCGCTCAGCGCATCATGGCCTCGGGGGCGTACCCGGACGATGTGCCCCTGGAGTCCAAGGTGGTCACGCGCGCCATCGCCTCGGCCCAGCGCCAGGTCGAGTCGCGCAACTACGAGATCCGCAAGAACGTCCTGAAGTACGACGACGTCATGACCGAGCAGCGCGAGAAGGTCTACGACGAGCGTCATCGCGTGCTGGAGGGCGAGGACCTGGAGCCGCAGGTCGCGGCCTTCCGCTCTCAGGCCGTCGAGGCGATCGTCGCCGGCCGCACCGCGGAGGGGCGCGCCGATGAGTGGGATCTCGACGCCCTGTGGGGTGACCTCGCTCGTCTCTACCCGGTGGGACTCTCCCAGGACGAGCTCGTCGATGCCGTGGGCGGGATCGATCGCCTGACCCAGGAGCGGCTGTCCGCCGAGCTGTCCGAGGACGTCGCCGTGGCCTACGAGGACGCCGAGCAGCGCATGGGGGACAACCCTCTCGCCCGCGCCCAGCTCGGTGATGAGCCCATGCGGGCCCTGGAGCGCCGCGTCCTGCTGGCCGTGGTCGACAAGCGGTGGCGCGAGCACCTCTACGAGATGGACTACCTCAAGGAGGGCATCGGCCTGCGCGCCATGG
>ERZ773075.486-NODE-486-length-30232-cov-20.38_pt1 | contig 30232 bp, 18 predicted proteins | sample MGYA00580614_ERZ773075 | MGnify/ENA primary metagenome ERZ773075 (study PRJEB29015, sample SAMEA2738021) | human oral metagenome | biome: human oral; feature: human-associated habitat; material: dental | place: China | collected 2043 ...
TGGTGCAAGCCACCGTGGGTTCAAATCCCACCGTCACCGCCAGAGTCGCATTGCTCGAACCCCCGGTGTCCGTGCCGGGGGTTTCTACTTCGTAGGAGCACTCGTCCGGACTGCATTCCCCCGCATCCAGCACAGGTCAGCTGGTCTTGCCGACCGTAAGGCAAGCGAACCGTGAGGAACGCGGGCGAGGGAATCCCGCGGCGAACCTTCCGCCACCGGCCACGTCCTCACGACCACGACGAGCCCGCCCCTGATCCGCACGGCGAGAAACACGTGCTCGGGAGGAGCGAAACTTCCATCAAGGCTGATCGGTGCGTCGGTACTTCGGTCAGGACGCTCTCAGATTGAGAAATAAGAGCGGTTCTAGGGCAAAAGTCAGGATGGCGAGAAGGATTACGACGACGCAGAGTACACCGACAGGCACTGAGAAGCGGTCGGCGAACCAAGCCCGAATAGTGCCCTGCGCCGGGTTACGTCTCTTGAGGATCAGCCCGAGGACGGCGAGCTTAACGAAGAACCAAGCCGAGAGACCACACAGGACGGCCAACCACTTGTACAGCAGGACCGTTATGCCTCTGATGCCCACCGCACTGATCACCTCTGACACCGACCCGAGCACCAAGGAACTAATTGGTGGCGTGTCGAGAGTTGATATGTCAAGCCGGATCATCGCCCGCCAAGCGACAAAAGCGGCGAGTGTGCTGAGTGCGAGATAGGCCACCAGTTGGGAGCGCGGCTCTGTCTTCCACGGCAGTACAGCTCCCGACACCAGAGTGCCCAACAGCAAGATGATGGGAATGACGATGGACAGGGTCGTCCAGTAACGGGCAGTGAGAAGGGTCACCAGCACCGGGCCAGCCAGGGATGCCACGATCAACAGCGGTAAGAAGCCGTTTTCATCGCTGTCTGAACGGCTCCTTTGCACCACCTGGTTCTGTTGGATGTACGTGTTATGGGTGAGGTTCTGGACTTGGTGGATCTGAGCCTGGTCACCGGCAAGAGCGGTTTGGGTCTGGGTTGGCTGAGTGGATGGCCTTCTCCCAGCTAACCCCGCTGCCACGGTTCCAATGACGCCGATCACCGCTGCGATGATGATCGCCCATGGTTCGGTCATGTCGAACCCCCTTTCCTTGAGAGTGTGAAACGAGTTTTTCACCGGGGTCTGACAATTTTTGGGGTGTTGCTGTCATCAGGGTGTGGTCGATGAGGATGCGGGTGGCCTTGAGGTGTTGCCGCTTGTCGAGGTGGGAACGAAGCTGACTGCCCACCTCAGCGACTGGGCGGCTGCGATCGATCATGGCCTCCACCATGGTTTGACACAGTCGACTCCTGCATCAGGCTCGTAACGGTAGCTCGGCAGCGGCGTGGACCAATATCTGCCGGAAGCACGCTAACTCGGCACGCACCAGCCAGGGCTTCACCATGACGAGCTCGACCTCGCTTACATGCGAAATGTTCGTCACCAGCTGTCGGCGCCAAGTGCGTACCTGTCCCGAGAGTACCCACACCCGGGCAGTCATCAGTGACGGTTTCTGTATGGATGATCACTCGCCGACCGTGTCGATCACACGATGGTCGGCAGATTGAAGATCACGCTCGCCGCATCGCGTAGGGAGTGCGTAGGCGTGATTACAGCTCGTGGTCCTTGTCCGGTTGGATGCTGCACACTGCCCATCCTCCGCGAGGCTGTTAGGCCAGATCACCGATCTGGATGCTGGTGACCTCGTAGGGTTTCATCTACTGGTTGTGAGGGCGGTGAACAGTGCGGCCTGCTTGTCGGGCTGACGTGGCCGAGTGCACCCAGCAGGATTGCCGTGCCATGGCATCGAGGCGGATCGTGATCCGATTACCACTTTGGGTGCGCTATCGACATCTGATGTGCTCAAATGCCCACCCGCTCATACACGCTGGGTTCCAGGTCCCGCATCTGCTTCTCCACGCTGGCCGCCAGGGCGGGGTCGTCCAGGCGCAAACCGAGTTCGACGTTGCGCTCCTCGGCGCTGTAGGAGAAGTTCGCACTGCCCACCAGCAGGAAGCGGTGGTCAATACTGAGGAACTTGGCATGACTCGTCACGGCGTACCCGTCCTCCTCGGGGGCGCGCGTGCGCATGACAACGGCACCCGTGAGCAGGCGCGCCATGTCCTCAGTGGTGAGCGCCGAACCACGCCGCGCCTCCCCTGCACCTGCTACTCCAGCAGAGTGCCGGGTAGGTCGGCTCGGCTGCGTGAACCAACTGTCAGCGGCCCGCGTGTCCACATACAGACGCACGGCCACACCTGGTCGCTCCCTGACCAGCGCGACGAGAGCCTTCCACAGTGCCGATGTCGGTTGGAGGTTGTAGGTGGCGCAGACGACCGATGTCATCGCACTGCCAACCATGCCGAAGACGTCGCCCGTCAGGGCTCCCATGCCGAGCAGCCCTGGAGGTGCCGTCCACACGGGCTCGGCATTCCTGATCCTGCTCGCTGCTCCAGCGACGGCCACCAGCACGGCGACGCTGTGGTCTCGCGTTCGGGGCCCCAACCCTGCCGCTTCCAACAATTCCCTGGCCCGCATACGGCGAGCGGCCGGAACGACGACGAGAGCCTGGCTGAGGGTTGCCCCGGCGGCGAGACGAGCGGCAATGCTGTCGGCCTCAGTGCTGGTGAGAAAGGCGCCGAGGGCTCGTAGTGGCTCGGCAGCATGTGATGGCATGGGATTGCCCTGCCTCACGCGAGCCGCACGTCACGGAAGAACGCGAGGTCGGCGGAGGCGAACGTCGTTCCACCCACCGCATAGTCTCCCGCCAACGGCACCACGAAGCGGCGGTCGAGGAACCGGTTGGCCCGCTCGCAGGAGGTCTCCGAGACCATCGTGCAGCAGTGGCAGGCGGCGCCGTGGAGGAAGTCTTCGGGATCCTGGGGGACGCGCCTGGCGCATACCGGATCCGAGGAGCACCGCATCATTCCTGTTAGCGCGGCATCGACCACTTGGGTGAGGCGGTCGGGTTCGGACAGGGCCACGAGGCCGCCGAGCGTCCCGTCGGAGTCCGAGGCCGTCGTTGTCAGCAGCATCCCAGCTGCTGCTGTCCTGCGCTGTTCGGTGGCGGGCCAGGCGTAGATGCGTTCGGAGATGGAGGCTGCCCCGTAGCCCGACGACATGGCCATCTCGCGGATGAGGGCGTGGGCGAGGGTGTGGACGAGCCAGTAGCGCGGCGGCACGAAACGCTCGTCGGGATTGATCTGCTTGGCGGTCTCGGAGAAGCGCCGCTCAACGTTGCGCCTGTGGGCCTTGCGATGAGCTTTCCACAGTGGGCTGGCGAGCACCTGAGCCTCCCAATCGGACACGGCCTCCTCGTTGAACTGGAGGAAGATCCCCTCGCCGCGATCCTCCGTAGCGGGCACCCAGGTTGGCCGGCCTCCTCGCACCAGGTGCACGAGCCGGGCCCCGGTGTCATCGATGCGATCGAAGTCGTCGATGCGGGTGAAGCCGAGGATGGCGTTGACCTTGCGCAGCCGGTCGACGGCGAGGACCCGGTCGATCCCGCCGGGCAGTGCACCACGCTTGCGGGGTGAGACGACGAGCCCGCTGGCGGGGTCCTCGTGACGCTCACCCGAAGGCTCCTGCTGGAGGTAGTTCCACTCGGGGACGAGAAGATCCACCGGATTCCATTCTTCGCGTCGTTTGAGGCGGTCGTCCTCGCTTTCAGCTGGAACTGCAAGCCGCCGCAGCAGATCGACGAGCTCGGTATCGCTGAGATCGAGCAGGCGCACAGCCTCGGCGTCACCGCGTTTGAGGAGCATGCGGGCCATTCCCACATTCTCCCCCACATCTGCACGGTCCTCTCCGAGCGCCCTGCCCAGTGCCGCCACACGGTCCCGGGTAACCTCGGCGGGGTCCAGGCGCGGCATGTCGATGATGGATTGGGTGGTGGCGAACCAGAGGTTGGAGGCGCCGATGAGCATGACGCGGGGTTCGGCCTGACATCCTTGGGGATCGAAGACGCCGAGGTGGGGGTGGCGTCCGCGGCAGCGTGGGAGCCGACGGCGTCCTTCCTCTCCCTGGGCCTGTGACATGGGACGGCTGGCCCCACAGGCCCGGCATGTGATGATGGCGGTGACGCCGCGCTGGGAGGTGTCGCGCATCTCCAGCTCGGGGTTGGGTGCCTTGGTGCAGTGGGCGCCCTCGTGGACCCACCAGTCGTAGGGGAACTCGTCGAGATGCCCCAGAGGACAGGCCAGGAGATAGCGGGCAGGTACGCACGGTGATCGTAGGTTGCCCTTGCGTTTGGCTGCGCCCTTGCGCCCCCGGGCTGTGGATGTCCGGCTGAGGCGCCCGGGGCAGTCGCGGTGCTCGAAGATGGCTTGGTCGGGGCGGAAGGGGTGGGTGTTGCGGTAGTCGTTGACGAACCTGCTCAGCGGGGCCAGGAGGTCGCAGCCTGTGCAACGCAGCCACTGGGGGAAGACCCTTGCGGGCACGCCCAGGTCGTCCCCCTCACGGCGGCGGCCCGGGAGGGTCGGCTGCCAGGGGAAACGTCGCAGCTCACCGACCTGGTGGCCGAGCATGAGTTGGATGGTCTCCAGGAGGCGGGGTGCGTGGACGGTGACGGGTGCGGAGCTCCGGCGCCGCCAGATGCGCTCCCAGTCGTCCAGGCTGGCGGGCATGATGGTGAAGTGGGGAAGGTCGATGACCGCGCCCGGCCCGTAGGTATAGAGCAGGGTTGTGGGTCTGGCGGAGCCGACCTTCGCGTAGTTCTTCTTGGCATAGTCGGCGGCGAGCCGGTCGCCGTCGCCCAGGGGGTCGACGGCGGTGAGGTCGTCCTCGAGCATGGTGGTGTCGACCTCGTTCTCCCGCGTGGTGTCCTGGCTCACTGCTTCTCCTCCTGCTCGGTGCCTTCGGTGTCTGCGGGCTCTTGGCGTTGCCAGGCCGGGCCGTCCTCCGGGGACCGGTCTGCGAGGCGGTTGGGATCGGGGGAGACAAGCAGGTTTATCTCCGGCTGGACCTCCCGCATGGAACCGGCGACGACGAAAGGAGCTTCATCCCGCTGGGGCGTGTGACCGCCAGAGGACTCCGCTGAGCGCAGGAGCGCGAAGAAGTCCATGTCGTCCGCGCCACGCTCGTAGACGAGCTCGCCGCCCCGCCCGGCGGTTTCCTTCGCTCTCCGTGTCCACTCGCTGAGGCGGGCCTCGAGGCGATTGGTCGTATACCGGGCGGCATCCTCACCTCCCGCGGCGGTGACCCGATCGGTGAGTGCGCGCACCAGCTTTGTCAGTGCCTCCCGCTGTGTAGGGACGTTACCGGCATTGTGCTCCGGGCTGAGACCCCCGCTAGTGCCAGCCTGGGTCACGCGCGCGGCGGCGACGAGGGCCCCATCGAGACCACGGTCCACAGCCGTCACCGAGAAGGGGGTGACGGACAGCGGCTCGACCCGGGCATAGAAGGTCTCGTGGAAGTGGCGGAACTGCTCGTAGTGCGCGAGGTCCCTCGGACGCGCCCAGTTGCCCAGAGTGACGACGAGTCCGGGGCGGTCCGCATCGCGACCGACCCGGGATGTGGCCTGGATGTACTCGGCGGTGTTCTTGGGCTGGCCGACGACGAGCATGAGGCCGAGCCGGGGTACGTCAACGCCCACCTGGAGCATGGAGGTCGCCAGGACCACGTCGTAGGGGTTGGCTGCCGCCTCCCGGCGCTGGATGCTCTTCCCTGCGCGGGTCGCCGCCATCGCCGCTGCCTTGGCAGCGGTGGAGTCGACTTCAGGGTCGAAGTATCGGGCCATGCGGTCCAGGGTGGCGGTGATGTCCGTTGAGGAGACGCGGGAGGTCAGTTCGCCCAGGTGCAGGGCGCCGAAGTCCGTGCCCCGGCGGCGCGGTAGGCGGGAGTCGCGTCCCGGTTTGGCCAGGCCGGTTTGGATGTCGTCTTGGACGTAGCGGGCCATGCCGGCCAGCTCGCGGGTGGCGGAGAAGTAGCCGACAAGCGTCATGTAGGGGTCGGCGGCATCGCCAACGCGGTCCAGGAGGAGTTGGGCGCCGGCCATGAGCACCTGGGTGGTCTGGATCTCGGCGGCGGTCAGACGCACCCCGGTGGTGGACAGGCCCACGTAGAGGCGTCCCGGGTGCTTTGCGTCGATGGGAACGGCTTGGGAGAAGAAGGTGTCCGAGGCGTCGAGGACCTGGGGCGGGAAGATGGTGACGTCGCGCCCGTAGAGGAGCCGGACCTGGTCGGAGACCTTGCGGACCGTGGCGGAGGATGCGACGAGCAGCGGGGCGGCGGGGCGTCCATCGGGGGAGGTCCAGGCACACATGGTGTCTACGGCGGTCTCGAACAGGCCGACGGTGGTGCCCAGCGCCCCGGTGATGAGGTGGAGCTCGTCCTGGATGATGAGGTCCGGGGGGCGGAGTCTCGTGACGGGACGAACCGTGGTTGCCGGGAGGCTTCCCTTGGCGCGGTGGCGCCCGTTGTCCGCCAGGGTGCAGCCCGCATAGTCCGAGCTGTTGCGGTGGTCGAGGAGAGGGACGTACCCATGGCGCCCGCAGCGGCGGGCGACGTGCCCGAAAAGCGTGGCGGCGTGTCCCTCGCGGGCGAGCCGGGCGAGTTTGTCGACGGTGGCGATGACGAAGGCTGGCGCGAGCCGGTAGATCTCCTCATCGGTGGTCAGGACGGGCAGTCCGTCGGGCACATTACTGTCGCCCTCGGAGAAGGGACACTCACCGTAGGGGTCGGGACAGCGCACCACGACGCGCTCCGCCATCTGGGCGACGTCACTCACGGTGACGTCGTTGGGGGTCAGACGCAGGCCACACCAGGGGCAGTGGCCGAGCTGGAGGGCGGAGAAGCGGTGACCCACACCGTCGCCGGGGTGGTTGCGCAGGCGCTGGAGCTCCTCGGCGGCCTCGCTCACGCGTTTGGGGGACACGGCGGTGCCGACCCACAGGCCGATGCGGAAGGGTTCGCTTCCCCAGGTGGCGGGGTCCTGTCGGCGGGCGAGCTCGGCGGCGCACACGAGAGTGGTGGCGCGCTGGAACTGCTGGGAGGTGAGCAGACGCAAGGTGTAGCGCATGAGGACGGTGACGCCGGCGCGCCCGTCGATGAGCCCGTCCGGGGTCTCGAGGAGGCCCTGCCGGCGGCGAATGGCGAAGGCATAGGCGGCCAGCCCCAGGTAGGCTTCGGTCTTGCCGCCACCGGTGGGGAAGAATAGGAGCTCGACGGTGGCGAGGGCTCCGGAGCGCCGCTCGGCTGCTGGATCGGCGAGGGCGGGCAGCTGCATGAGGATGAAAGCGAGCTGGAAAACGCGCCAGTGGTGGGGGTAGCTGCCCTCCAGGACGCGGGCCTCGGCCTTTTCAACGCTGAGGGCTGGTTCGGCGGCGCGGGCGGCGGCGATCTGGGAGTGGACGCGCTGGTCGGCCATGACCTGGTTCATGAAGGCGAAGCAGCGGCGGGCCTCCGCCCCGTCCGGGGTGTCGGCGGTGAGGTGCGCCAGGCCCTCGGCGAGTTGCGTCCGGACCTGGCAGGCCTCGGCGAGGGCCTCCTCGGCCGTGTCCCGCAGATGGTCGGGCAAGTCTGCGGCGGCTGCGGCCTGCTCATCGAGCCACGTGCTGTAGGCGCTGACGATGGGCTCCAAGGCGTCGCGGAGAGCATCGGAGCCGTTCGGAGCGGCGGCCGCGGCGGCGAGGGCGCGCATGTCGAGGAGGGCGTCGGGGACGTCCGCCGCGGCAGTTTGGGGGGTCTCGACGGTGGGGGTCCAGGTGGTGCGGACCTGGACGGCGCGGCGGGGTGCTTTCGCGGCAGGGCTCGTGGGAGGCAGGTTCCAGTCGGCGGAGCAGGTGCGGCCTACGGCGAATTCGAGCCGGTCGCGGTACTGGAGTTCCAGGCGGGCCTCCTCGCTGCCGGTTTCTGGCCGTGGCCCAGAGCCCGGGGGAGGAGGGAGCATGGGGTCGTGGACGGGAAGGAAGACGGCGCGGCCACTGGCGTCGACGTCGATGCGGGTCTGGAACATCCAGGCCTCGGTGGGGATGCGCCTGGGGGTGGTTCGGTCGTTGCACAGGGCGAGCTCGATGAGGTAGCGGCCAGCGGGCTCATCGAGGTGGGAGTCGATGCGGAGGGTGACGTCCCCATCGAGGATGCGATCCTCGGTGCGGCCCGGGGTGAGGGCGGCGGGTGTGAGGCGGAGGCTGTGCGTGTGGGGCACGCGCTGGTAGTGGGTGCCTGTGTCGGCGGAGGCCTGGCCGGTTGCGGCCCCCGCCCCGGTGGGCTCGTAGGTGCCCCAGCTGATGTGGACGTTGAGGGCGTCGAGGTCGGCGGGGACCTGGAATCGCAGGCCCATGGAGGCGGGGATCATGAGTCCCCGACGGACGGGTTCATCATCGGTGTCCTCGCCCGGGTCCTCATCCACGGTGGCGCTGAGCGTGTCCTCCTCGGAGCCGGTGACGGGGACCCCGGTGGAGGCTGCGGCGTCCAGTGGGTCAATGCCTTCCCCGTCCTCCGAGGTCTCGGCGGCTGGAGTTTCCGCGGCGTTCTGCAGGCGGGTGGGGGCGATGCGTCCGAGGAGGTAGCGCTGGCTGGGCTGGGTGGTGAGGACCTCCGTGTCGCCCTCGGCGGGGCCGAGGAGTTCGCGGCGCAGGATCTCCAGGAGCCCGGCGCGGGCGGAGACGGAGGTGGGGCAGGGTTCCTCCTCGAAGACGTAGGCGGTGCCGTCGTGGGGTGCCGCGCCGGCGGCGCCCGGTGCGGTGGATACGCGGGGCGTGGTCTCAGACATCGAGGGTCTCCTCCTGGCTGTGCTGGGTACGGCGCTTCCCACGGGTCTTCTTCGCCGGCAATGATGCTGCCTCGGCGGCGGCGCGGCGGTGGTTTTCCTCCAGGAGCCGGTCGAGGATTTCCACGCGGGTGGCCGGGGAGAGGGTCCAGCGGGTCATCTTCCGGTAAGTGTGGAAGCCGTGGGTGAGGTCGAGGTCATCCCAGCCGTAAGCGGCGGCCACGGCGGCATCGAGCTCCACGTGGATGGCGCGCATGCGGTCCACATCCGGGTCCACACCGGTCTCCAGGTCGGGGTCATTGACGAGGTTGTAGAGCTTGGTCAGCCCGAGGTCGCGGCGCAGCATGATCTCGCGCCGCTCGGTATCCAGCGTGTGGCCGATGGTCTCCAGCTCCGGCGTGGGTTCAGGCCGAGGGAAGGTCTCAAAGACATCCGACGGCGTGTATCGGGGATCGCCTCTCATACCGGAGCCGTTCTTGATCGCCCAGGCCTGGTGAAGGGAGGAGGAGAGCACCGCCTGCTCGCTATAGGAGTCCGTGGCGAAGACGACTGTCGCGTCACTCATGACAGGACCCGTGGGCACGCGTATGGGCATGACTGTCTTGCTCACACGCGCTACAACCAGCACCTCATTGAGGTCCGCAATCGCCTTCCGCATGGCGGGACGGTTCCTGTGAAATTTCCACCACCCATCAACAAAATCTGATTTGGTCAAACTAATTTTCGAGGATCGTTCCGAGCGAACCTTGTTAAACACATGCTGCTATGGCATTTTGTACCGTTGTGCCTCGTCTTGACCTCGTTCATTGAAGTCAACAACCCACCTAGAGGCAGAGCAGTCAGGGCGAGAGTTGAGGTCCTCGCCATTGAGGTACGGGAAGAGCACCTTAGCGTTTTGAGGATCCTCCGATATCCACTCCTGAGCTTCCTCCGGTTCCAGGATGAATCCTTTACCAAGAACGATACATCCTTGGAAAGCGATGTCAGCATTTTCAGCAAGACGCTTGGGCTGGCCTTCCAAGCGACCCAACGGTTCGAGGAGTGTGCTGATCCGGGACACCAACTCGCCGTCACAGACCGTCGTTGTCTGAGGCGAGACGGCGTGACGAGTTCCCCACACGGCTGCGAACTCGAGGTTGGCGCCATGCGACGGCCAAGGGCGCGACTGGATGGCGCGAGTGATGATGAAGCCGGACTCCACCATCCGGTCCAGTCCGACCTCGCGGGTATCTCCTTGGGCTACGGTGTTCGTGCCAATGAGACCCAACGTTCCCTCTTCATTGAGCAGCGACAATGCACGGAGAAAGAAGTAGGCCACAAGATCAGCGCTGCCAGCTCTCATGCCTGCAAGGATATTGACGAGCCATTCTCGCAGATTTTGCCCCATCGAGGGGCTGAGCTTCTTCGCCCCAAGGAATGGCGGATTCCCCACAATGGCGTCGAATCCGCCGCGTTTCATGACCTCGGGGACGGCCAGGGGCCAGTGGAGGCAGTGCCAGCGCTCGTAGTCGGTCTCCACCGTCGGGGTGAGACCGCGTTTCAGGATGGCCTCCAGCATGGCCTCATCGCCCTCCCCCTCGGGTGGGAAGGCGCGGCCGAGTGCCACCGCCAGGTCTCCGTAGGCCTCGTTGAGCCTTGTGCCGGGTTTCGCGCCAACTGTCGGGGCCAGGCCGGTGGCCACTACGGCGTCGGCCACGCGTTCCAGGAGCTTCAGGTCCTCCTCGTTTTCCCGCTGGAGCCGTTGCTTCGTCGTGGTCGAGCGGGCCGGGTCCCCGTCATCCACCTCGGAGGCGAGGGCGTGGCGCCGGTCCTGCACCCGTTCCAGGACGGAATCCACATCCAGTGACTCCGTGTAATTCCCCGCGTGGTCGAATTCAAAAGGCCTGATTCCGCTGGCCGCAGCGGGGGAGATGTGTTGGGCCCGCAGCTGACGCAGATCCGTGATCCCCAGCAGCGAGTTGCCCACGAAAACCTTGTCATCCACGAAACTGAAGGGCTTGTCCTTGTCCAGGGACACGAGCCACAGGGAGAGTTTGCACATCTCCACGGCCATCTCGTTGATATCCACCCCGTACAGGCAACGGGCCACGACCTGTCGCAGGGCGTGGCTGCGCGCCCCGCCGGGCCGGTCCGCGTAGTCCCCGAGCACCTCCTCGCGGGTCCAGGCTTCGACGAGGTGGCTGGCGAGGAAGCGGGCCGCGGCCACGAGGAAGGCGCCCGAGCCGCAGGCGATGTCAGCCACGTGCAGACCGAGGATCTGATCCGAGGTCAGCGGCCGCCAGGCCGAGTGGTCATCCGTTTCGCGCGGGCCCGGGTGGAAGACCAGCGGCTCCAGGGCGTGGCGCACCACGTCCTCGGCGAGCGACCGGGGTGTGTAATGGGCACCGGCGTTGCGCCGCGACGGGGTCTCGGTCACCACCAGGCCGCCAGGAAGGATGACTACCGGCCTGCCGCGTAGGTCCCGGCGGATGGCGCCGATCCACGGGCGCAGCCCGTCGCGCAGGTCTGCATCCCGCGTCACGGTCAGCAGGGCCCGCTCGGCCTCCGCCTCATCCATCGTGTCCCCTGTACGGAAAGCCTTCGCCAAGGCGTTCTTCGTAGGAGGTTTCGCCGATGGTTGGTGCTCCTTGAGCCAGGCGATGACGGCCTCGGCGAGGCCGGTATCGCCGGCGTGCTCCTCAGCCAGGTCCTCCAGGAGACTCAGGGGCACCTCCGGCTCTTCGCCGTCGGTGCCGACGAGCCCTAGTACCGTCTCCTTTGTGCGCGTGCACGTGTAGCCGAGCAGGCCCTCGTAGATGTAGCCGATCTGCTCCACGTCAATGTCCCGGAAGGACAGGCGCCGGGCCTCCTGCCCCTTGAGGCGGGCGGTCTGGAGGGAGCGCAGCACGTGCAGCATGACCCGGTCGGAGACGGTGAGCAGTAGGGTGCCGCTGGCATCCGTGGCCGTCAGGAAGGGGAATCGGGCGGGGTCGAACAGGGAACCGCCGTAGGCGGGGATCCGCATGTCCTCGGCGTTGACGCCGCCGTACAGGGCACGGGAGGTTGCCAGCAACCGATGCCAGGTCAGGCTCGTGCCGTCCATGGACTCCTCGCCCTCATTCCGGGCGCGTTTCTCCAGCTCATCCAGGACGCCCGCCAATCCGTAGCCGCCGGTGTACAGGGACTGCGTCGGCAGGAGACCGCGTTCCTCGGCGAAGAGGAGGAAGACGGCGCGCATCATGATGGTGACGACCGCCTCGTAGGCCTCGTGGGCTTTCTCAGGTAGCGGGTCCACCTGGGTCGGGCCCGCCTCGGAGGTGAGGGCCGCCTCGGACAGGGCCGTCACCACCAGCTCGACCGCCCGGCGTACCTGCGTGCCCAAGGCCTCCGTCACCTCTTCTGCCGCCAGAACGGAGCGCTTGAAGAGGGAGGGCAGCTGATCCTCGCTCGTCCCGCCCAGGAGGCGGCGCACGCCGAGCAGCTCGCAGAAGGCGTCCCGGGTGGCCGGTTCCTCCACCCACGTTTGGCAGTCCACGACGCCCGAGGCTGTTGCCCCACCCTGAGGGGCGCTCACGAGCGCCCACCAGCGCCCGTCGGTCACCACGCCGATCGTGCAGGCTGAGTTCTGGCTGCGCAGCATGGCAGCCATCCGGTCGAGAGGGCTCGCCGCCCAGCCGTCGTCACCCTCAACGCGCAGCGAATCCACCGGGTCGGTCACGAGCACGAGGGCGCCGACTCGCTCCCCACGGGTCAGGGCACCGCTCGGCGTCACCGTCACCGCCGGAAAGCTGTCGGAGACCACCCGGTAGACCTCACCCAGGGCGGGACGGGCCTCCGTACTGGCGTAGTTCTCGCCCCAGCCGATGATATCGGTCAGGACCGTGGCCACCCAGGCGTCGCGCGCCCGGCGATAGTCGGCCAGGACCTGCTGCGAGTCCCGCTCACGGTCCCAGGCGTCCCAGGCGCGGTCGAAGACAGGCTGTGCCGCGCGCAGGGCCTCCCGGCGGGCCCGGCCCAGCGACGGCATGCCCTGGGGGTGCAGCGCCGTCATGACGGGAACGGACAGGAAGGGTCCGTCGGTGTCCACCAGCTCGAGCCACTCGCGGTGCTGCTGGGCCGTCGTACGGGCCATCCCGCCCCTCGTCGTCCTCGGGCCTGCTCCTCGTCTTGGGCTCATGACCGGTTCCCCCATTCCTGTGCGTCCTCCTCGGTGACGGCCAGGACCAGGGCCACGGGCGACACGTAGGGTCGCACATCCTGGTAGCGCAGCACCATCACTTCCGCCTCGCGTGCCTCCTCAGCGGCCAGGCTCACCAGGCGGTCTTCCATGGCGCGGATGTCCTGGGCGCGCTGGTGCTGCTGCTCATCGGCCCACAGCATGGCCTCCTGCTCGCGCTCCTCGGCGCGCAGGCGTTTCAGGGAGTCGGTGAGATTGGCACGGAAGACGTCGAAGATGCCGTGGACGCGCTTCGTATCCGCCTGTTGGCGCTCCTCAAGGCTGGCAGCGACCCTGTTCTGGAGGTTGGCAGCCCGACGCTCCGTCTCCTCGACGAGGCGGGCGCGCAGGTGTCCGTCGTCGTTCCACAGACCGGTGAGGTGGAGTCGCACCTCCGGTCCTGCCAGCTGGTAGCCATCTGGGTCGAGAGCGCGGTCAAGCACGTGTCCGAGCTTCTCTTCGGCCACGCGGTGCCCGCGCAGCCGCACCCCGGTGACGAAGACCTCCTCGTGCAGGCGCAGGCCTCCGCGCCCCACGAGCACCAGTCGGGACAGGGAGGCGGCGCAAGAATGCTCCAGATCCGGCAGCACCACCGCCGTCACCCGGCTCACCCGGGAGCGCGGGCTGAAGAGGTTCGCCCGCAGGGTGCGGGTCGCCTTGCGCATGAGCGAGTGCCCCAGGTGGACATGGACGATCCCGGGCACGCGCCCAGCCTCCTCATCGAAGGTGATCGGCCTCAGGCGTCCCGGCGCCAGGCGGGTATCAAGGCCCGTCAGGGCATCCTGCCAGGAACGCCCCAGCTCCGGTACGGCGAAGACCTCCGCGTCAGTTTCCTCGCTGCCGACCTCTGCCAGAACCGGCTGATTCGTCAGGCGCAGCGCCTCGTCCACGACCCGCCTACCCGCCGCAGGCGTCAGGTGCATCCGCTCCTTGTGGTCCTCGTAGCCCGCCGCGAGCGTCGTCAGCTGCTGATTGAGTTTGGCCGAGCCTGCCAGGGTCTGCGTAATGGCCTGCTCGTCCCGCCCTGGTGCAGGGGCTTTGCGGAGGGGGCGGCCAAGGAATTTCCCGGTGATCTGCTCGTCGATGAGTGGGTTGACTGCGCCCAGATCCCGGGTCTCGGTGGCGATCTTCTCCGCCAGGCGCCCCAGGAAGTGCTGGTGCCCTGCGTAGAGCCCATCGCCGGTGGCCACGGGGGCGAGGTAGTAGATCTTCGGGACCTCGTGCTGACCGTAGCGGTCGATGCGTCCCACCCGCTGCTCCAGGCGGGAGGGGTTGAAGGGGACGTCGAAGTTCACCAGGCGGTGGCAGTAGGCCTGCAGGTCGATGCCTTCGCCTGCGGCGTCAGTGGCCACGAGGACGCGCACGTCCTCCACGGCGGGGTCGGCGTTGAAGCGGGCCCGGATGTCCTCACGCTCCTCGACCGACGTCGAGCCGCGGATCACCGCCAGGCGTTCGCCGTAGCCCTGCTGGCGCAGCACAGAGACGATCCAGTCGAGGGTGTCCGCGTACTCGGTGAAGACGACGACCCGCTCATTGCTCCACGTACGCCCGTCTGGTCGGCAGACGGCATCGAGCATGGACACGAGGGCCTCGAGGCGGGAGTCGGGGCGGGACTGGTATCCCCGGGCCCAGCCGGCCAGTTCCTCAAGCTGCTCCCGAGTAGCGGCGGAGAGCGGATCCGAGGCCCGGGTGGCCAGCAGCGTGTCCAACTCCGGCTGGGCGACCAGGCCCTCCTCCTCGTCGGACTGCCCCGAGCCCATGACCTCCGTGTAATAGTCGTCGTACTCATCGTCGAGTACGCCGCCGCGCACGGACTGGTCGAGGTAGTTCTCCAAGGTCTGGGCAAAGGCCCAGGGGCTGGACAGGAAACGTTTCTTGAGCAGCAGGGCCGCGATGTCGAGGCTGCGCCGCCCTTGAGCGCGCCCGGAGCGGCGCAGCAGCGAGTCCAGCTCGGCGTAGGCGCGCTCCTCGTCGCCGGAGGACTCGTACGGGAGCACCTCGACTTGGCGACGGCGGAAGTCCTTGTCGGTGATCTGCGACTTCAAGCGGCGCACCGTCACCTCGTCCAGAGCGGTGGGATCGATGCTGGCGCCACGGGCGAAGCGACGCGGATCGATCATCTCCAGCAGGGCGGTGAAGGACTCGGTGTAGCCGTTGTGGGGTGTGGCGGACAGGAACAGGCGGTGCTCGCACTTGTCCGCCAGGCGCCGCAGCGCCCGGGTACGTTGGGAGTCAACTGCATACCCGCGTCCGCCACCCACAGCCGGGGGCGCCGCTGGGGCCACGTGGTGCGCCTCGTCGACGACCAGCACATCGAAGGCGTAGGAACGGGCCGTGTCCGAGCGTGCAGCGTCGGCCAGGACCTCCCGCAGCAGCCGCTGGGCGCGCACACATGGTAGCCAGGCCATGGAGACGATGACGCGTGGGTGGAGGCGCAGCGGGTTGGCGGCCAGTCCATAGGTGCGCCGGTCGGCGGCCATGCGTGCAGAGTCGACGATGACGAAGTCGAGGCCGAACTTCTCTCGCATCTCGTCGCGCCACTTCAGGGCGAGACTAGGCGGGCACACGATGATGACCGAGCGCGCCCGGTGACGCAGCAGCAGCTCTTCGATGACCAGTCCCGCCTCGATGGTCTTGCCCAGGCCGACGTCATCGGCAAGCAGGAGGTTGGTACGTGGGGCCGCGAGTGCTCGGCGCAGGGGCTCGAGCTGGTAGGGCTCCAGGGTGGCGCCGGAGCGGAAGGGCGCCTGAAAGGCCTTGGGGTCGGCGGAGGTGACGGCGCCCCAGCGCACGGCGTCGACGAAGGCGCCGAGAGTCTCTGGGTCGTCGAAGGCGTCCGCGGCGATGGTCTCGGGTAGGCCGCGGTCCGGCACCACGGCGTTACCGACCTCCAGCTCCCAGATCACGGTGAGCTCCTCGCCCATGCGGTCCTCGTCGAGGGATTGCAGGTCGACGACGTGCTCGAGGCGAGGCTCGCCGTCATCGGCGGAGCTGCGGGGTAGTCCCTGAACGGCGACGTTCGTGACCGCCCAGACCGCGCCACGAACCTGGACAACCTGGCCGGGCTCCGGGGGTGCTGGAATGCTGCGGGCGGGAGCAGGGGCGCTGGTGGGCGCGGGAGATGTCTGAGGTGTCATGGTGTGTGAGTTGTGGGCTGGGGGAGTGGGACTGTGCTGCATTTCTAACCGGATGGAAGCATTGGTGGTTGGATGATTCGATGTTCCTCTCTTCGACTTGGTGGGCAGCGCCGGGAAGGTCAAGGGTGACACCGGTGCTACGTAGCATTTCAAAGGTGTTGACCCATTGGACTTCAAGTCCTTGGCGGGCGTCAGGAATCTTGACCCGGCTGAATACCGTGCCTTGAGCGTGCGCCTGGTTGAGCCATTTCCAGAAGCCGGGAGCGATGTCAAAGGCGTAGTAGCGGTTCTTCGCCTCGATGAGGACATTGGCGTCTACGAGGTACGTCACGCTAGTCCTGCTCTCTCCGCCAGCCCCTCGAAGGTCGAGTGCTTCACGGTCCCGAGCAGCCGGTAGGCATCCCGGTAGGTCGTTCGTCCCTCCAGGGCTGCGGAGATCACAGCTCGGGTGAAGGGGAGCCCAAGGCGTCGCAGCTGGGTGTTGTAGTAGTTCCCGCCCCCGCTGCGATTCTCCTGGGAATCCATGAGATCCATGACGCGCTTATGCTCGGTCTCGTACCGGGTCTTGTACTCTTCCCGCGTGAGATACCCGGCATCCCGGAGCCTGGCGAGCACGACGAGGGTGCTGACTGTGTAGCGGGACGCCAGACGCTTCAGCTCGTCTTCAGCACAGCCCCTTGGCCGTTCCGACCGGAGCGAGTCGAGAGGTACCAGGACCTCCGCAGCGACCTGGTTGCACCAGCGCTCCTCCTCTTTCGTCCCCTGCGCAGCGCCCGCAGCTGCGTCGGAGAGCGCAGTGCACCCCAGCCACAGGTGGGCGAGCTCGTGAACGAGGGTGAAGATCTGCGCGGCCTTGGTGTCCGCCCCGTTGACGAAGACAAGCGGGGCGATGTCATCGGCCAGGGCGAACCCCCGGAACTCCTCCGGATCGAGCTTGCGGTGGGTGTCCGAGCCGACGATCCCGTTGACCATGACCAGGACACCCATGGTTTCGGTGCGCTCGATGAGATCTGTCAACGCAGTGGACCAGTTGGACACAGACCGCTCGTCGAGACGGAGCGCGGCACGAATACGAGCGGCGGCCTCCTCCGCCGGAGTGGAGAGGGTTGTCGATCCCACGAAGCTGAGCGGGGTCGCCCCGGAGTCGAGGGCGTCGTCACGGTACCAGTCCTGGCGTCTCTGGCACAGATGGATCGTCTCCAGCAGGTCGGCAGACGGCTCGCGGACTCCGGCGTCGCGAATGGTCCGCATGTCCGGGATGGGGATGTCCTCAACCGGCGGCTCGGGCAGGAAGAGCATCCCGAAGGGTGCGTGGGTGGCGGCAGCGAACTTCTCCACCTGCTTGAGAGTGGGACGTGCGGTCCCGTCGATCCACGCGTCAAGCTTGGGCGCACGTTTGCGGACAGTTTCCTCGTCCCAGCACGCCCGTCTCACGGCCCAGCGCAACAGGTTGGGAGCGATGTCAACACGGACGGTCGTCACGGCCCCTCCTCTGCGTTCGGCTCCGTGCACCAGTCTGCCTTATACCTCTGGCATGTTCCGCATGAACGACGGGGCCAACCGATTAACGGTGTAGGTGAAGGCTTCCGCTGGTGGAGTGTCGCCATGGACTGCCCGAGCACTCACCCGACCACCCCAGGAGCACGGGAACTGCGACCAGCCCAGGGTTCAGCTCTCATCCGCCACGTGTCGGGGAGCCGTTATCGAACCCCGGAGCCGAGGAAATCCTGTCAGCTACTTGATGTGGCGCCCCCGCATACTGACCGGATCGCCGGGAAGTGCAGGGGAAGACAGCCAACGAAAATGGAGCTGGTATGAAGAACATCATCAAATACATTCTGGCGTTGCTCGGGAGTGCAACATGCTCGCGGCGCCCATGACCGAGGCCAGCGCGGACCACGGCACCTCAACAGCATCCTGCGGCGAGAACGGCGAGTTCACCGACGCCTAGGCGCAGGAATTGAGGCAGGACCTGACCACTTTGTTAAATCAGGTGGTGATTCGAGACGCCAAAGGCAAACTGCGCATCGACTACGAAGCTGCCAAAGGCAGCGCCACGCCTCCCTGCAGCCCCGGGGTAGAAGGAGTTCAGGAGTACGCCTCGTGCGTGGTTAAGGGAGTCAATCCATTCATCGGATTCATTGATTTTGACTGGAAGTTGTTCCGCACATGGGTCTCCCAGTGGAACCGGGGAGCGCTCGCGCGTTACCTCGGCAAGGAAGTCTCTAAACACGCCGCCAAGATCGGCATCAAATAGGTCGTCAGACTGAATCCGTGGGGAACTGTCGCGACTTTGGTCACTTCGGTGATAACATTCTGGTAACAGTGGTAGCGTTTCGGCTGCCGATGGCGGAATGAGATCACAATGACAAGGAAAACGAAGAGCTGGTTCGGATCCGTCGAAGACCATCTTCGAATATACACGCCGTCGGTGGGTGCCTACCTGTTTCGAGGAATTGGGACGTTCGTGGTCGTTGCTGTGCTGTTCCCGCCTGCCCGGTTCCTCGGGGCCGCAATCGTGGGGATTGCGATGGTGGTCGTGGAATGTGTCGTCTATCAGATCGTCTGGGCAATCCATCTTCGTCGACTGCGTCGCAAGTATCCGAACCGCCCGCATCGGTGAAGAATGGTGCCGCAAGGCATCATTCTCGCCCGCGCGTAGAGGTATCGCGGCGCCGCGATACCTCTACAGCGACGGCAGATGCGGCAGGTGGCTTCCTCTGTCAACGAACGAAGAAAAGATATACGATTTACATGAGGCATGGTGGGATGCGGGATCAGCAAACCGCAATGCGGTCCTATGGGGCAGAATTCGGATTCGGCTCCACATTCGTTTCCTCTCGGGTGCTGATAAATGAATGCCGTGTGAGGGGAGCTGCACGCGTTACCGGCCGATCGTGGCCGGAGTTCTGGGTCCCCGGTGGAGTGATCCTTGTTGCCGGAGCAGGTATCATCGCATGATGGGAAGGAGATGGAAGTACTGGGATGGTTCCATCAAGGGCCATCTGTGGAACAAAACCTCGGTGAAGCTGTATCTGTTCCAGGGGATCGGGGTATTCCTGATCTGCGTTTTTCTGTATCCGCGTTCCCGTTTCATCGGGGCCGCCGCCCTCGCTGTGGGGTTCGTGGCCGTCGACCTCATCGCCCAGGTCATTCGCGTCCGCCGACTGCAGCGCCGGAAACTCCAGGAGGTCGAGGGGCATCCGAACCAAGCCCCGTGACTCCTGCTGAAACGCGTGGGGGGACGGGCGTGATGGCAGGCATATGGGGCTCTTCCCAAACGAGGGTGTGGGTAGGGGTTCCGGCGTGGCTGCTGGGTGAGGGGGTCGAGGCCTCCCGAGGATGGAAGCTCTCACACCACTCATCTGGAAGACCTCGACGTGTCCAACGCTACCTTCAGCGCGCCTGATCTGACCATGTTCTGCCGGCTTGACGGACTCGGGTTGAAGGTGACCGGTTAACACGTGACTTCAGGCCGCCGAGGGGCTCGGTGTCGCATGAGACACCGCCAACGATGCGATCATCGCTGAAGGCAAGCGGGTGTTGATCGATTACCCTGCTCGGTTCTACGGGGTCACCGTGCTGGGGGTCGATGAGCATTGCTGGCGTCACACCTGCGGTGAGGCCGCCAGGACCCACCGGCTCACCCGCGGGGCCCTGCACTATGAGGTCCACCTCGCGCCGCACGACGTCCCACACGGGGGGCACGTTCTGCCGCTCGTCGACCAGGACGGAGCCTCAAGCCGGGTCAGTCGCTGTGGGCCGGCCCGCAGGGCGCTCACCGGGCCTGGCGGGCAGACCCCTGCGCCGTTCTACGCATGGTGAGACCGAGCTGCTGGCCCGCACCCGCCAACCCGAAGATAGATTAGTCTTGCCTAAAAGAGTATTCGGATGGGTGGAATCTGCTGCGCTCGTCCCGGTGAAGCTCTGGCTTCGCCGTCCCATCGAGACCGCACGATCCAGCGCGATCACCCGCGTCCGTCTCGCCGGGCCACCACGACGATCCTCGTGAAGATCCACCTACCAGCACACTCTCCGCGATTTGTTGCCCAAAACTTGGACCAAACCGGTTCCGGAAAGGACCAGCCCCGTGCCGCGACGCTGCCTGAGTCTCTTGTTGCTCGCCGTGCTGAGCCTGGCCGCCGCGTGCAGTTCCGCGACCAGCGCGCCCGAGACGCCCTCGGCCAGCCCGGCCGATGCGGGTTCGATCAGCCTGTCCGGGGACTCCTTCCCCCTCACCGTGACCGATACCGCCAAGCGGAGCGTGAAACTGGAGAAACGTCCCGAACGGGTGGTCTTCCTCTCCGGCACGCCCCTCAACATCTGGTACGACGCGGGCGGCACCGCGGTCGGACGCCCCGAGCTCACCGGCAACCTCCGTCTCGCCAGCGAACACGCCGAGAAGATCATGGCGCTGCCTTCGGTCGGCCTGCCCTACGCCACGGACACCGAGGCCGTGGCGGCACTCAACCCCGACCTGGTGGTCGGCATCGACGGAGTCCACGACTCGGCCGCCGCGGCCTACCAGAACCTGGGGATCGCCACCGTGCTGCTGCGGGTCCGTTCCCACCACGACCTGCAGCAGGTCTACCGCGCCTTCGGGGTGCTCGGCGGCAACCCGGAGCTCGCGGGGCAGCGCCTCGCCGCCATCGACGCGCGCTACGACGAGATCCTGGCCAAGGCCCCGAAGAAACCAATGTCGGTGGCCATCCTGTTCGTCACCGCCGACACCATCTCGGTGAAACTCGACAACAGCATCGCCGGGCAGATGGCCAACGACCTCGGCCTCACCAACATCGCCTCGGGCGCGACCCCCGACAACCCCGGGTCGGAGACCACCCCGCTCGACATCGAGTTCATCGTCGCCCGGCAGCCTGACCACGTGCTGGTCACGTCCATGGTCGGCAACAACGACCTCGCTCGGCAGACCCTCCAGACCCAGCTTGACCAGAACCCCGCTTGGAAGGCCATCGATGCCATCCGGGAGGGACGCATCAGCTATCTCCCACAGCAGTACTTCCTGTTCAACGCCGGGCCCTACTACGACGACGCGCTCGCCTACCTGGCCGCCACGGTCCACCCGGAGGTTTTCGGCGCCCCGGTGGAGCCCTGATGGCGGTCGCGGCCGTCCATGCCCAGCCGGGTCTGCGGGAACGCACCTGGTACCGGGCCCTGGTCTTCGCCGGTCTCGGCGTCCTGCTGCTGGCCGGGATGCTGTTCGCGATCGGCAGCGGCACCCTGAGCCTCAGCCCGGGCCAGGTCGCCGCCGCGCTGACCGGCTCCGGGGACGTGCAGTGGCAGCGGGTGGTGTGGGACATCCGGTTGCCCCGCATGCTGGTGAGCACCTTGGTCGGCATGAACCTGGCCACCTCCGGGGCGATCCTGCAGGCGGTGATGGGCAACCCGCTGGCCGACCCCGGGATCATCGGGGTGTCGTCCGGGGCTGGGCTGGCCGGGATCTCGGTGCTGTTGGTCTTCCCGCAGTATCAGGGGCTGGTTCCGCTGGTCGCCTTCCTCGGCGCCATGGCGGCCGCGATCGTCATCTATGTGCTGGCCTGGCGTGGCGGCATCCAGCCGATCCGGGTGATCCTCGCCGGGGTCGCGGTCTCGGCGCTGTGCGCGGCCGGGATCAGCGCCGTCATGGTGCTGTTCTCCGACCGGATCCAGGGGGCGCTGATGTTCATGAACGGCGCCATGACCCTCAAGGGCTGGTCCGAGTGGCAGCAGCTGTGGCCCTATTCGGTGGCCATGCTCACGGTGGCGCTGTTCACCGTGCGGCGGCTGGACGTCATTGTGCTCGGCGACGACGTCGCCCGCGGCCTCGGCATGAACGTGCAGGCCAACCGCCTGGCCCTGACGGCGGTCGCGGCCCTGCTCGCGGCGAGCGCCGTCAGCGCCGTGGGCCTGCTGGGCTTCGTCGGCCTGATCGTGCCCCACATCGTGCGCCTGGTCGTCGGCACCAGCCACGCCCTGCTGATCCCCGGCTCGATCGTCCTCGGGGCCGCCCTGGTCACCATCAGCGACACGGTCTCCCGGACGCTGTTCAGCCCGGTCGAGATCCCCGTCGGGATCATGATGGCGGTGCTGGGCGTCCCCTTCTTCCTGTTCCTGCTGCGAAGGGCCCTGTGATGACGGCGCGGATCAGCGCCCGCGGGCTGCGGCTCAGCCTGGGCGGCAGGCGCATCCTGGACGGCATCGACCTCGACTTCGCACCGGGCCGGGTGCACGGCATTCTCGGGCCCAACGGCTGCGGCAAGACCACCCTCATCCGGGCCCTCAGCGGCGCGTTGCGTCCCGACGCGGGGGAGGTGCGCCTCGACGACGCTCCCATCCGGGCGCTGTCCCCCGCGGGTCTCGCCCGGGTGATGGCGGTCGTGTGGCAGGGCGGCCAGGTCAGCGGCGACGTCACGGTGCGGCGCCTCATCGGCTACGGACGCTACGCCTATCTGCCCTGGTGGCGGCTGAACCCCTCTGGGCGCGACCCCGCGATCGAGGAGGCCATGGCCGTCACCGGGGTCGCCCACCTGTCCCACCGGCTGGTGGCGTCCCTGTCGGGCGGCGAACGGCAACGCGTCTGGATTGCCATGGCCCTGGCCCAGCAGCCGAAGGTGCTGCTGCTGGACGAACCCACCACCTACCTCGACATCGCCCACCAGCTCGACGTGCTGGAACTGATCCGCGACCTGAACCAGCGCAGCGGTCTCACCGTCATCGCGGTACTGCACGACCTGGCCCAGGCCGCCCGCTACTGCGACCGCTGCGTCGTGATGGGCGAGGGCCGGGTCCGGACGGATGGCGTCCCGGCCGAGGCGCTGTCCGCCGGTCAGATCGAACGAAACTTCGCCGTGAACGCCTGGGTCACCACCGACCCCAGCGCCGGCCATCCGGTGATCGTCCCGCGGCACCGGGTGAGCGCGGCGCCGCCGGAGAACCGGGAAACGGAAGGAGCACCATGAGGATCGTCGCGATCACCCACTACCCGGGTGCACTGCGTTGTTTCATCGACACCGCCGCCCACCTCGACCGCACGGTCCCCGGTTGGGGCAGCCTCACGCTGTTCGACTCCGCCCAGCCCCTCGGCGACGCCGACGCTCTCGCCGGGGCGGTCTCGTCCGCCGACGCGGTCATCGTGGACCTGATGCGCTCCGACCCGGCCTGGCAGGATGCCCTGGCGCCGATCCTGGACGGATACCCGGGCCACCTGCTGCCCTTCGGCATGCAATTCGCCGGCCAGACCCGGCTTGGCCAGTTCCGGCTCGCTCCCGGGACGATGCCGCCGATGATGCTGGGTGCACCCCCCGAGCCGCCCCGCGGCGTGGACGATTCCCAGGCCCGGCGGGACGCGATGACCTTCTCCCGGCTCGCCCGCGCCTACCGGACGATGCGCGGCGGCGACGCCCTGTTCGTGCTCGGCACCCTGCTGCGCGACTACGGTGACCAGCCCGGCCTCGACGTCCCCGAGCCGAGCCCCCAAACCCCCGGTGTGCACCTGGCCGACCCGGCCACCCGGGCCCGCTACGCCAGCGCCGAGGACTACCTCGCCGCCCACCCGGGGCCGGAGGGACGCCCCGTCGTGGCACTGCTGTACAACGGGGTCAGCTACCCCACCGACCCCGAACCCGTCGCGGCCAGGCTCGCCGAGGCGCTCTCGGGCGACGCCTGGGTGCTGCCGGTCGCGATCGAGACCGACGCCGCGAGCGCGGTCGACCGGATCCTGGAACTGTGCGCCACCCCCGGCCTCGAACCTGACCTCGTGGTGACCCTGATGAGTTTCCGGTTCGGTGCCGGCCCCACTGGCGGTGACGCCGACCACGGCGTCGCCGCCCTCAACCGGCTGGGCGTGCCCTACCTGTCACCGATCCTGCTGACCCGCACCACCGCCGAGGAGTGGCTGCACCACTCCAACGGGCTGGGGCCATCCGAGGTGCTGGTCTCGGTGATGCTGCCCGAGTTCGACGGGGCGATCAACCAGATCCCCATCGCTGCCATGACCCCACCCCGGCACGACGCCCGCCACCGGGTCGACACCGCCGAACTGCAGGTCGTCGACGAGCAGCTCAACCGGCTGGTGGGGCGGGTCCGGGGGCTGCTGCGGCTGCGGGGCCTGGCGAACGCCGACAAGCGGGTCTGCCTCATCGGATACGACTACCCGGCCGGGGAGGGCAACCTGCTGGCGGCCTCGCAGCTCGACGTCACCGAATCCATCGCCGCGATCCTGGCCGAACTCCACCGGACGGGCTACCGCACCCAGCCGGTGACCGCTGCCCGGCTGCGCGCCGACCTCATGGCGGGCCAGGTCAACTCCCCCGCCTACCTCACTGAGGTGCAGCCGCTCACCTACCCGCACCGGCAGGCCCAGGCCGACCTCGGCGACCAGCAGGCGTGGGACGAGGTCACCCGGGCCTGGCCAGCGGACGGGCCGCGTCCCATGGTCGATTCTGACGGGGACTACCTGATCCCCCACGTCGAGTACGGCAACGTGCTGGTGGGCGTCCAGCCGGGGCGCGCCCCCGAGGTGGACGACGCCCTGGCCCACGACAACACCGTCCCGCCGCACCCCCAGTACCTGGCCTACTACACCTGGCTGCAGCACGTGTGGCGGGCCGACGTGATCGTCCACGTCGGCACCCACGGCACGCTGGAGTTCCTGAAGTCGAAGGAGAACGCGGTCAGCGTGCACGACTTCCCCGACCTCATGGTCGGCGATATCCCACACGTCTACTTGTACTACGCGGGCAACCCGGCCGAGGCGCTGCTGGCCAGGCGTCGCTCCCACGCGACGCTGGTCAGCTACCAGCCGCCCGTCATGACCCCCGGAGGGCTGCACGACGAGCTGGAGGAGCTGGCCGAGGCCCTGGCCGCCTACCGGCGCAGCCACGCCATGACCCCGCAAAGCAGCGAGGATCAGCTGGCCGACCTCAGGCAGCGCGCGGAACGGGCTCACCTGCCCACCGACCCCGACCAGCTGGAGGGTGAGCTGGAGCGGCTGCGCGCCCAGTTGATCCCCCTGGGGCTGCACGTCTTCGGCAGCCACTGGGATTCCGGCGAGGTGGCCTACATGGTCGCCGGGGTGATTGGAAACGGGGTGGGCGACCTGGCCCCCGGGTACGAGCTGATGGCCGCCGCCGACGGGCTGGACGCTGAACGCATCCACCGCCTCAGTGAGGCCGAGATCGCCCGCTACGACGAGGCCGCCAAACGGCTGGTGGAGGTGGCGCTGACCAGCCAGGCCCCGGCCGCGGACCTGGCCGGGGACGAGACCTCCCGGGCCGTGATCGTCCGGGCCCGCGAGCTGGCGCTCCGGTTCGCCGCCAACCAGGAATGGGAGTTCCTCCATCGCGCCTTGTCCGGACGCCACGTGGAGGCCCGGCTCGGGGGAGACGCCATTCGCAACCCCGAGGTCCTGCCCAGCGGGGCCTCCCTCTACCAGTTCGACCCCCGGCAGGTGCCTAGCGCGCTGGCCACCCGCCGCGGGGCCGAGATGGCGGCCCAGGTCGTCGAGGTCTACCGGGACGGCCACGGCGGCGCCTGGCCGTCCTGCGTCGGGCTGGTGCTGTGGGGTCTGGAGACGACCCGGACCCACGGCGAGACCTACGCCCAGGTGATGTCGCTGATCGGGGTGCGCCGGGCCCCGTCGCGGCGTCCCGGCCTGCCCGGCTGGGAGGTCATTCCCCGCGAGGAGCTGCCCGGGCCGCGGGTGGATGTGGTGGTCACGATCTCCGGGTTCTTCCGGGACCTGTTCGGCACCCTCGTCGAGGAGCTGGATGACATGTTCGCCGCGGTCGCCGCGCTCGACGAACCGGACGAGATCAACCCGATCGCGGCCAGGACGAGGCAGCTCCGCCAGCACCTGCTGGACGGCGGGGCGACCGAGCCCGAGGCCCGCGAACTCAGCCACGTCCGGGTCTTCGGGCCACCGCCGGAGCTATATGCCACCGGGCTGACCGACGTGATCGACACCGGAAACTGGTCCTCGACGACGGACCTGGCCGAACACTTCACCCAGGGCGCCCAGCACCTCTACTCCCGGCACCGGCACGGCGAGAAGGTGCCCGGCCTGTACCGCGGGCACCTGGCGGACGTGCAGCTCGTCGCCCAGTGCCGCTCGTCCAACGAACACCACATCACCGACCTCGATCACTACTTCGAGTTCCTGGGTGGGATGAGCGCCGGGGTCGCCGCGGCCCGCGGTGAGGCGGTTCCGACGCTGGTGACCGACACCACCGGGCGGCGGGTGCACACGGCGACGGCCGCCGACGCGGCCCGGGCCGGGCTGTACGCCCAGCTGCTCAACCCGGCCTGGGTCGAGGCGATGCTGGCCCACGGCCACCAGGGGGTGGGGGAGATCGCCGAGCGCACCACCAACCTGCTGGGCCTGGCCGCCACCACCGGCGAGATGGCCGACTGGATGTTCGACGCGGTTTGCGACCGGTTCCTCGGCGATCCGGAGATGCTGAGGCGTCTCCGCGAGGCCAACCCGCACGCCACGGCGGCCATCGCCGGGCGTCTGCTGGAGGCGAACCGGCGCGACCTGTGGCAGGCCTGTGAGGAGCGGATCGACACGCTGGAGAACGTCCAGTTCGACACCGATGCCGGACTGGAGGGGGCCGGGGAGACCGGTGCCTAGGACAGGAAGGATAGACAGACCATGAAGAGATTCGTCGTGATCGCCGGGATCTGCTTGGCGGTGGGGCTGGGTGTGTCCGGGTGTGCGTCCGGGACGCCCAGCCAGGCTCCGCAGAGCACGGTCAGTGCGTCGGGTGCGTCCCTCGCGAAGGAGGGAGACAAGCTGATCGACACCGACCAGCAGGCCAACCTGTTCAACGGGTCGGGTGTGAAGGTCACCATCGAGCCCGCCGCCAAGACCGCGCGGTTCCAGCTGGTCGACCCCAGCAGCGGGAAGGACTTCAGCGACTACTACGTGTTCGACTACGCCAAGCAGACGATGCTGTGCCACCGGCTGGTCTCGGCCATGCAGAAGGAGTTCGACTACACCCTGAACCTGGGCACCGGCGAACTCGTCACGGTCGTCGATGGGCAGGGCAACGACGCGATCAAGACCCTCAAGGAGCGGGGCATGTTCGACAAGGCGCAGAAGGACCGCGGCCAGGAACGCGGTGAGCTGGAGGCCTGGTTCCAGAAGCGCTACGGCAAGACCATCGAGGAAGCCGCCACCCCGTAACGTGACGAGGCTCTTCCCCTTCTCGGCCATTGTGGGGCAGCCGCGGATGCGGCTCGCCCTGCAACTGGTCGCCATCGACCCCGGGATCGGCGGGGTGCTGATCCAGGGCGCCAAGGGCACCGCCAAATCCACCATGGTGCGTTCCCTCGCCGCGCTGCTGCCATCCGGAAGGTTGCGGACGCTGGCCCTGGGCGCCACCGAGGACCGCCTGGTTGGGGGCCTGGACCTGGAGGCGACGCTGACCGGAGGCGCCCCCCGGTTCCTGCCGGGATTGCTGGCCGAGACCCACGGCGGGGTCCTCTACGTCGACGAGGTCAACCTGCTCGCCGACCACCTGACCGACCTGGTGCTGGACGCCGCGGCCAGCGGGGTCGTCCTCACCGAGCGGGAGGGGTTCTCCCGCACCCAGCAGGCCCGGTTCGCGCTGGTCGGCACGATGAACCCCGAGGAGGGGGCGCTGCGTCCCCAGCTGCTGGATCGCTTCGGCCTGTGCGTCCAGGTGGACGGCTCACCCGACCTGGACGAGCGGGTCGAGATCATGGCCCGCAGGCTCGCCTTCGACGCCGACCCAGAGGCCTTCGCGGGGGCCTGGGCGGACCAGGAGGCTGCCCTGGCGGAGCGGCTCCGCCGGGCCCGGGATACGGCCCCCGCGGTGTGGCTGGGCCGGGACATCCAGGAACTCGTCGCGGCGCGGGTGCTGGCCGCCCACGTCGCCGGGCACCGGGCCGAGCTGGTGATGAGCCGCGCCGCCCGGGCCCACGCGGCCTGGCGGGGCAGCCAGCGGGTGAGCGAGGAGGACGTGGAGGCGGTCGCCGAGTTGGTGCTGGCCCACCGTCGCCGCCAGGCCGCCGAACCGCCCCCACCCACCTCGGAGCAGGCCACCCGGCCCGAACCCCCACCCACCTCGTCCCCGCCGCCAGCCGAGACGGACACCGACGCCCCGGCGTCCGGTGGCACCCCACCCGAGGATGTTGCCGCGACCGGTGAGCCGTTCCGGGTGCGTCCGCTGCACCCGGCAGCGGAGCGAGACGGACGCCTCGGGTCGGGCCGGCGCACCACAACGGTCAGCGCCGGCGGCCGGGGCCGCTACGTCCGTGCCCGCCCGACGCGGGAGGCCGTGGACCTGGCCCTGGACGCCACGCTGCGGGCCGGGGCCGTGCACCAGCGCGAGCGCCGCCTCCGGGCCGCCGAGCAGGGCGACCCCCGCAGCGAACTGGCGGTGCTGATCGAACCCAGCGACTGGTTCCGCAAGGTCCGGGTGAGGCAGACCGGCTCCCTGGTGGTGCTGTGCGTGGACGCCTCCGGCTCCATGGGCGCCCGCAACCGGATGGTGGCCAGCAAGGGTGCGGTGCTCAGCCTGCTGCTGGACGCCTACGTCAAACGCGACCAGGTGTCGCTGGTCAGCTTCCGCGGCGCCGAGGCCCAGGTGCTGGTGGAACCCACCTCCTCGGTCGAGTTGGCCGAGCGGCGGCTGCGGGAGCTACCTGTGGGTGGGCGTACCCCGCTGGCCGCGGGCCTGGTCGAGGCGTCGCGGGTGGTGCGGCGGGCGCTGCTGAAGGACCCGGCGCTGCGTCCGCTGGTGATCGTGGTGACCGATGGACGCGGCAACGTCGACCTGGCCGGGCGGGTGTCCCGCGGCGCGGCCGCTGAGGTGACCGAGATCGCCGGGCGGCTCGGCGGCGACGGCCGGGTGACGTGGGTGGTCGTCGACACCGAACCGGCCTCACCGGCGGCGCGGGGGCACGGTGCCACCCTGGCGGCCGCGCTGGGGGCGTCCCGGTTCGAGATTGAGCAGCTGCGCGCCGACGACCTGGTGTCGGTGGTGCGCGACATGCGTTTGGCCACTGTGAAGAAGGAGGGGCGATGAGCCGGTCCAGTTATCCCTTTGCCGCGATCGTGGGGCAGGACGAGATGAAACTCGCGCTGGTGCTTACGGTCATCAACCCCGCGGTGTCGGGGGTGCTGATCCGCGGCGACAAGGGCACCGCGAAGTCCACCGCGGTGCGCGGCCTGGCCGAGCTGCTGCCGGAGCGGGTCGAGGTGGGCGCCACCCCCTATCATCTGTCGCCGGCGGAGTACCGGGAGTACTGGGAGGAGCTGGGGCTGCCCGCCCAGGACGATCCCGTGGAGCGCCGGACCCGGGTGCCGGTGGTGGAGCTGCCGATCGGGGCGACCGAGGACCGGGTGGCGGGGACACTGGACCTGGAGACCGCCCTGACCGCGGGTCGCAAGCGGTTCGAGCCGGGGCTGCTGGCCGACGCCCACCGGGGCATCCTGTACGTGGACGAGGTGAACCTCCTGGACGACCACGTGGTGGATCTGCTGCTGGATTCCGCGGCGATGGGGGTCAACACCGTGGAGCGGGAGGGCATCAGCCTGACCCACCCGGCCCGGTTCTCGCTGGTCGGCACGATGAACCCGGAGGAGGGCGAACTGCGCCCCCAGTTGCTGGACCGGTTCGGGCTGTGCGTCACCGTCGTGGGGGAGTCCGACCCGCCGGCCCGGGTGGAGATCATCGAGCGCAGGCTGGCCTTCGAGGCCGACCCGGTGGGGTTCTGCGCGGGGTGGCGCGCCGAGGGCGAGCGGCTGGCCCGGCAGATCGCGTCCGCGATGGACCTGCTGCCGGAGGTGACGGTGGGCCGTGAGGTGCTGCTGGAGGTGGCCCGGATCTGCGTGGACGCGGGGGTCGACGGTCACCGGGCCGACATCACCATGGTGCGGGCCGCCCGGGCGCTCGCCGCGTGGCACGGCCGGACCGGCATCGAGACCGCGGACCTGCAACAGGCCGCCCGCCTGGTGCTGCCGCACCGGATGCGCCGCCGCCCGCTGGAGGGCATCGGGACGCCCCACGGCAGGGGCTGACGCACCCCGGCAGCTCGGCCAGCCGCGGTGCCTACTTCAATGCGCAGGTGGTCACCGGTAGCACCGAGTTCAGCCCCCGGCAGGGCTGGACGAGGTCACCCACCCGTGCCCGGACGGCGATGCCTCC
>ERZ773075.487-NODE-487-length-30200-cov-30.9272_pt1 | contig 30200 bp, 30 predicted proteins | sample MGYA00580614_ERZ773075 | MGnify/ENA primary metagenome ERZ773075 (study PRJEB29015, sample SAMEA2738021) | human oral metagenome | biome: human oral; feature: human-associated habitat; material: dental | place: China | collected 2043 ...
GCACACGCGTCATCGTCCAGGGCCGACTGGTCCAGCGCTCCTTCACCACCCGTGAGGGCGAGAACCGCACGGTGGTGGAGATGCAGGTCGATGAGATCGGCCCCTCCCTGCGCTACGCCAAGGCCCAGGTCACCCGCCAGCCGCGTGGCGGCGGCCAGGGCGGCTTCGGCAACCAGGGAGGCCAGGCCGGCCCTCAGGGCGGCGGCTTCGGCAACCAGGGCGGCCCCCAGCAGGGTGGCTACAACAACGCTGGTGGCGGCATCGGCCAGGGCCAGTCCGGGTACAACGCCCCCGCCGGCGGAGCCGTGGACGACCCGTGGGCCACGGGCGGCTCCACCTCCTTCGGCGACGAACCCCCGTTCTGAGCCATAGGCAACAGATCGGAGAATCAGCATGAACGCCACAGCAGTTGCTCACGAGCGAGAACTCGCAGCCCACCGTGCCGGCAATCTCAGGGATCGCCAGGTCATCACCTCTCTCGACCTCGCCGAGCCCCACGCCGAGGAGGTCACCGACGTCATCAACATCGACACGATCCGAGCCGACCTGGCCACCTGTAGCCAAGGCAATGCCTACGAGCAATGGATGGCACAAGAAGATCTAAAAGACAAGGCAGAGCAGTACATCAAACGTCTCCTCAATGAGATCGACAGCCTTATCACGATGATTCGTGACCTGGACGAGCACACAACCCGAGATGATCCTGCCCACGACACTGAGCTCGAAGCTGCTCAGCACGAAATTGCCCACCTCAACCGCGCGCTTCAAAACGAGATGACCGCTCGGACAGTGGTCCTCCAGTGCGTCGCCCGGTCAGTGCGCAACGCCTACCAGCAGGGCTACAACGCCGGCCGCCAGCAGGCCAACCACTAAAGACCAAGGAGCAACCACCGTGACCACTCCCGTCATCGCCGTCGCCAACCAGAAAGGTGGCGTCGGCAAAACCGCCACAGCCGTCAACCTGGCCGACGCCCTAGCCCGCAACGGGCACCGCGTCCTCGTCATCGACGCAGACCCCCAGGCCAATACCACCAGCATCCTCGACGTCGCGCTCGACCCCGTTGAGAGCCGGACCCTCCTCGACGTCCTCGCCGCCGTGGCCACCGGTCAAGCCGACGCCGGCGCCCTGGCCGCCGCCATCCACCCCGCCGGCCCCGCCTGGACCGGCATCGACGTCGTCCCCGCACAGCGCGAGCTCGCCTCACGCGAAGCCGACAACAGCCCCGGAAGGGAGTTCCACCTGAGGACCGCCACGGAAGGAGCAGTTAATGAGTATGATGTCGTTCTCATCGACTGCCCACCATCTCTAGGGGCACTCACCCTGAGCGCACTCACGGCCGCCACGCACGTCCTCATAGTCACCGAGCCCCGCGCATCGTCCGTCGACGGCGTCGCCGAGCTCACTGTCACGATCGATACGGTCAGGCGCTACTACAACCCAGGCCTCACCACCGCCGGCATCCTCATCAACCGCTGGCGAAATGACCGGCTCGACCGCGCCGTATGGCGTGACGAGCTCGGAGCCGTCTACGGCCCCACCATGATCGACCACCCCCTACCCGAGCGCGAGGTGGTGGCAGTCGCAGCCACCAACCATGTGCCCGTACCCAAGCGGGAGGCATACGACTACGTCGCCGCCATCGAGGCCGTAGCGCGCCACGTCCTCGCCAACCAGGATGCGGAGGTGGCCAGGTGAAACCGCAACCCCGCCGACGAGCAGTCTCCATCCCAAAAGCGACCAGCCCAGACCCCGCAGCCCTCACCGCCGGCCAAGCCGCTAATGCCAGCAATAGCGGCAATGCTGGCAATGACGGCGGAGCTGGCAACGTCGATGCACCTGTCCTCAAGAAGATCACCGTAAGCATCCCCGTCGAGCTCGCAGGCCGGGCACGATCCGTGTGGCGCCTAGAGAGTGCCCAACCAGGCATCCCCTTCCGTCCCTACCGCGAGATGATCGCCGACTGGATCGAGGCTGGTGTCACCGAGGCCGAGCAACGCCTCAACGACGGCCGGCCTCTGCCCCCGACACCCGCAGGCCAGATACCACGAGGTCGGCCATCGCACCCCTAGAAGGAAGCAGGCCCGTGGGATAATGTGATGCTGCCGCCGCGTCACGGCGCGGAGTGGAAGGGAACGCCGGTGCACCCGTGTTGTCACGGGGCCCGGCGTTCGCGCTGCATATGAGGGCTGATCTACATCGCTCTCCTCTAAAACCCAGCGGAACGCAGCGCCAGAGATTAATGATTAAGTGATGGCAACACTTTTAAAAATTGTTGGAGATGATGACGCCCCCACCCTCCTGGTTGAGGCGTGGGAGGTATCTATGCAGGGACAAGGCCTATCCGCGCGCACCATCACCGAACGTATCCGCGTCATCAACCAGGTCACCATCGCTACCGGTGCCGACCCTGCAGCACTCACCCCACAAGCCATCAGCGCCTGGCTCGCCACTCTCCCCAGCGCAGCCACCAGGAGCGCCTACTACGCGGTGCTGAGGGCCTGGAGCAAGTGGCTCGTCCAGTCCGAGCACCGCGCCGATGAACCCATTACCCGCGTCCCCAGGCCCAAGACCCCAGCGAGTCACCCCAGGCCGGTCACCGACGCCCAGCTCAACGCCGTCCTCGCACTTCCACTACGCCAGGACACCCGAACCAAGATCATCCTCGCCGCCTACGCCGGCATGCGCGTCCACGAGATCGCCAAAATCCGCGGAGAGGACATCAGCCCCGTCGCCGAGACCATCACCATTACCGGCAAAGGCGGCAGAATCGACACCCTCCCCGCCCACCAGCTCATCCTCCAGCAAGCGAAGCTGTACCCCCGCCGAGGACTCTGGTTCCCGTCCCCCAAGGACCCGTCCATGCCTGTACGGGCCAAGACCGTCAGCAGGGTCATTTCACAGGCGTTCGACCGCGCCGACGCACCCGCCACAGCCCACCAGATCAGGCACTACTTCGCCACGTCACTCTTGCGAGTAGGCACCGATAGCCGAGTCGTCCAAAGTTTGATGCGGCACGAGTCCCTAGCCACGACCGGACGCTACCTCGCCGTCGACGCCGACCAGCAGCGCGCCGCCCTAAGCGCCCTGACCCCCACCCCCAACGCCGCCCAACGCCGAGCTGATGCCAGCCCAGGCCGAGAATTTGAGTAGCCACGGTCAGAGCAAGTCAGCCACAACCGGCAGCAAATCGGATTGGCGCCCTACGCCGGCCCCGCGCTAGGGGGCCGGTTCGGATGGTCAGGAAAACGAGCAGAACTCAAAAAACGCTAGCGTCATCGACCAACAGGAACAAAATATCATCTTGTTACGATATCGCTGATGTGATATATTAGGTCCATGCGATGGACAGTTGAGTTCTCCGACGAGGTTCTGACCTGGTACCGGGATCTGACCCCCGAGGGGAAGGCGGCGACCCGTCGCGTGCTGACCCGGCTGGAGGACGCCGGGCACATGCTCGGCATGCCGTTGTCGAAACAGCTGGGCGGAGGCCTACGCGAACTGCGTTTCACGTGCGAGGGCATGGCAAGACGGATCACGTACGTACTCGAACCTGAGCGGAAGGCCATCACGCTGACTACCTTCCGTAAGCAGCGCCAGAACGAGCGACGGGAAGTCCTACGAGCCCGGCGGGCCCAGGTAGCCCACCAAGCCGCCCAGGCGGCGACCAAGGAAGCCCGAAAGAAGAGGAAGTAATCATGAGGACCACACCGTTCCGACAGGCCGAAGAAGAGGCCCTGGCCGCCATGACCCCGGACGAGCGTGCCCGATTCGACGCCGCCGAGGCCGAGGAAGAGGCCCGCCTGCAGCTCGCTGAGCTCGTCTACGCCGCACGCACGCGTGCGGGGCTGACCCAGACCGAGCTGGCTAGGCGCATGGGAACCCAACAGTCAGTCATCTCCGCCGTCGAGAACGGTGGGCAGGTCCCCTCCGTCTCGACTCTCTGGCGCATCGCCCACGCACTGGACCTGCGCCTGACCATCGACATGGCTGCCGCGAGCTGACAGCTGAAGCACGAGAGCCGCCAGATGGCGCCCGTCGCAGCCATCCTCGACGCACTCAACACCTATCTCACCGACCGCCAGGGCGCCCCCACAATCCGGCAGCTATCACTCTCGACGCAACCAAGAAACGCAACTCGGCAGGGAAAGTAGAACACATGATCATTCAACCTCAATACTTAGACTCGGCGATGCTCGCTACATTCCTGGCCAATATCGAAGGGGGAGTGCGTCAGTCACTGTCTTCAAGAACCTCCCAGACGAAAGGAGGGGGAGGTGGTGTTGATCTAGGGCTAGTTAAGACTGAAGGTAGTCTTTCCGGAGAGCAAGAGACGGAGCTCACCTACGAAGATCATGACGCGTCGCGTCTCCAGCGACTTATTGCGGCTGGGAATTCCGATTCGGAGGGGTTGGCCTGGGTTGAAGTAGGGAGCCCTGACGTTGATTTTAAAGACATTGGCATGGGTGCGGTAATCCACTGGGAATGTGACGTCTACATTCCGGACGCTATCAATGCACTCTCCAACCCCCAGGTAAAAGACGCTCTGCAAGTCATGGAAAACCTGATGCCGCAGGCGAGTGCCCTCAATCTTGATGTAGATGGTCTCCCTGCGCCCAAGGAGCTAGGCGCCATGGCCGCTGCTCTCAACAGCTTTGATGTTGCTCCAGTGGTTATAGGGGAGGATGATTATACCAACTGAAGAATTGTCGGGTCGCTCAAGCGTGAATGCATCGTTGATTCTGCCGAGTTCGACGGTCGGGCTCGCATAATAGCAAAAGTAAAGAAAACGGTCCGTGAAGACAGTTGGTATCCCCTCGCGTCACTTCCTGGAATGAGTCTGGTCAGTCGCGATGAAAGGCGTAAACTTGAGCGTCAAGGACCGCAGGAGGGTCAAGAAGGGCGGTTCGAGAAAGGTCCGCTTTTGGTGGTGGAATACCTTGCGGTCTATAGTTAAGTGACGGGCGTCAATGTTGGGTTCTGTGGAGTCCTTTTACTCAGAACTAAGGCGGAGGGAATGTATAGTGCATTTCGTCTCGCCAGTTTTGTCTACCTAGACAGCGGCGGTGAGTTGCTGAACTGACAACATCGCCGCTCTCGCAATTCGGTGCCAGCACAAGGACTTGTGCTGGCACCTTCGCTTGTCTGAGCGGCGTGCGCCCACGTTCTACGAGAGGGGTAGGAGCCCGGCGGCAGGAGCCGGGCCCACACGAACTCGTAAGGGGACACGCATGAGCGAGAGCAGCATCAGCTCACCAGGACAGACACTGATGGTCGAGTACCTGCCGTCAGGAGTGGTCTACGCGGCCACCGAGGACCTGCCCACGGCCGCGCGCCAGGTGATCGAAGGACTCCAGGACCCCGGCAGCCTGGGGCCTGGGGTCGAATGGCGTGGGCCCGGGCCCGCAGCACCCGACGTCGACGTCGCGGTCGCCTGGGACGACCAGGCGCAGGCGGTCGCTTATAGCGTCCGTGGCCGACCCGAGCGCACGGTGACGCTCGACGACCTGAACCAGGCACTGGCCCAGGACTGGGACCACTACAGGCAGGACGTGGAGGCCGCAGGCCAGCTGCTGGAGCGCCTTGATGCGATCACCACCCCGGCGGGACTGGACGCCGAGGAGATGGAGGTCGCCTTCAGCCCGACCAGGCGCACCGTCACGGCCCAGATCACGGTGGAGCCGGACTTCACCCCAGATGACGTGCCTACCCAGGGCATGCGCGGGGAGCTCATGATCGAGGCCACCGGCCAGGGGGCACAGTTCCAGCTCGAGGGCGCTCCCACCACCGGCAGCCTGACTGATGAGCACGCCCGCCAGCTGCTCTCACACGCCGTCGGGGACGCGAAGCAGGACCCTGGATTCACCGCCTGGAGGCAGGTGCATCCCCGCACGGCAGCGTTCCGGGATCAGGGGTTAGTAGTCGAGGATCCCATCGTCAATCGGACTGGCTCTCTCAGCGTCCTGGTCCGCACACAGAGAGCAGCTCTGGAACCGATGAGCATCTATGGCGAGCAGAACGCGACCTTCTCACTTGACGGCGACGACCTTGTGATCCGCGCCGGCGGGTCGACCGTGCAGCAGCTGCGCAGCGGAGAGCTGGAGCCAGCTGAGGAGGACCTGCCGTGGACACGGATGACCGATGCTCAGGCGGCCGCAGCGCTTCTCGGGATGCCCCAGGTGGCGTTCGACGCCGCCGCGAGCAGCGTCCGTGAGGGCCTGGTAGCTGCCCGTGACGCGGCAGCTCCGCGCCGACCGGCCACCAACATCTTCAACGACCTGCGCACGCACCTGATCCGGGTCGACTCTCTGCTGCCGGACGCCGCCCGCGAGGCCGAGACCACGTCCACCAGCTTCGACCTGGACCGGGGCGTGGCCTGGGTCAGGGCCCAGGCCATGGACGTCTCACACCGCCCCATCACGATCGGTGTCGGCGCCGACCCGGACAGTCCCTTGCTGGAGGCCGTCGACCGGCAGATTGTGGAGCCCAACACCGTGGGCCCGTGGGTGGACCCCACACCGCTGAGCGATGCCGAGCGCTATAAGGCTGCCACCCCGGTCAGCGAGGAGCAGGCCAGGTGGGACATCGACTCCGCCGTCCTGCGCGACGCCGACGAGCACACCGCCCGCACCTGGGCCACGTGGCGGGCCGCCGGTGCCCAGGGCTGGGCCAGTGAGGAGACCTCCGCCCTGGAGCGCTGGGCGCAGGCCCAGGCGACCCTGACCGGCGGCGACGCCCGCGTCACCGTCTTCGAGACCAGCCCGGGGGACCCTCTCGAAGCCGACGCTACTGGGCTGCTGATCGAGATGAGCGGCAGCGGCCTGGACTGCCGCGTCATCACCACCAGTCAAGGGCAGGTCACGGTAACCACCCCCGCAGGTAAGTCCGTGATGACGACCGCCGAGATGATGGACCAGGTCAGGGACGCCTGGCCCGACACCACCACGGACGCCCTCAGCACGGCGACCCCGACGCCCACCACCGAGCGAGGACAGGACACATCCCAGGTCCAGGCGGAGGCGTCAGAGTTGACCGTGTACACGACACCGAACTGCCCCGGCTGCCAGCTGACGAAGCGTCAGCTCGACAAGGCCGGAGTGGCCTATGAGGCCGTTGACCTGAGCAGCAGGCCGGACCTGGTGGAGCAGTTCAGGGCCGAGGGGCTACGCCAGGCGCCGATCATCGAAATGGACGGTCAGCGCACGGCGGGCTTCGACCCGGCCAGGATCAAGGCGATCGTGGCCGCCGCGACCCCGCAGCAGGCCCCTGGCACCCCAGAGCCCTCCGGCGGCGGAGGCGGGGGCAGGCCTATGCACGCGCCCCAGCGTTCTCGTGGGCGTGGAGAGGGGATGCACCTATGAAAGCGAGAGCGGTTGTTGGGGTGCTCCTGGTGGTGCCGGCCTTGACTATGTCACTGATCTTCGCCTCCGGCGGCGGGGGCAAGAAGGATGAGGACGACAGGAAGACGGCTGGCGGGGCAGTCCCTGTCGACGTCCCGGCCGAGTACCAGTCCGACGTGGCCCGGGCAGGTTCGATCTGCCCCGAGGTCACTCCCTCCGCGATCGCCGCTCAGATCACCCAGGAGTCAGGCTGGGACCCCACGGCGCAGAGCCCTGCCGGCGCTGAGGGGATTGCCCAGTTCATGCCGGGGACGTGGAAGACGGCAGGCAAGGACGGGGACGGTGACGGGACTGCCGACCCCATGAACCCGCACGATGCGATCTTCTCCCAGGGGAATCTCATGTGCTCCCTGGCCGCTGAGATGAACGGGCTCATCGGCGCCGGGGCGGCTGCGGGGCCGGTGCTGAACCTGGCGCTGGCCGCCTACAACGCCGGCTCCGGAGCCGTACGCGAGTACGGCGGTGTCCCACCGTTCACTGAGACCCAGAACTACGTCACGAAGATCACTGCGATGGCCTCTCAGCCTCAGGGCGGCAGCGGCGGTAGCGGGGACGGATCCAGGGAGTCGACGATCCTGGCCATGGCCCGCTCCAAGATCGGCATGCCCTACGTGTGGGGAGCGGCCTCAGATGATGTCGGTTACGACTGCTCCGGCCTGGTACAAACCGCTTACGCAGCCGCAGGTGTCGAGCTGGTGCACTCCTCGGCCTCCCAGTGCACTGCTGGCTCACGCATCAGCCAGGACCAGGCCCAGCCCGGCGACCTGGTGTGCTGGGACGGACACGTCGCTATCTACGCCGGCGGCAGTGCGATTGTCGAGGCTCCCACCGAGGGGATCCCTGTCCGAGAGACCACCGTCTACCAGATGGCCGGCGGCCCCTACTACGTCCACATCAGCTAGCACTACGGAAGGGGGTATCAACCCATGAGATCAGCAGCACGACTACTCATTGCACTGGCTACACTCGCCCTGGCGCTGGGAGCGGCGGCCTGCTCCCGGAGCCAGGACACTGCTGCGACGCCAACGCTCACCGGTAGTGCGTCCGTGGTGTCACCCACAGCAGGTCCAGCGCCGACGCCGGTGGTGCTGGGTGAGGTCACCGAGACGGACCCCGACTCCGTGGCCGACGCCGTGGCCGTGACCCTGTCAGTACACGACACCCGCACCGACACCAGTTCCCAAGCCGTGTGGGCGCGAGCCCTGCCGTGGCTGACCAGTGACCTGGCCGCCTCCGCCCAGGCTGGTGGCGCCTCCGAGGTCGAGCGGCCCGACAACCGGTGGGCCATGATGCAAAGCCACCAGGCCCACGATGTCGTGGAGAATATCGACCGCCACACCGACGACCCCATCCCTGACACCGCTACCGGGGCGCAGCGTCAGCGGGCCGTCAGCGTCAGAGCCTATGGGGATAACGGCTGGAGCGGCTTGGTACGCACCACCCGCTACTGGCTGACCATGACCAACGTGGACGGTGCGTGGAGGGTCAGCGTCGTGCGCTCAGTCATCGACTGACCATCACCGGTTACCCTAGAGGATCGAGGGGGACACCCAGGTATTTCCCTGGGTGTCCCCCTCCGCACGTGATGACGCGGGTTCAGGTGAGGGCGTCGGTCAGGGCGGCGCCGGCGGCGAGCCAAGCGCGCCTGGTAGCGGCTCCCAGCGAGTCCAGCAGCAGCGGGCTGTTGGACATCGCCGGGTCGTAGGGGATACCGACAGCGGCCCGAGCCATCCCGGAGAAGACCTCGACGTAATGGGCCGGCGCCGGCTCGGAGGCCGATGCCTGGGAGACGATGACGGTGGCCTGCTCAGCCAGCCGCTCACCGTGCCGGCCACTGCGAGCCAGCCCATCAAGCAGGAGCCGGGCCGACTCCGCGTGCTCCGGACGAGTGATGATCGGCACCACGATCGCGTCGGTGCGCTCGATCATGGACGACCACGCCGGCAGGGACTCGTCGTTGCCCGTGTCGATCATGATGATGCGGTAGTAGCGCGCCAGGACCGCGTGCACGGCCCGGAAGCTGGCCTCATCGGCCGGCTGCTCGCTGGACAGTTGTGTGGGGTTGGAGCGCAGCACGTCGAAGCGGTCCACGCTCTGGTGGTGTGTGAACTCCTCCAGGTCCGAGGAACGAGCCTCGACCCCCAGCAGGTAGTTGGCGTGGGGAAGCAGGTCGACCACGGTCGCCTCATGGCCCCCACGCTCCGTCCTCCACCCCAGTGTGCCGCGGGTTGAGTTGTTGTCCCAGGCGATGATGTTGCCGCCGCCGTAGCGTGCCAGGAGAGCGGACAGAAGGATCGTTGAGGGTGTCTTGGTCGATCCGCCCTTGCCGTTGACCACCGCGATCGTTCTGGGGCCGATCCAGTGCTGGGAGACCTTGGTGATGTTGTCGCGCTCGATCAGCTCGGCCCTAGACGGCGCCAGGTTCAGCCCCAGGGTATTGAGTAGCCCACGTACCCCGTGGTGGGCGGGCCCCTGGGTCGTGATCTCTTCCAGCAGCGACTGCCTGCGTAGCTCGGCCTGGACATCTCTGCGCCGGGGTTGGTGCACTGGTGCAGGTGCGGCGGGAGCAGGCTCTTGCGCACGCGGCGACTCGTCTATCGCAGAGCGCGGTGGCGTTGGCTGCACGACAGCTGGCGCTGACTCTGCCGACTCCACTGGTGCCGCGGGTCCTGTGGGTGCTGCGACAGCAGGTGGTGTAGTAGAGGGCGTCGGGGCTGGGGAGGGGGCTGTGGTGGGTGTCGTCATGCGCGCGGTGGGGTGTGTGGCTGGTGGCGGAGCCACCAGAGGAGCTGGCTCTACTGGCTTGTGTTTCTCACGCGTGGGCAGGTGTGTGGAGCCGTCAGGGTTGATGAGGAACTCGTAGTTGCCTGACGGTTCGGTGGAGCGCACGGTGACGGGGCCGCCGACGTCGCCGGCGAAGCGGCGCAGCAGCTCAAGGGCCTCCATGCGTGCGTCCTCGACGTTGCTGGCGCGCAGGGCGTGGAAGGTGCCGTCCATCGATACCGAGCTTCCCCGTTCGTTGAGCTCGACATTTGCCCGCACCGTACTGGCGCGTTCCATGGTCTGTTCAGTCACTGTCATCTTCTCGTCTCCTTCCCTTCCTGCTTAGCCGTGGTCCGACTCAGTACGTGGGACGGTTACTGCTGGTGCTTCTCGCGCAGGGGTCGTGCTGGAGGCGCGTCTAGGGCGGGGGAGCTTGGCCGGGTCGATGAATCCCACGCGCAGCAGATCGGTCCTGGCGAAGCCTGTGGCCAGTGCCTGCTTCCACGCCTTCCTGTAGGTCTCGACGTTTCCCAGCAGTGCGGTCAGTGCGGCGCCGAGTTCACGCGCGCGCTTGTCGCGATCGCTCTCAGCAGCCAGCAGCTCGTCGACCGGGTTCGTATCGGGTGTCACGGTTGCCTCTCCTACGTTCATGGTGCGACCACCCCACTGGCGGCCGCTCACCCACTACGTAGAACGTGGGCGCACACCGGCGGTGCCCACTGTCTCGACCGTGCGAGGACACCCGTGTCGGTGCTGATCGGCAGGCGCTCACGACGTCATGAGTGCCCGATGTTCCATACCCCGAATGTTAACGCTAGGTGAAATACGAGGGTGAGCATGCACGGACCCAGTCGAGCGCCTGGGGGCGCTCGACGCCCGACCGGACCAGACCTGATCCCTGCCACCCACCCGGGCTCACCAAGCGTCGTTGGTGAGCGGGCCTGGGGCTGGGAAGCGTCGGGCATCAATGGGCACGGCGGCCGGTGTCCGTAGTCGTCTACCTTCCGTACGCCGCCTAACACCCATTGATCATTGACCCGCGCTCACCCTGGCGGGCCGGCAAAGTCAGAACCATTTAGCATTCGTTGAAACGTCACCACGGGCCTGGTACCGCTTGCGCGGAGCAAGATAGTACTTAGCACATGTGCTAAGTAGGTTTGAGCTCGACTTGTGGCGTCTCGCTTGGCACACTTGTCGTGTGGTCCCTTCGGGTCGCTGCGCTGGGCATGAAGTGAGGTGGTTGCGGTGATGAGCACCGTCGATGACGCGGGCGTCGTGACGCGTGGGCCGCGTTTGGATCGTCGTCGTAGTGCGCGCACGCAGGGCGTTCGGCGTGGGCGTCTGACGGTGTACCTCACGGATGAGGAGCGTGCTCTGCTTGAGGCGCGCTCGGAGGTGTCGGGGGAGTCGATGGCGAAGATCCTGGTGGACTGCGCGCTGCACCCGGCCAGTGTGGGTGACGGTGTGGACGCGGGTGACGCGCACGAGCTGGTAGCGCAGCTGCGTGACTACCGGCGTCAGCTCGTCGGCGTGACCACCAACTTGAATCAGATCGCCTACCACGCCAACACCACCAGCGAGGTGCCCGCGGACTTCGCGGCGGTGGTGGCTGAGGTTCACCAGCTGCACGACGACATCAACGATATCTTGCTCGGAGCGCGCCGATGATCGCCGCGATCAGCGAGGGAGGAAACTCCGCCGGGCTCATGCAGTACCTCGTCGGCCGGGGACGGGCCAACGAGCACACCAGCCCGCACCTGGTGGCCGGCTCGGACGTCATCATGCGCCGCTGGGGCACGTGGGACAGGCTCAGTGCCGCCCAGGGATTCGAGATCGCCAAGTACGTCGACCAGTTCATGAACGAGACCGGCACCCGCTCCACTGGGAAGCGGCGCGTGTTCAACATGGACAAGATCGACGAGAAGACCGGTGAGCGTGGTGTACGTGAGGTCATTGAGGGACCGGTCGCCAACCACGTGTGGCACTGCTCCCTGTCCCTGAGCCCCAAGGAGGCCGCCCAGGGAGACGAGAGATGGCAGCAAATCGCACGCGACTTCGCCGACCAGATGGGCTTCACCGGCGCCGACGGCAAGGCCGAGTGCCGATGGGTCGCCATCCACCACGGATCAGCCAAGAACGGCGGCGACCACATCCACATCATGGTTAACGTGATCCGCGAGGACGGAACCAAGTGGAACCGATACCAGGACCAGCCCAAGGCGATGAGGGCCTGCAACAAGCTCGAGCACAAGTACGGGCTGGAGGTCATCGAGGCCCGTGAGCACGCGCGCGGAGCGCGCTCCGACTCAGCCGCCGACCTGCGCGCCGCTGCCCGGCGCGGCCAGGACCGCACCGACCGAGAGATCCTCCTGCCCCGTGTTCGCGCCGCAGCAACCTCAGCGACCAGTGAGCGCGACTTCGTGCTGCGCCTGCGTGAGCTCGGCGTGCGGGCGCGGCCGCGCTTCGCGCGTGGACGCACCGACGTCGTCATTGGCTACAGCGTCGCGCTGCACAAGCCCAAGGGTCAGAAAGCGCAGTGGTATGCCGGCGGCAAGATCGCACGCGACCTGACACTGACCAGGCTGCGCACACGATGGCCCGACACACCAGCCTCGGCCCAGCACGCCGTCGACACCTGGCGCGACGCCTGGAAGGGAACGCTCCCCGCCCGTGAGACGGTGGCCAGCTCCGCACAGCTTCAAGCACGTGCGGTGGCCCTCGAGGTCTACCGCACACGCCTTGCCGGCATCGACCCCACCGACGCCACAGCACTGGCCGACGCCACCACCGACGTCGCCGGCCTGCTGGCCGCCGTCGCTCACGGCTACGAGCCAGGCACGCCAGAGCGCGCCATGATGGAGCGAGCCTCCCAGGCCGTGGGCCGCCACGCACAGACCAAGACCCGCAGTGCTGAGTCCAACCCCGCCAACGACGCCATCGTGCTGGCCGCCGGCCTGATCTCGACGGCATACATGCGGCCGGGATTCTCCAGCGGCGTCCTGGTCGCACTGTCCGCGCTGCGCCTAGCCGACGCCCTGGCCGACCTCTACCGGCAGGACAATCAGACCCGCACGGCACAGCACCTCCTGGACAACACCGTGCAGGTATTCAGACGTCTGCACGCCGGTGTGCCAGACCTGGAGGCCTTCGCCTACCGGCGCGCCGTCGCCCAGGCCACGAGCGGCCAGATCGAGGCCACCACCACAGCCGCTACTGCGCCGGCTCGTAGCGCAGCACCAGCCGCACCCCAGCAGAGGAGCAGCCAGACGGGCGTCCAGGACGACGGCGGCATGAGCGATGAGCAGCGCATCCGCATCCAGCGCATGGCCGCACTGGCCCAGCCAGCCGCCGCGCCGGCCAGTCGCCCACCGGCGCCGGCCATGCCAAGGACAGCACCGAAGCGAGGTCGACACCGTCAGGCTGGTAAGCACCGGCGAGAGTGGTCTTGAGCCGTGCAGCCACCTACCGGATAGAGACGAAGCAGCCTGCCGTGACTGCGGTCGGCGAGACCAATACCAATGTTGTGTCTCTGACTGAGCGTCTTGCCTCCAGACGCTGTGACAGCCCATCACGGTCGGCCTCAGTGTGCTCCGGCGGACGGGTGCTGTGAGCGCACGCGCCACGTAGAGGCCATGAGCAGTAACCAGGAGATCCCACCGCTTCAGCACGCGACCTTGGACAAGTTTGTGGAGAACGTCATCGCGGTGGTCTGGGAGCGCCCCACCGACGGCTCCCAGACCCTGACATGGTGCCCACAGTGGTGGTGCCACGACGAGGCAGCCTTCCGGCTCACAGCGCTGTGGACGGCCTGGGAGCACATGCGCGTCCACGACGGCCCCACCGCCATGGCCACCTGGCTGACCCGCTACGCCGACCCCATCATGGCGGTCGTCCTGGATGCTGAGGCCGGCCCCTTCCGGGGCTGCAAGTCCGACCGCGGCCACAAACACCTGCGCCCCCACAAGAACGCAGCCCTACCCTGCGAGCCGGCCCCCACCGGCCTGTTCGACCGCATGAATGACGACGCAGACGACGAGGGCATGGCCCAGCTCCAGCACGCGACCTTGGACAAGTTCGTCGAGGACTTCATCGCGAGGGTCTGGGAGCGTCCCACCGACGGCTCCCAGACCCTGACGTGGTGCCCACAGTGGTGGTGCCACGACGAGGCAGCCTTCCGACTCACAGCGCTGTGGACGGCCTGGGAGCACATGCGCGTCCACGACGGCCCCACAGCCATGGCCGCCTGGCTCGTCGAGTACGCGGACCCCATCATGAGCGTTGTCCTGGACGCGGAGGCCGGCCCCTTCCGGGGCTGCAAGTCCGACCGCGGCCACAAACACTTGCGCCCCCACAAGAACGCAGCCCTACCCTGCAAACCCGCACCCACTGGCCTGTTCGAGGAGCGCACCTGACCACGTTTCGCTCGGTCGCGTCAAGGCATGCGGTGGGGCCCACCACGATGATCGTGGTGGGCCCCACCTTTTGGCTGTGATCGGTCGCCTACCGGTGGCGCTGACGTCTGCGTGCACCACTTTGGCGCACGCCCTGCGAGCGGCCTCGTTGGCGAGGCTTGGACGGTGCCCGTGTGGCGCGGGAAGCCGGCTCGTGCAGGGCCTGTTGGCCCGTGACCGCCGCGCGTACCGCCTCTGGTGGGGCGCCGGCCTCGAGCTGCTGCTGCGCCCACTCCTCTCGAGCGGCCTGCGAGTCCCAAACCGTCTCGTCGGCCTGGGCCCAGAAGACGTCACCCTGCTCCCTACTCGTGGTCGCGGTAGGCGTCCCTCCAGAGGCGTACAGAGCCTCCCGAGCCTCGGCTGCCTCCTTGTCGGTGCGCGCACGGGCGGCCGTGGCCTGCCTGCGAGCCTGATCGCCCCCAACTGAGCGCGTGCCAGGGCGCTGGTCGGTGACGTCCTGTTCGTCTTCCCGGGCTGCCTGCCTCTGGGGCTGTTGAGCCTCAGTTTCCTCCCCGGCAGGGAGGTTCCGTTGCTCATCGGAGGTGGCGAGGTCCTGCTGCGCCTCAGCGGCTCGCTGCTGGCCCTCAAGACGATGAGTCTCCTGCGCGTAGGCGATGCGATAGGCGGACGCCCGTCCCCGCGAGATCGATCCGGAGAGCCCATGACCGGTGATCAGGGCGCGTCGCTGGTGCAGCTGGAGACTGTCGAGGTAGGCGTCCGACGTCATGCCGGCCCTCTCGGCCTCGGGAGCGGCCGCGTGCCTCGCCAGCTCGGTGTAGGTGCCGGAGCGTGCAGGGGAGTCGGCGACCCGCACCGCGTCTGGTACCGCCTGCAGCACTCTGCTGCCCTGAGAGGCGAAGTGCTCGTACCACTGCTGCGGATCGGGGTAGGCGCCATCATGCTCGACCTGCCAAGCCCGCTTGAGCGCTGCGGCGCTGTCGGCACCGATCACGGAGCCGATATCGATCTGGCTGCGATCAGCGCCCGTAGCGGCGGCCAGAGCCGCCTGGTAACCCTCCGTCGCCCGCGCCTCAAGATCGGCCCCGACCTGTTCGTTCAGGGACAACAGCGCCGGTGGGGCATCAAGGTCGTAGCCCTCGGCCGCCAGACAAGAGTAGAGCCTGTGCGCCCACTGTCTGCTGGAGGCGTCCTCATCGAGGCTGGCCACCCAGTGCGCGTCGCGATCGCTGTAGTGCTCCTTGACCCAGGCCACTGCCGTGGCTTGCTCGGCCTGTACCGGGCCGGTCTGCGAAGCGGACTGGTCAAGGCGCTGCCCCCAGTCCTCCCGCTCCTCACCAGCGATCGCTGGCGCCGCAGCCGCCAGGACACGGGGGTCCACCTCCTGGCTCGTCAGCACCGGGTGGGCCTGAGCGAGGTCGATGTTCCACCGCAGCTTGGCCTGCCGCTCGCACTCAGCCACTGCCCGCTCGGCCTGGAGGTCGAGCTGCGAGAACCTTCCGGCCACGGAATAAACGCGGGCCGCCTGCTCGACCGTGGCGGTCTCCCACCAGCCCTCATCAAGGGCCGCCCGGTAGACGGGCGCGGCCAGGCGCCGCTCAGCCTCCATGACCTGACGCAGGCGCCGCTCGTCCTCGACGCTCTGCCTCTCGGCCCGGGCCAGGTCGCGTTGACGGCGCCTGGCCATGAACTCGGCTACCTGCATACCAGCCCGCCAGCCCTTGGTGATCTCCTGGCCAGCCTCAGCGATGACGTCGTCACTCATCGTGCACCTTCCTTACTTGCTGAATCACCTGATGTGGCGATCTGTTCCCAGTACGGGATAAGCCGGGTCAGCAGAGCAGTCGCTCCAGAGGCCAGCACCCAAGCCCTACCCCGCGGCAGGGCGGCGAGCTGATCGACCGGGGCAATCTTTCGCTCCTGGGCCTCCAACGACCTCGTCGACGACGAGCCACCCTGCGAGCTAGTCGTCTGAACCTGATCGACCCAGTGTGAGCCGATCAGGTCCGAGAGCATCGAGAGGAACTCCGGCTCAGCGACGCCTCCGCCGTAGACCTTGTTGTTGGCCGCCGACCACAGGGTCTGCATGCCCTCCTTGCCCCACGCCGAGATCCCCTGGGACCAGCCCTGGATCTCCGTATCCATAAGAATCCCTCGTGAACCGAAGTGGCTGTAGAGACTCGGCAACTGGCTCCACCGGCACACATTTGCCGCCTCGTCCAGCTCCACCAGGACCGGCACGCTCAGCCGGCCGCCGGGCTGACGCTTGGCGTGCTCCATGGCGGTCTCTGTGAACGCCATCGTTAGTGCCGTCACCACAGGGGCTGCTGATGCTGGGCCTTCTTGGCTGAGCAGGTAGAGCGTGTCAGTTGAGCGCAGCAGCTCTTCCAGACGTAGCTCGGGGATCCAGTGGTTTGGCGTGACCCATGACATGGTCCGCTCGTCAGCAGTGAACCCCATGATCTGCTGTGCCCCGGCGAAGATGCCCGAACGGGTCACCTCCACCGTGTTGAGCGTCGCCTGGAGCTCATCAGCCTTCTCGTACTCCCCGGCCTGACGCAACAGCAGCACCGGCTCGTCGTCACTGGGATCGTTGACCCACCGCTTCACCTCAGCCAGAGACCGCCCCGACCTGGAGGCGGCTAGCAGAAGCCGCGCCACCAGGTCACGCGCACCGGTGTCGAAGAACGGATTGGACTGGCCCGTGGCCGGCCGGCTGGCATCCATCAGCGCCTGCGCCATCGCAGTGGCACGCGCCGAGCTTGTGACGTAGGTCAGCGGGTTCCACCAGAAGGACTGGGGCTCACCGATGATCTCCTGCGGGTCGAATATCCACACCTTCCCACGCTCCTGACGCTGCTCACGCGTCAGCTCCACGATGTCGGGCTTGTTCGACGTCGCCACTACCAGGCCCGGGGCCGCCAGGATCCTCGGCACCACCCAGCAGGTCGTCTTCCCCGTCCTAGGGCCAGCGATAACGACACTCACCGCCTCGAAATCGGAGAACAGGAGCCGGTTGTCACTGACCGCCTTGCCTATCGGCAGCCCGAAGGCGTCGGTCGCCACCCCCAGGCGCCGGGCTGTGGCCTCCACCTGCCCACGGCTGAGCGGCTCCGTGTCACGCCTGTAGCCCACCAGTGCCGCCGCCTCGTCCCCACGACGTCGCCGGCCACGCACGCGCCGACGAGCCAGATGGACAACCAGCACCACCACCAGCAGGAGCGCCGCCACGCCCCCGACGCACACCCACATGCCGGCGCTCGCCCTCAACGATCCCCTCAGCAGCGCTATCACCAAGGTAAAGGGGTTCCACGACGGGGACGGCTGGCCGGTCCACCACGCCCACAGGTGAACGCCCCCATCCAGGCACACCGAGAAGATCCCAAAGGCGATCAGCCCCACCCACAGCAGGATCGTGGACGGCTCCCACGTCCTGATCTCATCACGCAGCCGCACCAGTCTCACCATCCTCTGAGGCCGCCATCGCCCACCGCTTGTTGGTGTTGTTGATATCCACCTCGGAGGCCGCCAGGTGCAGGTGGAACGGAAACCCTGGATCGTCCGAGGTCTTGAGCATGAAATTCCCCATCCCAGCTGGCGGGATACGTTGCCCCGACGTCGGATCCAGGCTGCCCGGAGCGTTCCAGGAACGCAGTAGGGACTGCTCCTCTTGACTCAGGTTGAACACGGAAGCGATCATTTCCATCTCCCGCGGCGGGATACCAGCGGTGAACAGCATCTTGGACCGCTCCACGAAGCCCCTCGCCTTGACCCGATCCTCCTCATTAGGAAGCGTGTCCATGTCGGTGATGGAGTGGGTACACATCATTTGTCCTACGCCCAGCGACCTGTTGGTGCGCGTCAACGCATCGATCCGATCCACCAGGCCCGAAGAGGCACGCATGATGCGCCACATCTCATCCATAATCACGTTGTAGTGGCGTCGTGGCGCCACCTCCGCATCAGCCAGGACCTGAGCGATCTCCACCGTCGCGAACCCGTAAGACCAGGTCGCTAACAAGACCGCGGCCTGCACGTCACGAGGCTCTTCCCGCGTCGCCGACACATCGAACACGACACTTCTGTCCATCATCATCGGTGTCGTCGTGGCCGCGGCAAAGATCCCACCCAGGCGGCCCGACAGCAACGCCATCAGGGAGATCTCCAGGTTCTCAGTGATGTCCAGGTAGCGTTCCATCGACCCCCGGTCCAGGGCCGCGGCCCGCAGCTCCGGCGGTGCCTCACGCACAACCTCGAGCAAGTCGGCCAACACCGGCGCCCCACCACGCTCCTCCAGGATCCTCACCGCAGCGTCCAGGATCACCTCCTCTCTGTCTGTCGGAGCCTGCCGGCGCACGATGTGCACCAGAGAGATGATCAAGTTTTTCTTACGCTCATGCGCCGCTTCGAGCAACACAGCCCGCTCCTGCGGATGGTCGGCCAGCAGCCGGGCAGCCTCGGCCACATTGCCGGCATCCAGGGGGTTAATTCCCGCCAACCCATGACCGATCCGCACCACCTGACCATCAACAGCCTCCACGGCATCGACATAATCCGGCTTGATATCACCAAGAATCATGCTATGGATACCGCGATTGGCCAGCCCCAGCATGATCCGCCGGATCAGCGTCGACTTCCCCAGACCGTTGAGCCCCATCACCATCGCCGACGGAGCTGAGATGATCCCGCGCTCAAACCATGCCATGTGATCCGCGCACAAGGTGCCCGGACCGTTAAGGTTCTCACCCAGGATCACCCCCTCAAGCGGGGTGGCTCCACCAACCACGAACGGAAACAGGCCGCACCCCTGCACCGACGTCGTGCGAAACATCCGCACCCTCGGCATCATCGCGGCCTGGCCGCATCCCGGCCCCGCCGGCCCCAGACCGCCGGCCGCCAGCGAAGCGCCACCACCGGTCAATAGCCCCACCATCTGAGTGGCGACCGTGACCGCCGCCTTGCCCGCGTTAGCCAACACCTTCAACGCGTCCATCAGCGCGACCTCTTCCGCATGTCCTGGTCCCCAGGCTGGAGCCCTAGCGGCAGCCCCACGGCGAAACCGGAGTCCTGAGCGCCCCATGCCTCACGGATCAGCAGCCGGCTGGAAGAAGCCAGGGACTCCACCGGCGCGGCCGCCTCCTCCACGTCACCCGACGTCGTCGTGCAGGTGATCACCGCACCGAAGTCAAGCAGACCGCCTCCAGCGGCCTCCTCATTAGCCATCTGGTTCGTCACTGCCGCCTCACGCACAGCCCGGGCGGGCGGATTCGTGCCGGTCAGGCGCGCGTTGGCCTGGTTGACGTCGTTGTCGATGATCGACGGGGCCATGGCAGCGTCAATCGGACGGTAGAGGATTGCTACCCGCTTGCGGTCCACGTTCGGGTGCAGACCCAGGATGGGCTCCAGCACCCGGAACTGCACCGTTCCCGGCGGCGGCGAGCTCATCGTCCACACCCGAGACACGCCCGAGTCGTGCTCATACCGGTCACGCTGCGCGTCGTGCCCAGCAGGACCGCACTGGCCCCACTCAAGAGCAACTGTCTCCCCCCGAGAGGCCGCAGTATCGAACAGAGCAGCACTGACCGGGTCATGAGCGATACGCACCATCTGACACAGTTCCCTGGCCGTCATCAGGTGCACCGGCCCGGTACCGGCGTGCTGAAGCGTCTGCGTCAGCCCCGGAAGCCGTGTCGCGATCTCCTGCTCCGCCAGGTCCTGCTTACCCGCCCCCATGGCCGCCGGACTGAAGGTAAGTGTCGCCCACACCTTGATATCGACCGCACCCTGTGCGGAGGAGTCCACCACCTCACTGATCACCCGCCGGGCCGCCTCCGGTGCACCGGGAGCCGACTGGCGCGCCATCGCCCGCCGCAAACGCTCCCCGGAGTCCGGGCACGTCTCCACACTCACCGATGCAGCCACGACACCCGTCTCACCTGACAAGCTGCCGAGCCAGACACCGTATAGAGCCACCAGGTCGTTGACCTGGTCCAGATCCACCAGTCCTGTTCCCGGCGGAGACAGGGCCATCACCACCGCCAGAGACCTGTCCCCGTGGTGGACCAGAGCGAATGGGCGCCCCACAGAGTCCGTGTGCTCACTCAGCGTCGAGCGCCACAGCACCCCCGGCAGCCGGAAACCACCAGTGGTGTACCGCGGCGCCAGCGGCCCCGAGACGTACCGGGTGCCGCCGCTACGAGCTGCGCGACGGAATCGCAGCCGCTCAGCGCCCTTGTCAAGCAACGACATCCCATGCTTGTCCTTCGTTGTCACCAGATACAACACGCCCGCCTCAACCGCCAGGACCACGCCGGCCCACAGCACATTGGCGATCATCATCGCCGCGATCACGACGATGAGCCCACCCAGCGCCGCCATCGTCTCCCGCATGGTCAATACGCCGATACCCGCAGACCGAGGCTCACGCCACCCGCCGTAGGTACGTACCTCCGTCTTCGCCTGCGCCTGAACAGCAGCGCTCATCTCCTATGCACCTCTCTCGCTCCCGTTGACTGACTACCCCCACCACCACTGGGCGGGACACCACCAGGCCGGCCCCCATTTGAGTAGCTCCGGCTGCCCTGGGCACCAGACGGCCCCGCAGCATTAGGCGCGGACACCGGAGCGGCCCCCGGGGCACCAGTGGACTGCTCGGCCGCGCTCCTGACCGCACCCACGCCGACCTCCGCGACCTTGACCCCAGCAGCGATCCCAGCCCCCACAGGGCCACCCGCCGCCGCAGCCCCACCAGCAGCGGCACCACCAGCAGCGGCACCACCACCAGCGGCACCACCACCAGCGGCGCCTGCCGCACCACCTTGTGGTGCTGCGCCGCCCGCAGGCGCGGCACCAGTAGGCGCCTGCGCTGACTGAGGCTGACTCGGCGGCTGAGGGGACGAACCCCCACCTCCGCCGCCACCACCGGACCCGCTCCGGAACATGGAACGGTTCGCGACGTTCACCGCGCCCGTAGCCAGCATCCCGCCGACCATGCCGCCAGCTCCGCTACCGCCACTACCGATGTTCGCCGTCACCGGCACCAGGAACATCACCAGCGCCGGCAGGGCCAGGATCGCCAAAATCAAGAAGACGATCCCCATCAGGAATGTCCCGATATCGTCACTAAAGCTGTAGCTGTCCCCTGATAGCAACTTGATCGAGGCCGCGTAGATCGTCGACGCCGTCGGCTTAAAAGCTACGAACGCTATCGTCCAAGCCACGTACTTGTTGAACCATTGCTCACCCCACTTCGTCGTCGACGCCGCAGCCGCCATCGGAGAGAAACCGGACAGAAGAGTCAGCAGCCCCGAGCGGACGAACATCAAGAAAATCTGCATGATATTCGACAGCAACGCGATCAAGCCCCCGACAATGAGCATGATCATGCCCAACTGCCCAGTCTGGAACAGGCCCATGTCCAAAATCTTGGTCAGGAACTTCCCATCATCCTGCGACCCAGCCTGCTCAATGATCCACGGCGAGTACAGGTCCCCGATCGCGATCAGCAGCTGCGTGATTGTCGTGAACGCCGACCCCACCACAATCAGACGCAGCAAACCACCGTGCGCGTCCTGCAACGGCTCGATCCGTTGCCTCCAGGCCATCTGCATGGCGGCGACTATCAGTGACATTGTGGCGATCACAATCACCAGCCACCGCTGGTGCTCCTGAATGAATGACGACACCGATTCATCGCCACCGACATCCGTTTTGACATTGACCCAGACCGTGCCCAACGACACCAGGGTCCGGTTCACACCATCAATAACGTGCTCAGCCCACTTCGCCACAATGTCATCACCCGCCTGAGCGACAGTCTCAGAAACCTTGCACGTCAACTCCCAGAAATGGCAGTCACTCATATCAGACGTCCCACTCTGTGAAACCGCCTTGAGCAACGGAGTCCACCGGCTCCTGACCCCAGGAGTTGGACGCAGGCGCCACGACCTTCCAGTCCCCCTTCTCCCAACGCAGGAGAACCGGCCAGGAAACCAGACCCTCATCCGAGGAACGCCCCGTCCTGACCGCCAGGGTCACGACAACCTCGTCAGCGCTACGCACGTCGACCTTGAACCCATTGATCTTCACCGGGCTCGAGGTCGACCCGTCCCAGGAGTCGTCAACCTGACGAGCCAGACGATCCCTGTCCTGCCCCTCAGCCATCAACGCCGTGATGACCTCAGGCAGACGCTGCTGCGAGGAGAACCACTTCATCCAGTTCACCGACGCCAACACAGCCCCCGTAGGGGAGTGCGCGAAGCACCGGCTAATACCGCTCCTCATATCCGGCCCCACACCATCAACAACCGGGATATCAACCCCCGGCGCAATCGTATGGGTACGGCCGACAGGCGCCTGGACAGGGACCTGCTGGTCTCCCGCCGCCAGACCGCACGCCGACGCCGCAGGATCCGAGCCAGCAGACGCCGCAACACTCCCCGCAGCACTCGCCGCCGGGGGCTTAGCCGATGGAGCCGGCGAGCCCCCACCGGCGCGGCCGCCGCTGACGACGCGACCACCAACCACCCAGGCGCCAAGCGCAAGCACGACCACCAGGAACACTGCCGCAGCAATGAACCACAGCGACAAGAACGGACTACCACCACTAGTGCTCTTCTGACTGGCACCGTCCGAGCTGCCAGCCGTCACGTTCCCCCCGCTCATCACTGCAACGCCGCAATCAGAGAACCCGCGACACCGCACAAGATCGCGCCGGCCAAGACCAACGCCAGAGCCTTGGCGTGATCCTCACCCTCGCCACGCCTGTTGTTGATCGCCAACTTCACGGCAACGCCAATGACCCCGATGATGCAAATCAAGAAGCAGATCCACTTGGCCCAACCGAGCAACGTGTTCGTCTTGCTTTCCACGCCAGGAGGTGCCACCGGCCCCGAGTCCATGGGCGCCAGGCCCGCCTGTAACAGCCTCACGTGCACGTTCACCACGGCACCGAGAACGACATCACTCATTACCTATCCCTCTCATCATTGTTGAACTTGTTGATGGTCTTAATGATTCGACGCACGCGCAGACTCTTGCGTGCCTCGCTCGGCTGGCTCAGCCTCCATGCCGCCTGCCACGGCACATGCAGCACCACGGGAAAAGCACCACCCACGTCACGCACCAACCGGGCAAGAGCCTTAGGGCGCCGCCGGCCTGGAGCGTCCGCCCCCAGGATCAGCCCCAGGAGCTCCACCCCCGGGACCGTCCCTTCAAGCCACTCCACAGCCACCGCACGCGCAGCCTCCAACCCAGCGGCATGAGTCCGTGCCGCCACCAGTACCCGCACCTGCTCACCTGGTACGGCCGGCACCGGCCACGACACTCCCGCATCCCCAGCGCCTAGCAGGCCCGCCCACGTCGAGGTCCCGGCCCCTCCGTGAGCCCCAACGACCCACAGCGCCGACCCCCTCACGCGCACATGCTCCAGACGCCGCGACGCCGACACCTCAGCCCCGCTGGCCCACCTGCGGTAGTCCACATCCAGCACCTCCACGCCGTCACTGACCGGCTCAGGAGGTGCAGGCTCCTGCACCCATGGATTGCTTTCCATGCCCACTACGTAGGACGTGGGCGCACGACACCCGCCTACAACAAGGGAAGACGCCACCACCCTCCGGTACCGTGGTGCCCACCACACATAAAAACACGCATAAAACAGGGGGAAACAAGCCATGGCCGTCAGAGCCGAGGTCCACCACCGCTGGGCAGTCACCCGCGGAAACAATCCAGACGACCGGCCCTACTACTGCCCCCTCCACGAGGCCCGCTACGGCGCCGCCGTCAACCTCTACAAGCGCCTCCTCCAACCCATCCCCGACGACGCTGCAGACCACTGGGCCCGCCTCGCCGACCAGGCCGTCGTCATCCCCGAGCAGGACGCGACCTACTGGTACAGCTACACAGCCATTGTCGAGTCAACCTGGACCCTCGTCACCCCCGACGACAACCAGAACACCGTCCTAGCCGACGCACGCACCGAGATCGCCCACCGCCCACAAGCTCGCATCATCGGCGACCACCCAGCCATCCAGCCCACCGAACCCGTACCCCACGACACCAAGATCGACGTCCGCAGCCTCTGGGTCGTCACCCAGCATGGCCAGGACCCCACCACCCGAGACGACGACACCTGGTACTGCCCCGTCTTCGGCCCCAACATCAACACCTACACCCAGGCCCGAGACCTCTACCTATCCATGGCCGAACAGCTCCGAGACATGCCAGGACCACCCGAACCCACAACCGACCTCACCTTCTGGCACAGCCTCCAAGCCACCACCAACAGCCCCTGGTACACCGACACCCAGCACGCCGACCCCCACGCCTTCATCACCACCCTCTACGACACACTCACCAACCCCAGAAAACGTTGACCACGCAAGCAGTAGGGCAGGGTGCCAACGTGGCACCCTGCCCTAAAATGTGTCCGAGGTCACTGTTTAAATGTCCTGGTACGCCTTCACGACCTTAGCCGCCATACCATTCACCTCCTCCGGCGCCATCTCCAGCACAGACCCCCGCGTACCCCGCCGGCTACCCACCAGAAGCGTCATCCACGCCCGAGCACACGGAGCCGACACCCCCAGGTCCTCCAGACGAGCGTCCTCAGCCGCCGCCGTATGACGCCGAGACGATCCCTTCAGCACCGCAAGCTCAGCAACCCTCCTCGTGCCAGCCCACGCCGTCGTCTCATCCATGCCTGCCGCCACCAAGGCATCCACCGGATCACGCAGCACCCGCTCGAAGTCATCCACCGCTACCGCGTCCACTGTCATCTCACCAGGAAGACTCACCCCCTCAGGCATCAATGACGGGTCAACATCCTCCACTTTCACCCCATCGAGCAGGACGTCGTCGCGACCCGACCGGGTAGCCCTCTTGGTGATCACCGTCCACATCGCCCACGGGCAGTCCGCCGTCACGATCCTCTCGGTGCACTCCCGAATCACCTGCCACGCCCACGACGTCGTATCCGCCTTCGACTCATCCGGGTGCAGACGCGCGAACTCGATCCCCTCATGGATGATCCCAGCCAGCTGGTGATCCACAGCCCGATCCAGGCTCCGATACACCACGCCCATCTCCTCGCCGCGCCAGGACTCATCAATCGCGCCGAGGATCGCCTCACGCAGCCCCTCATTGTCGCTGGTCTCCACCCAGCGCCCCTCAAGGTCCACCTCCGGCAATGGGAACCGATACACCCGAATCTCCTCCACGTCATCCTCAGCGGCAGCACCCACCGCCTGAGGCAGCAGACGAATCAGGTTCGCGCCCTGGTGACCATCAACCCGACGACGCCGACGCAGCAGCACACCACGAGCCTCCAGACGAGCCAGGACCCGCTTCACCGTCCGCACCCCCAGATGCGTCCGATCCACCAGATGAGCCACGCTCACCACCGACTCACCCCGCCAGTCAGCCAGGTGCGCCAGCTCCATCACCACAGCCGTGTCCGCAGGAGCCATCCCCTCCAGATCACGAGCCCACAACAACCACGACCTCCGCCGCTGAGAATCACTCACGACTCCACCCCCACAGTCCCGTCACCACGACGCTCAACCAGCTCAGCAGCCGCCCTCGAGCACTCCAGCAACGAAGCCCCCGGCATCTGCTCGCGCACCAGCGCCAAAGCCCTTTCAAACGCCGGATCAGCCGCTGGCCTGCCCGGGCCCGCGATCTCCTCCGAACGGCGTCGAGCCGCCTCCTGGCGCCGGCTCTCAGCCGCCGCCTTCACCTTGTCCGGCGCCAGCACCGGATCCACGTTCGCCTCGAGCCGGGAAGCCACCAGCCCCGACAAACGCGACACCCTCGCAGGCAACGCCTGATCCATCACCCGCCGAATCTGATGCGGCCTCCAACCAGCATCAAGACGCTCACGAAGCAGCCCCGCGATCCGCAACGCACCCTGACGATCCAAGCCGTCCTGCATCGAATCCGGCAGACAGTCACCCAGCAGCTCAGCCACCTCACCCGGCAGCCCCGACGCCACCGAGCCAGGCCGGCCCGCAGCCGGCGAGGCGCCCCGCCGAGCCCGGCCAGCACTCACCCCCGATCGATCATCGCCCCCACCGGACCCGACCGGACCCGACCGCGAAGCAGCACGACCACCCGGTGAGGTCACCCGGGACTGGTCTGGTTGGGTCTGGTGGTTCTCTTGGTGGTTTGGAATAGATATACCGGTCACCATGGATGACCGGTATGCCCCCCGGTTTTGACCGGTATAGGCCCCATACCGGTCAGATTGACCGGTAGCAGTGTTTGCAACGGAAAGCCGATCATCAGACAAGTTATCCACAGGCGGCTGCGATCCATCTGCACCCATACCGGTCAGATTGACCGGTATGCCCTGACCTGCGAGAACGTCGCCAAGCTCAGGATCGCCCGAAGCACCATCCTGCGGGACATCGTCACTCCCCTGCATGGGTTGAGCACCCACGTACAGCCGGTAGACGTTCGTCGCCCGATGAGTGTTGCCATCATCATCCATCACCCACCGCTCCTCGCGGTCGATCAGACCCCAAGAGATCAACGCCTTGAGACTTCTCCTGATCGTCGACACGGAGCACTCAAGGACACCTGCCAACGTCTCCTGCGACGGCCACGCACAATCCGTGTCATCCGCATACTCCCCCAGCGTCACCAGCAGGAGCTTGTGCCCCATCGACACACCCCTGACCTCATGAAGAGCCCAGTGAACAGCCCGAAAGCTCACGACAGCACTCCCCCTCTCACCGGAGATTCCGGACGCAATACGTCGTCAGCAGCCCTCGTGAAGCCCTCACCGGGCTTGAAACGCATCGACCCGTGGAAGAAGGCCTCACCCCCGACCTCCTGGCTACTGGTTCCCTGAACCGGAAGCAGGCAGAAGGCAACCGACTCAAGCCAGTTGTCCTTCTTCAGTCGGTGCCCGTGACGCTGGATCACTCCCTCAAACACGCCGCGATCCACGGACCTCAACTCATAGCCGTCATCAACCATCCAGTCCGACACGCACCAGCCACAGTCAAGGCGCTCGTCCGCCCAGAACCCAAAGCCCTCCGCAGGGTCATACGACACCCGCAAACCAGGATTCGTGCCGATCGGCGGCACCCACCCAGGGGGCGCCTCAAACAAGCGGTCATGACAGATATCAAGACCAACCCACTCAATGGTGAAGCCCGTCTCCTCATCCACGATCGGATCACCACTCACTGACAGCACGCGGCTGAACGCCACCCGCACCAACCTGGCCGCCTCCGTCGCCTTGATAGCCGTCATCACGAACTCCTCCCACTCGATAACTCACTCGATTTCCGCACAGGGCTACCCGCGTAGCCCCCTGACCACCTGTGGAGGCCGCCGGCTGTCGCCGGGGCCGGCGCCCACGCACAGGTGGACAGCGGGACCCAGCCCGGGGTCATGGACAGCCCAGCGCCGCCGGCCAAGCTCCTTCGTCGCCCGACAGGGCCGGCCACACGGCCTGCCCACAACCCCTCACAAAGCACAACGAGCCCCTCTCCCATCCGTAAAGAACACGAATGTAATTCGATAAAACAAGAAGAAATGAAGAACAATCAGTGAGGGCCCCTCAGACCCCCTCAGGAATCGCCACGTAGTCAGCAGATCGATCCGGTCGAACCCGTGCGCCGGCCACCACGCCAGCCGCAAACCGCGCCACACTGAGGACCCAGCAAGCGACGATCATCACCACGTAGGCAGCCCCAACCCGCACGCCGAACGGCGCGGTCGCAGGCAGGAACACCGCGACAATCGCCGGCCACGACAGCACCATCCCTACGCCGGCCACCAACCACCACCGGCAACGACGCCGGGAGAGCCACATGAACCGCACACGCCCGACCAGTCCAGCCATCACCATCAGCGCGGCGAACGGCACCCACGACACCGGCTGCAACACCAGCAGAACCATCAACCCCAGCAGGCAGGCCAGCTCTGCACGCAGCAGCCCCAACGCCGCCGGCACCCACTCGGACACCGAGAGGTCTCTTGGCGGGCGCTGCTCCGCCTCCTCGGCCCACAGGCCCACAAGCAGGCCGACACTGAACGTCACCCACAAGCCAGCCGCCACCGACGAACTCATGACCTCGACACCACCCGGACAGCCCGCCCCTCGGACCGAGCCCCAACCAACGCGGGAGCCGCAGCCTCGCGACGTGCAGCCTTGCCGTGCAGCAGCTCCGCCACCCCAACCACCACCAGGAGGAACGAGACTGCGAGCAACCAGCACCACCACGGCACCAGACCCAGCACACGCCAGCTGAACTCAGGCGAGAAAACCATCACGCCCCCCGTCTTGATCGTCGTTGAGCTCACGACTGGCCCTTCTCCTCGGCGCCAGGAGCCGATGATGGTGACGACGGGGCGATGTCCTTCACCCGCAGCGACGCGGTCGCCGACTCCTGATCCGCATCCACGGCGAGCTTCACGGTTCGTCCCTGAACCGTCATCTCCGCGCTCGCCCAGCACCCCTGGTTGTCAGCAGAGAAGCGACTAATAACCCAGCCCCGCTCATACGCCTGCGCCTGAAGTTCGCCTCGAGCGGCATCATCAACACCACCACACCGAGAGGCCTCATGACCCCCCGACGACAGCCCCACAGCCGCCACGACCTGACCGCTTCGCGGTACAGACCCCGGCGACGCCGTCACCAGAGCCGACGAAGAACTCCCCGAGCACCCAACCAAACCAGCGGCGCCAACCAAGACGACAGTAAGAGAAGAGAGGAACCTGCGAGCGATAGAAAAAGACATCACGAACTCCTAAGAACAAGAGAGAACTAACAATGAACACACGTCAATGCGCGGGTGGACACTCGGGACCCGCCGCAGATCACTCCACCGACCAACCACCCCCGCCCGTAGGTGACAGCCCAAGCCGTGCATGCAAGGCGCTCATAGTGGAAGACGCTCCTGTCCCGGCATCTCCAGGGCCTCGACGCCAGGAGCCGATGACGCTGAAGGGTCTGACGGAACCGGCGGACCCAAAAAAGCCTCAATGGTGCTCTGTCGAAACTTCACTCGGCCTGACGGGAGTCGCACCATGTCGATCAGCCCCTCGCGGCCCCAGCGCCACAGTTGCTGTCGGGTGACGCCGGCGTCAGGCCAACGCTCCACAACCTGACGCGCAGACAGCAGCGGATCGCTACGATTGAAGTCTGACGTTTCACTCATGACGCTAGTGTGCGTCAGTTCGAACGACTACACAAGTATCACTTGCATCCTCACGTTTCATTCGTTACGATAGTTGCATGAGTTCACAAGGGCTACCTGAGGCGCTGCCAACTCTTGAGGGGTTCGATGCCGCAGTTGGGTTCACGGTCCAGCAGCACCTGTTCTCTCTCGGGATCACTCGTGCTCGCCTGGGGACACTTCTTGGTGTGCCAGGGCAGAGCGTGTCCAGCCGTCTGCGCGGCAAGGTGCGCTGGACCGCGGGTGACTTGGCTGTGGCTGCCGAGCTCTTCGGGGTGGGGGTTGCTGACCTCTATCCCACCCGCAGCGCCGAGGGTTGGGTTCCGGCACCTTACGTCCCGGGAACGAGTAAGGCCCCGGTCCCTGGTGGGGCCGAGGCCGGTGCGGTACCCCCTGTGGGGCTCGAACCCACGACCTTCGGATTAAAAGTCCGCAGCTC
>ERZ773075.490-NODE-490-length-29965-cov-108.62_pt1 | contig 29965 bp, 29 predicted proteins | sample MGYA00580614_ERZ773075 | MGnify/ENA primary metagenome ERZ773075 (study PRJEB29015, sample SAMEA2738021) | human oral metagenome | biome: human oral; feature: human-associated habitat; material: dental | place: China | collected 2043 ...
TTCCGTGTGTGCCGAGAGGTTGCTCGACGCACGATCATTCGGGGGACGGCCAAGCAGTGCGCTCGGGCGCGTCCCGGTGTTCTTCTCTCTGGGTTGTTCCCCTTGGCTCCGTACGCTCGAGGGCGCACGCCGAGACGGCGACCGGCCAGGATGCCGATGCGGATGGGGCCTGGCGCCTGCGACGCACGGCCACCCGTTCACCGTGGCGAGCCATAATGACCGGGACCGCGACCGTGTCGCCCGGAGGGACGTCCCGAGATGCTCGGGTGCAGGCGCGCGAAGTCAGCATTCCTGGCTCGTCTCCCACCGATGCCGGAGCGATCCGCAGAATGCTGCGGGGCGAGGCTACCACAGGGCCATCCCCGCTGCCGAGGCGGATTCGGCGGCATTCAGAGTCATTCCGGTCACCACAGGCCACTTCCCGAGAGCGTTTTCCACAGGGCCGACGACGTCCCCGGCGAGCGGGGTCCGATGGCGCGCACCCTGATGGCATGCACCCAGGACAGAAACTACAGACAGCGCAACGAGTGCAGCGAGCACACGGGGCATGCGGGGAACGTCGGGAACGCGGCACCGGGTTGCCGGGGCGCCGTAGGCCCCCTCGCGTACCGCCTGATGCGCCTTACACTCCAGGCGCCAGCAAAACCCGGCGCCTGGCGGTTGCGACCACGGCCCTGCTCGTGACCGGAGTGCTCACCGCACTACCGCCGACCACAGTATCTTCTGACGGATCGCCGACTGCTCCGGGTCCGGGCTCGGCTCTGCGCGAGGATTCCGGCTCACCACCGGAGATCGGGGATCCTGCGTTCCCCGAGGTCGCGAGCGCCTCTACCGGGCCGACCGGTTCAGCGACTTCAGCGACCTCACTGTCCTCCCTCTTCACGGACGCCAGCCTCATCACCCGGTTTATCGAGGAGACGGGTGCGGGCGCGCAGCAAAGTGTGGAACAGCCCCTGGAGCCCCGGCATCCACGCGGACGCTACCAGTGGCCCACCGGCGCACCGGCCGCCGTCGTGGAGGGTTTCGATCCGCCTGCCGTGGTGTGGGGACGCGGGCACCGGGGAGTCGATCTTGCGGCCGCGGAAGGCATGCAGATCCGCAGCGCCGCTGCGGGAACGGTCGTCTTCGCCGGCACGGTTGCCGGGCGCCCGGTGGTCTCAGTCGACCACGGAGACGGGATCCGCACCACCTATGAGCCGGTGGAACCGAGCGTCAGTGCGGGTGAGACGGTGGATGCGGGACAGGTCATCGGCACCTTGCTGCCGGGGCACCGTTCGGACGGGGTCTGCGCCCTGCACTGGGGGGCGCGCACCGGCCCCAAGACCTATATCGACCCGCTGCGCCTGCTCGAGCCGGCCGTCATCCGTCTCAAGCCGATCCAGTAGGGCCGGGCGATCAGCGCCTCAGGCGCGAGGGAAGGCCTGCTCGTAGACACTGCGAAGTCGCTCGGCCGAGACATGGGTGTAGCGCTGGGTGGTGGCCAGGGATGAGTGTCCGAGGAGCTCCTGAACGCTGCGCAGGTCCGCTCCCCCGCTCAGGACGTGGGTGGCTGCGCTGTGGCGCAGCCCGTGCGGCCCCAGGTCGGGGACCCGTGCGGCTGCGCACAGCCGGTGGACGATTTCCCGCACCGCTCGGGGGTCGATGCGGCGTCCTCGCGCCCCCAGGAAGAGCGCGGCTCCGGCGTCGGGAGCACAGATCTCGGCGCGCAGGCCCAGCCAGTCCTCCAAAGCCCTGGCGGCGGGCAGCCCGTATGGCACGGCGCGCTCCTTACGGCCCTTGCCCAGGACCCTCAGGGTGCGCTGGGAGCGGTCGAGGTCGGTGACATCGAGGCCGACGAGCTCGCTGACCCGTACGCCGGTCGCATAGAGCGTCTCGATGATGGCCAGGTCCCGCACGGCCAGGGCGTCCCGGTCCGAGGCGAGGTCGGCGGCGATCTTGAGCAGGTGCGAGGCCTGCTTAGTCGTCAGCACCCCGGGCAGGCGGTTGTCGACACGAGGGGAGCGCAGGCGCGCGGCGACGTCGGAGGCGAGCAGCCCCTCCTCGAAGGCCCAGGTAGAGAAGGTTCTTATGGAGGCGGAGCGGCGGGCCAGGGTGGCGCGCGAATGCCCGCTCGCGGCCAGTGCGGCGAGCCAATCCCGCAGATCAGCCAGATCGAGGGTGGCCAGGGCCGGGCCGACGGGCTCGGCATCGTCCTGACCGACGCCGAGGAAGCTCAAGAGGTCGCCCACGTCGACGAGATAGGCGCGCACGGTGTGCGGGGACAGATCCCGTTGCAGGGACAGGTGCCTACGGTAGGCGGCGAGGAGGTTGGCGCGCGTCCCTGGCATGGCGGGTCCCCTTGGCAGCGGCATTCGCGGGTGAGTGACATGTGGGCTCGGAGAACTGTACGCGGGTGTCGACGATGCGCCGGGCATCGACACAGCAACAGATCTCGCGATGTCTGTCAATAGGCACCACAGCCTTTCTACCATTTGGACGGTCATGGCATCCTTGGAGGAAGGATGGCCTCGCTTCTCGGGCGACCGTTCCCAGGCATCCCGACCCGCATGACAGCAGAACCTCAAGGAGTGACGACGATGACTGAAGAGCCCCTGCTCCTCGACTTCGTTGGCGAGCTGTTTCGGATCCAGCCCGGAACGTCCTTCCAGATCGGCCGAGAAGGCGATCTCGTGCTCGACGAGGACAATCTCTTCCTCCATCGGCGCTTTCTCATCATCGAGCACGATGCCGACCTGTGGTGGGTGGCCAACATCGGTTCCCGTATCGGCGCCACGATCACCGAGCGCTCCGGTACCTCTCGCTCGTGGGTGGCTCCCGGCTCCCGGGTACCACTGGTCTTCCCGGACATGGCGATCGTCTTCACCGCGGGCTCCACCACCTACGAGATCCTTCTGCGGGTCCCCTTTCCCGGGTACGAGATCTCTCAGAACAGAAACGTGCCACCGGCCTCGGGCCAGACCACCGTGGGCATGGTGAACCTGACCCGCAATCAGCACCTGGTGACACTGGCCCTGGCGGAGCCCTGGCTGCGTCGTACCGGCACCGGCCCGGTCGATCTGCCTCGCAACACTGACGCCGCCGCCCGCCTGGGATGGAAGATCACTCGTTTCAACCGAGCACTGGACAACGTCTGCGACAAGCTCGACCGCGTCGGGGTCAGGGGCATGCGGGGCGGCCCGCGCATGCACGCCTCCTACAGGCGCACCGCGCTGGTCGACTACGCGCTGACGGCACGATTGGTCACCATCGAGGATCTGCCGCTGCTGGACGAGGAGGCCCGCCATACCAGGCAGGAGCTCGCGCTGTCCTCCGCCACCGTCATCTGACTCCTGCGGGGCACCTCGGTGGGCGCGCGATTGCACCGATCCGCCAGCGGTACGAGGGCTTGTCCCCGGATGCTAACGACGCCTTCGCCAGCCCGTGGCGGTGCGCTCCACCCTCCCCATGAGCTCCAGTACCCCCAAGGCCGTTGTGGTCTCCTTCAGGGACAGGCCCCCGGAGCGGACGATGGCCTCGGTGGTAGCGGATGCTCGGACCGGCATGGCATCCAGGACGACGGCACTGTCCGGTTCCAGTCCGTCCAGGAGGCCGTCTCCCGCCAGCCCGGGATCCTGCTCCTTGACGGCGTCGGCATCTACAGTGCCCAGCGGAGTCAAGAGCTCGAGGGCGTCGTCGGCATCGGTGATGCAAACCGCTCCTTTGCGCAGGAGGCGGTGGCAGCCGACCGAGGACATGGAGGTCACCGGTCCGGGGATGGCGCCCACCGGTCTGCCCATGTCGAGGGCCCTGTGGGCGGTGGACAGGGCTCCGGAGCGCCAGGCCGCCTCGACCACGATCGTCGCCCCGGAGATGGCCGCGATGACGCGGTTGCGTGAGACGAACCGGTGGCGGCCGGGCTGGCATCCCGGCGGCACCTCCGCCACCAGCGCCCCGTTGGCGATGACCGCCTCCAGCACACCGGCGTTGCCGACTGGGTAGAGACGATCCACTCCCCCGGCGGACACGGACACGGTGGGCCCTTCGCACAGGGCCCCGCGGTGCGCGCATGCGTCGATGCCGAAGGCGCCGCCGGAAACGATGAGGCCGCCCCTCGCTGTGACCCCCGAGGCCAGGGACGTGGCCACGCTCTCGCCGTACCGGGTGCAGGCCCGGGCCCCCACCAGCGCCAGGCTCAATCCGTTGGCAGGGCCCGCCGGCATCCGTTGCTCGCGAACGGGCAGGCTCCGAGCGCCGACGATCGCCTCGCGGACGAGTGCTCCGGCCCGCCCACCGGTGTCCGCGCTGCTCCGGTCTGCCTGCGCACCGTCGTTCCGGATCCTGGGCCCTGAGCCGGCCCCGTCACCGCTCACGCCGGCATCCTCCAGGTCTCCGGCGCTGACCAGCAGCGACGGATCGCCGCGCACCCACAGGCAGAAGGGCGGGTGGTCCAACTCATCGAGCCCCGGCGGCCACCAGGCGTCTCCGGGGAGGATGAGGCTGCCGCCGAGGCGGTCGAGCACGTCCAGCTCGCGGCGGATGTCCAACCCCTCCAGGCGCGGCGCCCATCTGGCGGAGACCTGCGCCCAGTGAGTACTGACCGCACCCGCACTGGAGGTGCCCGGAGGTGGTTCCGGAACGGGTGGGCGCGGGGCGCTGCGCACGTGTCCCGAGGAATCGATGGCCTCCTCCAGGAGCCATCTCAGGGCGGCGCTCGGTCCGAGCCGGCCCACCAGCATCGCGGCAGCGGCGCTGTCGGGCTCCGCCAGGCGCGACCACGTGGCTCGAGCCAGCGCCGGGTCGTCGATGTCGTAGGGCAGGCCGGGAGTCAATTCGGGAGTCAGTTCGGGAGTCATGGTCTTACTCCAGAGGTTCTCAGGGCCAGTGCGGTCCCGATATGGGTGAGGGTGAGCGCGTCGGCGCCCTCGAGATCGGCCAGGGTCCAGGCCAGTCTGAGGACCCGGTCCACCCCGCGCAGAGACAGGTCCCCACGTTCCAGGGCGCTCATGAGCCGGCGGCTGAGCGGAGCGCTCAGTCCGCCGTTGGGACCCCTGAGGTAGGAACCGGGAACCTCGGCGTTGAGGCGCCATGGTGTGCCGGCCAGGCGGCGCTCCGCAGCGCGCCGGGCCCGCAGGACCCGCTGCGCCACCACGGCGCTGGACTCGTTGCCCGCCGGGCCGGCGAGATCGGCGGCGCTGACGGCGGCGACCTCGACCTGAATGTCCACCCGGTCCAGCAGGGGCCCTGACAGGCGCGAGAAGTAGCGTCGTCGCTGCAAGGAGGTGCAGGTGCACTCCAGGCCGCGGCCACCGGCCTTGCCGCACGGGCAGGGGTTGGCGGCCAGGACGAGCTGGAAGGCGGCCGGGTAGCTGGCGCGGCCGCCCACGCGGTCGATAGTGACCGTCCCGGACTCCAGGGGCTGGCGCAGGCAGTCCAGGACACCGGCGCTGAACTCGGGGGCCTCGTCGAGGAACAGCACGCCGCGATGGGCCAGCGAGACGTCTCCGGGACGGGGCAGACCGGATCCGCCTCCGACGACGGCTGCCCGGGTGGCGGTGTGGTGCGGCGCGCGCAGCGGTGGCCGGGTGATGAGTCCATGAGCGGGGTTGAAGGTGCCGGCCACGGAGTGGATGGAGGTAACGGTGACGGCGTCGGAACGCTCCAGGGGCGGCAGGATCGAGGGCAGACGCTCAGCGAGCATGGTCTTTCCCGTGCCCGGCGGCCCCACCATGATGAGGTGGTGGCCCCCGGCCGCGGCGACCTCGAGGGCCCGCCTGGCCTCGGCCTGCCCGACGACATCGGCCAGGTCCGGCGGCTCGCGATCCTGGGCGGCGGCTGGATCTGCGTCGTCGCGCAGCTCGGCGATCTGCTCCACCGCGGCGGCCACGGCCGCACTCAAACGCCCGCCGTAGCGGTCCACGAGCTGACCGATATGGCTGATGGCGGTGACCCGGGCGCCGGGGACCAGTTCGGCCTCGGCGGCCGCCTCCCGGGCGACGACGATCTCCTCCACCCCGGCGGCGACCGCGGCCTGGACGCTGGGCAGGACACCGCGCACCGAGTGCACCGAGCCGTCCAGCCCGAGCTCGCCGATATACACGGTGCGCCTCAGGAGACCGGCCGCGGAGCGCCCGAGCCGCCCGCGGGCGCCCAGGACGGCCAGCGCGAGCGCCAGGTCCAGTCCGGTGCCGGTCTTGCGCAGATCCGCCGGGGAGAGGTTGACGGTCAGACGCTGCTCTCCCCAGGTGACGCCGCAGGTGCTCAAGGCCGCACGGACGCGCTCGCGCGATTCTCGTACGGCGGCGTCGGGCAGGCCGACGAGGGTGAAGCCGGGCAGGCCCTGGACGGCGTGGGCCTCGACGTCGACGATGTGTCCGGCCAGCCCGGTCAGGGTGACCGCGAGTGTGTGTGCTAGCCCCATGACGCACCCACCGCCCGGTGGTGTCGCAGCAGAGCGGGCTGCGCCTCGCGAAGCAGGATGGAGACGACGTCGAGGCGCAGGCCGGCGTGCGGGACCTCGTGGGCGGCTGCCCATGCGGCTGCCAGGGCGCGCAGCCGGGCGAGCTTGCGTGCGTCGACAGCGGCGGCCGGTGGGCCCTGGCGCAGGGAGCTGCGGGTCTTGACCTCGACAACGACCAGGGCGGGTCCTTCTCGCACCTCGCTGAGGCGGTCGATGTCTCCGCCGGGTTCCGGATCCCGGCCCCCGGGGTCGAGGGCGATGATGTCGAGCTCCCCGCGCAGCCCGCTGTTCGGCCGCCAGTTGCGCTCGAGGATCTGCCAACCGATGTCCTTCAGATAGACGGCCGCCAGATCCTCCCCGCGGCGCCCGGTGCGCAGGTGGGATGGGCGAGTCGAGGAGGCTCCCGCGTTATCCGGGCTCTCGGCGGGGTCGGTGGGGACCCCATCGCCGGAGCGCGCTGCGATCGCCGTTCTCCCCGTTGCGACTGCTGTGACCTGTTCGGCCATGCCGATCACCTCCGCCACTAGCCTGAGGCCGGATCGACCGATTCGCGTCACGGCCCGATCGGCTCTGTGGAGGGCACTGGTGAAAGCCGTCCTGTGGCCACCGGGCGACCGCGGTGCTCAGCGGACGGTGCGCGGTGGATGGCCAGAACAGGGGCAGCAGAGCGCTAGGAGGAGGGAATGTCCATCTCGAGCTTGGTGAGCTCCTCGACATTGACGTCCTTGAAGGTGACGACGTGGACGGACTTCACGAACCGGGAGGCGCGGTAGATGTCCCATACCCAGGCGTCCTCGAGGGTGAGCTCGAAGAAGACCTCCCCACCGTTGGTGCGTACCTGGACGTCGACGGCGTTGGCCAGGTAGAACCGTCGTTCGGTCTCCACCACGTAGGAGAACAGGGAGGCGACGTCGCGGTACTCCCGGTACAGCGAGAGCTCCAGCTCGTTCTCATAGGACTCGAGGTCTTCTGCACTCACCGGGCCATCATGCCTGTCGGCGGCGCCCGGGCCCAGCAGGCTGCCAGGGCGAGTCGGTCCTCCGGCCGGTCGTTGTCCAGCCGGTGGCGCCAGGTACCCGGCACGTCAGCCCCGGTACTGCTCCACCCCGGGCAGACGCCAGCTGCGCCGGTGCTGGTTCCCGGCGCCCAGGGCGGCCAGGGCCTCGATATGGATCGGCGAGGCGTACCCCTTGTTCGAGGCCCACCCGTAACCGGGATCGTCCAGACCGATCATGAGGGAGTCCCGTTCCACCTTGGCCAGGACGCTGGCTGCGGCGACGACGGCGCAGCGGGCGTCGGCCTTGACCTCCATGCGCACCGGCGGGGTGGGGGCATCCACGGCGGGCTCGGGCGCCGCCCGCGAAGGCCGCCCGTCGCCCAGGACGGTGAGCAGGTCGGGCTGCGGGGCGGTGAGCCAGTCGGCCACGCCGTCGAGAATAACGATGTCGGGGGCGTGTCCGCGCTCAGCGACACGTTGCAGGGCTCGCAGCCCCGCCAGTCGCAGGGCGCCGACGATACCGCGTTCGTCGATCTCGGCGGGCGAGGCATGGGCGACAGCGCAGTCCACCAGCCAGTTGCGCACGGGCTCGACCAGGTCGGTGCGCGCACGGGCCGTCAGCTGTTTGGAGTCGGCCAGGCCTTCGGGGAAGGCATCGAGGGTGCCGCGTCCCACGATTGCCAGCCCTACGCTGACCGGTCCGGCGAGCGCACCGCGCCCGACCTCATCCAGGCCGCCGACGTAGTCGTGGGTCTCAAGCAGCTCGTTCTCGAGAGTCCGGTCGGGGCGGGGCCGCACTCGACGGCTCACCGCGTCATCCTCATGCCCGTTCCCGAGCCGCCGGATCCGCCCGAGGAGTTCGGCGAGTCGCCTCCTGCCGGGCCCGTGTCGGATCGTTCGCCGCCAGATGTCCCGGGCTCCGTGTCATCGCCCCCGATCCCCGAATCCGAGCCGATCCGGCCAGGCCCGTTGCGCTCAGAGCCGTCGGTCGCCTCACCGGTGTCGCTCTGCGAGCCGTCCGGGACCGTATTGTCCTCGTCGTCGGGGTCGTCGGCGTCGGTGGGCCGCCGCGTTGGTGCGGTTGGCCTGCTCGGAGCAGGACTGGATGAGGAGGGGGTCGGCGATACCGCGGTGGCGTCGTGATCAGGCACCTGGGAGAAGACCCGGTCTCCTCCCCCCAGGCTCCCCCATCGGCTCAGGCTCGTCCAGGAGAAGACCGCCTTGGCCACTCCGACGACATTCGTCAAGGGCACGAATCCGCCGTGTGCGTCGTCGCGGTGATAGCGCGAGTCCGCCGAGTTGCTGCGGTTGTCCCCCATGACCCACACGTACCCCCGGGGGACGGTGACGTCGAAGGACGTCAGGGACGCGGACTGGCCGTCCTTGACATAGTTCTCCGTGACGACGACGCCGTTGACGCTCAGTGTTCCCTTTCCGTCGGCGACCACGTGGTCGCCTCCGACCCCGATGACCCGCTTGATGAGGTGGTGGCCGGTGCGCTCGGGCAGGAGGTGCAGGGCGACGAAGGTCTTCTGGACGGCCCCGCGCAGTCCCGTCGGCTCCTTGACGTGGAGCCAGTCGTCGGGGTCGGAGAAGACGACGACATCGCCACGGTCGATGCGGTCGGAGTCGAACATCGTGACCACGACCTGGTCTCCGTTGCGCAGCGTGTTCTCCATGGAGCCCGAGGGGATCTCATAGGTCTGGACGACGAAAGTCCGCAGGAGAGCCGGGACCAGGATGATGACCGTCAGGACCAGTAGCACCCTCGTCAGTCGCTGTACCGGGGAACTGGTCTGCGGCGGAGGAATGGCGGGAGCGACGTTCCGACGTGGCTGGATGGAGGGGGGCAGGTCCACGGGCCCGTCGTCAGGTTCGGGATCTGCGTCGGGGTCGATGAACGGGTCATAGTCCCATTCCTCGCTGTCATCGACCGGGGCCGTGTTCGGGGGCTCTCCCGACGGATCAAGAGATTCGTCGTTGTCCTGGGGAGAGCTTGCGGAGGGAGCGCTGCAGGAAGGGGTGGCGGCGGATCTGGAGGCACGGCCGATCTGCGAAGGAGCGGCCTGCTTCAGGTCCAGTCCGACGTCGTCGGCCTCGTCCTGCGGCGGTCTCACCGTGCCCCTTCCCCCCTTTAAATCGATGTACGTGGGTCCGCCGCTACACGGCGATGAGAGATGACGAGCGCCCGGAGCCCGAGGGCTCCGGGCGCCGTCTTAAGAGCGCGGACACTCAGTCCTCGCGACGCTCCTTGATCTTGGCGGCCTTACCGCGCAGGTTGCGCAGGTAGTAGAGCTTGGCGCGACGTACCTTCCCTCGGGTGACGACCTCGATCTTCTCGATGGAGGGCGTGTGGACGGGGAAGGTGCGCTCGACGCCGACGCCGAAGGAGACCTTGCGGATGGTGAAAGTCTCCGAGACGCCGCCGCCCTGGCGGGCGATGACCACGCCCTGGAAGACCTGGACGCGGGAGCGGGTTCCCTCAACGACCTTGACGTGGACCTTGAGGGTGTCCCCGGGACGGAAGGAGGGGATGTCGTCGCGCAGTGATGCGGCGTTGATCTCGTCGATCAGGTTCATGTTTCTCTCCACACCCGTGCCACTGGTCAGGAGTGCTGGTTCGGCGGCGCCGCGCCGTCGGGGGCAGCGCCGGAGGTGGACGCCCTTGGGCTCCCTCGAGGCGGCATCCTCCCCAGTGGCAGAGGAGCCGCAGGACCCAAGTGCCCGCTCAGTTTGCCATAGGCTCGCACTCAGGGACGAGCGCGCCGGCATCGACGTGCCTGAGTTCACGCCTTGTCCCCGTCTCGGCGCGAGCCCCGGGACGCGTCGCACTGCGGGAACTCACCGGCGCGATGGGCCGGAGAGGGCGATACCGGCTTGCGGCGGGGCCGAGTGGTCAGTTGTCGGAGCCGGCCAGGGTACGCGCCGGGGTGGGCTCGGTGGGGGCCTGCGGGATCGCCGTCGGGGTCGACGTCGGTTCGGGCACCTGGGAGAAGACCTTGTGGCCGGAGCCCAGGCTGGACCAGTGGGAATAGGGCCACACGACGTTCTTGGCAACGCCGACGACGTTGCCCATGGGGACGAAGCCGTGGTGCGCATCGTTCTGGTGGTAGCGGGAGTCGGAGGAGTTGGCGCGGTTGTCCCCCATGACCCATACGTAGCCCTCGGGCACGGTGATGTCGAATGCGAGGTCGGACGCCGACCGGCCGGGTTTGAGGTAGTCCTCGTGGAGTTCGACGCCGTTGACGCTCAGGGAGCCGTTCCCATCGGCGACGACGTGGTCGCCGGGCATACCGATGACGCGTTTGATGAGGTGGTGTCCCGCGTTCTGGGGGAAGATGCGGATGGCGACCAGGAAGTCCTGAAGGGCGCCCTGCAGGCCCGTGGGCTCCTCGGTCATCAGCCAGTGGTCGGGATCGGTGAAGACGACGACGTCGCCACGGTGGATGTCGTCGGAGTCGAACATCGTCACCGTGACGCGGTCGCCCTCGTTGAGGGTGTCCTCCATCGACCCGGAGGGAATGGTGAAACTCTGTATGACGAAGGTGCGGATGAGGGCGATGATTGCCACGGCGACAACCAGGTAGGACAGGGTGATGCCCCACTGCTTGAGACGGGAGCCGATCCGTGCCGCCGTCGAGGACGGCTCGGACGTTCCGGTGCTCTTCGCAACCGTCCCGCCGTCATCGCTGCGGGTGTCGCCCGTGCCGTCAGTCATGTCCTTGAGGTTCTGGTCGGGTCCGCTACTCATAGGCCTTCTCCTGTCCGCCGGGTCATGACGACGTCGTGGGCGTCCTGGCCACCGACGTTGTAGGTGCGGGTCCCGACCTGGCGGAAGCCGGCCCGCTTGTAGGCCTTCTGGGCGCGCTTGTTGGTGATGTGGGTGCCGAGCCAGAGCAGACTCGTCCCGTGGGCGGCGGCCTGCTGAGTCACGGCGCTCATGAGCGCCGGGGCGAGTCCCGAGCCTCGCATGGCGGAGTCGATATAGACCTTGGACAGCTCGCCGACGGCCTGCCCCGGGCGAGCCCGGACACAGGCAGGACGGGGATCGATCCCGGGGGGAGGATCACCTGCGGCGTCGTACTCCTCCCGCAGCACAGCCGCGTAACCCACCAGGTTGAAACCATCTGACGTCTCGGTAGGCTCCGTCCCACCGGATGTCCGCATGGCGGGCAACGGGGCAAGAAGCTCGGCGACGACGAGGTCGACGCGCTCGTCGTCAGCCCAGGTAGAGAACAGCTCGGGCACGAGGCTGGTGGCGATGTGCTGGGTGATGGACTCGGGGGCGATGACCTGCTCGCAGGAATCGGGGAAGGTACGGGCCGCCAGGTCCGCCAGCGCCTCAGCGTCGCGCGCGGTGGCGGGGCGGATGCGCACCGGCACCGGATGGGCCGCCCCGACCGGAACCGCCCATCCCAGGGTCGCCAGCGTAGCGCGGTCATCGCGGTCCAGGAGCCCAGCGTCCAGGTGCTCGATCATGTCGGGGCGGCGGCTGACAGTGCGGGCAATGGCCAGGTCCCGCCGGGTGCGGGCGATGCGGGCATGGTCACCGGACAGCAGGACGGGGTCGACCTTCAGGTCACGCCACCGGGTGGGGCGGGTATGGACGGGGTACTCCAGCAGACCCGCGGCTCCGTGGGACTCCTCGATCAGTGACTTGGGGTTGCCCAGGACACCGGGCAGGAGACGGGCGATTGCCTCGATCATGACGATGGCGGCAACCTCTCCCCCGTTGAGGACGTAGTCGCCGATGCTCAGCTCACGCACCTCCACGCCGCGCGAGGCGTAGTGCTCGGGCACGCGCGCGTCGATGCCCTCGTAGCGGCCGCAGGCGAAGACCAGGGAGTCGGCGCCGGCCAGGTCCTCGGCGGTGCGCTGGGTGAAGACCTCACCTGAGGGGGTGGGGATGACGAGGACCTGACGACCGGTGGTGGGAACGTCCACGGCGAGCACGTCGTCGAGGGCCTCGCCCCACACGTCGGGCTTCATCACCATGCCGGCGCCGCCGCCCAGGGGCGTGTCGTCGACGGTGCGGTGCCGGTCGTGGGCGTGGTCGCGCAGGTCGTGGACGCGCAGGTCGAGGTCGCCCCGGTCGGCAGCCCGCCCAATGAGAGAGAGGTCCAGAACCTTGAGGTAGCCGGGGAAGATGGTGACGACGTCGATCCTCACCGGGCCTCCTCCGCCTCTCCGCGTCCGGGGAACAGCCCACCGGGCGGGTCCAGGGTCACGGTGCCAGCCTCCGGGTCGATGGCCGGCACGAGCGCAGCGACGAAGGGGACGGCCACGTCATCGCCCTCGGGGGTGGTGACCACGAGTCGATCCTGGGCGACGCCCGGTTCCAGATCCGTGACCTCTCCCAGCGCCTCGCCGGTGACGTTGAACGCTCGCAGTCCGACCAGCTCGTGGCGGTACCAGGACTCGTCACCCTCCGCGGGGCTCGTGGCGTCATCGGAGACGTCGTCGGTCTCGACCAGGAGCCTGACTCCCCGCAGGGCCTCGGCGGCCGTTCGGTCGCGCGCCTGCTCGAAGGCAGCGAACCAGCGTGAGCCGTCGAAGCGCAGGCGACTGACCGTCAGAGGACCGGCCTGGGCGGGCTCGGTGGGGACAGTGGTTCCGGGCGCGAGGCGCCCCTCGGGGTCATCGGTACGGATCTCGAGACGCACCTCGCCCTTGAGGGCATGGGCGGGACCGATGACGGCGAGGGTGAGCAGCACCTGTCCTCCTGGGATCGGGACGTGGAACGGTTGGCAAGGGATCTGGATGTCTGACGCCAACCTACCGCGCGCCGGCTGGCGTTCCCATCGACCACAGGGATGAGGTGGAGCACCGATGACGTGAGGTTGAACGCCCTCGCCCAGGTCCGTCTTCCGCCTGCTCCGCCGACCGGCCGCCGATCACCTGGGGCATGAGGGCGCAGAACAATCGCTGGAAGACGACGGCGCCCGGCTCCCTCATGGGAACCGGGCACTCGTGCCGATGTCAGACCGGCCGAGACCGACACGGCCGGCTATGCCGACCTGAAGACCCTGCGTTCAGCGGCGGTCGGTGTCGACGACGTCGACGCGCACTGACGAGTCCGCCAGCGCTCCCACCACTGTGCGCAGCGCTCGAGCAGTACGGCCCGAGCGGCCGATGACTCGGCCGAGGTCCTCGGGGTTGACCCGCACCTCCAGCAGGTCGCCGCGGCGCAGCGACCGAGAGGTGACGGTGACGTCGTCAGGGTTGTCGACGATGCCCCGTACGAGGTGCTCGAGGGCGTCGGCCAGCATCTCAGGCCTCCTCGGCGGCGGCCTCGTCGGAGGCATCGGCCTCGACGTTCTCTTCCGCCGCGGCCTCAGCGGCCTGGGAAGCCTCCTGGTCCGCCTTGGCCTTGGCGGCGGCCGCCTTGCGCTTCTCGGCGTCGTCGGCAGCGGCCTTGACCGCCGCCTCCTTGGCGACCGCGGCGGCGTCGGCGTCCTTGACCTTGAGGGTGCTCTCCACACCCTTGAGGCCCTTGAACTGGTGATAGTCGCCGGTGATCTTGATCAGCTTGTAGACGGCGTCGGAGGGCTGGGCGCCCACACCGAGCCAGTACTGGACGCGCTCGGAGTCGATGCGGATGAGCGAGGGCTCCTGCATCGGGTCGTAGACACCGATCTCCTCGATGACGCGACCGTCGCGCTTCTTGCGGGAGTCGAGGACGACGACCCGGTAGAAGGGGGCGAACTTCTTGCCCATGCGCTTGAGGCGAATCTTGACTGCCACTTGGTTGAACTCCTGGTTCTGGATGGTTTGGCGCGCGCTGGTCCCCGGTGGGGTCAAGCAACGGTTTCCGGCGTGAGCCGAGACGCGACCGGGGCCGGGAGAGGGACCGACGTCCGATCGAGTACAGCCGGACATTCTGCCAGAGCCTCCGACAACGTCGCCAGCCCGGGCCGGGGCGCCGTCCCACCGCCCGGTGCGAGATCGCCCACAGCCGACGCCGACAACAGAACCGACCGGAATTCACGGTTCCGCCGAGCAACGACGCCAACACACTCAAGCCCACCCGGACTGCACCATTCAAAACCCGGCACTGCATGCGGAATCGGGGCATGCTTCGTCCATGAGGCCTCCCTCCTTCGGCAATCGCGGCATCCAGCCTCCCGGCAAGAGCTCGTCGATCCGACCTCCCCGTTCCGGACAGAGCGCTCCGACGAATCAGTCTCTCCGGCCGTCGCGACGGCCTTCGGCCACCTGGGTCTGCCTCCTGGTCATCGCACTCGTCGTCGTTGCGGGAGCCATCGTTCACCTCCGGGGCTCCGCAGGATCGCATGCGGCCTCAGATCGCCGATCGGCCGAAGACGATGTGGCCCAGCCATCATCTTCAGACTCGGCCTCGTCATCGATCCCGGCAATCGGCACGCCCATGTCGAACACAACATCGAGCACAGCCGCGTCGCCGGTGACGGACGATCCCTGGGTGGAGCAGTGGCGCCTCGAGACGGGCATGGCGACGGCATGGAAACCGGGCGGGGATTGGGGCTTCCTCTCGAACGGCAATCACATCGCCGTGTACGACAAGAATCTCACGGGCCCTACTCCCATCCAGATCTACCGGATGGTCGACGGTCGGCCGACAAGGACCTTGGATCTTCCATCACCGGGATACATCCCGTGGGGAATCAACAGTACGTCGCTCTTCTACGCACGAGGTTATATCGATCTGGAGACCGGTGAGACAACTGAGGATGTCTGGGGGAAGGAATTTCCCACCTTCATTTCCGACGACCTCATCATCACCTGCTCGGATAGTCGCATCACCTGTTCTGCATGGGATATGAGCAACGGGGCACTGTTGCTGAGATGGTCGCAGAATTATCCAGGGAGTAAGGCACGCCTATGGCAGAATCAGCACGTCGGAGACACGAACAGCGGATACCTCAAGCTGCAAATCGATAACACCATTCATTTCATATCCCTAAGTGACGGATCATCCCACAACCCACAGGACTCCAAGGAGCTACCCACATTCATCGCGGCCTCCGACGGGTGGATCCGAATAGATCGAATAACGCAGGCCACAACTCTTAGCCCCGACGGCGCCCGCACCGGGTCGTTTTCCATGCCCAGTCCATTCTCCTCCCGATACTCACCGCTACTGATCACCGGTTCGGGCTCTCCGACCGTCGGGGAGCTCCGCCGGGCCTACGAGTCGCAGGACACCTCCTGGGCCCAAACATCAGTGTCGTGCGCCTCGGGGACGCCTTGCACACTCAACGGCGAACCGCTCTCAGCCCCAACCGACGGGAACTGCACATCCAGCGGCCTGGATATCGGCGATATTCAAAACAACTGGGTGATGAGCCCCGACAACCGATTTGTGATCGTCAAGCGCCAGGCCGCCTACGACCAGAGTACGGCGTGCATCATCGACGTCACCAAGAACAGGACCTATGAGCGGCAGAATGCGATCGTACCGCGAGGTGACCTGATCATCGCCGTCGAGGGCGCCACCCTGGTGGGTTATTCCCCCACCCAGCAAGAATAACCGCACCACGCACCCGACCATCCGATAAGTGACGAAGCTGAAGGAAACAGCGCCCATGAGCAGATTCCCCTGGGGGATCCGTCCTCCTGGCGCCCCGACATCGATCCGGCCTCCCAGCACCCCCTCCACGGATGGACCGCTGTCTTCCGACCCTCTCACCGGAGAAGAACGATCAAGTGCGCTCCATGCAGCTGCTTTCCGCTAGCGATGGTTGGGTCATCATCGATCCAGACAGTTCCACAGCATCCACCTTCTCCAAGAATGAGGCGCCCCCGCTCGCGCGCAGTTCCAGAATTCCTGGAAACTGAGCTCCGACAAGCGCACACTCACCATACGCGGTAGCTCTGCCAGTAGCGAGATCGGTGCCGTGTTCATGATCGACCTGGCCTCAAAGACGCCGATGGATCCCCTACCCATCACATCCCGTAGCGCATTCATCCCCGTCTGGCGCCAGGACTTCATTGTCGCGATCGGCGGCTCCACGTTGGTCGGCTACGCACCGGAATCCTGATGACACGACGACTTCCCACAGAGCCAGCTGCTGCATGACACCTGTCATGTAGCAGCGGTGACAGCGCTCAGTACCGGGAGCCACGGGCCGGCGCGAGCCTGGGTCCATGACCCGCAATGCAGCCGAGCCCTCAGTCCACTGCCGCGCAACTCATCCTTCTACCGGGAGCAGTACAGGGCCCGCCGCGGTTCGCGCCCGTGGCCTGTGCAAGAGCTTCGGCAGCCTCGTCGCCGTCGATGAACTCGATCTCACCGTCCGGCCCGGCGAGGTGATCGCCTTCCTCGGTCCCAACGGCGCGGGCAAGTCCACCACCCTCGACATGATCCTGGGGCTGACTCGCCCCGACGCCGGACAGGTCTTGCTTCTGGGAACCTCCCCCGACCAGGCGGTGCGGGCGGGTCGCGCGGGCGTCATCTTCCAGGACGGAGGCCTTCTGGACGACTTCACCGTTGGGGAGACCCTGCGAGTCGTGGCCTCGATGCAGCCCCGGCGCTCCAGCCGAGATTCCCGCATTCGCAACGCTTCCAGGCTCAAGGACGTCGTCGACGAGGCGGATCTCGGGCGGATCCTCACCCGGAAGGTGAGCCGCTGCTCGGGAGGTGAGCGCCAGCGCTTGCGTCTGGCCCTCGCCCTTCTACCGGATCCCGACCTCCTCGTCCTGGACGAACCCACCGCAGGCATGGACGTCAGCGCCCGGATCGCCTTCTGGGAGACGATGCGCGCCCAGACCCGCCGCGGCCGCACCGTCCTGTTCGCCACCCACTACCTGGAGGAGGCGGCCTCCTTCGCCGACCGCATCGTCATCATCGCCCACGGACGCCTGGTGGCCGACGGGAGCGTCGATGAGATTCGGGCGCTGGGCGACGGCGCCCTGGTCAGCGCCACATGGCCCGGTATCTCCGAGGAGTCGTTGGGCCGGCACCTGGCCGTCTGTCCCGCGGCCGGCAGCATTGGGCACGCGGCCGTCCGCGGCGAGCACGTGGAGCTGCGCACCACCGACTCCGACGCCGTCGCCCGCTGGCTGTTGACCGCCACCCCAGCCGAGCACCTGGGCATCGGCGCGGCCAGTCTCAACGAGGTCTTCACCGCGCTGACCTCCGACGGCTCTGACGGCGCAGTCCCGTCGACGCCTTAGCCCACACCCATCACCCTGACCACCATCACCATATGCAATGAGGCCGCATCATGACCGCGACGTCCCAAACATCCTCTGATTCCCCAGTATCCGGGTCCCCTGTCGATCCCGACGCGGGCGGGCTCGCAGGCCGATCGCCTCGTGCGGGAGGGCTCAGGCCCACGCGCCCTCTCCTGACCTACCTCTGGCTGGACCTCTATCGGAGCCTGCGCGAGCCCGCCAACCTCTTCTTCGTGGTGGCCTTCCCCCTGGCGATGTACCTCGTCTTCGGCCGGTTGAACGCGTCTGCGGGAGAGTACGGTCCGCACGCTCACGGCAATGTCTCGGCCTCGGTGATGCTCGCGATGGCCTCCTTCAGCGCCTGTCTGGGGGCCACGAGCGCCTCGGCCTCGGCCGCCGTCGAGCAGTCGGCGGGCTGGGGCAGGCAGATGGCCGTCACCGGTCAGGGGCTGCGCGGGTACCTGGTAGTCAAGACCGGAACCGCGGTGGGAACGGCGGCTCTTCCGGTCATCGTGGTCCTGACCGCCGGGGCCTTCACGGACTCGCAGATGGAGGGCTGGGCCTGGGCAACCAGTCCCGTCGTCTGCCTGCTCGGGGTCCTGCCCTTCGTCTTGTGGGGTCTGGCCGCAGGAATGTGGCTGCCGTCCTCGGCGTCGATCGGTATCGCGACTTCCCTGGTCACTTTGTTCGCCTTCATCGGCAACGCCTTCATGCCCCTGAACCACACACTGATGACGATCAGTCGCTTCACCCCGATGTACGGGTCGACGGCGCTAGCCCGGTGGCCACTGGGCGAGGGGTGGGTCTACGTGTCGGATCGACCGGCGGGCGTTCAGGACCCGCCGTGGATGCCGTTGGCTAACCTGGTGGTGTGGACACTCATCTTCGGGCTGCTGGTGATCGGGGCCCGACGCCGGGCGACCAGGCGCCAGTGAGCCCCGTGAGTATCAGGTACCCGCCTCCGTACGACTCCCCCTCCATGGCGATCTCAGTATCGCAGAAGGAAGGGACCCGTTCCCGCCTCTGGCGCCGCTATCGCCGTCGTATCGTTTGGGACGCCACAGTGTGGGTGTTCTTCCTGGTCATCCCCCTCATCCAGCTTCTCTTCGGCTCCTTCGCCCGGTGGCAGCGCCTACTGGGAATCGCCGGAATCATGGGGTTCATTGTCGCCTACATCTGGGCCTTCTCCACGCAAGATACCCGCGCGGTGCAGGCGGGGGTACCTCTGCCTGATCTTCCGATTCGCGTCCTTCTGGGCAAGTTGGCGGTCCCATCGCTCTTCACCGTACTGGCACTGCCGGCGCTGGGCTGGTGGACGGCCTACTTCTTCCCCTTCTTCTGCTCGTTGGTCCTGTTCTCCATAAAGCTGCGTCGGGGAATCCCGACCGTCATCACCGCGGTTGCCCTCTTGGCGGCCGCCTCTCTGGCATGGAACACGCATCCGGAGTCGCGCTGGATGGTGCTGGGCGCCACGTTCTCGGGACTGACCATCATCATCGCCCGCATTGCGGTGGAGCTCCAGGAGCGCAGAACGTCCACCGAGCGCGAGCTCGCCCTCGTCTCCCAGCGCGAGGCGGTCGGGCGCGATGTCCACGACATCCTGGGACACTCCCTGACGGTCCTCACCCTCAAGGCAGAAGTCGCCCGCCGGCTCATCGAGCAGGATCCGATCGCCGCCTCCCGCGAGCTCGACGAGGTCATCGCCCTGGCCCGCGGGGCCCTCGCCGACGTGCGCTCCACCGTAACGCGCCTGCGGTCCCCGGACCTGGCCAGCCAGCTGGAGGCCACGCGCACCGCCCTGAGCGCCGCCCAGATCGATGTGGAGCTGACCGGCAGCGCCCAGGAGGTTCCTGAGTATCAGCGGGCTCTACTGGCCTGGGCCCTGCGCGAGGCCACCACGAACATTGTGCGGCACGCCCAGGCCGCGAACGTCACCGTGCACCTGGAGCCGGGGCTGCTGCGGGTGAGCGACGACGGCGTCGGTCTGGCCGGATCCAGACCGGGTAACGGGCTGGAGGGCCTGCGCTCCCGCATCGAGCATGAGGGCGGGTCCCTGGCCATGACCAGCCCGTTCAGTAGTCCCGACGCCCCGCCCACCGCCGTCGAGGACTGCTGTGCTGGCGCGCCTTCCGGCGGCACCCGTTTAGAGGTGAGGCTGCCATGAACCCGATCCGTGTCCTGATCGCCGATGACCAGGCCCTGGTGCGTGGCGCTCTGGCGACGCTGCTGGGGCTGGAGAACGATCTAGAGGTGGTGGCCCAGGTGGGGCGGGGAGACGAGGTCCTGGAAGCGGTGCGCGAGCACACCGTGGATGTGGCCCTGGTGGATATCGACATGCCCGGGCGCGACGGGCTGGCGGCCACCGCCGAGGTCGTCGCCTCCGGGGCGCCGTGCAGGTGCCTCATCGTGACGACCTTCGGTCGCCCGGGCTACCTCTCACGAGGCATGGAGGCCGGGGCTGCTGGCTTCATCGTCAAGGACACCCCGCCGGAAGCACTGGCCGAGGCGATCCGCAAGGTTCACGCGGGCCTGCGGGTCATCGACCCCGAGCTCGCCCAGGAGTCGGTGCTGCTCGGGCCGAACCCTCTCACTGAGCGGGAGAAGGAGGTCCTGCGGGCTGCGGCCACGGGCGCGGACGCCCGGGAGATCGCGGCGCGACTGCGCCTGGGTGAGGGGACGGTGCGCAACTACCTGTCATCGGCGATCGCCAAAACCCACGCCCGCAACCGCACCGAGGCGGCCCGCACCGCCGAGACCAACGGCTGGTTGTGAGTACAGTTACTTCCAAGCCGCCGACTGCGCAGAGAGGGTAGGGGATGGAGAGCTCATCACAGCGGCATGAACTGATCCGACGAGAACCGATCTTCCACCACCCGGAGCTGATCTGGGACGCCAGCTCCTTTGATGAGCAGATCGCGGAGGACTTCAACGAGGTCGGCGCCTCGGGGAGACGTTACAGCCGCAGCGAGGTCAAGGAGATCGTCCTGGGGCGCTTGAAGGGAACTCATGCGGACTCCCTCACTGATGGATACAGAATCGAGGGGGCTGAGTCCCGCATCCTTGCCGACGACGTCGTCCAGGTCCTCTATATCCTATGCACGCCGAGTCGCGTTACCCGGAGATCCACGCTCTACCGTCGCCGGGACTCGACCTGGCAGGCGGTATTCCACCAGGGCACCGTCGTCGAAGGCGCCACCGGCTGAGCCCCACCACAGCCCTACCGCGGCCGCCCGGGCCGGCGATGAGGCGCTGGCCGCGAGCTCGTACGCTGTGGTGCGCGGACTGCTCCGGAGGATCAGGCCTCGAGGCCTGCCGTACGAACGCGGGGGCCAAGCGACTCCCGGGAGCCTCGGGCCGTTGTGTCTACAGCCCGAGGTGGCGGCGCAGGTCCTCGGGCAGGGCGCCCATGGCGTCGGCGACGTCGTCGCCCGAGGGCTGCGAGCCGGCCTGGACCTGCTGCTGGGCCTGGGGCATGATCCCGTAGCCGGAGGCTCCGGACTGGCTGCCGCCGAGTCCGAAGGAGGACCCGGCTGCGGGCGCGGCGCTCTGCCCGGCTTCGATCTTGGCCTGCTTGGCCGCCGCGGCTTCCTTGGCCTGGCGGGCGGCCTTGGCAGGGTTGCCGCTGCGGCCCTTCTTGCCGCCCTTGCCGCGCTTGGCCTTGGGGGCCTGACGGGCCTTGGAGTGCTTGCCCATGCCGGGCAGCGAGCCCATGCCGGGCATGGGGCCGCCCTCGCCGAGTCCTCCCATGCCGCCGCCGGAGGCCATGGCCTCCATCATCTTCTTGGCCTGCTCGAAGCGATCCACGAGCTCGTTGACGGCCTGGACGGTGGTACCCGACCCCTTGGCGATGCGGCTGCGGCGCGAGCCGTTGAGGATGGACAGGTCCTTGCGCTCGGCGGGCGTCATGGAGCACACGATCGCCTCGATGCGGTCGACCTCGCGCTCGTCGAAGTTCTCCAGGGCATCGCGCATCTGCCCCATGCCGGGCATCATGCCCAGGAGCTTCTTCATGGAGCCCATCCTGCGGATCTGGCGCAGTTGGCTGAGGAAGTCGTCGAGGGTGAAGGTGCCCTTGGCGAGCTTGGCTGCGGCGTCCTCGGCCTCCTGGCGATCCAGGGTCCGCTCGGCCTGCTCGATGAGGGTGAGCAGGTCGCCCATGTCCAGGATGCGCGAGGCCATGCGGTCGGCGTGGAAGCGCTCGAAGTCGGTCAGGCCCTCACCGGTGGAGGAGAACAGGACCGGGGCGCCGGTGACGCCGCGCACGGACAGGGCCGCACCGCCGCGGGCGTCGCCGTCGAGCTTGGAGAGGACCACGCCGGTGAAGCCGACGCCGTCGCGGAAGGCGACCGAGGTGTTGACGGCGTCCTGACCGACCATGGCGTCCAGGACGAAGAGGATCTCGTGGGGGACGACGGCGTCGCGGATGCGGATCGCCTGGTCCATCATCTCGGCGTCCACGCCCAGACGGCCGGCGGTGTCCACGACGACGACGTCGTAACCGTTAGTGCGTGCCTGCTCGACACCGGAGCGGGCCACGGCCACCGGGTCGCCCACGCCGTTGCCGGGCTCGGGCGCCCACACGTGCACCCCCGCACGCTCGGCGACGACGCTCAGCTGGGTGACGGCATTGGGGCGCTGGAGGTCGGAGGCCACCAGTAGGACTCGCTTGCCCTGGTCGCGCAGCCAGCGGCCGAGCTTTCCGGCCAGGGTCGTCTTACCGGCGCCCTGGAGGCCTGCGAGCATGATGATCGTGGGGCCGCGGTCGGCCCAGTGGATCTCCCGGGTCTGTCCGCCCAGGACCTCGATGAGCTCCTCGTTGACGATCTTGACGACCTGCTGGCCCGGGTTGAGGGCCTGAGAACGGGCGGCGTCGACCGCCTTCTCGCGCACCGCTGCGGTGAAGGCGCGCACCACGGGCAGGGCGACGTCGGCCTCCAGGAGGGCGCGGCGGATCTCGGTGACCGTGGCGTTGACGTCGGCCTCGGTGAGACGACCTTTGCCGCGCAGCTGGTTGAAGGAGGCGGTGATGCGATCGGAGAGGTTGCCGAACACGCGATGGTCCTTCCTGGCGCCGTTGGGCGCGTTGGTCGGGAGACTGTGGGCGGATGAGGGCGGAACGTCCATGGCCGTGGGCTATGGCGATCACCTCGACTGCGACCCAGGATAGCGGCAAGCGGGCCTCGCCCCCTCTCCCGCGCCCGGACCGGGACTGAACCCACACTCATCGGTCGGAGGCCCCGCCACGTCATGCCTCCGGGTCCCGGCTCCCCCTGACGCCCTCTCCCACTCCGAACGCGGGTTTTCTCCCGTTATTCTGCGGTATTTCACCACCTGGCGATCCCTGAGATATGTCATGAGCAAGTAGTGACCGATGGGCCATGGATCGCAGCCGACGTGGGACGAGTCTTGAGCCATGAGCACAACAACGACCTGGTCCGTCCAGGAGCCCGCAGTCCGGGAGGTTCCCATGGCGGCTCCCGTGGTGGAGCCCGCAGATGCCGTCAGGCTGACCGCCCTGCACAAGTCCTTCGGAGACGTCACCGCCGTCGACGGAATCGACCTGACCATCCGTCCAGGCGAGGTCGTCGCCCTCCTGGGGCCCAACGGCGCCGGCAAGACGACGACGATTGACATGATCCTGGGACTCAGTCGCCCCACCGGCGGAGAGGCGAGCACCTTCGGGATGAGCCCGCGCCAGGCGGTCGACCGGGGCCTGGTCACAGCCGTCATGCAGACCGGCGGGCTCCTGCCCGATATCACCGTGCGTGAGACGGTGGAACTGACGGGAAGCCTCTTCTCCCACCGGATCGATACCGAGGAGGCCATGCGGCGCGCGGGCATCACCGACTTCGCCTCACGCATCGTCAAGAAGTGCTCAGGAGGCCAGCAGCAGCGCTTGCGCTTCGCCATGGCACTGGTGAGCGACCCGGCTCTGCTCATCCTCGATGAGCCGACCACCGGCATGGACGTCGAGGGGCGCCGCAGCTTCTGGGAGGCCATCCACGCTGACGCCGCGCACGGACGCACGATCATCTTCGCCACGCACTACCTTGAGGAGGCCGACGCCTTCGCCGATCGGATCATCCTGATGCGTCATGGACGCATCATCGCCGACGGCACCGCGGCCGAGATCCGCACCTCTGTGAGCGGGCGCAGCCTACGAGCCACCCTGACCTGCACAGCCGAGCAGCTACGCAGCGCTCTGACCGATCTGCAGGCCCGTGGCCGGGTCTACGACATCGAGGTCCTGGGCAGCGCACTCACCCTGAACTCGACCGATACCGACGCCGTTGCCGCACTCCTCCTCAGCGATCACCTGGCCAAGGACCTGGAGATCACCAGCCGTGGCCTGGAGGACGCCTTCGTGGCCCTGACCAGCGACGGCGCCGCAGCTCCCACTCTGGGAGCGCCAGCATGAAACGCACCAGCAGCACCGACACCCTTTCTCCCACGCTTTCCCCGGAAGGAACCGCAATGACTTCTCCCTCTGAGTCCTCCTCCGCCTTGTCAGCAGTCGACCGCCTCGATCTCTCCTCCCGCGCCACACCGCCCCTGGGCGGATTGAGCCTGACCCTGCTGTCACTCGAGGCACGCCGGCGCCTGCGCAACCGCCGGGCCATGATCTTCTCCGTCCTGCTGCCAGTGGCCTTCTTCCTGATGTTCACCACCACTGACTACTCCTCAACGCCCTACGGCAACGGCAATGTCGTGGCGAACATGATGGTCGGCATGGCACTGTACGGCGCGCTCATGACCACCACCGGGGCAGGGGCGGCCGTGAGCAACGAGCGAGCCTCGGGCTGGAGCCGTCAGTTGCGCCTGACGCCGCTGAAGCCCATCGCCTACATCACCGCCAAGGCGATCGTCGGGATACTCATCAGCGCCCTGGCCATCGGTGCCGTCTACGCCTGCGGCCCCTTGCGTCACGCGCAGATGCCGGCGAGCGTCTGGATCTCCTCGGCACTCATCATCTGGTTCGGTTCCCTGGTCTTCGTCGCCTTCGGACTGTTCGTCGGCTATCTCCTTCCCTCGGACAACGCCATGCAGGTAGTCGGCCCTCTCATGGCCCTGCTCGCCTTCCTCGGGGGCATGTTCATCCCGTTGACGCCAGGCTCGACCATGGATCGCATCGGCAGCCTCACCCCTATGTACGGGCTGCACAACCTGGCGCTGTGGCCCATGGGCGCAGAGAGCTTCTCCTGGTGGTGGGTGGTCAACGTCCTGACCTGGCTCGCGGTCTTCCTGGGCGGGGCCGCCTGGAGAATGGGCCGCGACACCGCCCGGGTGTGAACTCGTGAGTACCATCAGGGTCATGAAAGCCCGCGCCTCCTCCCTGGCCGAGGCGCGGGCGCGCCGCACCCGCGTCGTGGCAGTCGGCTGGGGGATCGTGTGGGCCGCCTCCATGGTTCCGGTCGTCCGGGCGGGCGTGGCACGAGGGTCCAACGGCGGGGTTTGGGGCGCAGTCAGTGCCATCGTCTCCTGCGCATGCCTGTATACCGCCTGCTCGCTCAGCATGAGGCGGGTCCGGCAAGGGCTGACCTGGCCCGGCCGCCTGAGCCTGTTTCTCATCATCATCGGCGTGCTCACGGCGAGCGGGGCCGCCTTCGGTGTGGGATCGCCGGGCCTGCAGCTGGTGGTCTTCCTGGCCGTCGTCCTGGCCTTCTCCCTGCCTTGGCAGGCGGCCATCGTGCCTATCGCGATCCTGACTGGCATTCTGTTCCTCATTCCCAGGATGATTCCGTCCTGGTCCGCGAGCGAAGACGCGTGGATCGCTCTGCTCGGCGCGGGCGGCGCTTGCACCTTCGGGCGCTACATCATGGAACAGCGGCGTGTTGCCCGCATTCTGGAGCAGCGCACTCACGAGCTGGAGATCAACGAGGAGCGCAACCGCATGGCCCGGGACATGCATGACATCCTGGGGCACTCGCTGACGGTCATCGCTCTGAAGTCGGAGCTCGCCGCCCGACTCGTCGACGTCGCTCCCGATCAGACCAGGACGGAGTTGGACGAGGTGCAGTCCCTGGCACGCTCCGCCCTGGCCGACGTGCGCGCCACCGTCAACAGCTACCGCGAGCTGAGCCTGGCGGGCGAGCTGGCCCGGGCCACGAGCGTCCTGACCTCGGCCGGTGTCCGCGCCGACCTTCCGCTGACCGTCGAGGTCGTCGACCCTGAGCTGCGCGAGCTCTTCGCCTGGGTGGTGCGCGAGGGCGTCACCAACATCGTGCGCCATGCCCACGCCTCACACTGCAAGGTGGAGCTGACCACCGACTCCATTGAGGTGGCCGACGACGGTATCGGACTCGACTCGGCCGGCACCGGCGACGGTCACGGGTTGGAGGGGCTGCGCCAACGCTGCCAGGACAACGGTGCCGACCTCACCATCGAGGCACCCTCCAGTGGCAGCGGCACCGTTCTGAGGGTGAGCGCCCGCCGTCTATCCTCCCGTATGACCCACGACGTGACCGAGTGACCCGGTCGCGCGCGCCCCAAACTCCGGCGAGCACCAATGTCGTCGGTCCTGAGGAACCTTGAGTAACGGAGCTGAGCGATGATCCGGGTGATGTTGGCCGATGACCAGGCGATGGTGCGCGGGGCGCTGGCCGCCCTGCTCGCCTTGGAGACCGATATCGAGGTCGTCGCTCAGGTCGGAAACGGGGACGACGTCCTGCCCGTCGCGCTCGAGCACCGGCCCGACGTCGTTCTCATGGATGTCGACATGCCCGGCGCCGACGGGCTGAGCGCGACCGCGAGGCTCCTGGAGCGGCTGCCGGCCACGCGGGTCCTCATCGTCACGACTTTCGGGCGCCCCGGATTCCTGCGACGCGCCATCCAGTCCGGGGCCCACGGCTTCGTCGTCAAGGACGCTCCGGCCACCGAGCTGGCCGAGTCAGTGCGCCGAGTCCGTGCGGGGATGCGCGTCGTCGACCCGGCGCTGGCTGCCGACTCGCTCGTCTTCGGGGACTCCCCTTTGACCGCCCGGGAGACCGAGGTGCTTCAGGCCGCCGCCGACGGCGCCACCGTCGCCGAGGTCGCCCGGCGGGTCCATCTCTCGGAGGGAACCACCCGCAATCACCTGTCCCAGGCCATGGCCAAGACCGATGCGCCCACTCGGGCCGCGGCGGTGCACTTCGCGGCCCAGAAGGGTTGGATCATCCAGTAAGAGCCCTCACCCGCCCGGCCGCTCAGCCCAGCAGCGCGTCGACGAAGCCCTCCGGGTCGAAGGGGGCCAGGTCATCGGCGCCCTCCCCCAGGCCCACGAGCTTGACGGGCACTCCCAGTTCCCTCTGGACGGTGACGACGATGCCGCCCTTGGCGGTGCCGTCGAGCTTAGTGAGCACGATACCGGTGATGCCGACGGCCTCGGAGAAGACCTGGGCCTGGCGCATGCCGTTCTGGCCGGTGGTGGCGTCCAGGACCAGGAGGATCTCGCCGACGGGGGCGATCTTCTCCATGACGCGTTTGATCTTGCCCAGCTCGTCCATGAGGCCGGCCTTGTTCTGCAGGCGCCCGGCGGTGTCGACGACGACGACGTCCGCCTCCTGGTCGGCGGCCCGGCGGGCGGCGTCGTAGGCGACGGAGGCGGGGTCGGCGCCCTCCTTCTCGGAGCGCACGACCTCGACGCCGACGCGCTCGCCCCAGGTGGTCAGCTGCTCGGCGGCCGCGGCCCGGAAGGTATCGGCCGCGCCCAGGACGACGGTCTTGTCCTGGGCCACCAGGACGCGGGCGAGCTTGCCGCAGGTGGTGGTCTTGCCGGTGCCGTTGACGCCCACCATGAGGATGGCGGCAGCGGGCGTTGCCTGGGCGCCGTCGGCGGGGGCGGGGCGATCCAGATTGAGGGAGCGGTCAAGCGTGGGGTCGACGAGCTTGAGCAGCTCGGCGCGCAGGACGGTGCGCACGGCCTCCGGGTCGGAGGTGCCCAGCACCTTGGCCTGGGTGCGCAACTCGTCCATGAGGGAGGTGGTCACCTCAATGCCGAGGTCGGAGGTGAGCAGGGTGTCCTCGATCTCCTCCCAGTCCTCCTCGGTCAGGTCACCGCGGGACAGGACGGACAGGACCGCCTTGCCGAAGCCGCCGGCACCGGCCAGGCGGGCGCGCAGGCGCTGCATGCGGCCCGGGATGGACTCCGGAGACTCCAGCGTCGCAACCGGCTCGGCGCCCGGTTCCGCATCGGGGGCCGTCTCATCCGAGGGCTCCTCCCCCTCCTCGGACGGCAGGAGGTCCTCAACGGACATCGGCTTATGGGCACTGACCTCGTCGGGGACTCGGCCCCGACGCCTGCCCGCGTAGAGCCACAGACCGCCACCGATGACGATGACCAGGATGATGCCGAGAACGATGAGGATCGGTTCCATGGGCCCATCATGCCCGATGGCCGCCCCGCTGCGGCAGGGCCGTTCGCCTCCGACCGCCTACGGCCGGTAGGGCGCTGCAGAAATCACCGGCACACTCATGAGTCGTGATAAAAAAATCCTGCGGCACCCCTGCCGGTGTGCCGCAGGACGAGGAACACCGATGGCCCCGGTGTCGATGCGCGAGAAAAGTGGAACCTGTTGACATCAGACGCAACAGAGTTGATAAGGGCACAGACGAGACACGATCTCTCAGGACCGGGATTTTATCCAGCAGATCGACTCTTTAAGACCGGCGGTTCGTGAAAATGATCGGGAACATAATTTTCACGAAACGGACCAGTACATCATCCCTGGGTTTGCGAGATCCCGCTGGCAGCCGGCTCGTGCATCTGGCCGCGGCGCCGGGAAGCCGCAGCTCCTCGAGTCTTCTCCGCGCCCTCCACTGCCTTCTCGAAAACGCCCACCAGACCACCGAAGGAGTCCGGCCCCACGTAGGCCGCGGGCCCCTCGCGCGTCATGAGGTCAGCGAGACGGACCTCCTGGGGCACGACCTCAACCTCGACCTTCTGCTCCTCCTGGCGCACCTCCTGAGCATCACGGACCAGGCCGCGAATACGGGAGGGCCAGGAGCGCACCGGGAAGCGCTCGGCGCAGACCAGGCCGAGCACGAGTAGACCGGCAACCAGCACGACAACGAGGGGAAGAATCATGGCACCCATGGCTAGGATTCTGCCCTGAGAAATGCGATCTGACCAGACTTTGCATGCGTTTGTCGTCCAATCGACAACAAAACCTGATAACTTCCTGACACAACAATGGCTTGAATCTGAAAACGAACGTCATATTGTCAGAGCACTATCACATACCCCTCATGGTTCACTCAGACATCAGGAGTCACAGCCGCACCACGGTCGGGCTGGGCCAGCCGCTGTGAGACCGCCTTCGTGATCCCATCGCGCATCGTGATGCCGTAGAGCGCGTCGGCAACCTCCATGGTGCGTTTCTGGTGCGTGATGATGATGAGCTGGCTGGAGCGCCGCAGCTCGGTAAAAATCTCCAGCAGCCGGCCCAGATTGGTGTCATCCAGGGCCGCCTCCACCTCGTCCATGACGTAGAAGGGCGAGGGGCGCGCCTTGAAGATCGCCACCAGCAGTGCGACAGCGGCCAGTGAGCGCTCTCCGCCCGAGAGCAGCGAGAGCCGCTTGACCTTCTTGCCCGCAGGACGGGCCTCGATCTCGATGCCGGTGGTGAGCATGTCGTCGGGATCGGTGAGCACCAGGCGCCCCTCTCCACCGGGGAAGAGCCGGTCGAAGACGGAGGCGAATTGCCGTGCGGTGTCCTCGTAGGCCTGGGCGAAGACCTCCTGGACTCGGGCATCGATCTCCTCGACGATGCTGAGCAGGTCGTCGCGCGAACGTTTGAGATCGGCCAGCTGCTCGGCCAGGAACTGGTGGCGCTGCTCCAGGGCGGCGTGCTCCTCCAGTGCGAGCGGGTTGACCTTGCCGAGCCGGGCGAGGTCCCGCGAGGCCTTGGCCAGGCGCTTCTCCTGCTCGGAGCGCACGTAGGGACGGCCCGGGTGCCCGGACCCGGTGGAGGCGTGGGCATCAGCCCGCTCGGCAGCGGGCTCCGCCCCGGAGCCGGGGATGGCACCGGACTCATCGATGACATCGGGAACCAGCATGTGTGGTCCGTACTCCTCGACGAGCGGGTCCAGCTCGAGGCCGAGCTCGCTCATGACGCGCTCGGCCAGGGCCTCCAGTCGCATGCGCTGCTCGGCCCGGGCGACTTCCTCGCGGTGGGCGGCGTCGGTGAGGTTGCCGAGCTCCTTGGTGAGCTGATCGATCTCCTCGCGGACCTCGTTGGTGGCTGCCTGGGCCCGGGCGCGCTCGGTCTCGATGGCGGCGCGCTCGTCGGCGGCCCGGCGGACGGATGCCCGTGCCGTCTCGGCGGCGGCGCGGGCCTGGTCGCGCACATGGGTGGCGACGGCGAGCTGGGCGCTGCGGCGCCGCTGGGCCCGCTCGGCGG
>ERZ773075.494-NODE-494-length-29942-cov-114.513_pt1 | contig 29942 bp, 25 predicted proteins | sample MGYA00580614_ERZ773075 | MGnify/ENA primary metagenome ERZ773075 (study PRJEB29015, sample SAMEA2738021) | human oral metagenome | biome: human oral; feature: human-associated habitat; material: dental | place: China | collected 2043 ...
AGTGATGCGAGTGTGTCAACCCACATCCTGCCGGAGGCCTTCACACAACCTCAGCACTGTTCACAACCTCCCAAGGAAGTACACCTAGTGCTGTGGAACCCTGAGTTCCTGCGCGAGGGCTTCGCCGTAGCCGATACCCTCCACCCCGACCGCATCGTCTACGGGATGCCCGCCGACTCCCGCGACGCCCAGGAGGCCCAGGCCGCTCTCGACGCCGTCTACCAGCCCTTACTGGAGGAGGGGATCCCTCTGATCGTCACCGACTACCCCACCGCCGAACTGGTCAAGACCGCAGCGAACTCCTTCCTGGCCACCAAAATCAGTTTCATCAACGCCATGGCCCACCTATGCGACACGGCCGGCGCCGACGTGACCGTCCTGGCCGATGCCATCGGTCACGACCCGCGCATCGGCAGGCGCTTCCTCCAGGCCGGAGTCGGGTTCGGCGGAGGCTGCCTGCCCAAGGACATCCGGGCGCTGCGCGCCAGCGCCGACCTGCACGGGGCCGCGCACCTGGCGGATCTGCTGGGACGGGTCGACTCCATCAACCGCGAGCAGCGCGACCGGATTGTCGAGCAGGCCCGCGCCCACGTGGGGGGCGACCTTTCCGGCAAGGCGATTACCGTCCTCGGAGCCGCCTTCAAGCCCCTGAGCGACGACGTGCGCGACTCCCCCGCCCTGGACGTCGCTTCGCGCCTGGCCGGCCTCGGGGCGGAGGTCACCGTCTGCGACCCGCAGGCCCTGCCCGTCGTCGCCCGGTCCCATCCCCATCTCACAGTGGAGGAGGACCCCCGTGCCGCGCTCAAGGGGGCCGAGCTCGTGCTGCTGCTGACAGAGTGGGACCAGTTCGTGACCCTCGATCCCGCCGACGCCGCCACTGGGGTCGCCGACTGCGTCATCATCGACGGACGCAACGCCCTGGACCCGGCGGCCTGGCGCCAGGCCGGGTGGACCTACGCAGGAGTGGGACGCTGAGCACTACCGCTGCTGGCTCCGCCCGAGCCCGGACTCGCCGGACGGAGACCGGTGAGTCCGGGCACAATGACGGCGTGACCTCTCTCATGCCCACCCGTACCATCACCATCGGTACCCGCGTCATGTGGGCGATCGTGCTGGTGGCGAGTATCGCGCTCATCACCTGCGGAGCGATTGTGTGGGCGCTGGGGCACACCAGCGTGTCGGCCGACGCCACGAATCGACTCGAGCACAGTCGAGACCGGATCCGCGAGCTGGCTGCGGACGGAACAGATCCCTCCAGCGGCCAACCCTTGGAGGACGTCTCGGCGGTGCTCCGCGTCCACATCCAGCGCACCGCGGAGGGGCCCGGTGAGGCCGAGCTCGGATTCGTAGGGACCAGCTCCGACACGGAGCTGACCTGGGTCTCCTCCGACAACGTCTCCTTCCGCCCGGAGAAGGACGCGAAGCTGCTCAAACGAGTAACCTCCCAGGCCGCCGCCTCGGAGTCGGTCATCGAGACGGTACGCACCCCCTCATCAAACTACCGGGTTCTCATCGTCCCGGTCCAGGGCGGCTCCCAACGCGGGGCGCTCGTGCACGTCATCGACCTCAAGGTCGCCGAGTCCCAGCTTCAGCGCACCATGGCCTTTTACACCGCGGCGGCCGTCTTCACCGTCGCCCTGGTGACCGGCCTGGCCTGGTTCGGCGTCGAGCGGCTCCTGCGTCCCATCGAGCAGCTGCGGCGCGCCACCGAATCCATCGGCGAGGAGGACCTGACCACCCGGGTTCCGGTCAAAGGCCGAGACGACCTGACCGCCCTGGCCGCAGCCGTCAACCGGATGCTGGACCGGGTCCAGACCGCGGTGGAGGCTCAGCGCAGCTTGCTCGACGACGTCGGCCACGAGCTGCGTACCCCCGTCGCCGTGGTCCGCGGGCATCTTGAGCTCACCGACCCCGCCGATCCCGGAGACGTGCGCCAGACCCAGCTGCTGGCCATTGACGAGCTCGACCGGATGGGAGTGCTCATCGATGATCTGATCCTGCTGGCCAAGAGCTCCCAGACCGACTTCATCACCCCGGTGGACACCGACGTCGCCGAGCTCACCGAGCTGGTCTTCGACAAGTCCCTCGCCCTGGGCGAGCGCCGCTGGCAGCTGGAATCGGTGGCCTTCACCCGGGCCATGATCGACCCCACTCGAATCACCCAGGCTTGGCTCCAGCTGGTGGCCAATGCCGTAAAGTACTCCGAGCACTGCAGCACCGTCCGCCTGGGCTCGGCAGTGCGGGACGGACACCTGCGGATGTGGGCGGGCGACGAGGGCATCGGGATCGCCGCCGAGGAGATCGAAGTGGTGCGCCAACGGTTCAAACGCACCGCCAACGCCCAGGAGATGGCCTCGGGAACAGGACTGGGACTGAGTATCGTGGAGACGATCGTCGCAGCGCACGGAGGACGACTGGACATACGCTCCCAGGTGGGCCAGGGATCGGTGTTCATCATGGCGATCCCTCTGGAGGCGTCCCCTGCACCGTCCTCTTCCGAGACATCGGCCTCGGAGAACGCCGGTGCCTCATCCCCTGAGCAATCCCCGACAGCGTCCAAGGAGTGACTCACCATGAGCAGCATCCTCATCGTTGAGGACGAGCCCCGAATCGTCGCATTCCTCACCAAGGGCCTCAAAGCGGCCGGTTTCGCCCCGCACACCACCTCCACCGGCCTGGAGGCCGTGGAGCTCGCGCTCCAGACGAACTTCGACCTCATCATCCTGGACGTGGGCCTACCCGACATCGACGGTTTCGAGGTGCTCCAGCGGCTGCGCGGTCAGGGGGTGACGGCACTAGTCATTATGCTCACGGCCCGGTCCTCGGTGGCCGACCGCGTCGCCGGACTCGAGGGTGGCGCCGACGACTACATGCCCAAGCCCTTCTCCTTCGAGGAACTCCTGGCCCGTATCCGGGTGCGGCTGCGTCCGGAAGCCGCCGGGGCTGACCAGATGCGCTTGACCCACCGCGACATGGTCCTGGACTTGCGCACCCGCGCCCTGACGCTGGAGGGCCGGACGGTGGAGCTCTCGGCGCGGGAGTTCGCCCTCGCCGAGACCTTCATGCGCCACCCCGGCCAGGTCCTCAGCCGCGAGCAGCTCCTGAGCGCTGTGTGGGGACTGGACTTCGATCCCGGCTCCAACGTGGTGGAGGTCTACGTCTCCTACCTGCGCAACAAGCTGGGAAGGCAGCGGGTGGAGACCGTACGCGGCATGGGTTACCGGCTCACCTGATCCGCGGCATCAGCCATCTCGTCAGTCGTCCGCTCAGTCATCGATGTCTCGGTCGCCGTCATCGGCTTCTTTCTTCACACCGTTTCCGGCCGGCTTCTTGTCGTCGTCATCATTGTCGCCCTCGGTGCGGGACTCGTCGGAGCGGCCGGGGGCGGCCGGGGCCGCGGGGGCAGCCGAAGCCGCGGGGGCGGCGGGAGCCGGCTGGCTATTGCCGTGGTCAACGGCGACAGGCGGATCGGGCTCAACCGCCTGGGGCGAGTGGCCCTGCGTCGATGGGATCGAAGAGCCTGCCTCAGCGCCACCCTGATCATGTGAGACGCTGCTGGCGCTGTCGGAGATCTGGTCCGGTGCCGATGTGGAGGACTGCGGTGAGGTGGCCGGGGTTCCGGTCATAACGATGCCCGGTTCCTTCGCGGACTCGGCGGGGTGGGAGAACACCATGCGGCTGACCGCGAGCAGGAGCCCCGCTGTCACCACGACGACCGAGGTGGCAACGATACGGCCACGACCGAAACGATGTAGCAGACTCGCCATTCCAGTGTCCCTCTTCTCCCTCGGTTGCCCTAGTCCCGTCCAACTTTTGTCGACCGTAACACGAATGAGATGACAAAGCACTGGAACACAGCACCGGGAGAATCGCAGAACTGATCCGCACGCTTCTCAGAATCAACACAACTGAGAGGCGTCCCAGTGATACTCGCAGGCGCGACGGCTCAGGGACGGATGTGGCCGTCGCCCTCGACGATCCAGGTCGTCGTCGTCAGCTCGCTCACACCCATGGGGCCGCGGGCGTGAAGCTTCTGGGTGGAGATGCCCAGCTCCGCCCCCAGCCCCAACTGTCCGCCGTCGGTGAAGCGGGTCGAGGCGTTGACCATGACGGCCGCCGAGTCCATGCCGGTGATGAACTCGTTGATGACGCCCACGTCCTGGGCGAGGACCGCCTCGGTGTGCCCGGTGGTGTGGGCGCGGATGTGGTCGATGGCCTCCTCCAGGGTCTCGACGACGCGCACGGCCAGGTCCAGCGATCCGTACTCGGTGTCCCAGTCGGCCTCGGTGGCCTCCGTCAGGAGGGCCTCGTCTCCATCGTCTGCGGCCGCCTCGGTCAGGATCCGGTGGGCGGTGGGGTCGGTGTGCAGGACGGTGTCCTTGTCCCACAGGGCGCGAGCGGCGGCCGGTAGGTAGGTGGCGGCGACGTCGGCGTGGACCAGGAGCGTCTCGGCGGCGTTGCACACGCCGACGCGCTGGGTCTTGGCGTTGACGATGATGTCCACCGCGACCTGGAGGTCGGCACTGGCGTCGACGTAGACGTGGCAGTTGCCCGATCCGGTCTCGATGACGGGCACGGTGGACTGCTCGACGACGGTGTGGATGAGCCCGGCCCCGCCTCGCGGCACCAGGGCGTCGACCAGACCGTGAGCACGCATGAGGGCGCGGGCACCGTCCCGACCTGCGGCATCGACGCTCGTCACGAGATCTGCGGGCAGGCCCTGCGCCTCCAGGGCGCTGCGCAGGGCCGCGACGATGGCGGCGTTGGAGTCCTGGGCGGCGCTGCCCCCGCGTAGGATGATGGCGTTGCCGGACTTGACGGCCAGGGCGGCTGTGTCGACGGTGACGTTGGGGCGGGCCTCGTAGATCATGCCGACGACACCCAGGGGCACCCGCACCCGGCGCACCCGCAGCCCGTTGGGCATGACCGAGCCGTCAATGATCTGGCCGACGGGGTCGGGCAGAGCGGCGACCTCCCGCAGGGCTCCGGCGATGTCGGACAGACGATCGGTGTCCAGGGCGAGGCGGTCCAGGAGCCCGGACTTCATCCCGGACTCGCGTCCGCGCTCCAGGTCGGCGGCATTGGCGGCGAGGATCGCCTCGGTGTGCTCGGTGAGGCTGTGGGCCATGGCCTCCAGGGCGGCGTCCTTGACGGCGCGCGGGGCTCTGGCCAGGCTCCGTTGCGCCACACGGGCTGAGCGGGCGGTTGCAGTGACGAGCTTGTGGGCGTCGACGTCGTTCATGGGGCCACCATAGAAGAAGAGACCCCAGCAGGAGGAGTCTCCGGCCGGGAGAACCACTGACGGACCGATGGCGCCAGACTGAGCAGAGCCATGGCAACCACCAGCAGTAGAGCCACCCCGTAGCCAATGAGCCCGCCGACCATGGGCACGCCGTAGAAGCTGAGTACGCCGGCCCTCAGAACAAGGACTCCCACCTGGGAGACAACGAATAAGCCTGCGGCGCCGATCGTTGCCATGACGAATACGGTGCGACTGGACCTGCGCACCCCCGTCACGATCGAGGCGATCGACAGTACGAGGATGCCGATAAGCGCAACGAGACCTGCTGCGAAAGGGAGCCCGACACGCTGTTGCGTGTCGGTGAAAGGATCCCACGCCAGCCACAGTCCCAGCTCAGGACTGTGCGTATGTCCTCCGGGATCGTGCCGGCTTGCGAGCATGAAGAAGAGCGGAGCCTGTACCAAGGACAGGGCACTGCTGACCCCCAGAAACACTGAGGACCCGATCCCCGTGGTGACTGCCTTTGGTCGAGGACGAGGGCCGTGAGTCGATGCTGCGGTCACCGCGAGGCCAGTGACCACGACAAGCACGGCAAGAACGATGTTGAGACCCGCCGTCACAGGCCCGGGTGACAAGCTGTCGTTAATCAGGAGGCGAGCCACATTGAGCCCGAGCATCGGAACCATGACACCGATCAGCGAGAGCGGTGCACTGGAGGGGCGACGCCGGGTCAACTGGATCAACCCGACGAGGAGAAGGTAGGGAACAGGGTTGACGATGACCGCGATAACCGTCTGACCAACGGCAGAACCGGGCATCCCTGTCATGCTTGCGAGGACTACGGAACTGACGATCGTGACGACGTAGAACACGGGCAGGGCGATGATCGTAAGAATCAGGGCTGCCTTCTCCACACCAGTACGGGGGGAAGGCGGTGGGGCGGCGTGGAAGGGCGCGTACGGGGAGGGACCACTACCGTAGGGATAGGGGGACAGTGGTGGTGGATGCATCCTCGCTCCGGTGAGCGGCTGGGCAGAAGGTTGCTGCGGGAACGAGTAACTCACCCCACCATTGTGTCCTATCGATCACTCGAATCGCTGGGGGGTTCACACCTGTTCTTGAGGCAGCGTCCTCAGACTCCGGCTGTGCGGGGCAGCTCGGCGAGGTCGTCGCGGTGGACGACGGGAGCCACATGGTCGGGCGCCGGCGCGCCTGCGGCCCGGGCGGCTAGGACCTCGCGCAGCTCGGCGGCCGCGTAGCGGCAGATCCCGCGGGCCAGGGTGCGCTCGGGGCCGACGACGTCGACCACGGTCCCGGACTCGAAGTCGCCGTCGACGCCCGTGAGACCGGGCAGCAGGAGCGACTTCTTGCCCACGGTCAGGGCCCGGGCCGCGCCGGAATCGATGAGGAGGCGTCCCTCGGGCTGGGAGGCGTGGGCCATCCACAACCGGCGACTGGAGCGGTGTGGTCCGGTGGGATCGAACCAGCTGCCCAGGTCGGCCGGGACCCGGACCTCGCCCAGAAGGCGGGCGGCGTCGTCGGCCCGGGCGATGAGGGTGGTGGTGCCCGAGGCGCAGGCGATGGTGGCGGCCTGAAGCTTGGTGGTCATGCCGCCGGTGCCCACGAAGGAACCGCGCCCGGAGACGCTGACGCCCTCGAGGTCGCCGGATGAGCGCACGTGGCGGATGGGCTGGGCGCCGGGGGTTCCGGGCCGTGCGGTCCACAGCCCGTCGACGTCGGTGAGTAGCACGAGGACGTCGGCGGTCACCAGGTGGGCGACGAGGGCGGCCAGGCGGTCGTTGTCGCCGAGGCTGAACTCGCTGGTGGCCACCGCGTCGTTCTCGTTGATGATGGGCACGGCTCCCAGAGAGAGCAGGGAGTCGAAGGTGGCCCGCACCGTGCGGTAGTGACTGCGGATGGCGACGTCGTGAGCAGTTAGGAGAACCTGGGCGGTCACCAGGCCGTAGGCGCTCATAGCGGTCTCCCAGCGGGCGGCGAGCCGGCCCTGTCCGACCGAGGCAGCCGCCTGCAGGAGGCGCAGCTCGTCGGGACGCCGGTCCAACCCCAGTGGCGCGAGGCCCGAGGCGACGGCCCCGGAGGAGACCAGGACGACGTCGTGGCCACGGCGCCGCATGCCAGCGATGAGGCCGGCAAGGATGTCGATGCGGTTGAGGTCGAGCCCGCCATCGGCGCGCGTCAGCGAGGAGGAGCCGACCTTGACCACGACGCGGGCGCCCTCGGGCAGGCGATCAGGCCGCCCGCCCGAGTGGAAGCCGTCGCGATGGGTGTTGTCGCCATCAGCCGCTGGTGGTTTCATACTGTCCCCGCCCGTCAGTCCTCGTCGCCCTCGTGCCAGGTGGCGGCATCGGTCCACAGGCCCTCGGCGGCCTCCTCGCGCAGCTGCTGGCGCGCGGCCTCCTTGGCGTCCATCATCTCGTGGTATTGACTGCGCCGCTCGACGTTGGTCCGACGCCGGCTGCCCTCCAGGCGCAGGTCGGTGCCGCGGGCTCCCAAGAGCTCGGGGCCGGTGGTCATCGAGGGTTCCCAGGTGAACAGCACTCCCCCGTCTACCTCGCCGATGAGGACGGTGTCGCCTGCGTGGGCTCCGGCTTTGACGAGCTCGTCCTCAACGCCTGCCGCGGCCAGACGGTCGGCGAGGTAGCCGACGGCCTCGTCGTTGGAGAAGTCGGTCTGGCGCACCCAGCGCTCGGGGCGCCGGCCGCGGACCTGGTAGACCTGTCCCTCGCTGGGGTGGACCAGCAGGCGCACCTGGGCGACGCTCTCCTTCTCGCGGCGCCCGACCGCTTCGGGGCGGATGACCGGACGAGTTCCGTCGGCCTCGCCATCACGCCGAACGTCCCGCGGGGCCATCTCGCGGGCCCGCTCAACCTCGCCGGCCAAGGCGAAGGACAGGGGACGCAGCCCCGTGTGCGCGACCGCGGAGATGATATGGACGGGCAGTCCCCGGGCTTCGATATCGGCGCGCACGAACTCGGCGAGCTCGGCGGCGTCGGGGACGTCGACCTTGTTGAGCACCACGATGCGGGGGCGCTCCATGAGGGGGATCCGGCCGGTGAGGAGGGGATCGTCCTCCTGGTCCCCGAGGCGCTCGGAGTAGGCGGCGAGCTCGGCCTCGATGGTGTCCAAGTCGGACAGGGGGTCGCGGTTCGGCTCGAGGGTGGCGCAGTCCAGGACATGGACGATGACGGCGCAGCGCTCGATGTGCCGCAGGAAATCCAGGCCCAGTCCTTTGCCCTGGGAGGCGCCGGGGATGAGGCCGGGGACGTCGGCGATTGTGTAGCGGACGTCGCCGGCCTCGACGACCCCGAGGTTGGGCACGAGGGTCGTGAAGGGGTAATCCGCGATCTTGGGGCGGGCCGCGCTCATGGCGGCGATGAGGGAGGATTTGCCGGCGCTGGGGTAGCCCACGAGGGCAACGTCGGCGATGGTCTTGAGCTCTAAGGTGACGTCCCCGGCCTGGCCGGGTTCGCCCAGGAGATGGAAGCCGGGGGCCTTGCGCTTGGAGGAGGCCAGGGAGAAGTTGCCGCGCCCGCCGGTGCCGCCCTCGGCGACCACGATGCTGGCGCCCTCGCCCACGAGGTCGGCGATGATCTGGCCGTCGGCATCCTTGACGACGGTGCCCTCGGGCACGGGCAGGAGGAGATCCTTGCCATCGGTGCCACGACGCCAGTCGCCCATGCCGGGGGTGCCGTTCGCGGCCCGCTGGTGCGGGGAGCGGTGGTAGCTCAGCAGAGTCGTCACCCGGGGATCGACGACCAGGACGACGTCGCCGCCGTGACCGCCGTCGCCGCCGTCGGGGCCGGCCAGGGGCTTGAACTTCTCACGGTGCACGGACGTGCAGCCGTTGCCGCCGTCGCCGCCGGCCACGTGGAGAACCACTCGATCGATGAAGCTGGGCATGGGGTCTCCTGTGAGTCCGGAGATAGGGCGAGGGCGGACGGCAGGTGCCGTCCGCCCTCGCGATGACGTGGGGTGTGCCCGGGGCTCAGGCCTCGGGGAGCACGACGTTGACGACCCGGCGGCCGCGGAAAGTGCCGAACTCAACGTTACCGGCGGCGGTGGCGAATAGGGTGTCGTCGTTGCCGCGGCCGACGTTGCGGCCGGGGTGGAAGTGGGTGCCGCGCTGGCGGACGATGATCTCGCCGGCCTTGACGAGCTGGCCGCCGAAGCGCTTGACGCCGAGGCGCTGCGCGTTGGAGTCGCGGCCGTTACGGGAGGAACCAAGACCCTTCTTGTGTGCCATGGTTTAAGGCTTCTTTCTTCTCGAGCGTGTGCGTTCAGGATGCCCGCGTACTGGCTGGCGCCGGGGCGGTCACTTGATGGCGGTGACCTTGACGGCCGTCAGCTGAGCGCGGTGGCCCTGGCGCTTGCGGAAGCCGGTCTTGTTCTTGAACTTGAGGATGTTGATCTTGGGGCCCTTCTCGTCGCCGATGATCTCGGCGGTGACGGAGGACTTGGCCAGGTCGGCGGCAGCGGTGGTCACCTTGTCGCCGTCCACCAGCATGACGGGGGCGAGGGTGACCTCGTCGCCGATCTCACCAGCAAGCTTGTCGACAACCACGACGTCGCCGACGGAGACCTTCTCCTGACGGCCGCCGGCCTTGACGATCGCGTAGACCACTTGAATGCTCATCTCTGTAGATTCTTCGAAAGGCTCTCACGCGCGGTACGGCTTCAATCAGCCTCACCGGGAGGGCCCTGTCCTGGGCAATGGCGCAAGACGCACCGGCAGACAACTCTAGGCGATCATGTCGCCAGCACCAACCTCCGGCCCGTGCTACCCCCTGTGTTCTTGGGCACGAAGGCCGTGAGAGTGCTAGGCAGAGGTCGTCAGGCCATCTGAAGAACTCTCCGGCGACGGCGAGGAGCTCTTCGCGACGACCCTTCTCCTCGTTCTCCTCACGGGCTCGCCGTCGGCGGGTTCTTCAGCCGCCCCGCCCGCCGGCTCCTCGGGCGTCTCCTCGGTCTTCTTAGCAGTCTTCTTCGCCGACTTCTTGGCAGACTTCTTGACAGATTTCTTCGCCGACTTCTTATCGGCCTTGTCCGCCGGCCTCTTGGCAGCAGACTTCTTTCCTCCGGTTCTGGTCTCCTTGTCCTCGGTCCGGGAGGTCCGAGCGACGTTCTGCCCGTCGACGTCATCGCCGAGGTCAGCTGCGTTCTCGGCCCGTTCCTCGCCGATCCCCTGCGAGCCGTCGGCCCCCTGAGCCTCGCGAGGCGTCTGATTGTCCTGCTTGACATCCTTATGGGCCTGCTCTGCGGCGGCCGCGATCTGGGCCAGTGCACCGCGGACCGCGGCGCGAGCCTCGTCGTCGGCTCCGGACTCGGGCGAGCCGAGGACATCGCGCCTTCCAGATCCCTTGGAGCCCCCCTTGGCGGCCTTGGGCCCCCGAGTCTCCTGAGCATCCTTCTTAGCGCCCTTCTTACCGCCGCCTACGGCCGCCTGCTCCTCGCGGTTCTTACGACCGCGCGAGCGCCCTGCGCCGCGGGAGGCCGAGGCCGACATGTCCACCTGCTGGTTCTCGACGGGCTCGTCGTGGACAATGAAACCGCGGCCCTTGCAGTGCTCGCAGGTGGTGGAGAAGGCCTCGACCAGGCCCTGCCCCACCCGCTTGCGGGTCATCTGAACCAGGCCGAGCGAGGTAACCTCAGTGACCTGATGACGGGTCCGGTCGCGTCCCAGGCACTCCACGAGCCGGCGCAGGACGAGGTCCCGGTTGGACTCCAGGACCATGTCGACGAAGTCGATGACGACCATGCCGCCGATGTCGCGCAGACGCAGCTGACGCACGATCTCCTCGGCGGCCTCGAGGTTGTTGCGGGTGACGGTCTCCTCCAGTGTGCCGCCCGCACCGGTGAAGCGGCCGGTGTTGACGTCGATGACTGTCATCGCCTCGGTGCGGTCGATGACCAGGGTGCCGCCGCTGGGCAGCCACACCTTGCGATCGAAGCCCTTGGCGAGCTGCTCGTCCACGCGGTGGGCGGCGAAGACGTCATCGGGACCGACCCAGTGCTCGAGACGCTCGGCCAGATCCGGGCTGACCTCGTCGATGTACTGCGAGATCGTGGACCAGGCCTTGTCGCCGGAGATGATGAGCTTGCGGAAGTCCTCGTTAAAGACGTCGCGGATGACTCTCACGGCGAGCTCCGGTTCGCCCTTGAGGAGGACGGGGGCCCTGCCGCTGCCCTTCATGACGGAGGAGGCCTTCTTCTCGATGGTCTCCCACTGGGCCACGAGCCGCTCGACATCGGTGGTCAGCTGCTCCTGAGTAGCCCCCTCGGCGGCGGTGCGCACGATGACTCCGGCGGAGTCGGGCACGATCCGCTTGAGAATCTTCTTCAGGCGACTGCGCTCGGTGTCGGGCAACTTGCGCGAGATCCCCGTCATGGTGCCCCCGGGGACAAGGACCAGGTAACGGCCCGCCAAAGTGATCTGGCTGGTGAGACGGGCGCCCTTGTGACCGATGGGGTCCTTGGTGACCTGCACCAGGACGGTGTCGCCACTGGAGAGAGCATCTTCGATCCGGCGGGGACGGCCCTCCATACCGGCGGCGTCCCAGTTGACCTCACCGGCGTAGAGCACGGCGTTGCGCCCCTTGCCCAGGTCCACGAAGGCGGCCTCCATGGAGGGCAGGACGTTCTGAATCCGGCCGACGTAGACGTTGCCGACCATGGAGGTCTGGGTGTGCCGGGAGACGTAGTGCTCCACGAGGAGCCCGTCCTCCAGGACGGCGATCTGGTTGAGGCCGTCTGACTCGCGCACGATCATCTGACGCTCCACGGACTCACGGCGGGCCAGGAACTCGGCCTCGGTCACGATCGGCCGACGGCGCCCGGCCGCCCGACCCTCACGACGGCGCTGCCGCTTTGCCTCCAAGCGGGTGGAACCCTTGAGCGCCATGACCTCGTCACGCAGGTCGCCACCCTCGGAGCGGGTACGGGACCGGCGCCGGCGCCGGCGCGATCCGGAGACGACTCCCACGGCGGTATCTACTGCGATCTCGCGCGCCGAAGAGACCTCACCGCCGCCATCTTCCCGGTCTGAACTCAACGAGCCCCCGGTGTCCTGGCCGTCGGACTCACCGCGCTCGGAGGCCTCTGCGCGCGAACGCGAGCGCCGACCGCGCCCACCGCGGCGGCGCCTGCGACGACCCCCGCCCTCACGGACGCCATCCGATGAGCCGGCCCGGGACTCGCCGGCCTCATCGACCCCGTCGGACTCGGGAGACTTGGGGGACTCAGACGACTCGGTGGCATCGTCGCCGGGTTCCTCGGCCGGAGTGCCCCCGCGTCCCTCCTGCGGCGCTCCTGCACCGGCGGCCGCCCGTCGACGACGACTGCGCCCGCCACGACCGCCTCGGGACGAGTCGGTTTCCGCCTCGTCCTCGCCGCCCGCCTCCCGGTTATCGGCTTTGATTCGAGACCCTGCCCGGGGATCGTTGTCCGCTTCACCCCAGCCGCTCGCACCCTGGTGGCGCGAGGCGGTCGGTGCATGCTGGGGAGCCGCTGTCGCAGCGGTGACCCGCCGACGACGACGGGCCCGACTGGGATCGGGAGCCTGGAACAGAAGAGAGGCGGCCGGCAGACGAGGTGTCTGGGCTACTTCCTCTTCCTGATCTTCCCGGGGGGCATCGATGTGCAGCTCCTCTGCACCGGGGGTCTGCTCATCAGTCTCGTCGTCTTCCTCAACATGCGCCTGCGCTCCATCCTGCGCGGAGTTCGGCTCCATCCCCTCCGGCTCCGACTCATCGGGTTCTGCGGTTCCAGCACCGGCAAGACGGGACTCAGCGGCCGGCGCCGCCTCAGGGGCGGCGGAGGCGGCGGTGACCTTGCGGCGGCGACGAGCGGGCACCGACGGAGCGATCGGCGAGTCGGACGACTCAGAGCCTCCTTCGCCGTCGGACTCGTCAGAACCCGACGTTGTCACGGAGCCGACGGTGCTCATCGGACTCATCGAGCCCGGCTGCTCGGCAGCGGGAGCCTGGGCGGGGGCGGCGGAGGCGGCGGTGACCTTACGGCGACGGCGCGGAGCCGGGGCGCTCACGGCGTCGGCGGCAGCCTGGTCCTGCTCGTGCGATTCTGTTGATTCTGATGTGGTGCGATGTGCCATGGGGCTTGCACTCTCCGGGGCCGACGCCGTCGTCGTACCCTCGACGCGTCAGCGCGGTTGTGCTCCCGAGCGGGAGCAGCGAAAAAGTCTGCGAGTGCGCCCGGCAGGGCGCATGCCTTGCCCGACGTCCACACAGACCGGGCTCGCAGCGGCGCGTCTCAGGCGGCGCAAGGTCCTCGGACAGGGTCGGTCGGAAGGCGCGACCCCGGGTACCGGTACGGAGCACCCGAAGCCGGATCGAAGTATCCCACACATACGGCGATAAGCGCTTGCGCGACTCGTCATGACCATGGTGGCCGATGTCTCGCCCACACCCCACCTCACTATATAGTCAGCAAACTCTCAGACTACAATCAGCTTTCGACCTTCTTCGAAGTTTTACTTACGGGCCTTCAGTCCCACTCTCAAGATCGACGGTTGTCAATGACGGCACCCGAAAGACCCTCCGCCAGCTTCACCGAAAAGCGGTCAAGACAAGGAAAACAGAGGAACTCCAAGCGCAGGATCAAGGCATCGAAACCCGATTGTTTCACGACACTGCGTCAGAGTTGTCCTATAATATAGTTATTGACCTGTAGGACGTTCTACAGAACACCTTATCGATCTCATCGTCGTCTTCGAAAGGTGGCATTGATGGCCATCTCTCCTATGGCGCTGGACTCTCTGGATCTGGCGCGCTGGCAGTTCGGTATCACCACCGTCTACCACTTCATCCTGGTTCCGCTGACCATCGGGCTCTCCCCGCTGGTGGCTCTCATGGAGACACTGTGGCGCCGGACCGGTAACAAGCAATGGCTGGCGGCCACCAAGTTCTTCGCCAAGATCCTGCTGATCAACTTCGCACTGGGCGTGGCCACCGGTATCGTCCAGGAGTTCCAGTTCGGCATGAACTGGTCGGAGTACTCGAGGTTCGTCGGCAACATCTTCGGCGCCCCCCTCGCCTTCGAGGCCCTGCTGGCCTTCTTCATGGAGTCCGTCTTCCTGGGCCTGTGGATCTTCGGATGGGACCGCCTGAGCCCCAGGCTGCACAACCTGTGCATGTGGGCCGTGGCCGCGGGCACGAACTTCTCCGCCTTTTTCATCCTCACCGCCAACTCCTGGATGCAGCACCCGGTGGGCGCCATCGTCAACCCCAAGACGGGGCGCGCCGAGCTCGACGGCGTGAGCGGTTTCCTCAAACTCCTGTCCAACGAGCTGGTGTGGGCCACCGTCCTGCACGTCATCTCTTCGGCGCTGCTGGTCGCCGGCGCCGTCATCCTGGGCGTCTCCGTGTGGTGGATGACCAAGGCCGCCCGCGCCGAGCAGGACTTCGAGGCCCGTGAGCTGTGGCGCCGCGTGACCCGTTTCGGAGCCATCGCCATGGTGGCCGCGGGGCTGGTCACCGCCGGTACCGGCCACATGCAGGGTCAGTTGGTCGCCGAATACCAGCCGGCCAAGATGGCTGCTGCCGAGGGCCTGTGCCACTCCGAAGCCGGTGCCCCCTTCACCGTGGCCGCCTTTGGGGACTGCAAGAATGAGGACGGCATGGTCCGGTTCATCTCGGTTCCCGGCATTTACTCCTTCATGGCCACCAATGACTTCAATGCCGAGATCACCGGGCTCCGAGAGGCCGGTGACACCTACGCGCAGCAATACGGGACCACCGATGCCCGCGGCAACGCCGTCGACTACAGCCCCAACGTCACGGTCAACTTCTGGTCCTTCCGACTCATGATCGGCCTGGGCATGGCCTCGATGGGACTGGGAGCATTGGCCCTGTGGCTGACCCGCTCCGGCAGGCTCATCTCCCACCCATTCCTGGGCAAGGCGGCGCTGGCCACTATGTGGCTGCCCTTCATCGCCTGCTCCTTCGGATGGATCTTCCGCGAGATGGGGCGCCAGCCCTGGGTCATCGTTCCCAACCTGTCCGACCCGGTCTCCCAGGTCTACATGCTCACCGCCGATGGAGTCTCCTCCGTGGTCTCCTCGACCACGGTGCTGGCCTCGATGGTCATCTTCACCCTGCTGTACGCCGCGCTCGGCGTGGTCTGGTTCGTGCTGCTGAGACGCTACATCCGCGAGGGCGTGCGCACCCCGGTGCCGGACAAGATCTCCGACACCGGCAAGGCCTCAGGATCCGACGACGCGGATTCGGAGGACTCCGACAGCTCCGACGCCGAGGCCACCGGCTCATCCACGAGCACCCCGGCCCTGTCCTTCGCCTACTGAACCGAGGAAGGTAGACACCCATGACACTGAGCATCCTCTGGTTCATCCTCATCGCCGTCCTGTGGATCGGCTACCTCACCCTGGAGGGCTTCGACTTCGGCGTCGGAATGCTGCTGAAGATCCTGGGGCGCGATGAGCGGGAGCGGCGCGCGACACTGGCCACTATCGGCCCTCACTGGGACGGTAACGAGGTCTGGCTGCTCACCGCAGGTGGGGCTACCTTCGCGGCCTTCCCGGAGTGGTACTCCACCCTGTTCTCCGGGGCGTACATCGTCCTGTTCATCATCCTGCTGTGCCTCATCGTGCGCGTGTGCGCCATCGAGTGGCGGCCCAAGGTCAACTCCCAGACCTGGCGCGACCGCTGGGACTGGGTCCACACGATCAGCGCTTGGATTCCCTCCATCCTATGGGGCGTGGCCTTCGCGAACCTGGTTCAGGGAATGCATATCGAGGTCGTCCAGATCTCCAACGGCGCCGTTGTGCCGGCCGAGCAGGTTCCGGCGGACTCGCTCGTAGCCGGCGCCGCCCACCAGATCACCGGGGGGCTGCCGACTATGGTGACTCCCTTCACTTTGCTGGGGGGCGTCGTCACCTGCCTGCTCTTCCTCAACCACGGCGCGCTCTTCGTAGCCCTCAAGACCACCGACGAGCTCTCGCAGCGGGCGCTGGGTCTGTCCCGCAGGCTAGCTCCGGTGGCCACCGCCGTCACCGCCGCATGGGCGCTGTGGGCGCAGTTGGCCTACTCCGGCAGTGCCCTGTCCTGGATCCCGCTGGCCATCGCCGCAGCCGGGCTCATCGGCTCGCTGCTGGCCGGCCGCACCGCCAGTGAGGGACGGGCCTTCGCCCTGCACTTCGTGGGGATCGCCTTCGCCGCCGTCTTTATCTTCGCGGCGATGGTCCCCAATGTCATGCGCTCCTCGGTGGACCCGGCCTACTCGCTGACGATCCAGCAGGCCGCGAGCGCCGACACGACGCTGCTCATCATGACCGTCGCCGCGGCCGTGTTCGTCCCCGGGGTCCTGGCCTACACGATCTGGAGCTACAAGGTGTTCGCCTCCCGCATCAGCGTGGAGAGCATCAACCCCGACCAGGGCGGACTGCACCCCACACTGGTGCGCGACTCCGCCCAGCCAGAGGCGCATTTCGGGTACTGAACAGTCGCTCACATCGGCCAGGGGTTCCGGGCCTTTGGACCTACTCCCCTATCCTTGGGCGGGTGAAGCCCCTCGACCCCCGGCTGATGCGCTACGCACGCTCGGCCCGCCGATACATAGCCGCCACGGCCGTGACCGGCATGGTGACCGCCGTGCTGGTGGTGGCGCAGGCATTCCTCATCTCGGGCGCGGTCTCCCGAGTCACTTCCGAGGGCGCTAGTCCCACATCGGCCAGGGGGCTGGTGATGGCTCTGGGCGCAGTTGTGGTGGCCCGGGCGCTGGTGGTCCTCCTTCAGGAGGCTCACGCCCACCGCTCCGCCACGGGGACGATCGTCGAGCTGCGCCGCCTGGTCCTGGAGCACGCCGCCCGATTGGGACCCCGGTGGCAGGCGCTGCACGGCGCCGAAACCGCCACCCTGGTGACCCGTGGACTGGACGACCTGGAGCCCTACTTCACCCGGTACCTGCCCCAGCTGGTACTGGCGGCCACGGTCACACCTGCCACGGTGCTGGTTCTCATCACCCAGGACTGGCCGGCCGCGGTGGCCGTGGTGTGCACTCTGCCTCTTATCCCGATCTTCATGATCCTCATCGGTCGGATGACCCAATCGGTGTCCCAGGAACGGCTGGAGACCATGCGGGTCCTGGGAGACCAGGTGCTCGACCTCATCTCTGGGCTACCCACCCTCAAGGCGCTGGGGCGCGAGCGGGGGCCGGCCGAGCGGGTGCGTTCCCTGGGGGGCGCCTATCGGCGCACCACCATGTCGACCTTGCGGATCGCCTTCCTGTCGGGGGCGGTCCTGGAGTTCATCACGACGCTGTCGGTGGCGATCATCGCCGTCGAGATCGGGTTCCGGCTGGTGGCCGGACGCCTGGACCTGTTCACCGGCCTGCTCGTGCTCATGGTGGCGCCGGAGGTGTACCAGCCACTGCGGCAGGTGGGCTTCCAGTTCCACGCCTCGGCCAACGGGGTGGCCGCCGCCGAGTCCGTCTTCGAGGTTCTTGAGACGCCCGTCCCTAAGCGCGGCACCCTGCCGGCCCCCGACCTGCGCACGGCCGGGATCGAGCTCGATGCCGTATCCGTGGCCGCCCGTGGCACGTGGGCCCCTGCGGGTCTGAGCGCCACGATCCGGCCCGGCGGCCTCGTGGCCCTGATAGGGCAATCGGGTGCGGGCAAAACGACGGCAACGCAGATCCTTCTCGGCCTGATGCCCGCCGACCGTGGTCACGTTCGGATCGTGCCGGACTCCGGCCATGCCCCGCAGGGCGGCGCCGTCGACCTCAGCGAGATCGATCCGGCCACTTGGTGGGAGCAGATCGCCTGGGTCCCCCAGCGTCCCACGATTACCCCGGGCACGGTCCTGGACAACGTGGCACCTGGCGCCTCCGTTTGCGACGGCGTACCCGATGAGCTTGCGGAAGCGGCCCGGGCCACCGGTTTCGATGAGGTGGTGGCAACACTTCCACAGGGATGGGAGACCACTGTCGGCAGTGGCGGTGCGGGGTTGTCGGTCGGGCAGCGCCAGCGGCTGGCACTGACGAGGGCCCTGTACTCGACGGCGCCGCTGGTAGTGATGGATGAGCCGACTGCGCACCTCGACGCCGCCAGCGAGGCGCATGTTCTCACCGCAGTGCGCGCGCTACACGCCTCGGGGCGAACAGTGGTGGTCATTGCTCACCGTCCGGCGCTCATCGCCCTGGCCGAGCAGGCCGTTGTGGTGGAGAGCAGGCCGGTGCAGCCAGAGCAGGCAGAGCCGGCCGAGCCAGCCGCATTGCGGGAGGAGATCCGGTGAGCCCTGTGGCCAGAGTCCTCTCCCCCGTTCTATCCCCCCGCGAGCGCCGGGCGCTGCGCCGGGCCGTGGGCCTGCTGAATTTGGACAGCTCGCGCTTCGTGCTGGCCGTGCTCGCCGGAACCGCGGGGATGGCCTCGGCCGTGGCCCTGTCCGGGGTGGCGGCCTGGCTCATCGCCCGGGCCTCTCAGATGCCCGACGTCGTCGCACTGGGGGTGGCTCCGGTGGCGGTGCGTCTCTTCGGCGTCTCGCGCTCGGTTCTGCGCTACTGCGAACGGCTCGTCTCCCACGACACCGCCCTGAGAGGCATGGGCGCTCTGCGCACCCGCCTCTACGAGGCACTGGCAGCGGCCCGCACGGACACTGTTGCGGGGCTGCGCCGCGGCGACGTCCTGGCGCGGGTGGGGAGCGACATTGACGCGGTCGGGGATCTCGTGGTGCGCGCCTACCTGCCCGCGACGGTCGCGGCGGTCCTGGGCGCGGCCACCAGTGTCGGGGTCGGACTGGTGTACTGGCCGGCCGGCCTCATCCTGGCGACCTGTCTGCTGCTGTCCGGGCTGGGGGCGCCGCTGGCCACGATCCGCTCCGCGCGGATGGCCGAGCAGGCCCGTCAGCGGCAGGCCACCGAGCTGTCCGCCGAGGTACTCGCGGTGCTGGAGGGAGCACCGGAGTTGATGGTCTGCGGGCGTCTGGCGGACTCCATGCACCAGGTCGCCTCCCGGGAGGAGAACCTGGTCCGTCTGCGCGATCGGGCCGCAGTCCCCGCGGCGATCGCCGCGGCACTAGACGTGGCAGCCATGGGGATGGCGGTCGTGGGCAATCTGGTGATAGGGGTGGGCGCCGTGGCCGCCGGGCGGCTGGCTCCGGTGTGGTTGGCGGTGATCGTCCTGGTGCCGCTGGCCGCCTTCGAAGCCACCTCCGCGCTCGGACCGGCCAGCGTACAGCTGGTGCGATCGGCCGGCGCCGCCTGCCGGATCGTGGAGCTCATCGAGACTGCCGAGACGAGTGCCAGTGCCGGCGCCGCAGTCTGTCCCGACGCCCGGAAGCTGCCAACGCCGTCGGCGCACGGTCCGCGCCTGCGGGCGAGGAACCTGTCGGTGGGCTGGCCGGGCGGGCCGGTAGTGGCCGAGGGCATCGACCTGGACCTGAGGGTCGGCAGCCGGGTGGCGATCGTGGGGCCGTCGGGAATCGGGAAGTCGACCCTGCTGGCCACACTGGCGGGGCTGCTGGAGCCCCGGGGCGGCACGCTCGCGCTCGACGGAGTCCCGCCGTGGCAGGTCGCCCGTTCACAGGCGGCGGCCCGGGTCTGCCTGACCGCCGAGGACGCGCACGTCTTCCACACGAACGTTCTGGAGAACCTGCGCGTGGCGCGCGGGGATGTCACTCCCGCCGAGGCGAGGCAGCTGCTGGATCAAGCCGGGCTCGGGGACTGGCTCGAGGCGCTGCCCGACGGCGTGGAGACCGTCGTCGGCACAGACGCCGCAACACTGTCAGGCGGCGAGCGGCGTCGACTGCTCCTGGCGCGGGCGCTGGCTGCCCCCGCCCCGCTGATGCTCCTGGACGAGCCCGGCGAGCACCTCGACGCCACCACCGCGGACCGGCTCGTGGCCGACCTGCTGACGGTGGGGGCCCGCCAGGGCCGCGGCACGCTCCTGGTCACCCATCGCCTCAGCTCGCTGGCCCATGCCGACGAGATCCTGGTCATGGGACGTCCACCGCAGACGAATGCGGAGCAGGCGCCGGCGACTATCCTGCACAGGGGCAGTCACCGCGACCTCCAGGACGTCTCCGAGGCCTACCGGTGGTCGCTCTCCCAGGAGGATCAGGACAGGCAGCATGCGAGCCGGACGAGCTGAGCACGATGACCACACACCACCCGCAGCACCCAGTAGGCGCTCTCCCGCAGGACTCCCGGTTTCCCGGTGTGCCCGGGGACGACCTCCAGGAGTCCCCCGAGCCCGCCCGGGAGGCCGATGAGACGGCGGCACCGTCCTCCGAGGCCGCCCCGGCGGGACGCCTGGCCTACGCCGTCCACGCCGACCAGCTCCTCTCCACCCGAGGTCGGCAGGCCTCCGTCCTCCAGCCGAGTCTGGGCGAGACCACCGTCGCCCTCATCCAGGCGGCCCTGAAGCTGACCGGCTCCCTGCGCGTTCCCGACGCACTGCGCCGCCTAGTGGAGTCGGCCTGCTCCATTACGGGCGCATCCTGGGGCACCATCGCCGTTCTCAGCCACGCTGACATGGACATCGATGCCATCGATACCATCGACGCCGGAGCCTCTCCCGAGGGCTCGGGCACCGGACTGTGCAGCGGGGTGCCCACGGCGACCCTCGATGAACTCGCCCAGATGGCAAGCGCCCCTGCCGGCGCCGCCGCTTCCGGCACTTGCGAAGATGCCCTGCTCGATGGGCTCGAGGGCACCGGTCTGGTCATCGACAACGACCTGGGACGGGCCTCAGCCTTCACCGGCGCTATCGAGGACGAGGAGACCGGCAGTCTGCTCTCAGCCCCGTTGCGTCTGCACGGCCAGGTCTACGGGCATCTCTACCTGTGCGACAAGCCCGGGGGCTTCACACGTTCCGACGCCGACGCCGTCCTGACTCTGGCGCAGGCCGCCGCGGTAGCCGTGGAGAACGCCCGCCTGTACCGCGAGGCCCGCGATCGCGAGCAGTGGATGGCCGTCTCCCAGGAGTTGACGACGCTGCTGCTCTCCGGCGCCGAGGAGGACGACGCCCTGACACTCATCGCCCACCGGGTCCGCCAGGTCGCCCACGCCGACACCGCCGCCCTCATCCTGCCCAGCATCGGAGAGCGCTGGATCTGCGAGATCGCCGACGGCGAGCACGCCGGGGAGCTGGTCGGCACCTTCTTCCCGCCCGAGGGGCGGGCACTGACCGCGCTGGCCCGCCAGACGGGTCTCGTCGTGGCCTCCCTGGAGAAGGCCTGGCACGACGACGATCTCCTGGTGCCCCAGCTGGCCCGCTTCGGACCGGCCCTCTACGCCCCGATGATCCACCGGGGGCGGGGCGTGGGCGTCATGCTGCTGCTGCGCTCCCCCGGAGCCGCCCCGTTCACTGCCCAGGACCTTGAGATCGCCGAGCTCGTGGCGGGCCAGGCCACCATGGCCTTCGAGCTGGCCGACGCCCAGCACGCCGAAGAGATGGCCACGCTCCTGGACGAGCGGGCCCGGATCGGCCGAGACCTGCATGACCTGGCCATCCAGCAGCTCTTCGCCACCGGCATGCAGCTCTCGGCTGCCCGGGAGCGGCTGGCCGCCGCCCGGGACGGCGATGAGCAGGCCTGCGCCGATGCGGATCTGGACACGGTGTGCTCCGTCCTGAGCACTGCGCTGGAGGCGGTCGATGACTCCGTGGGGCAGATCCGCTCCATCGTGCGCTCCCTGCGCGACCGCGACGAGGAAGTCGGAGTCGTCGAGCGACTGCGGCGAGAGGCCTCCCTGGCCCGCAACGCCCTGGGCTACGCCCCCTCGCTCCTGTTGAGCGTCGACGGCCGGGGCCTGGCCCAGGTGGATCGCGACGAGGAGGACCGGCTCATCACCTCGGTCGACGCCGTCGTGGGCCCGGGCATCGCCGACGACATGGTGGCCGTAGTGCGCGAGGGCCTGAGCAACGTGGCCCGCCACGCCCACGCCTCTTCGGTGACGGTGGACGTCAAGATCGAAGGGGTGCTGCCCGGCTCGGAGCGCTGCTGCGGACCGGGGGACGACGAGGGCCACGCCTCGGGCGACGCCGAGCCCTTCCGGGGAAGCCCGGTGGTGGAGATCGTCTGCCGCGACGACGGCGTCGGGGTGAACCCGTCCGTGACGCGCCGCTCGGGAACGGCCAATATGGCCGAGCGGGCCCGCCGCCACGGCGGGAGCTTCGTCATCGGTCCGCGGGCCCGCTCCGACGGCGAGCGCCGCGGCACCTGCTTCACCTGGCGGGTGCCGTTGGGCAAGGGCGGCCGGCTGCACTGAGCCTGCTGCGGAGCCGCGGGAGGATGAGCCGGTCAGCCGTTGCGCCAGCCCGAGGCGCGCTGGCCGGCAACCCAGGCGGCGACCTGGGTGCGCCGCTGCAGGCCCATCTTGGCCAGCAGGGAGGTGATGTGGTTCTTGACCGTCTTCTCGGCGACCCCGAGGCGCTCACCGATCTCCCGGTTGGACAGGCCGTCGCCGATGAGGTCGAGCACCTTGCGCTCGGCGTTGGTCAGGTCGGCGGTGGGATCGTCGTGGTCGGCCCGGCGGCGCGTGACGGTGCGCTCGTCGAGCAGGACGCGCCCGGAGGCGACGGCCCGTACGACATCGCTGATCTCGGCACCGTGAACGGTCTTGAGCAGATAGGCGCGGGCACCGGCGGCCAGGGCCTCGGCCAGCGCCTCGTCGTCGTCGAACGAAGTCAGCACGACCGGCAGGGCCTGAGGCACCGATTCGCGCAGCTCCTGCATGAGCTCGATGCCAGTCCCGTCGGGCAGCTGGAGGTCCACGAGGATGACGTCGGGGCGAACCAGCTCGGCCCGGCGCACCGCCTCCGCCCGGGAGCCCGCCTCAGCGACGACGTCGAGCCCGTCGGCCCGGTCAATGATCTCGGCGATGCCGCGGCGGACGATCTCGTGGTCGTCCACGATCATGACGCGGACGATCTCCGAGGAGGAGGTGTGTGACATGTTCATGACATTACCAGGATGCGGGGACCTACGTCACACGGACTGCCGCCTCATGGCGCCGTTCTCGTGGGGTCCGCAGCACACGGCCGGTGTGCGCCGGGCGTTTCCTCGGCGCGGCGGCCGCGGCCGGATCTGACAGCGGGGGCAGTAGGTGTGGGAGCGTCCTCCCAGGGTCTCGCGGAGCATGGTGGTCCCACAGCGCCGACAGTCCCGTCCCTGGCGCCCGTAGGCCCTCAGCTCGCGGGCGAAGAATCCTGAGGCACCCTCGACATCGACGTAGAGGGCGTCGAAGCTCGTGCCACCGACGTCCAGTGCCCGAGTCATGACCTCTGCGGTGGACTGGAGGATCCGGGCCACGACCCGGGGGTCGAGGGCCGCCCCAGAGCGCAGCCCGTGCACCCCGGCCTCCCACAGGCCTTCGTCGGCGTAGATGTTGCCGATGCCGGAGACGAGCCCCTGGTCGAGCAGGAGGGTCTTGATGGCGCGCTTGGAGGCCCGTATCCGGTTCACCACCCCGGTGGGGCCGGTGCGCTCCAGAGCGGGGTCGAGCAGGTCGCGGGCGATGTGGGCAGCGTCGGCCGGCAGCAGTGGCTCGGAACTGCCCATGCCGCCAGGGGCGCCGTCGACGGTGGGGACGAGGTCGACGACGCGAAGGCCGCCCAGCATGCGCTGGTCGACCAGGTCGAGGACCGTCTCCTCATGCGAGCTCCGCTCCGTGTCGGCACCGCCGACGTCGGCGCTCGGGCAGGCGCTCAGATGGAGCCGTACGCGCAGGTGGCGCGGGGATGCCGAGAGGTCCCGCACGTAGCGGGGCTGCTCGGTGGCGCTCAGATCCACCGGGCGTCCGCCGGTCTGCGCGTCCGGGGCGGCCAGGAAGGCTGCGGCCCTCGACTCCGAGCCGGACGCGGAGCTGGCTCCCCCGGAGGCGCCGCCGTGCACGAGGAGCTGACCGCTCATGCCCAGATGGGCGGACAGGGCCCGCCCATCGTCCAGGGGCAGCCACAAGAACTTACCGCGCCTCACGGCCGCGGTCATGGTGCGTCCGGTGAGCTGGTCGACGAAGGCCTGCACTCCCCCGTCCTGACGGCGCAGGGGTCGCGGGTCAAGAACCTCGACGCGGATGACGGTGCGTCCGGCCACGTGCCGGGCGAGCCCGGCGCGCACCACCTCGACCTCGGGCAGCTCGGGCATCAGCTCTGCTGGGTGCGCAGGTCGGCGCGCAGGGCCTCATTGACGCCGGGCAGGTCGAGTCCGCCGTCGCCCCGGGCGGCCAGGATGGCGGCGTAGGCGGCCTCGGCGGCGTCGTGCTCGGCGACCTTCTTCGAGCTTCCCGTCCCCTGTCCCAGCACCTCGCCGTCGACGATGGCGCTGGCGGTGAAGACCCGCTGGTGGTCGGGACCGGTGCCGGCCACCTCGTATGCGGGGTTGCCGAGCTGGTGGGCGGCGGTGAGCTCCTGGAGGCTCGTCTTCCAGTCCAGTCCCGCGCCGCGGGTACGGGCCGAATCCAGAAAGCGGGAGACGAGCCGAGTGACGACCGTGCGGGTCTGCTCCAGGCCGTGGGTGAGATAGGTGGCGCCGATGAGGGCCTCGACCGTATCGGACAGGATGGAGTCCTTGTCGCGTCCGCCTGAGAGCGCCTCCCCCTTGCCGAGCTTGATGAACTCCCCCAGCCCCAGATCACGGGCGACGGCGGCCAGTGCCGGCTCGGAAACCGTGGCCGCACGCATCTTGGCGAGCTGGCCCTCGGGGACGTCCGGGGGGGTGCGGTAGAGATGCTCGGTGACGATGATCCCCAGGACGGAGTCACCCAGGAACTCCAAGCGCTCGTTGGTGGGCAGGCCACCGTTCTCGTGGGCGTAGGAGCGGTGGGTCAGGGCCAGGTCGAGGAGCTCGGCGTCGATACTGGGACCCCAGCGGTAGACGAGCGCCTCGGTATCGGTGCGCGCGGGCGGGGCGCTGCGGCGTTTGACCATCAGGACCGGTCCTCCTGACTACCGTCCTGTAGGTCTTTCTCACCGTCTTCGCCGCTGTCCTCTAGGTCGGTCCCGGTGCTCAGCAGGCCGGCCAGAGCGGACCAGCGCGGGTCGAGGACCTCGTGGTGGTGGTCGGCGGGCAGGTCCTCGAGACGCTGGCCGCACTCGGAGCACAGCCCGGGGCAGTCGGGGCGGCACAGGGGTTGGAACGGAAGCGCGGGGACCACGGCGTCGCGCAGGGCGGGCTCGAGGTCGAGCGTGGTCTCCCCGACGGACAGGAGGTCGTCCGCCTCCTCATCACCCTCGGCCCGCTGGGCCTCGATGGCCTCGGGGAAGAGGTAGAGCTCGTCGATCCTTACGGTGCGGTCCTCGTCGAGATCGCGCAGGCAGCGCACGCACTCGCCGTGGATGTGAAGATCGGCGTCTGCGTGGGCCAGAACTCCGTCGTCCATGGAGGTCAGGGTGACGTCGAGGGCGAGCTCGCTGCCCTCGGGCACGCCGATGACCTCGGTACCCAGGTCGGCGGGGGCGGGGGTGCGGATCTGCAGGTTCTTGACCGAGCCGGTGGCGCGGGGCAGGTCGACGATGTCGACGACGAGTCCTGACATGGGTTCCTCCACAGAGTGTTGACCCCGCCCTCTCCAAGGGCGGCCGCAGTGGACCGTAATGTCCACGGCGGTAAGCCGGTGGTGGGCGGGATGATGGTTGAGGTGCCTGGCGCGAGCGTACCCCGAGGCCACCGCACTGCAGGTTCAGCGGGCCGAGGGATCCACGGACCAGCCGGAGCGACGTCGAACGGGCTCCTGAACCTCCACCGACTGGTCGGCGCCGCCGCCCAGACGGTCGGCCAGTACCTCGCGGCCGGCGCGGATCTGCTCAGCGATCTTGGCGATCTCGGTCTCCAGGGAAGCCAGTGCCCGGTCGGAGTACTCGTCGGCCCCGTGACGCAGGGAGGCGGCCTTGTCCTCGGCCGCGGCCACGATGCTGTCAGCCCGGTCATTGGCCATGCGCACGATGTTCTCGCCCGCCACCAGGCGTTCGGACTCCTCCTGGGCGTACTGGACGAGCCTCTCGGACTCGGCGCGCCCCTCGGCCAGAACGGCGTCGGCGTCGGCGACGATCTTCTCGGCGCGGTGGACGGCGCTCGGAACCGCGTGGCGGGCGCGCTCGATGAGGTGCTGAGCGGCCTCCCGGTTCACGATCACGGACGCGCTCATCGGCATGGAGCGGGCGTTGGCGATGAGCTCATCGAGCTCATCGAGGATGTGCAGCAGGTCGTCTCCGGCATCGCGGCTGGTCGTCACGGTAGGTCCTCTCGTGTGTGGTCGGCGCCGACGAAGCGGCCTGGCTGGGTTCCGGGTAAGACGGGGCCTGGGGCGCCGCTGCGCCGGTCGTACTGCCGCTCCGGCTGCCGGGCGTCCCCGCGGTCGGGCCGGAGCGCTTCGGCGGCAAGGCGCTCCTCCAGGGCGCGGCGGACGGCGGGCGGAACGAGGGCGGAGATATCGCGGCCGTAGCCGGCGACGTCCTTGACGAGGGAGGAGGAGATGTGGGCGTGGATGGGCGACGCGGTCAGGAACACCGTCTCAGGCGCACCCAGGTCCCGGTTGAGCAGCGCCATGGGCGCCTCGGCGTCCAGATCGCCGCCGTTGCGCAGCCCCTTGATGATGGCGTTCGCACCGCGCCCACGGCAGTAGTCGGCCAGGAGCCCGGGGACGATGTCCGCCTCCACACCGGGCAGGTGGGAGGTGGAGGCCCTGGCCAGGGCCAGGCGCTCCTCGGCGTCGAGCAGGTAGTGCCCCGCCTTGGCCGCGTTGTGGGCGATCCCAATGACGACGACGTCGAAGAGCGTGGTCGCGCGGGCGGCGATGTCGACGTGCCCCAGGGTGAGGGGGTCGAAGCTTCCGGGGTAGACGGCCAGGCTCATGCGGTCACGCTACTGGCTGGGCGTGTCGCCGTGCGGGACGCGCGCCGCGTCGGTCTCCTTCAGGACCGGCGCAGGCCGACAGAGAGCATCTCCCCCGCATGCACCCGCTTTCGCGTTCTGCAGCAACGCATCATGTCCCGAGCCCGCCGTCCGCAAGCATCCGGGAGCGGCGCACAGGCGCTGCTATATTCTTCTTGTGCCCACACGCGTGACCCTCAGTGACGTGGCTGACGCGGTCGGAGTCTCATCTCAGACCGTCTCCCGCGTGCTCAACAACCACCCGTCGGTCCGCCCCGAGACGCGTCAGAAGGTGTTGGCCGCCGTCCGAGCGCTGGGTTACGAGCCGAATCTCGCCGCCCGTTCACTGGCCTCGGGATCCTCCGGCGCTGTGGGGATTCTGTTGACCGCCGGGCTGTCGCACGGCATGGCCTCCACCTTCTCCGCGATTGCCCGGGCTGTTCGTGAGCGTGGTGGCACCTTCGTCCTTGCCACCGCCGACGGCAGCGACTCAGAATCTGTGAGACAAGCACTCGCTCACCTGCACGGCCATCGCGTGGCCACCACCGTTGTCCTCGCCCAGCGCGCCGATGTCCTCGCCATCCTGTCGTCTCAACGCCACAGGGGCCCCGTCGTTGCCATCATCTCCGGTCAGCACGAGTTCTCCACACTGTCAACCGTCTCCATCAACCAGGCGCTGGGAGCCAGGTTGGCGACGGAGCACCTTCTCGCTCAGGGACGCACGCGACCACTCCACGTCACCGGGGACCTGACGTGGCAGGACGCCTCCGAGCGCCTTGCCGCCTATCAGTCAGCTTGTTCCGAGGCAGGGGTTCCCGGCCGCTGGGTGGGGACAGACGACTGGACAGGCGAAGCCGGGGCCAGAGTTGCTCGGCGCCTGCTCGATAGCAGCCTGCCAGATGCCATCTTTGCCGGTAACGACGATATCGCCCTGGGACTGTGTCACGAGCTCCTCGCCGCCGGCGTGACGATCCCCGACGACGTCGCCGTCATCGGCTTCGACGACATCCCTCTGGCGCGTTGGGCCACTCCGTCGTTGTCGAGTATCACGCAGGACTTCGACGCCTTGGGACGAGCTGCGCTGAGCCTGTCCGACGAGCTCGTCAAGGGCGCCCCTCCTCACAACGTCTCCCTGGAGCCGCGGCTAGTCGTCAGGTCGTCAACAGCCAAGTCCCAGGGGCCCGTTGCGAAAGACTGTCAGATTCGGGGGACGCGACGAGCCGAGTACTTCGCCGAGCGGACTCACTGAGCCCTTCATCGTTGTCTCCTCCCACGTGGTACGTGGGAGGAGACAACGATGACAATGGAGTCCTCTAGAGCGCCGTCAGGCCGCACTGATGGGCCTTGGCGAGCGCAGTGTGTAGAGTCCGTAGGCGGCCACCACCAGGAAGCACCCGGCAACCGTGATGTAGGACACCGCAGGCGACGTGTGGTCCATGATGGCGCTTTGCACCAGGGGCATGGTGGCTCCGCCGATGATGGCCATGACCAGGCCTGCGGCCCCATACTTGGTGTCCTCCCCCAACCCCATCAGGGCCTCTCCGTAGATGGTGGGAAACAGCAGGGAGATGCACGCGGACAGGGAAATGATGGCGAGCACCCCCAGGATATTCACACTCACCATGGCGAACAGGGAGAGCGCAACCCCGAGGGAGCACATGACCAGAAGCAGCTTGCGCGAGTCGTACCGGCCCATAAGACCCACCATGAGGAAACGGAAGACCAGAAAAACGATCAGACTGGCCTGAAGCCAGTAGCCGGCTACTTTATCCGAGACACCCAAGGCACTGGTGACGTAGTGCAGGGTGTAGGTCCAGATGCAGGTCTGAGCGGACACGTTGAAGTACTGCGCCACCACTCCGAAGCTGTAGCGCTTGTTGTGAAGCAGGCGCATGAGCCTGCCCGGCCCACCGCTCTCACCCGCCGCGGACTCCACCGGCCGCTCCGCTACCTTGACCCGGCCGATCATGACGGCCAGCAGGATGTAGAGGAGTCCGAGGGCGACATAGGGGCCCATCACGGCCTTGAGCTCAGAGCTCCGGGTGGCCAGCAGAGCCTCATGGCTCATGGCCGCACGTTGCTCGGCGGTGGCCGGGTTCACCTTGGGCAGGATCAACAGGGCGGCCAGCAGCACCCCGAGGTTGGAACCGATGGGGTTGAAAGCCTGCGCGAAGTTGAGACGCCGTGTGGCGTTGTGCTCCGGCCCCATGGACATCACGAACGGGTTGGCGCTGGTCTCCAGAATGGACAGGCCGGCGGCCAGGGTGAACAGGGCTGTCAGGAATACCGAGTAGGTCATGACGTACGCCGCGGGGATGAACAGAAGCCCGCCGGTTCCCGCCAGTACCAGTCCGATCAGGACGCCGCCCTTGTAACCCAGGCGACTGTTGATGAAGGCCGCAGGGATCGCCAGACAGAAGTAGGCACCGTAGTAAGCCGACTGCACCAGTGAGGACTGCAGGTTTGTCATGGAGAACACGGAGCGGAACACCTTGACCAGGGGATCCGTCATGTTCCCGGCCAGGCCCCAAGCGGCGAAGCAGGAGACCAGCAGGCAGAAGGGCAGCACCATGCCGGGGTAGAGGAACCCTCGGTTGGATTGAGCTTTCTGGACGGGGCCCGCCTCAGCCACGGAGTCTTGGACCGCAGTCATCACAGTACGCCCTTCTTGAGGATGAGGTTCCCGTACAGAGCGGTCTCCCCAGTCAGGACGACGGCGTAGACGCTCGGGGTGTAGTCGTAGAAGGCCATGCGCTCAATCATCTTGACGCTCACAGGACCGGCGTCTTTCTCCGCCTCGTTCCAGATCTGCTCGTAGACGTCCCACACCGGAGGCCGAGGGT
>ERZ773075.497-NODE-497-length-29816-cov-45.0587_pt1 | contig 29816 bp, 24 predicted proteins | sample MGYA00580614_ERZ773075 | MGnify/ENA primary metagenome ERZ773075 (study PRJEB29015, sample SAMEA2738021) | human oral metagenome | biome: human oral; feature: human-associated habitat; material: dental | place: China | collected 2043 ...
CGGTCGGTCGGTCGGAGGGGCGGGCCGGGGACTGCGGGGCCGCGGCGGACTCGGGTGTGGATCCAGCAGCCGGTTCAGTGGCTGATTCAGTGGCTGATCCGGTGGCGGGCTCGGCGGCTCGCTCGCCGGCCGGCGCGGGGGCGACGGGGGAAGGACGGTTCGTCTCACTCATGACCGCATCCTCCCACCGGGCGGCCCCTCAGGCCGAGTGGGTCGGCCTGGACCGACCACCGGCGATCGGGCCGGCATCACCGCTGACGGCTCCTCAGGCCGAGTGGGTCGGCTCCTCGGCCCGGGCACCCGGCCGACGGCGGGCCCGCGACAGCACGTCGGCCGCGGCGACGGACGCCGCCAGCGGGTGAAGGTCGGATTCCCGCGCCCCGGAGGTCACGAGACGGCAGACCTCTGCCAGCTCCCGGGCGAGCACGGGCGCGCCGTCGTCGGGCACCGACAGGTCCTCCTCGCCCTCCGGGCCCGTCAACCGGATGACGCGGGGCCACTGGGGGTCGTCGAAGCTCAGGACGCGGTGATCGGAGGTGATGCAGCTGCCGGTCCCGGTGGGCGAGGTCTTCGAGTGCAGGCAGACCACCTGCAGATCCGTGAGCAGGGCGGCCCCGTCCGCGGCGCAGGCGCCGGTGATCCGGTCGTAGTCGAGCACCACGACGCCGTGGGAGTCGGCCGCATCCGGCAGGTTCCGCCCCGCGGCGGTGATCCGGCTCGGCGTCCCGAACAGGTGGATGGCCAGCGACACCGGGTAGATGCCCAGGTCCATGAGGCTGCCGCCTCCCAGGGCCGGGTCGAAGGCGGGCGGCAGCTCTCCGGCGCGCAGGTGATCCATGCGGCTGGAGTACTGCTCCCTGATCAGCACCGCGCGGTGCGGGCCGCTCCCATCGGCGAGCAGCTCGGGCAGGGCACGACGGATCGCCGCGGTGCCCGGCTCGAAGGCGGTCAGCCATCCCTCCATGAGGAAGCGGTCGTGGCGACCGGCGGCGACGACCATCGCCTCCGCCTCGGCGGCGTCGAGTGCGAACGGCTTCTCCACCAGGACGTGGAAGCCGGCCTCGAGGGCGGCGATCGTCTGGGGGGCGTGCAGGGCGTTCGGGGAGCCGATGTAGACGACGTCGATGGGGGTGGGGCCATCGGGACGGCCCGCCGCGAGCATCTCCTCCAGCGTCGCGTACGACGCCCCGATGCCGTGCTCGGCGGCGAAGGCGGCCGCGCGCTCGGGGTGCGCCGAGGTCACGGCCACCACCCGGGCCTGCGGCACGACGGCGGCCGCCTGGAGGAACCACCGGGCGATGAAGCCGGCTCCCACGATCCCGAAGCGCACGATCGGCGGATCGGCCCCGGGGACCGCGGCGGTGCCGTCGGAGCGGGCGGACGCGATGGGAGTGAGAGAACTCATACCGGCATCGTCCCACACTCCGCTGCGCTCATGCCGGCGTTCGCCCCCGAATCGAGTCCGCGCGCCCGGGGGCCGCCCTCCCGCAGTCCTCCCGCACTGTCCATCCGCGCCCTCCCTACACTGTGCTCGTGAGCGCGCGCATCGATCCCCACACCCACTCCACCTGCTCGGACGGAACCGACACGCCCACGGAGCTCATGGCCGCGGCCGCGCGCGCGGGGCTCGACGTCGTCGGACTGACCGACCACGACACGACGGCCGGGTGGGCCGAGGCCGCCGCGGCCGTGCCGCGGTGCGGCGTGACCCTGCTGCGGGGCACGGAGATCTCCTGCGCCGCCGATGGCGCCGTCCTCCACCTGCTCGCCTACCTCTTCGATCCCGAGGACGCGGCTCTGCGGGACGTCCTGGAGCACGCCCGCGCCTCGCGCGACGGCCGGGCCCGGCGCATGGTCGAGCGCCTCGCGGCCGACTACCCGATCACCTGGCAGGACGTCGTCGAGCAGGCCTCGTGGGAGGCCACCATCGGGCGGCCCCACATCGCGGACGCGCTCGTGTCCGCGGGCTGCTTCCCGGATCGCTCGGCCGCCTTCGCGGGTCCGCTGGCCACGGACTCGCCGTACTACGCGCCCCACTGGGCGCCGGATCCCGTCGAGGCCTGCGGGCTCGTGCGCGGCGCCGGGGGCGTGCCCGTCGCGGCCCACCCGCGCGCCGTCCGGCGGCAGCGCCGTCCCGTGCCCGACGAGACCTTCGCCGCCATGGCCGAGGCGGGGCTGGCCGCCCTCGAGGTCGATCATCGCGACCACGACGCCGCCGGACGCGAGGCGGCCCGCACCCTGGCACGCGCCCTCGGTCTGGGAATGTCCGGATCCTCCGACTACCATGGCACCGGCAAGCCCAATCGCCTGGGCGAGAACCTCATGGCGCCCGAGCTGCTCGACCGCGTCGTCGGCGAGGGCGCCCTGCCTCTTGTCACCGCCTGACCCGCTCCACCGGACATCCGCTCCCACGCCCATGCTCGACTCCCTCTTCAGCCTCAACCTGTTCGCCACGTCCTTCACGACGGTGCTCGTCATCCAGGACCCGCTCGGGGCCATCCCGATCTTCCTGTCGCTGACCAGCCGGCAGAGCACCGATGAGCGCAAGCGCTCGGCCAGGGAGGCCACCCTGGTCTCCCTGGCGGTGATCCTGGTCTTCGCGATCTTCGGGCGGTACATCCTGAAGTTCCTCGGCATCTCCGTGCCGGCCCTGCAGACCTCCGGCGGACTGCTGCTGCTGCTCGTGGCCCTCGAGCTGCTCACCGACAAGGCCGATGAGAGCCCCGACCCGGAGGCCGTGAGCACCAACGTCGCACTGGTGCCCCTGGGCACGCCCCTGCTGGCCGGGCCGGGGGCCATCGTCGCGGCCATGGTGGCGGTCGAGTCCGCATCGGGCTCCATCGTGGGGTGGACGTCGGTGACCGCGGCCATGATCGCCACTCACGTCGTCATCTGGCTCACCCTGCGCTTCTCCGTGGCGCTGCACCGCTTCCTGGGCGACTCCGCGATCCGCGTCCTCACCCGGATCTTCGGTCTGCTGCTCGCGGCGATCGCGGTGCAGATGATCGCGGCCGGCGTCCTCGCGTTCATCGCCGACATGCTCTGAGAGCCGACATCGACATGCTCAGAGACGCTCTCCGATAGTCCTGCGGGTCCCCACGGCCCCGGGCGCTCCGCGACCGGTCGTGCCCGATCGCGCCGGGGCGGGCTCCGGCGGGGGCAGCTCGGCTCAGTCCTCGCGAGGAGGGACGGGCCTGCCCCCGCGGGTGCGTTTGCGGGAGCGGCGGCGCCCGTCATGCGCCGTCGTCCCGCCGCGGCGCGCGCGGGCGCCGTCGAGCCACCGCGCGTCGTGATCGTCGTGCCCGTCGGAGCGGGAGGCCCTGCCGCCGCCACTGCGCCCGGCGCGCGCGCCCCGCCCGCCCCTCGGTCGCCGCGATCCCTGCGAGCCGCGCTCGCGCCTGCCGGTCTCGCCCAGGTCCTCGATCTTCTCCGCGTCCAGTCCCGCCAGCACGCGCTTGGAGCGCGGCAGGGTGCCGGTCGCGTCATGGGCGATGCCCAGGTCGGTGTAGAGGTGGTCGCTGGTGTGATAGGTCTCCACCGGCTCCTCGACGGGCAGCCCCAGGGCCTTGGCGATCATCCTCCACCGGGGGATGTCGTCCCAGTCCACGAAGGTGACCGCCGTGCCCGAGTGGCCCGCGCGCCCGGTGCGGCCGATGCGGTGGACGTAGATCTTCTCGTCCTCCGGGCACTGGTAGTTGATGACGTGGGTGACGTCGTCGACGTCGATGCCGCGCGCCGCGACGTCGGTGGCGACGAGCACATCGACCTTGCCGTTGCGGAAGGCCCGAAGCGCCTGCTCGCGGGCCCCCTGGCCCAGGTCCCCGTGCAGGGCCGCCGTGGCGAAGCCGCGGGCGGACAGGTCCTCGGCGACGCGCGCGCAGGTGCGCTTGGTGCGCGCGAAGATGATGGTGCGCCCGCGTCCGTCCGCCTGGAGGATCCGCGCGACGACCTCCACCTTGTTCAGGGCGTGGGTGCGGTACACGACCTGCCGGACGGTCGTGACCGTCATGCCCTCGTCACCGGGGTCCTGGGCGCGGATGTGCGTCGGCTTGGTCATGTAGCGCCGTGCCAGGGCGACCACGGCGCCGGGCATGGTGGCGCTGAACAGCATGGTCTGCCGGTCGCTGCGCGTGCGGGCCAGGATCTTCTCGACGTCGGGCAGGAAGCCCAGGTCGAGCATCTCGTCGGCCTCGTCCAGCACGACGGTGGTCACGTGAGTCAGATCCAGCACGTCGCGGTCCATGAGGTCGATGAGCCGGCCGGGCGTGCCCACGACGATCTCGGCTCCCCGCTCCAGGGCCTCGATCTGCGGCTCGTAGGCGCGCCCCCCGTAGACCTGCACGATGCGCACCGTGCGCCTGGCCGCCGCCATGGCCAGCTCCTCGGCGACCTGCTTGGCCAGCTCGCGGGTGGGCAGGACGATGAGCGCCTGCGGGGATCCCGACGCCGGATCCTCCTCCCAGCCGTCCTCGCCCGGGCCCAGGGTGTCCATGAGCAGGGGCAGGGCGAAGCCGAGCGTCTTCCCGGTGCCGGTCTTGGCCTGGCCGATGATGTCCTGGCCCTCCAGGGCCACGGGGAGCGCGAGCGCCTGGATGGGGAAGGGATGGGTGACGCCGTGCTCCGCCAGGGCGCTGCAGAGCTCCGGCTCCACCCCGAGGTCGGCGAAGGTCCTCCCGGTCAGATCGGCGTCGCCGTCCTCGTCGGTGATATCGGGAGTGGCCTCGTCCAGGACCGGGGCGTGGGCGCCGGAGGTGCGCAGGACGCCCGAGGCATCGGGGGCGTCATCGGGGACCGGTCCCTTCCGGGGGGCCCGCGCGGTCTGCGCGATGGGGGCCCCGAGCGCGCTCGGGGCGGCGGTGCTGTCGTCGGTCACGACGTTCCTTCCGGTCGGACCGCGCGTGCTCCCCGCGCGCACCGGCGCGGTCGGGCCTCGGCCCGCCGGGGGCGCGCGACATGGGGGCGCCGGGCGCTGCTGGGCACGGGCCCGGCGCGCCGAACTCCTTGCGGTCGCGGTGCGGCAGCCGATCGTGAATCGTGTCCCGCACCGGGCCGGAGGGCCTGCGGGACCAGGCTGCGGGACGACCGGTCAGCCATGGACTCCGCCAGGCTAGCCTCTTGTCGCGTGATGCGCCGCCGAGACCGGGACCCGAGCGTCGTGGTGGTGGTCGAACTCACGCACTCGGGCGCGTCTCGTGCTCTCCCGCTCACCGATGATCGTCGCCCGTCCGCCCCGCCGCGCTCCCGCGGGCCCGCCGCGCGCGACCCTACGCGCCCCGCGCCGGCGGCCTACGCTTGTTCTCATGACCAGCCCGATGCCCCCCTATCCGTCGTCGTCCCCCGCCTCCCACGTGCAGTCCGTCCTGGGCATGGCCGCATTCATGTGCTCCATCGCCTGCACGCGCTACGCCAAGGACGCCGACAAGGCCCCCTCGATGGGGCCGCGGGTGGAGCTGCTGCGGATGAGCGCCGAGCGCGTGGCCGCCTTCGACGCCGTCAACGCCCTCGCCCGGGAGGCCGGGGTGGACGCCAGCGCCGGTGCCGAGCCCTTCATCGGCTCCCTCGGGGACTTCGACGAGCGACTGCGGCCGTTGGACTGGGAGGAGCGGCTGATCAAGACCTACCTCGCCTTCGGCCTGCTCCTGGACTTCTCCGAGGCGCTGGTGGACGCCCTGGACGAGCCGCTGCGCACAGCGGTGCTCGACGTGCTCGGGGCGGACCGCTTCGGCGCCATGGCCGCCACGGAGCTTCTCGACGACGTGGCCGGCGATCCCCAGCTCGCCGCCCGGCTCGGCCTGTGGGGACGACGGGTCGTGGGGGAGGAGATCGGCACCCTCCGGCGGATGCTGTCGGCGCATCCCGAGCTCCTGGGCGGCGGCGCCGATGCGGAGGCGCTGTACGAGGTCCTCTCGCAGGGGGCGACCAGCCGCATGCGCGGCCTGGGCCTGCGGGCCTGACCCCGGGCGGCACGATCGGGAGCCCCGGGGGGCCGGGGCGCCGCCGCCGGGACGGCCGGGGCTCCGCCGATCGCCGTCATCCGCGCGCTCTGACCGGCCCCTCGGTCCCTCGGCCCCGGCCGGCGGGGAGGAGAACCGGTGGCCGAGGAGCCCGGTCGGCCCCGGCCGGCTGCGGGGGAAGAAGAAGAGAGAAGAGAAGAAAGAGGAGCAAGGAGGTGCGCGCATGCGCACGATGTTCATCCTGCGCGGGGCGCCCGGCGCGGGCAAGTCGACTCTGATCCGCCGGCATCGGCTCGGCGATCTCGCCATCGGTCTGGACGACTTCCGACGCCTGTACTCCACTCCCTTCACGGACCTGGACGGCGTTCCCACCCTGTCCATGACCTTCGGCGCGGAGAAGCAGGTCGTGACGGCCTTCAGGGCCGCCGTCGCCAACCGGATCCGGCAGGGCGGCACCCTTCTGCTGGACTGCACCAACCCGACGCGCAAGAGCTACCGGGAGTTCGCCTCCCTGGCGCGGCGCTGCGGCTACGAGGTCCGCGTCATCGACGTCCAGGGCGAGCTCGACGACGCCGAGCTGGTCGAGCGCAACGAGTCCCGCCGCGGCGAGATCGGATACGTCGAGCCGCGCGTCGTGACGGACATCGCCGCCCGCGTGCGGGCCGGGGCGGGCTCGGTCGTCGAGCCCGTCGTGGGCATGGACGACGTGCGCCGCCTCAGCACCGTCGAGGAGATCGACGCCACCGGCTACGAGCGCCTCGTCATCATCGGCGACGTGCAGAGCTGCTCCGGGGCACTGGCCCGGGTCAAGGAGCGCTTCGGCGGCTGGGACCCCGCCACCCTGTTCGTCTTCGTCGGCGACCTGTTCGACCGGGGTCCCGACGCCGCGGGCGTCTTCGACCTCATCGCCGGTGAGACCGGCGAGGTGCCGGACAACGTCGTCCTCGTCGAGGGCAACCACGACGAGCACCTGCGCATGCTCTGCTCCGACGTGCGCGGCGGCAGCTGGCCGGACACGCGCGAGTCCCGTCGCCGGATCCTGGACTCGGGGCGGAGCAACGGGGACATCGAGGCGCTCCTGGCGCGCATGGTCCCGCTGGCCGGTCTGCGCTTCGCAGGCGAGCACGTCCTGGTCACCCATGCGGGCCTCGACCCGGCCACCATCGACCGGATCGTCACCGAGCGCGAGGATGGCCTCCTGGCCTGGGACCTCACGGAGGTCCCCATGCTCCAGCTCCTGCTCGGCTCCTCCTGGCGGTCCGCCACCTTCCAGGGGCGGTCCAGCTACGAGAGCGCCGTCGAGACCCGCCTGTCCCACCCGCGGATCCTCCAGGTCCACGGGCACCGCAACGGCACCCGCTCCGAGGAGCCGGGGCCCGCGCGGGCCGCGCCCAACGTCTACACCCTCGAGCACGGGGTCGAGCACGGCGGCCATCTCGCCGTCCTGCAGATCGACGCCGACGGCACGCGCACCCTTCACGCCTTCGAGGAGGATCACCCGGCGGTCGCCGGCGCGGCCGCCGACCCCACCAGCCTGGTGGCGCGCATGAGCGCCCACCCCGAGGTCCGCGTGCGCGAGGTGACGGGCCTGCCCGGCGTGCTCGCCTGCAACTTCTCCAGGCGGGCCTTCACCAAGCGCCTGTGGGACGAGACCAGCTGCAGGGCCCGCGGCCTGTTCCTGCGCGCCGCGGACGCCGCGGTCGTCGCCCGCGGCTACGACAAGTTCTTCAACATCGGCCAGGCCCCGGGCCCGGCCAGCGCGGAGGAGATCGTGCGCGTCGGCGTTGGACGGCCCCTGACCGCGCGCCGCAAGTGGAACGGCTACCTCGCCATCGTCAGCGTCATCGATGGTCGGCTGCGCGTCTTCTCCAAGTCCGGCGTCACACCCTTCTCCGAGCACGCGGAGGCCCTCCTGGTCGCTCACGTGGGGGATCGGGCCGACGAGCTCGCGGGGATCATCGCCGGGGCCGGAGTCTCGCTCACCTTCGAGGTCATCAGCCGCCGCGATCCCCACATCATCGACGAGGGCGATGACAAGGTCGTGCTGCTCGACGCCATCCGCAACCAGGAGAACATGGAGCTGGTCGATGACCTGCGCCTGCGCCTGGCCGACGACTTCGGCTTCGTCTCCCCGGAGGTGGAGGTCCTGTCCGAGGCCGCGGACGACGGTGCGACGGCGGCGCTGGCAGCCCGGTCCCGCGTCGCCGAGGAGCGAGGGGAGGAGGGATTCGTCATCACCTACGCCGACGGCGCGATGGCCAAGTACAAGTCCCGGGTCTACAGCGAGATCAAGGCCTTCCGCTCCCAGCTGTCCCGTTACCTGGAGGGGGGCCGGGTGCGCGCGACGGGGCCGGGCGCCGGGCTCATGCGCACCTACCTCGACAGGGCCGCCGGCGAGGGCTCCGGCGGGGGGCTCGTCGGGGACTTCATGGTCGATGGCCTGATCGGGCCGGTGATCGACATCCCGGCACTGGTCGCCGCCATGTGAGAGCCCCGTGAGGGGACGACGGCGCCGCGCCCCGCTTCTCGCGGGGCGCGGCTGTGCTCATGCGCTCATATGCTCGTACGGCTGACTCGTACGGCTCACACGCCGAAGCCGACGCGGCGCGGGGAGGCCTCCCCGACCTCGACGTAGGCGAGCGAGCCGGCCGGGATGAAGACCTTACGACCCTTGTCGTCGCTCAGTGTGACGTCCGCCTCGGCGGCGCCGGCCACCGCGGCGAGCACCTCCTCCTGCGAGACGGTGGTGTCGAGGCTCAGCTCGCGGGCGACGTGCTTGATGCCGATCGTGACCTGCATGATGACTCCTTCGTTCCTGCCGGCGGCGCGCCGCCGGTCGGTCGTTCCTGTCGTTCCTGGCCGTATTCCAGGGCGATCCTAGGGCGGGCCCGTCGCCCGCATCGCGGTCGGTGCGGGTTCGGCGCGGTGTTTCGCGTCGCGCGGACGGTGAGGAAGGCGACCGCGCGATCCGGTCGCTGATCGGCCGCTGATCGGTGGCCGGGGCCGGGACGTGGCCGTACGTGTCGCACCCCCGTGGTGTCATGGGACCATGCACGACGACGGCGCCCCGACTCGGGTCCGGCTCCTCCCCGCCCGGGAGGCGCCGCCCCTGCCCGCCCCGGACGCCTCCGGGCGCGCGGTCCTGGAGCGCGCCGCGGCGGGCGCCGACCTCGTGGTCCTCGGCGCGGCCGGCACGGGCAAGACCTCCCTGGCGCTGCGCCTGCTCTCAGACGCCGTCGCCGCCGGCCGCGACGCCCTCCTGCTCGCCCCCACCCGGGCCCGCGCCGACGCCCTGCGGCAGCGCTCCGCCCACCTGATGCGCGAGCGCGGCGTCGGGGACGGCGCGGTGAGGGTGCGCACGCCCGCCGGATACGCCTTCATGGTGCTCACCACCTTCCTCACGCGCCGCCGTGATCCGCTGCCCGCCCCGGTCCTGCTCGCCGGGGCCGAGGAGGACGCGGCGCTCGCCGATCTCATCGATCCCCGGCAGTGGCCGGGCCTGCCGCCCGAGGCCGTCGCCTCCCGGGCCTTCCGCACCGAGGTGCGCAACCTCCTGGCGCGCGCCGGGGAGCTGAAGGTGGACGCCGATCGCCTCGCCGCCCTGGGACGCGAGCTCGGGATCCCGGTCTGGGGCCCGGCCTCGGCCCTCCTGCGCACGTGGGACGCGCAGGGCAGGCCCACCGCCCGGCGGCGCTCGGAGACGCGCGGGCTGGACACCGCTCGCATCCAGGACCGCGCCGTCGAGGCCCTGGAGGACTGGGACGCCCCGGGCGTCCTCGATCGGCCCCCCGTGCCCGATCTGGTCGTGGTCGACGACTACCAGGACTGCACCGCCGCCACGGCGCGACTCCTGTCCGCCCTGGCCCGTCCCGACGCCGCCGGGCGCCGCGCCCGGGTCGTCGTGCTGGGGGACCCCGACGTCGCCGTCGAGACCTTCCGCGGCGGGGCCCCGAGCCTGCTCGTGGAGGCCGAGGACGACTCGGGCCTGGCCGCCGAGCGCCTGACCCTGGACGCCGTCCACCGGGGCACTCCCGCGCTGCACGCCGTGTGGAGGGATCAGGCCGGAAGGGTCCCGGTGACCGGCACCGCCTCCCACCGCGGGGCGCTGATGGCCGCGGCGCCGGGCGAGCCGGAGGCGCCGGTCGCCGGGGCGGATGAGGCGGACTCCGGGGGCCCGGGAGGAGCCGAGGTCGTCGTCGCCTCCTCGCCCGCCCAGGAGGCCGCGCATGTCGCCCGCATGCTGCGCGGCGAGCGCATCCACCGCTCCACGCCCTGGGACTCCATGGCCGTCATCGTGCGCTCGGCGGGGCGTGCCCAGGTCGTGGCCCGCGAGCTGCGCCGCCGCGGCGTGCCCCTGGCGACCACCGCACCGGCGGTGCTGCTGCGCGCCGAACCGGCCACCGGGGCGATTCTGGCGACCGCCCGGGCCGCGCTCGCCGGGCGCCTCGGCGGTGCGGACGCGCCGCCCGAGCGGCCCAGCGCCCTCGACCTGCTCACCAGCCCCCTGGTCGGCCTGAGCTCGCTGGATCTGCGACGCCTGCGCCGTCGTCTGCGCCTGGATCGCCCCGCCGAGGCCCTCCCCGATGAGAACCTGCTCGCCGCGCTGGACTCGCCCGGAGCCGCCTCGGCTCTGGCGGAGGGGCTCGCCCGGGAGCCCCTGGCGGAGCAGGCCGCGCGCCTGGCGGCCGCGGCGCGCATCGTGTCCGCGGCGCGCGCGGCCTGCGGGACCGGCGACGAGGATGAGACCGGCGGCAGCGGGACCGTCGACGGGGGACGGCCCGAGCGCATCGACGCGGAGGCGCTCCTGTGGGCGATCTGGGACGCCTCGGGGTGCGCCGAGCGGTGGCGCTCCACGGCCCTCGGGGCGGACTCGGATCCGCTCCTGGCCGAGGCCGCCGAACGGGACCTCGACACGGTCACCGCCCTGTTCAAGCGCGCCGAGGTGTGGGCCGAACGGCACCCGGGCGAGGACGCGTCCTCCTTCCTGGCCGAGCTCCTCGACGAGGTCCTCCCCTCCGACTCGGTCGCCCCGCAGGGGGTGCGCCCCGCCGGCGTCGCGATCCTCACGCCCGCCTCCGCGGCGGGCGACGAGTGGGACGTCGTCGCCGTCATGGGCGTGGGCCGGGACGCCTGGCCGGACCTGCGCCTGCGGGACACGATCACGCGCTCGGGCCTCCTCGTCGATGCCGTCACCGGCCGCCTGCCCGCGCCCCCGTCCGGTCGCGGCGGGGCCGCCGTCGACACCGCCGCCGCCCGCTCCCAGGTGCGCGCCGACGAGCGCCGCATGCTCCTGGCGGCGCTGACCCGTGCGAGACGGCGTCTCCTGGTCACCGCCGTCGCCGACGCCGACAACGCGCCCTCCGCGTTCCTCGTCGAGGTGGCCCGCGCCGCCCGCGTGCCCGTTCAGGACGCGGACGGCGACCCGGTCATCGCCCCGGACACCGGCGACCTCACCCTGCGGGGGCTGGTCGGAGAGCTGCGGCGCGCCGCCGTCTCCGGCCTGCTCCCCGGTGCCTCGCCCGCTGAGCGGGAGCGCGCGCGCTCCGCGGCGGCGCTCCTGGCCGAGCTGGGCCGCGACGGTCCCGGCCCCGGCGTGGCCGGCGCGCTGCCGGAGGACTGGGCCGGCATCGCCGCACCGACCTCGACGGCCCCGCTCGTCGGGCGGGACGACGCCGTGCGCATCAGCCCCTCCGACGTCGAGGCCATCGCCGCCTGCCCGCTGCGCTGGTTCCTGCTCCGCCAGGGCGGGGGCACCGGCCCGTCGACCCCGCAGACCCTGGGCCTGCTCGTCCACGACGTCGCCGAGCAGGCCCAGCGCGAGGGACTGCGCGGCGAGGCGCTCAGGGCCCGCTTCGAGGAGCGTCTGCCCGACCTCGCCTACCCCGACACCTGGCTCGGCGAACTCGCCGCCGACCACGCGAGGCAGCTCATCGACCGGCTCGACTCCTATCTGTCGGGCGTGTCCGGGCGCGTCGACGTCGAGAGGCGCGTCGATGTCCGGCTCGATCTGCCCGTCCCAGCCAGCGCCGGTGATGCCGCTGTCGCTGGTGATACTGCCGGCGCTCGCGGGAGCGTCGCGGTGCGGCTGCGCGGTCGGATCGACCGCATCGAGTACGTCGACGGCGCGCCGTCGTCCACCGGCGAGCAGGATCGGCCCGACGACCCCCTGCCCGTCGGGCGCGGCGAGCGCGTCCGCCTCATCGACCTCAAGACCGGTGCGAGGAGGCCGAAGGACGAGGACGCCGCCCGCAACCCGCAGCTGGCCGCCTACCGTCTCGCCCTGGAGACCAAGGGGTACGTCGTCGCCGGTGGGGCGCTCGTCCTCCTCGGAGCACCGCCGCTCAGGGACGGACTGACCATCCTGGCCCCCAAGGGCGCCGCGCTCGCCGACAGCCCCGACCCGCGGACCGGTCGGGACTGGGCGCGGGAGCTCGTCGCCTCCGCGGCGGCCGACGCCCGCGGCGCCCGGCTGACCGCCCGGACCGGGGCGCACTGCGCCCGCTGCATCGTCAGGGACTCCTGCCCGGCCGTCCCCGAGGGGAGGAGGACCGCATCATGAGCGCGCCGACGCCCGACGGGCTCGCCGAGGCCCTCGGCCTGCCTCCGCCGACGCCCGAGCAGGCCCGCGTCATCGCGCACCCGCTCCGCCCCCTCCTCGTCGTCGCGGGCGCCGGCAGCGGCAAGACCGCCACCATGAGCCAGCGCGTCGTCCACCTCGTCGCCCGGGGCGAGGTCGCCGCCGACCAGGTCCTCGGCCTGACCTTCACCCGCAGGGCCACCGCCGAGCTGGCGCAGCGCGTCTCCGCCCGGCTCGGCCGACTCGCGGCCTCCGGCCTCGTCCCCGACCCGCAGGAGGCCCCCGAGCCCACCGTCGCTACCTACAACGCCTTCGCGGGCTCCCTCGTGCGTGACCACGGCCTGCGCGTGGGCGTCGACCCCGACTCCGCCCTCATCACCGAGGCCAGGGCGTGGCGGATCGTCGCCGACCTGCTCGAGGCCCGAACCGAGCCCCTGCCGGTCGACAGGCTCTCCACCGCGGTCAGGGCCGTCCTCGCTCTCGACTCCGCGCTGTCCGAGAACCTCCTCGACGTCGAGGAGGCCGCCTCCGGCCTTGAGGACCTCTCGGACCTGTTCGAGGGACTCTCCTCGGTGCGCGGGCTCAAGAGCCTCGTCGGCAGGGCGTCGACCGCCTCTCGTCAGCGGCTGGGCATGCTCCAGGTCGTCGCCGACTACCGCGAGCACAGGCACCGCCGCGGCCTGCTGTCCTTCGGGGACCAGATCGCGCTCGCCTGCCGCATCGCCGAGCGCGTCCCCGAGGTCGTCGAACAGGTGCGCGCCCGGTACCCGGCCGTTCTCCTCGATGAGTTCCAGGACACCTCAGTCGCCCAGGCGCGCCTCCTGTCCGCCCTCTTCGCGGACAGCGGGGTCACGGCCGTCGGCGACCCGAACCAGGCGATCTACGGGTGGCGCGGCGCCAGCGCCGACGCCCTCGACGACTTCCACCGCCGCTTCAACCCCGACGGCGCGGCCGCCGTGCGCTCGGGGGCGGTCGCGGCGGACGACCCCGCGGGCGCGCCCGTCCTGCCCCTGTCGACCGCCTGGCGCAGCGACCGGGCCGTCCTCGCGGCCGCCAACGCCGTCTCGGAGCCGCTGCGCCGCCACGTTCCGCGGGCGGGGGACGCCGAGGTCGAGCACGTTCCCGTGGAGGAGCTGCGCGCCCGACCCGCGTCGGCCGGACTCGCCGACGGGCACGTCCTGGGACTTCGCGTCGGCGACCCGCTCGCGGAGGCCGAGGCCGTCGCCGACTTCATGGCGGAGCGCTGGAGCGCCACGGCCGAGCTCGCGGTGCTCGGTCGCGTCCGCTCGGCCTTCCCGGTCGTCGCCGAGGCGCTGGAGGCGCGCGGCATCCCCTACGAGGTCGTCGGGCTGGGCGGAATGCTCTCGGTGCCCGAGGTCGCCGACGTGCGCGCCCTCATCACCGTGGCCGCCGATCCGGAGCGCGGGGACCGGCTCATGAGGCTGCTCACCGCCGCCCGCATCGGCGCTGCCGACCTGCGGGCGCTGAGCGACTACGCCGGGGCGATCGCGCGGGGGCCGTCCCCCGTCGGTGGCCCGGACGGTGCGCGCACCGCCGACGCGCCGGACGGGGAGAGGGGCGCGCCGCTGCTCGCCGAGGCGATCGAGGCGATCGCACGGCGCGCCGACGCCGCTACCGGGAGCGGAGTCGGCGTCGATGACCTCGGCGTCCCGGGCCTGACCGCGGCGGGCGCGCGCGCCGCCGACCGCGTCGCCCGGGCCGTGCGCCGGGTCCGCGCCGTCCTGGTGCTGCCGCCGGCGGAGGTCGTCATGGCCGCCGAGCAGGCCCTCGGACTCGATATCGAGCTGACGGCACGGGTCGGCGACCGCATGGGGCGCCGCGCCCTCGACGCCCTCCGGGCCACCGCCGAGCGCTACGCCGCGGACACGGAGGCCCCGGACGTCGCCGACTTCCTCGCCTGGCTCGACGACGCCGCCGAGCACGAGCGCGGTCTCGAGGCGCCCGAGCTCGAGCCGGAGCCCGGTGCCGTCCAGATCCTCACCGTCCACGCCGCCAAGGGCCTGGAGTGGGACCACGTCGCCGTCATCGGCATGGTCGAGGGCGTCCTCCCGAGCTACTCGACGTCTCCGGCGGACGACCTCAGCGTCAGGGACTGGGCGTGGATGACGAGGCTCGACGAGTTCCCCCACCCCCTGCGCGCCGATGCCGGCACGCTCCCGCCCTTCGAGCTCGGCGCGCTGGAGCCGCCGGACGTCGACAAGGACGAGGCGAAGGACCTGCTCGACTCCTACCGGCTCGCCCTGGGGCGGCACGGCCTGGCCGAGGAGCGCCGTCTCGCCTACGTGGCGATCACGCGGGCCCGCCACGACGTCCTCCTCGCCTCCAGCCATTTCGCTGGCGGGGCCGGCAGGAGCCGTCCCATGTCGCGCTTCCTGGCCGAGCTGCGGCGCCGCGAGCTGGTCGAGCCCTGGGGGGAGGGCTTCACCGAGCCGGCCCCCGACGCCGTCAACCGGCTGGCGGACCGCTCGATGACGGCCCAGTGGCCCGAGCCGGCCGCGGACGACGACGTCGCCCTGGCCCGTAGGCGGGCGGCGGACGCCGTCACCGCGTTCCTCGCGCCCTCCGCCACGGTCCCGGTCACGCCCCTCGATGTCTCCTCGGCGGAGGGCGGCGACGCGGCGTCCGAACCTCGGGGGGATCCCGTCGTGCGTCGTTGGCGCGAGGAGGCGGCCCTGCTCCTGGCGGAGCGGACCCGCAGTCGCGGGGAGTCCCCGGCCGTCCGGATGCCTCCGCACCTGCCCGCCACCAGGCTCGACGACCTGCGCGCGGACGGGGACCGCTTCGCCCTGGACCTGCGTCGCCCCCTGCCCCCGGAACCGCGCCCGGCGGGGCGGCTGGGCACCGTCTTCCACGAGGCCGTGGCCCTGCGTCTGAGCGGGCAGGGTCAGCTGCTGACCCTGGAGCAGGCGGGCGTGCCCACCTCGCTGACGCCCGGAGATCGCGAGCAACTCGACCGGTGGCTCCAGGTCGCCGAGAACCTGCCCCTGTTGGACGGCTATGCGCTCGACGGCACCGAGGTCGAGCTCGAGCTGGCGCTGGAGCCCGTCGCCCTGCGCTGCCGCCTCGACGCCGTCTTCCGGGGGCGCGACGGCACCTGGCTCATCATCGACTGGAAGACGGGAGGTCGACGGGTGCCCGTCGACCAGCTCAGCACCTACGTCCACGCCCTGGCCGCCTCCCGGGGCGTGGCGACCGGCGCCGTGCGCGCAGCCTACGTCTACGTGAACAGCCCCGGCGGGCGGGTCGACGAGCTCACCGCCGAGGACCTGCTGCCCCTGGCCGAGATCGAGGCCGCCCTGCGGACGGAGACGTGAGCGAGAGGTGACGGCTCTCCGCGCTCCCGGGCGAGGCCGGGGGCGCATCGGCGGGCGGTGGCCCGGTACTCCCGGGCGCGGCGCGGTCCTGGAAGGCCAGGTGATGCATCGCGCTCGCTTGGCCCGGTGCTCCCGGGCGCGGCTCGGTCGTACGCCGGGCGTTCTCCTGGTTTCTCGTCGGAGTCGGGCTCGCCGTCATCCGGAGCTCGCGCGGTCGTACGTGGGCTCGCGCAGTCGTACCCTCCTGCGCCGGGTCGTACCTTGGGGAGGCTTTAAGGCACGACCGTGCGCGCTCGGGTACGACCGCGTGGATCTGGATACGACCGCGTGGCGATGAGTACGACCGCGCGCGGGGCTCTCGCAGCGTCGCGGCACTGGACGGCCCGGCCCGACGCCGATCGCGCGGGGACGGACCGGGCCCGATCGCTCCGGGGAGACCCCGCACGGTCCCGCGGAGGCCGACAATGGATGCCAGGGGCGCTCGGGCGCCGCCCCCGTCGTCCCCGGACACGACGAGCCGGTTGACCTTGCCACTGTGACAACCCGGAAGGTGAATGCATGCCCGAGACACCCGTCCGACCGCGCTGGACCATCGGCCAGTTCTCCCGTATGACGCGCCTGAGCGCCAGGATGCTGCGGCACTACGACAGCCTGGGCCTCCTGCGCCCCGGCGAGGTCGATCCGTGGAGCGGCTACCGGTACTACTCCGACGTCGAGCTCGGTCCCGCCATGATGCTGCGCCGTCTGCGGGACGCGGGCCTGGGCCTGGACGACATAGCCCGGGTCCTGCCCGCCCTTCTCGCCGACGACGAGAGCCTCTGGAGGCCCGCGCTGGAACGGCATCTCGACCGCCTTGAGGCCGAGGCCGAGGCGCTCGGGCAGCGGCGCGAGCTGACGCTCGCCCTGCTCCGTCACCGAGAGGAAGAAGAGGAACCAGTCATGACAGCGTCAACCGCATCCGCCACGATCCTCACGATCCCGGCGCACACGATCGTCGCCCGGCGCGAGACCATTCCCACCTACGCCGACGAGGCCGCCCTGTTCGAGGAGTTCGAGGCCCAGCTCCACGAGGTCCTGGCCTCCACCGGTACGGCCCTGAGCGGAGAGCCGTGCGGCGCCACCTTCTACGAGGACGGGTACGTCGAGCGCGACGTCGATATCGAGGTCTGGGAGGTCGTCGCCTCCCCGGTCGAGGTCGTCCCTCCGCTGACCTGCCGCGCCGTGGAGGAGCGCACGGTCGCCATGGCCGAGCACACGGGCTCGTACGAGAGTCTCTCGGAGACCTACACGGCGCTCCTGCGGGAGGTCGGCGAGCGCGGGCTCACGCCCTGCGGTCAGATGTTCGAGCGCTACCTCGTGGGTCCGATCCACAACCCCGATGCCACCACGTGGCGCACGCAGGTGTGCTGCCCGATCGTCGTCGGCTGACGTCCCTCGCGGGTCGGCGGGGCCGGCCGGGTGAGGTCGCCGGGCCGTGTCGATCGGCCGGGTCGGCCCGCTCGGGCTCCGTCGATCTGCTCGCCCGGCCCGGCCCGGCCCGCCCGTCGGGCGAGGGCGCCGGGGCCGACGGCAGCAGCCTCTTCGTCGTTCTGTCCTCATGCCCCGTCGGGCGAGGGCGCCGGGCCGTGAACCGGGCGCAGCGGCGTGACCCGCGCCGTGCCCCGCTCGGCGCGGGCGTCGTCGGCCTCCTCGTCGTCGGAGTCGGCGGCGTCGATGTCGTCGTCGAGCGCGACCATGGCGACCTCGTGGGTGATCGCCTCCGGCCCGGCGGGCACCCGCTCGCCCGGCACCGGGGCCAGGCGGGGCTCGCGCGGCTCGACGAGCGGCTCGTCGCCGACCTGGTCGGCCAGGTCGGCGAGCATGGTCACGGCGTCCTCGACGATCCCGTCCCGGCCGGCGCGCACCCCGTGCAGGAGCCACCGCGCCAGGCTCAGCTCGCTGACCAGCTCGGCGCGATCCCGCAGGTGCTTGTCGACGCCTTCGGTGCGCGCCAGGTCGTAGGCGCCCTCGATGGAGTCCAGGCAGTCGACCGGAACGGAGGCGTAGATCCAGGCCATGTCCTCCGCGGGGTCCCCGACGTGGGCCTGGCCGAGCCCGCGCATGGCGACGACCGCGCCGCCCGCCGTCAGGACGTTCTCCGCATCGAGGTCCCCGTGCACAACCACCGGTCGGAACCTCCACAGCGTGGGATCCTCCAGTGCGGACTCCCACCGGGACAGCAGCGCCGGGGGCACCCTCCCGGTCCCGGCGGCGTCGTCCATGAGGCTCAGCCAGCGGTCGCGGACCTCCTGGGAGTCGTAGACCGGCATGCCCGCCTCGGAGATGACGGAGGTCGGCAGCTCGTGGAGCTCGCCCAGGGCCCTGCCCACGCCGGCGGACAGACCGGGGCCCGGGTGCAGGGCGGAGACGTCCACCGGCCGACCCTCCAGATGGGTGCGGACCTGGATGTGGGCCTCCTCGCTGCGCACCGTCCCGGCCACGCGCGGCACGTTGAAGCTCAGACGGCCGTCGTCGACGATCCGCCCGATGCGCCGCAGCACCTCGGCCTCGGCGTCGAGGCCCGCGCCGGTGGTGTCGTCATGGGCCTCGAGGACCTCCCAGTGACGGCCCCTGGTGTCGATCACGCCGACGACGTGGAGGGAGGCGGACTCCTCCTGGGGCAGGGCCAGGCGCGCCGGGTCGAGTCCGGGCACGGCGACGCCGGCCAGGGCGGCCAGCGCCAGCGGGGAGCGCTTGCGACGGGGCGCCGCGGAGGAGGCCGGGGCGGGCGCTGAGGACGGCGCAGCGGCGGGCGCGGCGGTAGGCGCGTCCTCCGCGCTCGGCGGTGCGGCGGGGTCGGACGGTCCGGTGGGCGGCTGCGACATGGCTCAACCGTAGGCGAGTAGCGGGTTATCGGGGTACTGCCGCGCCCTATTGCGACGGGTCGAGGTCCCCGTGTTATCCACAGGGCGCCGCCGGGGGCTGGCGCGGAGGGGAGAACGTGCTCTAGGCTCCGAATCGCGGAGCCGCCCGCCCGTCCGCGGTACCGCCACCCCGGTCGACCCTGATCGCATCTGATCGCGCAGCGGTCGCCTGGGTGGACCATCCCTGCCCACCCCTGACCCACAGCGAGGCCCGACCATGGATGCAGCGGCGCTGCTGCACGACGAGATCCGCGAGCTCGTCCGCCTGCGGGGCGTGGACCCGCTCACCGAGACCGCGGCGCTGGAGGCCCTCGTCGCCGAGGCCTCCGCCGACTACGTGACCCGCGCCGACGCCGGGCTCGTCCCGCCCCTGCGCGATCCCGACGACGCCCGGGCGCGGGCGGTCGATGCCCTGGCGGGGCTCGGCCCCCTGCAGCGCTACCTCGACGACGACTCGATCGAGGAGGTCTGGTGCAATGCGCCCGGGCGGGTCTTCGTGGCGCGCTCCGGCAGGCCGGAGCTGACGACGACGATTCTGGAGGACGAGGACCTGCGCGTGCTCGTCGAGCGCATGCTGCGGGTCTCGGGGCGCCGCCTCGACCTGTCCAGTCCCTTCGTAGACGCCCAGATGCCCGACGGCGAGCGCCTCCACGTCGTCATCCCGCCCATCACCGCCCGGCACTGGGCCGTCAACATCCGCAAGCACTCCTCGCGGGCCTGGCGCACGGCCGACCTCGTGCGCCTGGGCTCCCTGACGCCGCGGGTCGCCGCCTTCCTGGACGCCTCCGTCCAGGCGGGCCTCAACATCCTCGTCTCGGGCGCCACCCAGGCCGGCAAGACCACCATGGTCCGCGCGCTGGCCGGGGCCATCCCCGCGGGTCAGCGCGTGATCACCTGCGAGGAGGTCTTCGAGCTCTCCCTGCGCAACCGCGACTGCGTCGCCATGCAGACCCGGGCCGCCAACCTCGAGGGGGTCGGCGAGATCAGTCTGCGCCGTCTGGTCAAGGAGGCGCTGCGCATGCGTCCCGACCGCCTCCTGATCGGCGAGGTCCGCGAGGCCGAGGCGCTCGATCTTCTCATCGCCATGAACTCCGGGCTGCCCGCCATGAGCACCCTGCACGCGAACTCCGCGCGCGAGGCCGTCGTCAAGATCTGCACGCTCCCGCTGCTGGCGGGGGAGAACGTGTCGGCGGCCTTCGTGGTGCCCACGGTCGCCGGCGCCGTGGACCTCGTCGTCCATCTCGACCTCGACTCCAAGGGCCGCCGGCGCGTGCGCGAGGTCGCCGCCCTGTCCGGACGGGTCGAGAACGGCGTCGTCGAGCTGGCCGACGTCTTCCATCGCGAGTCCGGGGGCGGGCTCGTGCGCGGCCCCGGCGCTCCGCCGTCGCCCGATCGCTACGCCCGCGCCGGCCACAGCCTGGCGGAGCTCCTCGTCCCCGAGGGCAGCGGTCGTCGCGTGGGGGAGCGGGTCTGATGGGCGCGATCGCGGGACTCGCGGGCGGGATCGGCATGGTGCTGGTCTGGCTCGCCCTGACCACCGAGCCGCCCCAGTGGCGCTCCGAGCGGCAGCGCCGCCTCGCGGACCTCCTGGTCCAGGCCGGGGTCGGGCGCACCAGCCCGGCGGTGTTCGTCGCGGGCAGCGCGGCGCTGGGGGTCGTGGCCGCTCTGGGCTTCCTCGGCGTCTCCCGCGCCTGGTCCATCGCCATCGTCTTCGGGGCCATCGCCGCCGTCGCGCCCTACGTCGCGGTCTCCAGCCGGGCCCGCTCACGGCGCACCCGTCTGCGGGAGGTGTGGCCCGAGGCCGTCGACACCCTGGTGTCCGGGGTGCGCGCCGGCATGAGTCTGCCCGAGGCCCTGGGCAACCTCGGCGAGCGCGGTCCGGATGCGGTGCGCGAGCAGTTCCGCGCCTTCGCGGTCGATTACGCGGCCACGGCGCGCTTCGCCGTGTGCCTGGACCGGCTCAAGGCGCGCTTCGCGGACCCTGTCGCCGACCGGATCGTGGAGGCTCTCCGTCTGGCCCACGAGGTCGGTGGCAGCGAGCTGGGCGTTCTGCTGCGCTCCCTGTCGCACATGCTGCGCGAGGACCTGCGCACTCGCGGCGAGCTCGAGGCCCGTCAGTCCTGGACCGTCAACGGGGCCAGGGTCGCCGTGGCTGCGCCCTGGCTCGTCCTGGCGCTCCTGTCGACCCGCCCCCAGGCGGCCGCGGCCTATGCAACATCGACGGGCGCGCTGATCCTGGCCGTGGGGGCCGTGGCCAGCGTTCTGGCCTACCGCCTCATGCTGCGGCTCGGGCGCCTGCCCGAGGAGGAGCGGGTGCTGCGATGAACGTCTCCCTGGGCGCCCTCGCCGGTCTCATGGCGGCGTGCGGCCTGCTTCTCATCGTCTCGGCGTCACGACGCCGCCACCTCACCCTGGACGACCGGCTCGCCCCCTACACCCACGAGCAGCCCGCGACCTCGGGCCTGCTGAGCGCCACCGCGCCGGACGCCGACGGGCGCACGATCTCGCTCGTGCTGCTGGCGGCGATCGGCTCGGCGGGCCGTGTGCTCGAGGGCCTGGGGTCATCGGCGGAGTCGGTGCGGCGCCGGCTGCCGCGAGCGGGCAGCGCCCTGAGCTACGAGGGGTTCCGGCTCCAGCAGCTCCTGTGGGCCGTCTCGGCCTTCGCCGTCACGATCGGGGCCGGTCTGCTCGTCTCGATGGTGCGTCACGTGAGCGTGCCGCTGCTCGGCGTCGCGGCTCTCGTCGCCCTGGTCGGCGGCGCGGCCTGCCGCGACTGGCGGCTCAGCCAGGAGGTCGAGCGACGTCGGAGGCGCATCGAGGCCCAGCTGCCCGACGTCGTGGAGCTGCTCGCCCTCGTCGTCGGCGCCGGGCAGGGCCCCGTCGCCGCCATCGAGCGCGTCGTCGGGCTCGGAACCGGCGACCTGGTCGACGAGCTCTCCCTGACCCTGGCGGACGTGCGCAGCGGCGCGGTCCTGACCACCGCCCTGCTCCGCCTGGAGAGCCGCGTCGACTCCCTGCACGTGACGCGCCTGTCGGAGGCCATCGCCGTCGCCCTCGAACGGGGCACGCCGCTGACCGACGTCATGCGCGCCCAGGCCGCCGACGTGCGGGAGGCCTCCCGACGCGCCCTCATGGAGGAGGGCGGCAAGCGCGAGATCGCGCAGATGGTGCCGGTGGTCTTCCTCGTTCTGCCGATCACCGTCGTCTTCGCCCTGTTCCCCGGCCTGTTCGTCCTGCGCCTGGGGATCTGAGACCGCCGACGCCCCGCCCTCACCGACCGACCTCCCCGCCCTCCGCCCGCCCCGACCCGTCGTCCTCGTCCCGTCCAGATCCGCCTTCGACCAGATCCGCCCTTGAAAGGACAGTCAGATGATTCATCCCACCTCCTCCGCCCCCGCCGCCCGCCTGCGCGACGAGCGCGGGGACGTCCCCGGCTGGGTGCTGGTCACCCTCATGACCGCGGGTCTGGTCGTCACCCTGTGGGCGGTGGCCGGGCCGGCGCTGACCCAGGTGTTCAACGATGCGATCGCCAAGGTCACCGGTGCCATCTGACGGCGGGGCCCGCGGACGTCCCGACCCGCGGGCCGCCGAGGCCGGCTCCGCCGTCGTGGACTTCGCGCTGGTGGGCGTGCTCGTGATCGCCGTGTCCGTCGCGCTCCTCCAGCTCGCCCTGGGCCTGCACGTGCGCAACATCCTGACCGACGCCGCCGGTGAGGGCGCCCGCAGGGCCGCTCTTGTCGGCGGCAGCGAGGCCGAGGCTGCGGCGCGCGTGTCCATGCTGGCCGATGCCGCGCTGGCGGACGGCTACGTCGAGGACGTGGCCGTGTCCCGGACCGCGATCGACGGCGTCCCGGTGGTGCGGGCCGAGGTGACGGCGCCCCTGCCGGTGCTGGGGCTGCTCGGACCCTCGGGCGCGCTGCGGGTGACCGGCCACGCCGTCGACGAGGCCGCGCTCGTGCGTCGGGCGAGCGGCGCCCGGGAGGAGCCATGAGCGGCGGCGAGGACGGCAACGCGCCCGTGGAGTTCGTCGGCTGGACGCTGCTGATGGTCGTTCCGCTCCTCTACCTGCTCGTGGCCCTCGCGAGGATCCAGGCGGCGTCCTTCGCCGTCGCCTCCGCCGCCGACGCCGCCGGCCGCGTCCTGGAGGTGGAGGAGGGCGACGGCGCCCTGACGCATGCCCGCGTCGCGGTCGGCCTGGCCCTGTCCGACCAGCGCATCGACGCCGATCCCGCGAGCGCCCTGAGCCTGACGTGCTCGGACGACGCGTGCGCCGCGGGCGTCGTGCGCGTCGAGGCCGGGGTCGATCTGCCGGTCCTGGGGGCGGCCGGCGTGGGCCGCGGCGTCGTCGTGCTCGACGCCGAGCGCGCCGTGACCCGGGCCGGGTCCGAGAAGTCCGGGAGGCCCGGGTGAGGCGCGGGCCGCGGCCTCCAGCGGGAGGGCCGGCGCCCCACGAGGGCGGTGCGGTGGGCAAGCAGTGCGATGGGCGAGTCGACGAGCGGGGAGGGCGACGGGTGCAGTCGGTGAGACGCGGCGGGGCGCGTGAGGGCCGCGGTGACGAGGGCCGCGGCGATGCGCACGAGGAGGGGCAGGTCCTGCTGCTGGGCGTCGGGGCGATCGCGGTGGTGGCCGCGCTCGTCCTGGTGGTGGCCAGTGCCACCGCCGTCCACCTGGACCTGAAGACCCTGACCTCGCTGGCCGACTCGGCGGCCGCGGCCGCCGTCGACGGCATGGACGAGGACGGCTACTTCGGGGGAGTCGAGGCCGGCGGCGCGCCCGGGCGCCTCACGGACGCGGGCGTGCGCGCGGCGGCGCTCGACGATCTCGGGACCCAGCCCGAGCGTCCGGAGTCGCTGCAGCTGCGTCAGGCGGTCAGCCCCGACGGCGTCACCGCCGTCGTCACGCTCACCGCCCGGTCTCGTCCGCCCTTCCTGCCGTGGGGCGTGATCCCGGCCCGGGGGTTCACCATCACCGCCACCGGCTCGGCGCGGGTCTCGACGGCGCCGTGAGGCGGCTGCGAGAGCACGATCCGACCGGACCGTTGAAGAGCGGCCGCATATCTCCATATGGACCATATAGATGATCTGAACCGAGGTCGGTACTGTCGATCCCATGGACATCTCCGCTCATCGCATCGCCGTCCTTCTCGCCGTGCATCGCGCCGGAGGCGTTGTGGCGGCCGCGGATCTGCTCCGCCTCAGCCCGTCGGCGGTCAGCCAGCAGGTCCGTCTGCTGGAGAAGGAGGCGGGCGTGCGCGTGCTCGACCGCACGCCCACGGGCGCCGTCCTGACCGAGTCCGGCCGGGTCCTGGCCGAGACCGCCGAGCGCATCGAGTCCGAGCTGGCCACGGCCCGGCGGGAGCTCGCGCTCGTCGATGGCGACGTCCCCGCCGGCATCGTCCGCATCGGCTCCTTCGCCACGGCGATCCGGGCGCTCCTTTTGCCGCTGCTGCTCGCACTGGAGGAGTCGATGCCCGGCATCGAGGTGATCATCGAGGAGGTCGAGGAGCGCGCGGCCCTGGCGCGGCTGCGGCAGGGGGCGCTCGACCTGGCCCTGCTCGAGCGCGATTCCCACACCCTGCCAGCGCCTCCGCGCGCCATGAACGACGTCCCCCTGCTGGACGAGTCATGGCTGGTGGTCGTCCCGCCCGGGCGGGCCGTCCCGAGCACGCTGGCCGACCTGGCGAGCGCCACCTGGATCGATCAGGATCCCTCGTCCGCCGGCGCGTTCGCGCTGGCCCGTCTCTCGCGCCGGCTGGGCGCGCCCCTGACCGTCCGCCACGTGGTCCACGACGACGACGTCGTCCTGGCGATGGTGGGCCAGGGCCTGGGCTACGCGCTCCTGCCCGAGCTGGCGGTGCACTCCGGCGCGGTCCCCGACGGCGTCGTCGTCTCCAGCCCGCCCGGCCTGGGCACCCGGCAGCTCGTCGTGCGCCACCGCGTCACCCGCACCGAGCCGACCAGCGCGGTGCGCGCGGTCCTGGAGGCGCTGCTGGCGCGCGCCCAGGCCCTCGAGCTGGGCTGAGCCGCGGGGGTCCGGCCGCCGCGGGGACTCTGCCGTAGACTCGCGGCGTGGCCACCGACTTCCCCGCCGAGATCGAACGACTCCGACACACCTACGCCTCCATCACGGCGGTGACGGATCCCGAGGCGCTGCGGGCGCGCATCGCCTCCCTGTCCGAGAGGGCCGCCGCCCCGGACCTGTGGGACGATCCGGACGCCGCCCAGGCGGTCACCTCGGCGCTGTCGCACGCCCAGGCCGACCTGGGGCGCGTCGAGGAGCTTGGGGGGCGTCTCGACGACCTCGAGGCCATGGTCGAGATGGCGGGGGAGGAGAGCGGTGAGGACGCCGATGAGCTGCTCGCCGAGGCCGAGTCGGACCTGGCCGCCATCGACAAGGACCTGTCCGACCTGGAGATTCGCACGCTGCTGAGCGGCGAGTACGACCAGCGCGACGCCGTCGTCACCATCCGGTCCGGGGCCGGCGGGGTGGACGCAGCCGACTTCGCCGAGATGCTCCTGCGCATGTACACCCGCTGGGCCGAGCGCCATGACTACCCCGTCAAGGTCCTCAACACCTCCTACGCCGAGGAGGCGGGCCTGAAGTCCGTCACCTTCGAGGTCCACGCCCCCTACGCCTACGGGACGCTCTCGGTGGAGGGCGGCACGCACCGGCTGGTGCGCATCAGCCCCTTCGACAACCAGGGGCGCCGGCAGACCTCCTTCGCGGCCGTCGAGGTCATCCCGCTCATCGAGTCCACCGACCACATCGACGTGCCGGAGACGGACATCCGCATCGACGTCTTCCGCTCCTCGGGGCCGGGCGGGCAGAGCGTCAACACGACCGACTCCGCCGTGCGCATCACCCACATCCCCACGGGACTGGTGGTGTCCATGCAGGACGAGAAGTCCCAGATCCAGAACCGCGCCGCCGCCATGCGCGTGCTCCAGTCGCGCCTGCTGCTGCTCAAGCAGCAGGAGGAGGACGCCAGGAAGAAGGAGCTCGCCGGGGACGTCAAGGCGTCCTGGGGCGACCAGATGCGCTCCTACGTCCTCAACCCCTACCAGATGGTCAAGGACCTGCGGACCAGCTTCGAGGTCGGCAACCCCGACTCGGTCTTCGACGGCGACATCGACGGCTTCATCGACGCCGGCATCCGCTGGCGCAGGCAGCAGGAGGGCGCCGGGGACTGATCGGCTGACGTCGAGGCTCCCGCTGCTGCGGGTTCGACGGCCGCCTCATCGGGGCGGGCGGTCCTGCGCGCCTTGCCCATGAGGGAGGACCCTGGTATGTGTCAGGGGGTGCCCGTATTCATCCCTGAACAGTGGATGAGAGTGTTGTGGTGCGGGGCACCGCTTCCTAACGTCGGGAGTCATGAGCACCTCACCGGCTGAAGCACCTTCCCCTGACACCGCAACAGATCCCTCCCGGCCCCGGCCCCGGCGCCGGCTGCCCGGCCGCGGGGGAACGGCCCTGCGCGTCGCGCTCGCAGTGCTTGTCATGTCTGCAGGCGATCTCCTGCTCGTTCCCCTGCTGCTTCTCGGTTTGCTCAAGAACTGCCCGGAAGACGCGGCGGAGGCGGTGATGGGAACCGCGGCGACGCTCGCGTCGTCCCTGCTCGTCCTGTTTCTGATCTGGTTGCTGGTGACCCGTCTGGACGGGGGGAGCCTGAGCGACCTGCGGCTGCGAGTCGATCGGCGGGCCCTGGCCTGGATGCTGGCCATGGTCGTGGTGGCCGCGGCCATCGCGGCGGTCATGGGGGTCATCATGGACCTGCTCGGGATCGAGCCGGCCGCCAGCGGGCTCACGGACATCTCCCTGCCCGCCATTGGGATCCTGCTCCTCGCTCGAGTGAATTCGGCGTTCCTGGTCCAGGGGTTCCCGGAGGAGCTCGTGTGGCGGGGCTGGCTCTTCAGGTCGCTGGGCGGCACTCGCCGGGCCGGTGCCATCTCGGTCATCGGCTTCACGCTGCTGCACATCATCTCCAACGGCGGGCAGGAGAACTGGGTAGAGCGTGTTCTGTACCTGGCGACGCCCTTCGGCTTCGCCGTCGCGGCGGTGGTGGTGGCGTGGGCGTCGGGCTCGACGTGGGCGGCCGTGGGCGTGCACGGGGGCCATCACATGGCCTCCCTGGTCCTGCTCGCCATGCGAACCGATGCGAATCATCCCGTGGCCTGGGTGGTTGAGGGCGCTCTGTGGCTGGTGGTGGCCGGCGTGGTCCGGCTCCTGGCCCGACACCGCATGCTGCCCTGCTCCACGGAGCGCGCGATATCACTCTGATGGTGTGATATCGCGCGGGGAGGGGTGAGGAGAGGGGTTATGACCAGTGCGGTGATTCGCGGGCTCAATGTCATCTCCGAGCCTCTGCGGCGACGGCCTGGACGACGATGGTCGGCGGGGCGAGAGTGGAGGGGTATCTCCCGGTCGTGGACTCCCTCATCGCCGCCGCCGCTCGTTGAGGGCGGGTCCGAAGCCGGAAACGGCGTAAAAGATCGAGATCGACGTGGTCATGCCCGGGCTGAATATCCGGGGTGCTCTCGCGTGATGACGAGAACCGGTCCTTGATAGGTGTTCGTGTATAGATTGATTAGTTGCAACTGTAACGGTGTTCGTCTCATATTCCGGGCGACTGCTGTTGTGCTGCATCGGGGTTGCTGTATTTTGAGTGAAGGATGTTGATCCAGTGGTTGAGGGGGAGTGCTTGTGATGAATAGGACGATCAAGATCGTTGAGATTGTTGAGTCCAATAAAACGGCGACGTCCGGGGTCATGATGATGGCCTGGAATCGCACGAGGCCCACTGTCCGGTGAGAACTGTGGTGCGATGCGATGAGTTTTGAAGAGCATTGGACTGCCTCCGCTCCTTGCTGTGTGGCGGAAGGACTTGTGAGATGAGGAGTCTCCTCGAGGATGCGGATAGATTGCGTGTCGCAGATTGAAGGCTTTCAGGAGAACGTCGAAATCATGAAGGCCGAGGCGGAGCGAATCGCCGACGATATCGCAGCGGACGTCCTGGGCGCCACCAGGGGACTGGTGGTGTCGTGCGGATGAGCAATGTGGTTCTTACGGCCACGGGTCTGCGCCGGGTCTTCGGGAGGAGGAACAAGGTCGTCGCCGTCGACGGCGTCAACCTCGACGTCGAACCTGGGCAGGTTCACGCACTTCTGGGTCCCAACGGCGCGGGCAAGACGACGACGGTGCGCATGTGCTCCACTCTCCTCGCACCCACGAGTGGGGACATCGCCGTCGACGGCGTGGACGCGGTGAGGCGGCCCCGGCGCGCACGCGCCCGTCTGGGGCTGGTCCTCGGAGGCGAACTCGGCTTCTACCCCCGGGCGACCGCGAGGGAGAACCTCTTGTTCTTCGCCGACCTCCAGGGACTCGACGCATCGCGGCGCCGGGCGGCGGTTGAGGACGCGCTCGAGCGCGTGACCCTGACCGACGTCGGAGACCGCAAGGCGGGGGCTCTTTCCCGGGGGATGCTCCAGCGCCTCCACCTCGCTCGTGCGCTCCTGGGGCGTCCGCGCCTTCTGCTCCTCGATGAGCCGACGACCGGACTCGACCCCGACGTCGCCCTGCAGGTCCGTGACCTCGTCAGGGACATGGCGTCGCAGGGCGTCGGCGTGCTCATGACGTCGCACTCGATGCCGGAGGTGGAGGAGCTCGCCGACGTCATCTCGGTCATCGGCGCGGGGAGGATCGTCACCAGGGGGTCCGTGCGCGACGTCGCCGCGTTCGCGGGCGTCGAGATGACGACGACCCTCACCCTTCCCGCGCGACTGTCCGGGCTCTCGGAGCGCCTTCAGGATCGCATCGGCGACGACGGCGTCGTGGTGCAGCGCCCGCTGTCGGGGCAGTGGGCGATGACCGTCCTCTGGACGACGGCGGCCGCCCCGTCGGCAGGTCTTGCGGTTCTCGGGGAACTGCTCGAGAAGGAGGGCGCGGCGGAGCCTGTTGACATGGTGACGCGTCCGGCGTCGCTCGAGGAGGCGTATCTGGCGCTCGTGGACGGGCTCGGGGCATGAGGCGCCACTTGCGGATGAGCTGGTTCCATGTCCGTCAGTTCGTCTCCGTACCCTACTTCATCCAGCTCATGATACTGACGACGGTGACGACGACCCTGATCCAGTTCCTCGCGCAGCGCGCGTGGGGAGGGATCACGCCGACCGAGGGGTGGGTGCGCGGTGGGGTCATCGGCATGTGGACGACTGCGACCTGCGCCGCCGGCATCGTCGGCTTCGAACGGTACAAGGGCACGCTGGTGCACCTGATCCTCGCGCCCATCGGCGCCCTGCGGGCTCTCACCGCGCTCGTCGCCTCGGCGGCCTCTTTCGGGGTGGCGGCGTTGCCGTTGTCCTGGGTGACGTGGGCGGTGCTGTCCTGGTCGGTGGACTTCACACCGATAAGCGCGTCACTCGTGCCCCGGCTGCTCGGCGGTGCGGTCATGCTGCTCGTCGGGTGCGTGGTCCTCAGCTTCGTCGTCGCCGCGGTGTTCGTCCTGACCCCGAACGCCATCTCCTACGAGGGTCTCCTCCTCGTCCCGGTCTTCATCCTCTCCGGCATCGTGTTCACGTCGGTGGACCCCCCGGCCTGGCTCGCACTGGTGAGCAGGCTGATCCCGCTGCGGTTGCCCGTTGATCTCCTCCTGGGCGAGCCGATCGGTGCGGTCGACGCTCTGGTCTGGTGCTCCGTCGTTCTGGCCTGGCTCGTCCTGTCCGGGTTCCTGGCGGGTCGCGCACTCAGGGGCGCGACCCGGGCGGGGACGCTCGAGGTGATCTGATGGGCTCGTTCGTTCACCGGTTGGCATCCGGCGTGCGCGTGGGCTGGGCGTCCTCCACCGCTTTCGCCTCCCTCGGCACGACGCTGACGACGCTCCTGCTCATTCCGCTGCTCGATGTTCTCTTCGACGTCCTCATGGGGCACGACCTGTCCTCTCCGAACCTCGTGCGCACCGGGTACGCGGCGGCGCTCGTGGCCGTCGCCGTCTCCGTCTCCGGCGGAGTCGTCTCCAGCGTGGCGGCGGACCGGAACCTCGGGGTCTTTCACGAGG
>ERZ773075.500-NODE-500-length-29696-cov-66.1235_pt1 | contig 29696 bp, 27 predicted proteins | sample MGYA00580614_ERZ773075 | MGnify/ENA primary metagenome ERZ773075 (study PRJEB29015, sample SAMEA2738021) | human oral metagenome | biome: human oral; feature: human-associated habitat; material: dental | place: China | collected 2043 ...
CCGGTTTCCCGGTGCGCTCGCGATAGCGGGTAATGGCGTCGGCGATGGCCTTGGAGCCGGTGACAGTGCCGCCCGGGGTGTTGACCAGCAACACGACTCCATCGGACTTGTCCGTTTTCAGGGAGTCCAATTGATCCGCCACCTCGTAGCCGTAGGTTCCAGAAGAGAGCAGCGCCCCGTCAGCGGCGTCGGTCATGATGGTGCCGGAGATCCGGATGGCCCTCAGGTGGCCACTGGCACTGGCTGCTTCTGTTCCCCAGACCCTCTCAAGGGATGTGCTCGCCCCATCCTTGGTGATAGAACCGAGCAGCATTCCCAACGAAATCATGGCGAACATCCCACCCACGATGCTGAGCACCACGAAACCGGTCATCAAACCCAGCCCAGCCCCCATACCGGTGCCGAACCCGCGTTTGAAGCCGCCCTTGCCTGCCTGGGGCACCACCGGTTGGATGGGAGGACCTGGCGGCGGAGCATAGGGATTGTTCTCAGGTTTACAGGAATCATTCTGTTGCTGCTCAGACTTCGTCATACACCAAGTCAATCAAATCAAAGTCAGGAGATCAGCTGTCCGCGCAGAAGAAGAGCCAGCGGATCCCGCAGCTCTCCGGTGTCGGCGCGTGGATCGGCGGTGGTTACGATCAGGTCCGCGCTGGCTCCTTCCACAAGGGCGTCAACGCCGAGCCACGATCTGGCTCCCCAGCTCGAGGCCTTAATGGCGAATTCCCCACCGCCAAGCGAGGCCAGCTCCGCAACCTCGGAAAGAATCTCCCCGTGAGGCACGACGGTGCCCGCGTCGGTGCCCGAGTACACATCGATCCCGGCTTCGATGGCCTTGCCGATGGTTTCCCTGCGACGGGAGTACAGGGCCATCATGTGGTTGGCGAACACCGGATATTTGTCACGTCCCGGCTCCGCATACTGGGGGAACCGATTCAGGTTGATCATAGTAGGCACTAGTGCAACACCGCCGTCAGCCATCTGCTGGATCACCTCGTCGCTCATGCCGGTGCCGTGTTCAATGCAGTCGATCCCGGCTGCCACCAGTTCGGCGACGGACTGCTCCCCGAAACAGTGGGCAGTGACCCGGGCCCCCTCCTCGTGGGCCACAGCGATGGCTTCTGCAGCCAGGGCTGCTGGGAAGGAGGGTTCGAGATCACCCGTGGAACGGTCAATCCAGTCACCCACGATCTTCACCCAGCCGTCGCCGTCACGAGCCTCATGACGTATCTGCTCGACAAGGGCCTCGGGCTCCACCTCAACAGCCAGGTGACGGATGTAGCGGCGAGTGCGTGCGACATGTCTGCCTGCACGAATCAGCTTGGGCAGGGCCTCATCATGCTGCACCCAGCGAGTGTCGGAAGGGGAGCCCGCATCGCGGATCAGCATGGTTCCGGCGGCCAGATCGGCCTGCGCCTGCCGGCGTGTCTCCTCGACGCTGACCGCCCCCTCCACTCCCAGTCCAATGTGGCAGTGGGCATCAACCAGCCCAGGGATGACATAGGCGTCCCTGGCCAGCGTTCTCGCCCCGGCGATGGGTTCGGCGGTGAGCCGACCATCAACCACCCAGAAATCCCGGGGTTCCTCGTAGGGCAGAAATGTGCCGTGTATGTGCATGGGCTCCGCAGTCATGAGCGACAGCATAGAGACTTCGAAGCCGAAGCGGGCTACTTCCTTTGCTGCTCGTCAAACATCTTCTGCAGCTCCGGAGGCAGCTGGAAGTCGTCCAGCGTCTGGGGAGCGGCCTGTGCAGCCCCGGGTTTGGCACCGAGAGCGCGTTCGGCCTCCTGCTGTTTGCGTTTGGCAGGGTTACCGGAGGTCTTCCGCCCGCGTTTCTTGGCTTTGCCCTGCTGTTTGCGTGCCGCACGTCTCCCGCCCATGCCCGGCATCCCGGGCATCTTCCCCCCGGCCAGTTGTTCCATCATCTTGCGGGCCTCGACGAATCGTTTGACGAGGTTGTTGACGTCCGAGACCTGCACTCCAGCGCCCTTGGCGATCCGTGCTCTGCGGGAACCGTTGAGGATGCCGACGTCATCGCGTTCTGCCGGAGTCATCGAGAAGATGATCGCCTCGATCCGGTCCACCTCTTTCTCGTCGATGGAGTTGATGGCGTCCTTGAACTGCCCGGCACCGGGCAGCATCCCGAAGATCTTGCTCAGCGGCCCCAGTTTCCGCAGCTGCTGCATCTGAGCCAGGAAATCCTGCAGACCGAAGCTCCCCTTACCTGCGCTGAGTTTTTCGGCTGCCTTTCGAGAGGATTCTGCATCAAAATTTTTCTCGGCCTGCTCGATCAGGGTCAGAACATCACCCATGCCGAGGATTCGGGAGGCCATCCGATCCGGGTGGAAGACGTCGAAGTCTGCTAGGGCCTCACCATTCGACGCGAACATGATGGGTTTTCCGATGACCCGCGCAATGGACAACGCTGCGCCACCGCGGGCATCACCATCGAGTTTGGTGAGAACCACACCATCGAAGCCGATGCCCTCGTTGAACGCCTTGGCGGTATTGACCGCGTCCTGCCCGATCATGGCGTCGACGACGAACAGCACTTCGTCAGGGCGAGTGGCCGCTTTGATGTCCGCGGCCTGCTGCATCAGCACCTCGTCGATGCCCAGCCGACCGGCAGTGTCGATGACCACCACGTCGTAAAGACTGCGTTCGGCGTGTTCGAGCGCTGCCCGGGCTACCTGGACCGGGTCGCCGACGCCGTTTCCGGGTTCCGGGGCGAAGACGTGCACCCCGGCCCGTTCCCCCACGATCTGAAGTTGGTTCACCGCATTGGGGCGCTGCAGATCACAGGCAACCAGCAGGGGGCTGTGCCTCTCGGACTTCAACCAACGGGCGAGTTTTCCGGCAAGGGTGGTTTTACCCGCACCCTGCAAACCGGCGAGCATGATCACAGTCGGCGGTTTCTTGGCAAACCGGATGGGACGAACCTGTCCGCCCAGGATGCTGATGAGCTCTTCGTTGACGATCTTGATGATCTGCTGCGATGGGTTGAGGGCACGGCTGATCTCAACACCGCGGCAGCGCTCCTTGACAGCGGCGACGAACTGTTTGACCACCCCGAGGTTGACATCTGCTTCCAGCAGGGCAATGCGGATCTCCCGCATTGTGGCGTCGATGTCCTCCTGCGTGAGTCGTCCCTTAGACCTAAGGCCCTTGAACGTTTCTGCCAAGCGTTCCTGAAGTGTGTCGAACAAGTCCGTGCTCCTTGGATTCCGAGGCGGTGCCTGCCAAGAATACAGGGGCGCCTCAGCGCGTGTGGCTGCTCGGTCCTCCGACGGACTCCGCTTCGCTCCCCCGGTTGGGAATTTCCACCGTCACCACCCACTGGTTCCCTTCTGGCCCCGCGGTGAAGCGCCCCCCGGAAAGATCGATGCGTTCCTGGATTCCTGAAAGCCCGTAACCGAGCGACAGTTTGGATTCTCGTTTCTTCTTCGGCATTTCGTTGCAGATGCGAAGCAAAGTGGTGGTCTCCCCCACATCCAGCTCCACCAAGCATTTACCCCCGGGATCTGCGTAGCGAATAATGTTGGTGACCCCTTCCTGCATGGCACGGGTGAGAGTACGCCGTGTGATCGGGGGCAGATCGTCAGAAGTCGGGTCTATTCTGAAGTCGGCCTGAATATAGGAGTTCTTCAGGGTGCCCTGCAGGCGACCGGCCACGGTGAGGGGCCGCACCAGGGCAGGCAGCTTGCCTTCCTCCCCCTCGGACATGACGTCGGTGAGCAGGAAAAGCTCGCCATCCGCCGCTTCGAGCGATCCTGCGATCCGATCCAACGCGAATCGAACCTCTGCAGGGTCATCACTTTCCCCATACGCCATGCACTGCAACAGGATCACGGAGAAGTGGTGGGCGAGCACATCGTGAAGTTCGCGGGCGAGAAGGTTGCGTTCCTCCGTGCGGGCGGCCTCAATGGCCTCCAAGAGAGCGGCTGCCCGTTCGCTCTGCTCCGCCCGAATCCTCTCGTACTGCCCGCTCAGGGAGGAATAGACCAAGCCGACGAATGGGATCGACGCGCCCGCCACGAGTTCCGGTCTGCTTCCTAAACCACTGATAATAATCCCCCACATGCCGACAGAGGCCGCCAAGCCCGTGCCGAGGATCCAGTAGGGATTCTGGGTTCGGCCAAATTTCCAGCACGCCATCAGGAGCACGACAGACAGCGCGACAGGGGTCTGCTCGGGGGTGATCAGCATGCCCGCCGCTGCCGCGGCGGCCACGGCTCCGCCGGTGAGCGGCCACCGGAGCATGACGGCACTGCTCACGTACCCGAGAAGCGGCCACGCCAAGGCCCATCCCAGTGGCTGGGTCAGGCAGGTCCGAAGAGCCATGATCCCTATGAAGAGCAGGGGCATGGCGGTGCCAAGGATTTTTCTTCCGAGTGATTTCTTCTTTCCCCTGACAGCGGCCGCATCATCCACTTCCCCGTACCGGGATTCCGGGAGGCGGATTTCGAACAGATGTCCTCGGCCGGTGAATCCCTTGGAGAACTGCCCTCCCAGTGATTGCACCCGCTCCCGGACTCGTTCGAACGCCGATTTGTCCTCCGAGCGGAGTTTGTTGGGGGTGACGAGCTCCACCATCATCCGGGTGGTGTAGCTGGAAGGGCACTCCACCTTGAAACGCAACGGATCGGGGCGCAGGGCGTCGGAGGATTTCAGCACCAGCTGCGCCACCCGGGTGGCGGTGAGCTGAGTAAGCACGCTTCTTCGATCAAGCTCTTCGTCGACCTTCAGATCCACGTGAAGACCTTGCAGGCGCAGGGCCTCCGCCGCGCTGGAGAGTATCTGGACCGACCCGATGATGGATTTCGACTCGTCGCTGCCATCGGCCACGGGATCCTCGCGCAGCATCCCGACCAGGGCCCGGACTCGGGTGACCGCGTCCAGGCAGACGGTCTGCACCCTCTCGATCGCGTCTCGAAGGGCCCAGGTGTCGGACGTGCGGCGCGGGGCCTTGTGGCCTTTCCACGCCTCCTCGAGGCGTTCGCCCACGACCCGGCGGAGCTCACCCGCCAGCCGCAGGCGTTCGCCGCTGCGAATCTCGACGATGTCCCCAGCCAGGATGGCGAGGCGCACCTCCCGGCGCTCAAGGACAGCGAGAACGCCTTTGAAGGCCAGCCCCAGGAAGACGCCGAAAACGGTCAGGAACGTGTAGTCGAGCATCTGCTCGACCAACCCATCAAGACCCCTCATGGCGCTGAGGTTGCGAATTCCCCCGTAGCCTGTTCCCAACAGGATGACCGTGGAAATCGGCCTCACGCCGTAGCGGAAGGCGAAAGTCGCTGCTGCCAGCACGAAGAACACGGGGTCCGCGTCTGCGTCCCCAGCAACTACGGCGAGCGTCAAGGGCAGCAGCCCGATGCACAGTCCGATCCACGGGCGCCAGAGCAGCATGGTGGAAGCCACTGCGATCGCGACGTGGGTCAGGATAGCCAAGGGGCGCATCTCGGCCCCTTCGAGGAAAAGCTCCAGAATATTGGAAATGAGCTGAAAACCTACGACGAACAGAACGAACCAGCGCCCGAGATCGACCAGGGCGACCGTCGGGCTCTTCTCCTCAGCTTCCTGGCTCATGTCCCCCCCGCTCAGGTCAGCTCACTTCCCGATCCGAAAACCATGCACTCTTTACTCTTTCAAGCCATCAGTACCTAGTGCACCAAGTTCTCGTCCCGAACCAGTACTTCAAGAAACAGCCGAAGCCGCTGGCCTCGTTTCCTTTCACCGCAGAAATGGAGTTCTGATTGGCGACCGGCTCGGCGGTGTTGGCGCTTGCGGGGACCGCACCAAGGGCCACGCAAGATCCCAACACGAGAGCAGCTACCGCAAGGCGCGTCTTCTTCATCGCTTCCTCCGTTTTTTCATGCGATCCACCGCCTTCTACTCCCAGCAACGCTTAGATCTTACACACCGCATCGCCTCGGGTGCACTCCCCGGGGCGGGTCACCCACAGGCAATCTGGTGAGGCATCGCACCACCACCTAGACATTCCTGGACATTCCTGTCCGCCCCACATCTCGAGGAAGACACATCATTCCGCGTGGCGCGGCGGTTGATGGGGCAAAACCCGGTTATGTGGATTATGGTTTTCATCATGACCGAGCTCTGCCGTGTACTAGTCGCTGATGATGATCCCATGGTCCGCGAGGCCTACCGTATGTTTCTGACGCGACACGACGATCACGAGGTAGTTGGTGAGGCCCGCAACGGTCGGGAGGCCGTGGAAGCCTACGAGGAGCTGAAACCCGATGTGGTGCTCATGGATCTGCAGATGCCCGATATGTCGGGAGTGGATGCCATTCGTGAGATCAATCGGAAACATCGCGGCGCCTGCATCGTCGCTCTGACCACCTTCGGTACCCAGGAGTACATCATTTCCGCTTTGCGCGCTGGGGCCTCCGGATACCTGATGAAGGATTGTGGCGGCCCCGCTCTGCTGACTGGTATTCAGCAGGCCCGTGACGGCGACATGCCGCTGGCACCCGGGGTTCGACGCGAACTGGTCGCCGACCTTTTGACAGGACACCCCAAGATATTGACTGACGAGGCGGCAGCCGCAGGACTCGCCCCCCGCGAGAAGGAATTGCTGATCTGGCTCGGTCAGGGAATGACGAACGCACAGATCGCGGCCAAGATGTTCATCTCCGAGGGTTCCGTGAAACAGTACCTATCCCACATCGGTGACAAAATGGGCCTGAAGTCCCGCACCCAAATTCTGGTGCGGGCCATTCAGCTGGGTCTCGTCGATCCGACACTCATGACCCCCGGGTTGTCCTGAGGTATTCTCCTTCTCATTCCCCGAGGATTCCGGCAACGAATCCCTCGGGGTCGAAGGGCGCCAAATCATCCACACCTTCCCCGAGACCAACAAGCTTGACCGGAACCCCGAGTTCGCGCTGAACCTGGATGACGATTCCGCCCTTCGCGGAACCATCCAGCTTGGTGAGCATGATACCGGTAACGTCCACCACCTCGGAGAAGATCTTGGCCTGCGTCATGCCATTCTGGCCCGTGGTGGCGTCGAGGACTAGCAGAACCTCAGTGACAGGAGCCTTCTTCTCGATGACGCGCTTGACCTTGCCGAGTTCATCCATCAACCCAACCTTGGTGTGCAATCGCCCGGCAGTGTCGATGAGCACCACATCGGCCCCCTCTTCTTTACCTTTGGCAACCGCGTCGAAAGCGACCGAGGCAGGATCGCTGCCCTCGGCGGAACTCACCGTCGTAACTCCGACCCGCTCTCCCCATGTCGTGAGCTGCTCGGCAGCGGCAGCCCGGAAGGTGTCGGCCGCTCCCAACATTACGGAGCGTCCCTCGGCCACGAATACACGGGCCAATTTGCCTACGGTGGTGGTCTTTCCTGTCCCATTCACTCCGACCACCATCACGACGGCGGGATCATTCTCTGCCGCTGTCAGGTTCAGGCTCCGGTCGAGATCTGGCTCGACCAATTTCAAGAGTTCAGCGCGCAGCACTTGACGAGCACGTTCGGGATCGGAGACCCCGTCGATGCTCAACTCCCGCCGCAATGCCTCAGTGAGTTCCGTGGTGGGCCCAACACCCAGATCGGATGCGATCAAGGTGGCCTCAAAATCGTCCCAGGTCTCGGAATCAATCCGATCGACGCTCAACAATTCACCGAGCGCCCGGGCCAACACATTGTTGCTCGAGGCTAGACGACGTCGCAGCCGGGCAAACCGTGAACGCGGTTCCTCGGGCTGGTCCAGCTCGGGTTTCGCAGGCTCGGGCTCAGCGGTCTCACCTGCTGGCTCCCCAATCTCCGCCGGTTCCTCACCTGCCGTCGGTTCCTCCTCCACAGCGGTTTCCGCATCGGAGGCCTTGATTGCCTCCTGCGTCTCGCCGGGGGGTAGTTCCTTCCTGCCGTACCTGATGACGAGCGTGGCCGCAATCAAACCGGCCCCGACGATCGCTACGACCAACCAGAAAATCAAATCTCCCACGGGGCAATCCTAGGACCTGTTGCAGAAGCTATGCCCAGTGTCATCACTCCGGAGCGGACGAAACTGGATGTGCCGTGCCACCAGGGTTACGGTTGCTGGAGTCGCTGGCTGACCACGGTGGAGATGCCGTCGCCGCGCATGGTCACGCCGTAGAGGCTGTCAGCTATCTCCATGGTGCGTTTCTGGTGAGTGATCACCAACAGCTGGGAATTCTGCCTCAGCTCCTCATAGATTCCGAGCAGACGACCCAGGTTGGCGTCGTCCAGGGCCGCCTCCACCTCATCGAGGATGTAAAAGGGGCTCGGGCGAGCGATGAAAAGGCTGACCAGGAAGGCCACAGCCACCAGCGAGCGTTCCCCTCCCGAGAGCAGCGAGAGCCGTTTGACCTGTTTGCCCGCAGGCCGGGCCTCGACATCCACCCCGGTTTCCAGCCAGTTCCCGGGGTCAGTGAGCAGCAGCTTGCCTTCTCCTCCGGGAAAGAGCCGCTGGAAAACCTCCCCGAAAGTGTGTTCAACATCACGGTAGGCCGCCTCGAAGACCTCTTGCACCCTCTTGTCGACGTCATCGATCAGCGCGAGCAGGTCGGCACGGGTCTGTTTCAGGTCGGCGAGCTGTTCGGCCAGGAAAGCATGCCGGGTCTTCAGCGCTTCGAACTCCTCCAGCGCCAACGGATTAACCCGCCCCAGGGCAGCCAGCCCCCGTTCAGCGCGGCGTAGACGTTTCTCCTGTTCAGCGCGCACGTAGGCGACAGGATCGGGAACCTCATCCTCAGGACCAAGGGCGGTGCCGTCGGGCCGGGTGATAACCGGGACCGGCTGATTCGGACCGTACTCGGCAACGAGCTGATCTCCTTCCAACCCCAGCTCAGCCAGGCTCTTTTCCTCCAGCTGCTCGATCCGCATCCGGCGTTCGATCCGGACCAACTCATCCCGGTGGGCGCCCCGCATGAGTTCTTCGAGGCGCTGGCCAGCTGCTCGGGAGGCCTGCCTGGTCTCCACCGTCGCGGCCTCAGCGAATCGCCTGCGGGTTTCCGCTTCGCCCCGGCTGGTTGTGGCTCGCTCCATGGCGTTCTCGATCATCCCGAACAGCCGCTGGGCGGCATCGTAGACAGCCCGACCCACCGCGGCCTCGCGACGAAACTGCTCCGCCCGGGCGCGTGCTCTGGCACGCGACTGACGTTCCGCAGCCGCTGCCCGCAACAGACCTTCGGCCCTGCCCGCGAGGGAACGCGCCTGCTCCTCAGCCGTTCGCAGCTGCAGCCTGGTTTCCATCTCCGCCTGCCGGGCCAGCCTGGCCGCGACGGCCAACTCATCACGATTGGTGGGGTCGGGTTCACGAATCTCCTCCCCGCTGGCCGCGACGAGTCGGGCCTCCAGCTCGGCGAGCCGGGTCTCGTGGTCAACCCGTCCTTGGCGTGCAGTCTCGATGGCCGAGGTCAACCTGTCGGCCTCACGGGTCGCAGCCGCCTGCGTTTGCCGATAGGAACCGAGAGCATCCGAGATGGCTGCGAACTGTGCGTCGGACTCGTGCAGGGCAGCCAGGGCAGTTGCTTCCTCGGCACGTGCCCTCTGCACCACAGCCCGTGCCGCTTCCAGGGCGAAACGTTGCCGGTCAGAGTCAGCAGCCACCTGCGCCATCTGCTCTTCAGTTTCGGCCAGATCTGCATTCAAGGCCAGCAGTGAGGGTTTTGCGGTCGACCCGCCCTCAACCAGCCAGCGGGAGACCCGCTCTCCCGCCCAAGTAACGGCAATCAGCGACGGATTCTCTTCGATCGCCTGCTTGGCCGCGGAAAGATCCTCCACCGCCACGATTCCGGCCAACAGCCGGGACAGTGCCCCCGTCAGTTCCTGGGGGGCGGCGATGAGTTCCAGCAGTGGTGTTGCCTCCCCTGTCTCCGCACCTGCAACAACCACGTGAGAGCGTCCGAGGTCTTCCGCTGCCAAGTGTGCAACGGCTGAGAGGGCATCATCGAGGCTGGCGGCGACAATCGCCTCGGCTGCGGTTCCGAGGCCCGTCGCAACGGCCTGCTCCCAGCCTGGGGCAACCTGGATGAGATCGCCCATGCGTCCCAGTACTCCGGCGCACCCTAGTAGCTCCGTGGAACCATCGCGCTGCCGGGTGGCCAGCCGCAGCGCTTCCACCCGCGCGACGAGAGCGGCTTTGTCCTTTGCGAGACGGGTTCCCTCCTCCACGAGTCGCGCCACCTCGGCCTCGTGTTCAATCACGGAGCTGTTCGCAGCCTCCCACATGGCATCCAGGTTTGACTCGTCGGTTCCCAGCCCAGCGAGGGTGTTCTCGGTCTGCCGGTACTGCTCAGCAGCTTCTTGGGCTCGAGCGAGGGCTTCCTCCCGCCGCGCTACCAAGCGTTCCTGTTCTTCCTGCTCAGCCTCCAGACGGGAGCGAACAGCGGCAGCTTCTCCCTTGAGGCGGGCCAGACCTTCTCTACGATCGGCCACCGCACGCAGCGCAGCCGCGTAGGCCTGTTCGGCCTCGGCATGCCGGGTCTCGGCCTCGTTTCGCCGACCGGATGCGTCGTGGAGGGTGGACCGGGCCTGTTCGATGTCGTCTGCCAGTTCGGTCTCGCGTCGCCTGACCTCGCGCGCTTCAGCCTCCAGGGACTCGGGATCCCTGCCGGAGGCGTCGATGGCCGGTTGGGCATCGCCGTGTCTCATGCGCTCGGTCGCCACTGAGATCGTCGAGGAGACACGCTCCTTCAAAGCGGCCAGCGCGTACCAGCGTTCCTGGCAGCGGTCGAAATCCTGCGCGGCTTTCTTCAGTTCTGCTTCTGCAGCCTCCTCTGCAGCCAGAGCGGCGTTGGCCTCGGTCTCTGCACATTTCTTCGCCTCGGCAGCCGCGGCCTCATCGGCCAGGTCGGCAGCCAGAGCCTCCCGCGCGGCATGGAGGTCGTCTGCCAGCAGGCGGGCTTTCGCGTCGCGCTGCTCCGCCTGAATGACGGCTGCCCGGCGAGCCGCCTCTGCTTGGCGTCCGAGTGGTTTGAGCTGGCGCTGCAGCTCCCCGATGAGATCCTGGAGTCGTTCCAGGTTCGCCCTGGTGCCCTCCAGCTTGCGGACTGCTTTTTCCTTGCGTTTACGGTGTTTGAGCACCCCGGCAGCCTCTTCGATGAATCCTCGGCGGGACTCGGGAGTAGCCTGAAGGATCGCGTCGAGCTGGCCCTGACCGACGATCACATGCATCTCCCGCCCGATACCGGAGTCGCTGAGCAGCTCCGTGACGTCCAGCAGACGGGAGGGAACACCGTTGATGGCGTACTCGGAGCCACCACTTCGGAACATAGTGCGGGTGATCGTCACCTCCGAGTACTCGATGGGCAGTGCACCGTCGGAGTTGTCGATGGTCAGCTGTACCTCGGCGCGTCCCAGCGGAGCACGCCTCGAGGTACCCGCGAAGATGACATCCTCCATTTTTCCGCCGCGTAAACTCTTGGCGCCCTGCTCCCCCATGACCCAGCTCAGGGCATCCACAACGTTAGATTTCCCGGAGCCGTTGGGACCGACGATGCAGGTAATGCCGGGTTCGAAGTTGAGGGTGGTGGCCGAGGCAAAGGACTTGAAGCCCCTGAGGATCAGCTGTTTGAGGTACATGCAGGCTGTTCCCCTTGTTTCCCGGAGGACTGACGGGCGGCCCGGAAGGTCCAGAACTTGTTCACCAAAAAGTTAACCGGGATGGTGCAGACGATGGAGATCAGATTGGCCCAGTACTGCCGACTCCGAAGGCCGGAGGAGCCGTCGAACACGGTGGCGGGCAGCGCAACCGGAGAGTGGGGGTGCATCAAGGCAGTGATGATCACTTGTCCCACGGCCAGAGCGACCAAACCGACGATCAGGAAAGGCCAGTACTCCCGGAACCATCCGGCCAGTTTGTGGGACTTGAAGGTCCACCAGCGGTTCAGCTGGAAGTTGAACAGGTTCGCCAGCAGGAACGCGATGGTGGCCATGACGTGATACCAACGGATGTTGTACTCAGTGCCCGGGATGGCGAGCCACACGCCCTCCCCCTCGGGAACACCCGCGCTGGCCCAGAGCAGTGGGAACAGTTTCCGGCAGGTGATGAGTATCCCCATGTTCACCAAGACCCCAAGGCCACCGACGACCCCGAACCGGACGAACTGCAACAGGGAATCCCTGTTGCTCCGGAGCAATTGACCGATCGCGTTCATGCACCATCCTCACGACTTGGGCAGCCGCTGGCATCTAGGACACAGGAAGCTGCTTCGATTGGCGAATCGCCGGCGCACCACGGGTGTTGCACAGCGTCGACACGGTTGGTCCTCGCGTCCATAGGCGTCGAGTCCACGTTCAAAATACCCCGATTCGCCATTGACATTGACATACAGTGAATCGAAGGATGTGCCGCCAGCGGTCAACGCCTCAGACATGACATCGCGGGCATGCCCCAGCAGTCCAACAGCACGGCTCTGGGTAAGGCCTTGTGTGGGGTGGTCGAAGTGCAGCTTCGCGCGCCACAGACTTTCATCAGCGTAGATGTTGCCGATTCCGGAGACGAGCTTCTGATCGAGGATGGCGCGCTTAACCGTAGTTCGTCTTCCTCGTATTCGCTTGGCCACTACGACGGGATCAAACCGCGGATCGAAAGGGTCAAGAGCGATGTGTGGGACCGGACACTGACCGCCTCGTGGCACGAACTCAAGTCCACCGAACATGCGCTGGTCGACGAAACGCAGCTGGGTACCATCATCAAGATCGAATAGGACACGCGTATTGCGTAACTGCGGATCGTGGGGCCGACTCACCCTGAACTGTCCGCTCATCCCCAAGTGAGCAATCATAGCGTCATCACCCAGAACCAGCCAGAGGTACTTACCACGGCGGGCAACAGCATCAATGCCACGCTTCATGAGGTCGGAGGCAAAACCCTCTGGACCACCAAGGTGAGAACGTACGGGGCGGCGGTGCAGGACCGTAATCTTCTCGATGGTGCGCCCGACCACGTGTTTCTCCAACCCGCGGCGAACCACCTCGACCTCAGGAAGTTCAGGCATCTGGAGACAGGTTTCGGTAGGCTTCGTGAGCGGCAAGTTGTTCAGCCCGCTTCTTACTGGATGCCACCCCCGAGCCGATGGCTTTCCCATCAATCATGGCGGTTGCGGTGAAAACACGTTGATGGTCGGGACCCTCACCGATGAGCGCATACCGGGGAGGCTCCAAACCGTTGTGGGCGCAGTACTCCTGCAGAGCAGTCTTGTAGTCGGTGTAATGCCCCTGCAACTCGCTGGAGGCGATTCGTTCATCGAGGAGTGCATGCACGAAACGAGAAGAAGCAACCGCCCCACAGGAGATGTGAATAGCGCCGATCACGGCCTCCATGGTGTCAGCGAGGATGGAGGTCTTATCAGCTCCTGCGGTGTTGATTTCCCCCTGCCCCAGCCTGATCAACTCCCCCAAATGCAGCTCGCGCGCCACCTCGGCCAAGGCGTGGGAGCTGACAACTGAGGCACGCAACTTCGCCAGCTGGCCTTCTGCAAGGTTCGGGAAGGACGTGAAAATGTGCTCGGTCACCACGATCTGCAGCACGGCGTCACCCAGGAATTCCAGTCTTTCGTTACTGGGGATACGTCCATGCTCGAAGGCAAAACTGCGATGTGTAAAGGCAAGCTCGAACAGCTGGGCGTCCACCTGGACACCCAGCTCATCAAGGAGGGCAGTTAGCTTGCTCAGGCCTCGACGACCTGACGACGTTCACCCTTGGGGCCGTACTGACCACAGGAAGGGCATGCGGTGTGGGACAGATGCGGTTCACGGCAGGCCGGATTCACGCAGGTGACTGTGGGGACGACGGAAGTCTTCCACTGCGCACGACGCGAACGGGTGTTGCTGCGCGACATCTTGCGCTTCGGAACGGCCACGATCTTCTCCTCGGACTTGTTACCCACCGGCTGACCCAGTCCCACACGGGGCTGCGCCGACCAGCGGCTCCCTTTTCTGGTCTCAGTTCTCGCCACCAAGATCAAACCCCGCCAGCTTTTCCCATCGCGGATCAACCTTCGCTTCATGCCCGTGGTCCGGGTCGTCGTTCAGGCTGCAACCGCATTCCTGGCATAGGCCGAGGCAGTTGGGATCGCACAGGGGTGTGAACGGCAGCTCCAGCACCACAGCGTCACGCAGAGCCTCCTCAAGGTCGATGGCGTCATCAACGACGACGCTTTCGTCCTCATCCACCTCGTTCCCGGGGTAGAAGTAGAGTTCCTGCAACTCAAAGGACTTCTCATCCTCTATCGGACTCAGGCATCGGGCGCACTCTCCGCGCACCTGCGCGTGAGCCGTTCCCGTGACCAGCACTCCTTCGATGACCGCCTCGAGTTTGAGGTCGAGACCAACTTCGGAGCCCTGTGGCACTGAAATCACGTCGTAGCCGAGATCGACCGGCGCTGGGACATCAACCTGAATTTCCTTCATCGCCCCTGGCCGCCGCCCCAACTCCAAAACGTCGAAAACGTAAGGTGAGCGACGGTCCACATGGTGATGCACGGAGTTCATGGCAGGCATTCCCTTCGTCCGATCGACCATGACCACGTCATGACCAAGGAGCAATCCTACAGAGCTGGAGAAGATTCACCAAACATCCCGACGGGAGTCGGGTGTTGCCTTCGAGAAAGCACGCGCAGCACTCACGCGAGATCCGCACAACCAACGTCAGAACGCCTGCTAGTCTTAATAAAAGTTCGACACCCGAAGTAACTGGCGGAAGAGATCATGGATCTGCAAGGCATGCTGTTTGACTACGTGGACCGCTTCCGCTCTCTTCTGCCCCCGGGCGCCTGGCAAGGCCTCGCCCGAGACCTGGCCAAGAACGACGTCTTGACCCTGCTCTACCTCCATCGCACTCAGTCCTCGCGAATGAGCGATCTGGCCGCCTACCTGGACGCCCCCCTCAACACGGCGACAGGGGCGGTCACCCGGCTGCAGCAGCGCGGCCTGGTGGAGCGTCAGCACAGCCCGGACGACAAGCGGATCGTGTTGATCTCCCTGACCGCAGAGGGACGCAGGCTCATCGCACAGGGCATCAAAGACAGCGTCTCTCTGATCGGGCGTCTCTTCGAGGAGCTGACTCCCGAGGAGACCGAGGTGGTGCTACGGCTCATTGATCGAATCCCGGCTCTGCTGGCCGATTGCTCGGCGGATCACAGACCCCGAACCGTCCGACGCATCCCCATCGACTGAACCCCGTCATCGACCATGCAAAGCCACAACAAATAGTTCGATTTCCGAATAGTTCTTATAGGGAAGGAGTTGCCATGGAGCGAATGATCCTGCTGACTGGGAAAGGAGGTGTCGGCAAAACATCACTAGCAGCCGCCCACGCCGTCGCCTCGGCTGGGAGCGGAAAACGCACGCTTCTGGCGAGCATGGATGCCGCCCACAACCTCTCTGACCTGTTCGATTGCCCCCCGGCACCCGAACCAACCGAGGTGGCCCCAAACCTGGAGATCACCGAGGTGGATGCGGGGCGCGTCGCCGAGGAGGAGTTCGCCGACATCACCGCCGCTCTATCCACCCTCATCTCCCGGGGCGACGATGACCAAGTGCTGGACCTTCCCGGTTTCGATCCACTGTTCTTCCTACTGCGGGTCCACCAGCTGGCCCGCAGCGGCGACTACGACCGCATCATCTTGGATCTGGCCCCCACCGGTGAGACCCTGTCGCTGCTCCAGTTCCCGGAGCTGCTCACCTGGTGGATGGAACGGATCTTCCCGGTGCAGAAGCTCGCGGTCAGGGTGCTGCGCCCCGTGGCCAAGGGAGTATGGCGAATCGAACTTCCCAACGCCGCCGCCATGAATGACATCGAACGGCTCTTCCAGCGTCTCCAGGAGATCCAGGCTTTGTTGAAGGATTCCTCCATCACGTCGGTGCGTCTGGTCACCCTTCCAGAACGGATGGTGATCGAGGAGACCCGTCGCAGCTACCTCTATCTCAACCTGTTCGGTTACAGCGTCGACCACGTCTTCGTCAGCGGGCTGTACCCCACCGGGGAGGTGGGTGCGTTCTTCAGCACCTGGGTGGAGCATCAGCGGCAGCATCTGGCCGAGATCCGCTCGTCATTCGCTCATCTCCCCATCACTGAAGTGCCACGGTTCCGTAAGGATCTCGTCGGCCAGGGCGATGTGGCCCGCCTGGCCGAGATCGCCATCGACGCCCACGCCTTCGATGTCGTGTCGGACCTGGCCCACGAGCGCTACGTCAATGCCGACGACGGCTACGACCTCCAACTCCCGGCGCCGGGAACCACCACTGAGGAAATTGACCTCAAACTGACCTCCACCGACCTCGCGGTTCGCATCGGCAACTTCCAGCGCAACATCCCCTTGCCCAGCACCCTGCTGGGCCACGACGTCGCCGGAGCGAAACTCCGCGACGACATCCTGACCATCCGCTTCCGCCCCACCCCACAGGAGGTCCCGTCATGAACCGTGAATTCATTCGTCATCTGCTGCACGCCCGTCGCCATCTCCGCGAGGCAGCCCTGAGCTTGGTCCCGCCCACCCCCAGGAAACGGCTCCGAACCATCGACCGCGAATGGCGAGCGCTGATAGTCGAGTGCCTGTCTGAGAACCCAACCAAGCCTGCCAAGGAACCGACCGGCCCGTCGGAACCCAAGCGGATAGACATCGAGGAGTGAGCATGCGGATCATCCTGTACACCGGCAAAGGCGGGGTCGGCAAGACCACCGTCGTCGCCGCCACGGCCTTGCACCTGGCGGCTCAGGGAAACCGGGTCCTGGTGATGAGCACCGACCCAGCACATTCGCTGGGGGACGCGCTGAGCCTGTCACTGACCAGCGAACCGATCCGCGTCGCCCCCGGCCTGGATGCCCTGGAAATCGACAACCTGGTGGAGAACGACCGGACGTGGGCGGGTCTGCACGACTATCTGGCGCGTCTCATGGTTCGGGAGGGCGAGGTGACGCTCGCCACCCAAGAGGCGCTGCTGTTGCCCGGGCTGGGCGAGTTGTTCAGTCTGCTGCGAGTCCTCGATCATGCTTCCTCCGGGCGCTACGACGTCCTGGTTGTGGACTGCGCACCGACCGGCGAAACCCTGTCGCTGCTGAAATATCCGGAACGTCTCGACCAGCTGTTCCGCACCGCGCTTCCGACGAAGCGGGCGCTGGTTCGGATCCTCGGCAAACCGTTCGAGCGGTTGACCCGGATCCCGATGCCCGAGGATCGTCTCTTCGACGACCTACTCGGGTTACTGGACCGGCTCAAGCGGCTGGGCGACCTGCTCCACGACGGGGAGGTCACCACCCTCAGACTGGTCGCCACCCCGGAGCACGTGGTCATCGCCGAGACCCGGCGCGCCCACACCTGGCTGACGATGTACGGCTTCGTCGTCGACGCCGTGGTGCTCAACCGCATCTATCCTGCCTCGGCTCTTGGGGGCTACTTCGAGCCGTGGGCCACGGCGCAGGCGACAGGCATCCAGCGGATCGAGGAGAGCTTCGCGCACCTGCCGATCCACCGTCTCCCGCTCCAGGAGCAGGAAATCATCGGGCTGGAGGCTCTCAGTGAGCTGGCCCGGACGATGTATGGCGACGACGACCCGGCGGCGGTCAACTACCGGGGTGATTACCTGCACGTCACTCGCAGCGATGGCTGCCTGCGACTCCACATCAGCCTGCCTCACGCGGATCGGTCCGAACTCAACCTCTGCCAGGACGGCGATGACCTGCTGCTCACGCACCGGAACGAACATCGTCGGATCGCGATGCCGGGCTCGTTGCACGGTCGCCAGGTCACCGGCGCCAGATTCCTCCACGACGAACTGGTCCTCACGATGACCTGACCCCTCCCCGGTCGCTAGACCGAAGTTGAGTGAAATCAATTCTCGTTTCTGGCTTGGTACTCCTTTTGGTAAAAAGTTAATGATCTTTGTTGAAGAATCTGCCCAGGAGACCTTACCTCCCCCCGCTCCGGGGCCACCGGCCCTGCCGGGTGCAGTGCATCAACCAGAACCCCGAGGTCAACGTCAATCCCCGCTGGCGGATGGGCCGCATCCTGACTGAGTGCTGGCCCGTCGACGAGGACACCAGGCATCAGCTGGGAATCGAAGATGCCTGGTTGAGTCGTTTCCCGAGTGAACTCAGCGGGGGTGAGCTGCAGCGTTTCTGCATAGCGCGGGTGCTGCACCCCGAGCTCCGCTACCTGATCGCCGACGAGATGACGACGATGCTGGATCCCCTGACACAGACGCAGATCTGGACCGAGTTGACGGGGCTGACCCGGAACCGGAGCATCGGGCTGCTCATGGTCACCCACAATCCAGCGCTGGTATCCCGGTTATGCGATGACACCATCCACCTGGACCGCCTGAGTTCCTGAAAATCAAAAACTCGGGTCAACGCGCTTCTCGCAGCCGGGTAGCAGCCTCGACCACGCACGGCGGCACGTGGGGTGAAACATCGCCGCCGAGTTTGATCACCTCCCGGGTGATGGTGCTGGAGAGGGTGACGTGCTGGGCCGCCGCTGGCAGCAGGACCGTCTCCAGGCCCGTCAGCGAATGGTTCATGTTGGCCAGCTGAAGCTCGAAGTCGAAATCGGCGCCGAATCTCAGACCCTTGACCACGGTGGTTATGCCGTGTTTCCTCGCAAAATCGACCAGCAACCCGTCCATCTCCTCAACAGTGACACCGTCAAGATGGGCGGTGGCCTCCCGAACCAGGCCGACGCGCTGCTCCCCAAACAGGTAACCGGCCTTCAGGCTGTTGCATCCCACGGCCACCAGCACCTCCCCGAACAGGTCACGGGCCCGGGTGATGATGTTCAGGTGGCCGTTGGTGATGGGGTCGAAGGAGCCGGGGCACAGCACCTTGGTCATGATTCTCCTGCTGGTTTCGTGGCTGCGAAGTAGAGACTCGTCTCACCGTAATCCCGGCGCCAGTCGTCGTCGAGACCGCCCGGCCACGCTGGAGGAAGACACCGTTTCGAGCGCTCGACCACCACAAGGGCCTGTGCGTTCAGCATCCCGGGGGAAAACAGCGGAGCCAAGGTTCTGTCGAGGAGCGTCGAGTCCATCTCGTAGGGCGGATCCACAAAGACGAGATCCCAAGGTCCTGTGGGAATCCGCCCTTCAACTCGTCCACCCCGCGTCTCAATGCGTAGCCCAGCCCTGCGGGCATTGCCCGCGATCAGGTGCGAGGTGTGGGAGTCGACGGCCACCACTCGGGCGGCTCCCCGACTGGCGGCTTCTAGCGCAACCGCTCCGGTACCTGCGTAGAGGTCCAGCACCGCAACCCCCGCCAGATGCTTGTCTGCCGGCTCCTCGACGGTGCTGAACCACGTGACGAGGGTGGAGAACAGCGCCTCCCGGACCCTGTCGCTGGTGGGACGGGTTCCACAGCGAGGCACCGTCAGCTGCGTTCCCTTCGCGCGTCCCGCGATGATGCGCGTCATCCTTTCTCCAACCATTCCCCGGCAGCAACGTGTTCTGCCTGGTCGATCATGTCAGCGAGTAGCGGGTCCTCGGCAGCCCGAGGATCGGAAAGCACCTCGCCGGCCAGTTCTTTTGCCTGCTCGATGACCTTTCGATCCCCCAGCACCCGAAGCAATTTCAGCGACGAGGCCCCGGACTGTGCAGCGCCCAGGACGTCCCCCTCGCGTCGCAGCTCCAGGTCCCGCTCCGCCAATTCGAAACCATCGCTGGAGGCCACCAGCGCTTGGAGCCTGTCGACGGCGGTGAGCGCGTCCGGAGCGGGAGCCGCGAGCAGCAGACACAAACCGGGGTGCCTGCCTCGCCCGATCCTTCCGCGGAGCTGGTGGAGCTGGGCAATTCCAAACCGGTCGGCGTCGAGAACAACCATCACGGAGGCGTTCGGGATGTCCACACCCACCTCGATGACCGTGGTGGACACCAGCACGTCCAGTTCCCCAGCAGTGAATGCCAGCATGGTTCGGTCTCGCTCGGCGGTGGCCTGCCTGCCGTGAGCCATTCCGACGCGCAGCCCCTTCAGCGGGCCTTCGGTGAGCATGGGGGTGATTTCTGTCACCGCGCTCAAGCCGTTTCCAGCCTCCAGCTCCCCTTCTGTTTTGTTGCCGGAGATGGCTGGGCAAACCACGAAGGCCTGGCGTCCCTGCTCCACCTCTTCACGGATGCGTTCCCAGGCCCGATCCACCCAGTGAGGATTGCGGGCGGTGTCCACAAAGACGGTCTTAACCTCCGCGCGTCCCGCAGGGCGGTCTCGCAGCTCGATAGTCTCCAGATCGCCAAAGACCGTCATGGCCACCGATCGGGGTATGGGGGTGGCGGTCATCACCAGCGTGTGGGGTTGGTGTTCAGACTTCGCTGCCAGCGCGGCCCGCTGCTCCACTCCGAAGCGGTGTTGCTCATCGACCACCACGAGCCCGAGGTCTGCGAACCTGATGTCCTCCGACAACAGCGCATGCGTGCCGATGACGATTCCCGCGTCTCCGGACGCTACGGTCTCCCGTGCCCGGCGACGGTTAGCGGCGGTGAGGCCTCCCGTCAGCAGCGCCACCTGCGTGGCCTGCGGGTGGGCCTCCAAGGTTCCGGCTGCCCCGAGCTCGCCGAGCAGCGAGGTGATGGAGGCGTGATGCTGCTTGGCCAGCACCTCGGTGGGAGCCAGCAGCGCAGCCTGACCGCCCGCATCGACGACCGCGAGCATGGCACGCAGTGCGACGAGGGTCTTCCCCGAACCGACCTCCCCCTGCAGCAGGCGATGCATCGGGCGTTCGGCGGCCAGTTCATCGAAAAGGACCTCCCCCACTTCTTCCTGGCCTGCGGTCAGCCGGTACGGCAGGGAGGCGTCGAAGGCGGCAAGGATCCCGTCATCACGGCGGGTTCTGGGTGTGGTGGTGCGTCCGGCCAAGGCGGCCCTGCGCGCGGCCATGGCCAGTTGCATTCCGAATGCCTCGTCGAACTTCAACCGGGCGATTCCGCGTTCCGCATCGAACACGTTGACGGGTTCGTGAACCTCCCGCAGGGCGTCTGGGAGGCCGATCACTCGGGCCCGTTCCGCCACCCAGGTGGGCAGCGTATCTCCCAACGGAAGCACATGGGGCAGAGCGAGCGCTATCGCGTCTGCGATTTTCCAGGTGACCATCTTCGCGGTGGCTGGGTAAAGACCGACCAGCCGAGCTCGCTGAATCACCTTGACCATCGTGGCCTTCGCGTTGGCCTTGCGGCCCGTGATCGCGCCGAACTCGTCGATGATGACATAGTCGGGATGAGTGAGTTGAAGCTGCCCCCTGAATTCCCCCACCTTGCCGACGAAGATGCCACGGGCGCCCGGGGTGAGCTGATTGGCCCAGTACTTCGCGTAGTTCGGGCGTTTCTCAGGTACGAAGAAAGCCGCCTGCAGTTCCCCTTTCCCGTCGGTCAGCACGGTCGCCACCCGGGTGGTGCGACCATCCACAATTCTGGTGGCCAGCACCTTAGCGACAACCGCGACATCCTCACCGGGTCGCAGGGTCCGGAAGTCGCTCATCTCGGTGCCAGAGAGGTATCTGCGCGGCACGTGTCTCAGCAGATCACCCAGGGTAAACAGTCCGAGCCTGGCCAGTTCCGAGGCAGAATCCGCCCCGACGACGTCACGTAGTCCGCGGTTCAGCTCGCGATGGATCGGGGTCCGGAATCGGCTCATGGGGCGAGCCTACCGAGGGATACCGACGAAAAACGGCTCGCAGCCCCAGCTGCGAGCCGTTGCCCGGACTCCTCGTTCAGTGGGTGACCTTGCCAGCCTTGAGGCAGGAGGTGCACACGTTGAGTCGTTTGGGAGCACCGTTGATGGTCGCACGGACACGCTGGATGTTCGGGTTCCAGCGACGGTTGGTCTTCTTTTTCGACCAAGGCACGTTGTGACCGAAGCCGGGTCCCTTGGCGCAGATATCACAGACGGCAGCCACTGGAATCTCCTTGTTGCTTGGGCCAGACGCGCCACAGCAACGCCTGGTTCGATCATTGGGTCGGCCCGCCGAAGCGGGCAACCGGTAGATGATAACCCGATACGCCACCAATCCTCAAACCGTGTTCCCAGAGCGCCTCCTCCCCTCAGGTAGCAACCACCACGGGCACAATCATGGGGCGACGCCGCAACCTCCGGGACACCCAAGCACCAATGGTGCGGCGGATCACCTGCTGTAGACGGTAAACGTCATCTACGCCGTCGTCCAAGGCCTGCTGCAGGCCGGTGAGAATCTGTTCCCGGACCGCATCGAAGACCGACGGGTCCTCGGCGAAACCCCTCGCGTTGATGTCCAGGGCCCCGATGACGGATCTGGTGTGAAGGTTGACCACAGCAACCACGGAGATGAACCCCTCCTCACCGAGGATGAGCCGGTCGCTGATCGATTCAGTGATGTCACCCACGATCGAGCCGTCCACAAAGATGTAGGAGGCATCGACGCGCCCGACCTTGCGCGCGCGCCCGTCCACCAGGTCAACCACATCACCGTCCTCACACACCACTGCATTCTCCGCCGGGACACCGGTGGAGATCGCGAGCTTGGCGTTGGCGATCAGATGCCGGATCTCCCCGTGCACCGGCATGACGTTGCGCGGTTTCAGGATGTTGTAGCAGTAGAGCAGTTCACCTGCCGAGGCGTGACCGGAGACGTGGACAAAGGCATTGCCTTTGTGCACCACCTGCGCCCCCAGTTTCGTCAACCCGTTAATGACCCGGTAGACGGAATTCTCATTGCCTGGAATCAGAGAGCTCGCCAACAAGACGATGTCACCGGGACCCAGCTCAATGATGGGATGTTCCCGGTTCGCGATCCGACTCAGCGCGGCGAGCGGCTCGCCTTGGGAACCAGTGGAGATGATCACCACCTCGTCATCACGGTATCTCTCGATGTCCTTCATCTCAATCAGGACGTTCGCTGGGACGTGCAGGTATCCGAGATCCCGAGCTGTGGCCATGTTGCGCACCATGGAACGCCCCACGTAGGCCACCTTGCGACCGTGCTTGACGGCCAGGTTGAGCACCTGCTGCACCCGGTGCACGTGGGAGGCAAAACACGCGACGATCAACTTCTTGTCCGCCTGATCGAACACACGGGCAATGGAGGGTTCGATATCCTTCTCCAAGGGTGTGAATCCTGGGGTCTCGGCGTTGGTGGAGTCAGGCATGAACAAGTCCACCCCCTCATCCGCGAGACGCGCGAAACCACGCAGATCAGTGATACGCCCATCGAGGGGAAGTTGATCCATCTTAAAATCCCCGGTGTGCAGGACCGTGCCCGCTGCGGTGCGCAAGGCAACCGCCAAGCCGTCGGGAATGGAGTGATTGACCGCGAAAAACTCAAGCTCAAAGTTCCCTACTCGGCACCGTTCGCCTTCCTTCACTTCGATCAACCGGTAGCCACGGATGCGATGTTCTTTCAGCTTGCTCGCCACCAGTGCGAGAGTCAGCTTCGAACCGTAAACAGGAATGTCGGCCCGCTGCTTGAGCAGATAGGGCACGGCACCAATGTGGTCCTCGTGACCGTGTGTGAGCACCAAGGCGCGGATGTCGTCGAGACGATCCGACAGCAGGTCCAAGGCGGGAAGGATGAGATCGACGCCAGGGTGGCGGTCCTCAGGAAAGAGCACACCGCAGTCAACCAGGACCATGTCACCATCGATCTCGAAGGAAGCGCTGTTCCGACCCACATCGCCGAGTCCTCCCAAGGGTGTGACACGAAGGGTTCCGGGCTTCAGGGGTGGAGGCGTACGCAGTTCACTCACCCGCAAAAGGCTAGTGCAAACAGTCGTCATCACTACACTGACAGGCATGCCCGTTCCCGACTCCGTGCGCCTCGCCATGCCCGTGGAGGCCGTCGACATCGCCAGGCTCCAGCGGAAAGCCTGGTCCCGGCAACCCGGCACCGCGGCGGCACTCGCGGCAATCCCCGCAGATCAGGCGGTGCGCACCTGGCACGAGGCCATCGTCAAGCCCCCACTCGCCCATTGCCGGGTGCTGGTGGCCCTGTCCCAAGGGCAGGTGGCAGGTTTCGTGGTAACCGGACCGAGCAACGATCCGGATGCCGAGGCCACCGACGGTATGGTCGCCGAGTTCATCACCGAGTCGGAAACGCTCGACGACCACGCCTCACGTTTGGTGAACGCCGCGGTGGACACGCTGCGCGCCGACGGCTACGAGACCGCCACCTGGTGGGTCCGCAGCGACGACGACGCCCTGCGTGGTTTCCTGATCGAGTGCGGCTGGGCTGCGGATGGCGCCCACCGAAGCCTCGGGACCGAGGACGGGACGGAGGCCGTCAAACAAGTCAGGTTGATGACCCGGATCGCAGATCGGGGCCCTACCCCGGACGCCGGCTGATCCGCGGGCCCCGTTCAGAGACCGATGATTGTTTCAATGCCCTCGGTCAGACCCGGGTGATCGACCACCCACCGCACTCCTGCCAACACCCCCGGCATGAAACTGGCGCGGTCGAAACTGTCATGCCGGATGGTGAGTGTTTCGCCGTGGGCTCCGAGCAGCACCTCCTGGTGGGCGACGAGCCCCTGCAGCCGCACCCCGTGGATGTGTATGCCCTCAACCACGGCACCACGGGCCCCAGCATCATGCACCGTCGCGTCCGGGACCGGCCCCATGCCAGAAGCCGCGCGTGCGGCAGCGATCTTCCTGGCGGTGGTAGCGGAAGTTCCCGACGGGGCATCCGCCTTGTTCGGGTGATGTAGTTCGACGATCTCAACACTCGGATAGAACGGAGCCGCCTTGGCGGCGAACTGCATCATGAGAACAGCCCCAATGGAGAAGTTCGAGGCAATCAACACCCCTACTCCCGGATTGGCCGCGCACAATTCTCGGACCTGCGCAAGCCTTTCCTCGTTGAACCCGGTGGTGCCGATCACCATGTTGATTCCCCGCGGAACCGACCATTCAATGTTGTCCATCACCGCGTCGGGATGGGTGAAATCCACTGCCACGAGCGCACCCTCGATCCGCTCTCGTGGCTCACCGAGATCCACCCCCCCGGTGACCTCCATGTCGTCGGCGGCCGTCACCGCGCGGCTCACCTCACTGCCCATCTTCCCGCCGATACCGAAGATACCAACCCCGAGAGTGCTCATTCTCAACTCCTTTTCGTCTTTGTTCATCAGTTCTACCCAACCGGTGAAACCCGAAAGGGGTCGACCCGCAGAACGGATCGACCCCTTACCTGCTTCATGACTCAGGCTTCGTCGGTCTCGGCCTCTTCCTCGAGCACGGGAATCAGGCTCAGCTTGCCGCGGTCATCGATCTCGGAGATCTCCACCTGGAGCTTCTGCCCCACGGAAACCACATCTTCGACGTCCTCGACGCGTTTGCCGCCGGCCAGCGCCCGCAGCTTGCTGATGTGCAGCAGCCCGTCCTTGCCGGGCAGCAGGGAGACGAAGGCACCGAAGGTGGTGATCTTCACGACGGTGCCGATGAAACGTTCGCCCTTCTCCGGCATGTGCGGGTTGGCAATGGCGTTGATGGCGGAAACCGCGGCCTCCGAGGCTTCCCCGGTCTCGGCTCCCACGTAGATGGTGCCGTCGTCCTCGATGGTGATGTTGGCCCCGGTGTCGTCCTGAATCTGGTTGATGACCTTCCCCTTGGGACCGATGACCTCACCGATCTTGTCGACGGGGATGCGCAGCGTAACGATCCGAGGAGCGTACGGACTCATCTCATCCGGAATGTCGATAGCCTCTCCCATCACCTCGAGCAGGGTATGCCGAGCTTCACGGGCTTGCAGCAGCGCCTTCTGCAGCTCCACGGCGGGGATACCGTTCAACTTGGTGTCGAGCTGAAGGGCCGTGACGAAATCACGGGTGCCGGCCACTTTGAAGTCCATGTCACCGAGGGCGTCCTCGGCTCCCAGGATATCGGTGAGTGCCACATAGCGGGTCTCACCGTCAATCTCCTCGCTCATCAACCCCATCGCAATGCCGGCGACAGGGGCTTTCAGCGGCACACCCGCGTTCAACAGGGCCAGGGTGGATGCGCACACCGACCCCATCGAGGTGGAACCATTCGAACCGATGGCCTCGGAGACCTGACGGATCGCGTAGGGGAACTCCTCCCGGGTAGGCAGCACGGGGACGATGGCGCGTTCCGCGAGTGCCCCGTGGCCGATCTCGCGGCGTTTCGGGGAACCGACGCGCCCAGTCTCACCGGTGGAGAACGGCGGGAAATTGTAGTTATGCATGTACCGCTTGGTCGACTCCGGGGAGAGGGTGTCGATCTTCTGCTCCATGTCCAGCATGTTCAGAGTGGAGACGCCCAAGATCTGGGTCTCGCCCCGCTGGAACAGCGCCGAACCGTGGACACGCGGGATCACTGCGACTTCGGCGGACAGGGTGCGAATGTCGCGCGTGCCTCGACCGTCGATGCGCACACCCTCAGTCAGGGTGCGATGACGGACAATCTTCTTGGTCAGCGACTTCAAGGCGGCCGCGATCTCGTTTGCGCGTCCCTCGAAACGCTCAGCGAGGGCTTCAGTGACGTCCTGGCGAATGGTGTGAGTGGCGTCGTCGCGGTCCTGTTTGCCCGGGATCCGCATCGCCTCGGAGATCCGACCGGAAGCCAGTTCCTCGACGGCGGCGTAGACGTCGTCCTCGTAGTCGCGGAAGACAGGGAAATCAAAAGTTTCCTTGGGCAGTTTCGCCTTCAGCTCGGACTGGGCGTCGCACAGGGTCTTGATGAAGGGTTTCGCAGCCTCCAGCCCCTGCCCAACGACCTCCTCGGTGGGAGCGGTCTTGCCGGAACGCACGTTCTCCCACGTGGACTCGGTGCCACCGGCCTCGACCATCATGATCGCAACGTCGCCATCGGGCAGGACACGCCCGGCGACGACCATCTGGAAAGAGGACTTGGCGACCTGTTCGACGGTCGGGAAACACACCCAGGTCTCGTCGATCAGGGCGACACGAACGCCACCAATGGGACCGGAGAAGGGCAACCCGGCCAAGGTCGTGGCCATGGATGCGGCATTGATCGCGACCACATCGTAGTAGTGGGTCGGGTTGAGGGAGAGAACGTCGACGATCACCTGCACCTCGTTGCGCAGCCCCTTCACGAAGGCCGGACGCAACGGGCGATCGATCAGCCTGGCGGCAAGGATGGCACCCTCCCCGGGTCGTCCCTCGCGGCGGAAGAAAGAGCCGGGGATGCGTCCCGCAGCGTACATCCGCTCCTCGATGTCAACGGTGAGTGGGAAGAAATCGATGGCGTCCCGCGGAGTCTTCGCCGCGGTGGTGGCAGCCAACAGCATGGTGTCGACGTCAAGATAGACCGCGGCCGAGCCGTCCGCCTGTTGAGCGAGGATGCCGGATTCGAAACGGATGGTGTGTCGACCGTACTTGCCGTTGTCGATGACGGCTTCGGAGAATTCGAGACCAGGTCCTTCCATGGACAAAGCTGGCTCCTTTCACTGGGTTGGCTGCCCGCAGGGCGCGGCACGCCGCCAGTACCACCGGTCTTCGATCGAGACCCGCGGGGCTGCAACTACCCGAAGGTCACTACCGAGGACCAGGTGAGACCCCCTGGCAGGCAGAAAATACGTTGTGGTGATTGAGTTTTGCGCCAATCCTACCGGCTGGGGTCCGGACAGGCGCGCAGGACAGCCCCGCGTGTGCGGGGCTGTCCTGCTATCAGATCGTGTAAATAGCGACGCCGGTCAGCGACGCAGGCCGAGCCTCGCAATGAGCTCGCGGTAGTGCTCGATGTCCTGACGGGCAACATAGTTGAGCAGACGGCGGCGCTGGCCGACCATCAGCATCAGGCCGCGACGGCTATGGTGATCCCCCTTGTGAACCTTGAGGTGCTCGGTCAGGTGAGCGATCCGCTTGGTCAGCAGAGCGATCTGCACATCTGGCGAACCGGTATCGCCCGGCTTCGTGGCGTACTCTTCGATGATCTTTGTCTTCTCGGCAGCATCCATGTCTGGACTCCTTCCGGTTCGCTGCACGGCGCCCCGGTGGCGGGTGCGGTTGGGGCTCTTGTTGGTCCGTGGCCGATCGACGGCAACTGTCGGACCTTACCATCGGCTCGACCGGGAAACCAAACCCACCGGTTCTGGAATCAGATCCGCCGGGTGAGGATGCGGCGGCAATTCTCGATGTCCTGGTCCATCTGAGCGATCAGACCCTCGACACCCTCGAAACGCACCTGCCCGCGCAGCCTCTCTACGAAATCAATGTCGATATGAACCCCGTACAACTCCAGGTCGTTGCGGTCCAACACATGGGTCTCAACCCGCCGGTCCGCACCTTCGAAAGTCGGGTTGGAACCCACGGAGATGGCTGCAGGCATCGCTTCCTCCCCGATCGGTGTCAGCCACCCGGCATACACCCCGTCCGCGGGGACAGCCAGTTCCGTGGGAACGACCAGGTTCGCGGTTGGGAACCCGAGTTCACGTCCCCGCTGATCCCCCACAACCACGACACCACTGAATCTGAAGTCACGCCCCAGGTGCTGTGAAGCCAATCGCACGTCACCACAGTCCAACGCCTCACGAATGAGGGTGGAACATGTGGTCCGGGCGTCGACTCCCGACAGTTCAAGCGTCCGCACGTCGAAACGCCCCGCGGCCAGCTCCCTGAGGGTTCCGACGTCACCCGATGCGCGATGCCCGAAACGGAAGTTCTCCCCCACCACGACCGTCCGCGGAGCAAGTGGCACAACAAAACGTTCGACGAACTCGGCGGGGCTCATGGCCGCCACCTTCCCGTCGAAACGCACCACCCTCACCTCGTGAGCCCCTGCTTGTTTGAGTAGGTCGATCCGGGTGGGCAGGTCACTCAACAGGCGTGGGGCATGTTCCGGTGCCAGCACCGACAACGGATGGGGCCAGAAGGTGATGACCGCGAGTTCGCCATCGCCCCGCTCGGCCTGCAGCACGCGTTGATGCCCGAGATGCACTCCGTCGAAGTTGCCGATGGCCACTACCCTGGTTCCGCTGTTCACGACGGACAAGGTTAGCGAGGGGCAGCGCAGCACGCATCCGTGGATGAGAAACCGCCCGGTACCGACCCGTGGCGGGTTCGATACCGGGCGGTCGTGTTCCTGGTCGTCAGTTCTCTTCGAGGATCACGAACAGCTTCCGGGGACCGTGAACTCCCTCCACTCGGGACAGCTCGATGTCGCTGGTTGCGGAGCCGCCGCTGATCCAGGTGATGGGTCGTCCGGCCTGCACCGAGTCCTTGAGTCGGTGCACCGCCTCTGGCACGTCGGAGACGACGCTATCGGCGGTGACCACGCACACGTGACGGTCCGGCACCAAGGTCAGGGCGCGCCGTCCCTGGTCCTCTGCATGGTCCAGGCAGATGGTTCCCGTCTCTGCCATGGACACCCGCGATCCCGTGAGGACCGCGTCGATGGAGTTCAACTGCTGGTGGCTGAGGTTCTCGTCACGAATCACCTCGAGGCCACCGGCGGTCACGGCGTTCACCCAGGCGGTAGGAACCCCGTCGGGCACAACCACGGTCTGCGCGCCGAGTTCCTTCAGGGCAGCGACGATCGCTTCACCGGTCCCGGTCGCCGGGGAACGCACGATCTTGGCCTTGTAGTCGAGGATGTTCTCCACGAAGGTTTCGAGCACGTCATCCAGCGGGGTTGGCTGGTTGTATGCCCACGTGATGGGCACGTCCTTGACCGGATCCTTCTCCTGGATGTCCTCGGTAGCGGCCCGGACACGGGCCAGGATGTCATCGCGAGCGCTGCTCACTTGGAGGCCTCCTCTTTCTCTCGCTTGGCCCACCACTT
>ERZ773075.502-NODE-502-length-29671-cov-110.399_pt1 | contig 29671 bp, 25 predicted proteins | sample MGYA00580614_ERZ773075 | MGnify/ENA primary metagenome ERZ773075 (study PRJEB29015, sample SAMEA2738021) | human oral metagenome | biome: human oral; feature: human-associated habitat; material: dental | place: China | collected 2043 ...
TCATCCAGCTCATCGGCGACATGCTCAGCCGGCTGGTGAACCACCGCTGAGGCGATCGCCAGCCGGGTGAGTGCGCTGAGCCGTCCAGAGCCGGTCGGCTGCGTCGTCGGCCCCAGCACCGTCAAGACCTTCCTCTCCCCGACACTGGGGCCGCCCGGCCCCGCGAAAGGAACCACCATGTCCTCCTCCATCTCCCGGCGCACCGTCATCGCCGGTGGCCTGGCCACTGCCGCAGCCCTCACCCTGGCCGCCTGCGGCTCCAAGTCCGGCAAGGGCGGTGACGTCCAGGGCATCAAGGTCGACGGCAGCACCGCCACGATCACCATCGGCGCCACGCCCAAGCCGCACGTCGAGATCCTCCAGTGGGTTCGGGACAACCTCACCGAGGGCTCCGGCATCAAGCTGGACATCAAGGAGATCAACGACTACCAGACCCCCAACTCCTCGCTTGAGGACGGCTCGCTGGCCGCCAACTTCTACCAGACCCCCAACTTCCTGGCCCAGCAGAACAAGGAGAAGGGCTACGACTTCGTCTCCATCGCCGACGTCCACATCGAGCCCATGGGTATCTACACCTCCAAGGGTTACAAGGACGTCAAGGAGATCCAGGACGGCGGCACGATCGTCCTCAACAACGACCCGGCCAACACGGCCCGCGGCCTCAAGCTCCTGGCCGAGGCCGGGCTCATCGAGCTGGACAAGTCCGCCGAGCTGCCCAGCGACACCGATGTGACGTCCAACCCCAAGAACCTCAAGTTCACCACGGTCGACGGCGCCCAGGTCTACAAGTCGATGCCGGACGCCGAGGCCGCGGTCATCAACGGCAACTACGCCATCGACGCCGGGCTGAACCCCAAGAAGGACGCGCTCGTCCTGGAGAAGGGCGGCAAGGACTCCGAGTACCCCAACCAGCTCGTCGTGCGCAAGGACGACAAGGACAACGAGCACCTCAAGAAGCTCGCCAAGCTCCTCAACGACGAAAAGCTGCGTGACTACATCACCAAGACCTGGCCGAACGAGGCCGTCATCCCGGCGTTCTGAGACGGACCCAGTCGGGGCCGGTTGTAGTTGGTCGAAGGGCCGACCGCGACCGGCCCTTCTCTCCTCGTGGCCGGGGACATCTCATGCGTACGGGGACAGAAATCCCGTCCCCGTACGCATGGAATGCTCCCGGCTGGAGCGGATTGCACCCGGCCGCATCGGTTCACGCGGCGATGGCGGCGCCCAGGAGAATGAGGCGCAGCGCCCGCTCGGTGGCGTCGGTGACGAGCTCGTCGGCGCGTGAAACGGCCTCGGGCAGATCCATGGGGACCGGGATGATGCCCATGACGGCGTCGATTCCGGCGGCGTGGACGGCCTCGGAGCCGCGGCCGATCGAGCCGGCCAGCGCGATGACCGGCTTGCCGGCCAGCTTGGCCCTGCGTCCCACCTCGGCGGGGATCTTGCCGCGCGGTGTCTGGAAGTCGACGGCGCCCTCGGCGGTGATGACCAGGTCGGCTCGGGCGATCTGGGCGTCGAGGTCGACCCCGCACAGGTCGGCGTCCATGAGGACGTCGAAGCGCGAGCACAGCCTGGCCCCCAACCCCGCGGCGAGTCCGGCCCCCAAGCCGCCCGAGGCGCCGGTCCCCGGGCCGGTGAGCAGGTCGCGGTGGGCCACCTGGGTGGGGAAGGCCTCGGTGAGGAGCCCGGCCCAGTGGACCAGGCCTGCCTCGAGCGCCTCCACCTGCTCCGGACTCGCCCCCTTCTGCGGCCCGAACACACGGGCCACACCGCGCTCACCGGTGAGGAGGTTGTGCAAGTTGCCGGCCACGAGGACCTCGACGCCGCGCAGCCGGTGATCCATGCCGGAGGTCTCGATCCGCTGGACCCGGGCCAGGTTCGAGCCGATCGGGTCGACCTCGTGGCCGTCGGCGTCCAGGAGCCGGGCGCCCAGGGCGACGAGCGCGCCGGCCCCGCCGTCGCAGGTCCCCGAGTCGCCGCAGCCGATGATGACGCGTCGGGCCCCGCCGTCGAGCGCCACGGAGATGAGCTCGCCGACGCCGCTCGTCGTCGTGGCGCCGGGGTCGCGCATGCCGGCGGGCACCAGGCGCAGACCGGCGGCCGCGGCCATCTCCACCAGCCAGGTCCCCTGGGCCGGGCCGCCCAGCCGGGCCAGGTAGGAGTCGACCGGATCGCCGACGGGACCGGTGACGCGGGTGGTGACGAGGTCGCCGCCGGTGGCCCGGGCCATCGTGGCCGCCGAGCCCTCACCTCCGTCGACCAGGGGCAGTTCGACGACGACGGCGCCGGGCAGAAGGCGGCGTACTCCGGCGGCCACGGCCTGACACACCTCTTCCGGGGACAGGCTCTCCTTGAAGCCGGAGGGGGCGACGAGAATTCGGGTGGGAACGGATGTGGGCATGGTTTTCCTCCAAAATTGCAGTGTTCAAGGGGTTCTCAGGGAGTGGGCCGGACGTCGAGGCGCAGCGGAGTGCGGGCCCGGCTTGGGCCAGACCTCACCAGCTCAGGCCCAGCAGTGGCCACAGCCAGGCGCTGCAGGCCATGACCAGGACCACCATGAGGGGGCCAAGGAGCAGAGACAGGCGGCGCAGGTCGTCGGGGGAGAAGGTCTCCATGCCGTCGATGTCGGAGAACATGGCCACGGGCTTGGCCGAGGACGGCAGTGTGTGGCAGAAGCCGGCGGCGGCGGTCGAGGCGAAGGCTGCGGCGGCCGGGCTGACGCCCACTGCCGGGGCCAGGGCCACGACGATCGGGATGAGGACGGCCGAGCGGGCCGAGCGCGACTGGATGACCAGGTGCGACGCCGTCGAGAGCACCACGACGACCAGCATGAAGGGCCATGGCGAGTCGATCCGCAGTGCGTTGAAGGCCGAGGTCGCCACCCACTTCGCGGCGCCGGTGGACACCAGCGCGTCCCCCATGGCGAGGGTGGCCGCCATGAAGACCAGCAGCGACCAGGGGGCCTTGGCCAGCGCCTTGCGCAGCGCCACCGAGCCGTAGCCGGGCAGCGAGGTCACCAGGACCCCCAGGAGGGCCACGATGGCCGGGTCGATCCCGTGCAGGGCCTCGGTGCACCACAGCACCACCACCGTACCGATGAGCAGGGCGGCTCGGTTCTCGGCCTGGGTCAGGGGACCGGTGACCGGGGTCGGGGAGGCCTCCGCGAGGTCGGCGATGTCGACGCGCACCTGACGGCGCATGTCCTCCTTGCGGGTGAACAGTCGCATGATGAGCTCGGTGGACAGGTGGCTGGACAGCGCCGCCAGGGGCAGGCCCAGCAGTAGCCAGCCGGCGAAGGAGAACTCCTGCCCGCCGGCCGAGGCCACGATGTGGGAGGTCACCAGGTGGGCGCCCGCCCCCAGGAAGGAACCGACCGCGGACAGCAGGATGACGGTGGGGAAGATGAGCGACAGGGCGTGGATGAGCCGCTTGCGGGAGGCCGCCAGAGCAGCGTCATCGTCCGGTCCGGTGCTCAGGGCCCCGGCCAGGGCCGTGTAGACCGGCAGCAGCAGGGCGGCGCGGCCCGAGGTGGAGGGAGCTGCGAAGACCGTGGCGACGATCGCGGCCGTCACCAGGTGGAGCAGGACGCGCGGGTGGTCCGTGCCGGTCACCAGCCAGGCGGCCAGGCGGCCGGTCAGGCCCGAGGCGCTCACCCCGACAGCGATGACGAAGGCCGCCACCAGCAGCCAGATCGTATCGTCCCCGAGGCTGGCGAACATCTCGTCCGGGCTCAGGGCGCCGGTGAGGACCAGGGCGGTGGCGGCGCCCAGGGAGATGTAGGTGTCGTCGACGTCGGTGAAGGCCCAGGCCCATACCGAGACGATGAAGATGATCAGGGTGAGCGCGCCGGTGACCGACAGGCTCCCCTCGGTGCCGCCCGCGCGCCAGGCGGCCACGCCCACGGCCGCGCACAGGCATGCGGCGAGAGCGGCGGAGACGATGCGCCGCCACGGCAGACGCCGGGCCGGTGCGGGCTCGCCACGCCTCGCCAGGGAGAGCGGCAGGGTCTCGCGCACGGTGGGTGTGTCGGTCTCGAAGGAGGCGACGTAGCCAGTCGTGGTGGTCATGAGCCGGCCTCCTCTCCCGAATGTACGCGGTCGTCGTGGGCAACCGCCGGCTCACCGTCGGCCACCTGAGGCGCCGTGTCCGCCGAGGTGCGTGAGGAGCTGGCGGTGGCCGGGGAGGTGACGACGGCGGGATCGGGGTCCGAGGAGAGGTTCCAGGAGCTGTCGGCCGGGATGCGCAGGCCGACGGTGGCGCCCTGGCCTGAGGCGGAGACGGCGAAGACAGTGCCGTCGTGGGCATCGGCGATGGCCCGCACGATGGCCAGGCCCAGCCCGCTCCCGCGCGGCTTGCCGTCGGCCTCGCCGTGCGTGAAGCGCTCGAAGAGCCAATCGACGTCGTCGTCGGCCAGTCCGGGGCCCTCGTCGGTCACGGAGATCTCCAGCCCGCTGCGACCGTAGCCGTCGGTGCCGGGGGCGATGGTGAGAGTGAGGGGGCCGTCGCCATGCTGCAACCCGTTGCGGGCGAGATGGGCGGTGGCCTGACGCACGCGCTCGACGTCGAGTGTGGCCGTGCCGCGGGCCCTGAGGTCGAACCTCCAGCGGCCCGGGGCCGCGGCCTCGACGTCGTCGAGCAGGGTGCGGGCCAGCTCGGTGACCTCGACGTCGGGAGCGGGATGGGCGAAGTCGCGCCGCTCGGCCTGGGCGAGGGACTGGAGGTCGTCGAGAACCCGCTGCAGCTCGGAGATCTGGGTGCGCTGCTGGAGGATACTACGGGTCTCCGGCTGCCCCACCAGGTGCTCGTCCATGCGGGTCAGGGGTTCGGAGATCTCCTGGTGGGCGTGCAGGACGAACTGGGTCTGGCCGTCGAAGGCCTCCTGGAGGCGGTCCAGCATGCCGTTGAACTCCTCGGTCAGGCCGGCGATGTCGTCGCGGCCCTTGACGGGCAGGCGGCGGTTGAGGTCCTGGGTGGAGACGGAGGCGGCCGCGGTGCGCAGATCGCGCAGGGGCCTGAGGATCTGGCGGGCCACGAGCAGCCCGACGACGCCGGTGAGGACCAGGACTGCCGCGCTGATGCCGACCATGAGCCAGATCGTGGCGTTGATCTGGTCCACGCGCGAGGCGGTGAAGCTCATGGTGATGACGGACAGGTGCTGGGAGGGGTCGTCGGGCTCGAGCTCGACCCGGGCCCAGCGGACCTCTCCGCTACCGTAGTCGGTAGCGCCCGACGGCGACTGCAGCATCTTCACGAACAGGGGATCCGTGCTGGTCAGGTTCAGGGATGGGGCGGAGGCGCCGGAGGCCTGGGTGGCCTTGCCGGTAGCGTGGTTGTAGATAATGACGGCTTCCCGGTCGGTGAGCTGCTGGCCGTCCCGGTAGACCTCCATGAGGCGGGTGGTGGAGGCGAAGGGCTGGGAGGTCCGCGGGTCGACGCCGGTGGACGCGAAGTTCTGGAGCTCCTTGACCTCATGGGCGACGTCGGTGTTGGCGGAGCGCGAGATATCCGCCATGAGGGTGGAGCGCACGGAGACGATCATGCTGGTCAGCCCCAGGGCGACGACGAACAGCGTCCAGGCGACGATGCGCAGTTGGGCGGGGACCGAGGAGCCGGAGGCCGGGTCGGCGGCCGGCGGGGGAGAGGATGAGGGGATGGAGGACATCGGTGTCAGCTCCCTTCGCCGGCGGAGGTCAGGTAGACCGGGCTGGGCTGCGCGGGCGGGCCGGGGACGACGGCCATGAACTCGGCGGCCAGCGCCAGCGCCACCGGGACGAGCATGAGCAGGGCCAGGGCGAGGATGCGGCGTGAGGTGTTCATGCTTCAACTGTCACGAGTCAGTCCTAGAGGGACCACAGGTGAGCGTGAGAGTTCTCTAATGTTGAATAGACTAATAAAACAGTAAAACTTGTAGGTTTTTGTTAATGGTTGGGGAGCTGCCCTTGATCGGGGACGTACTTGTCCCGCGAGGACTGCGTCTTCCCACAGATCACTGGGGTCTGACTGTCCGTCGTGTGCGGGAAAGGTACGTCCTCGATGTGTGCGGCCGACCGCGCATAATGCCCCGCCGCGTTGTCACGGGCCTGGTGTTGTCATCATCTGTGGACAGTTCGCGGTCTGCGGGCGCTGGGAGCGAGGCGACCGCCTAGGTTGAACCTCAGGCGCCCCGGTGGCGTCCAGTTGCCAGCGGATTCACGGGCGAGAGGACGGCGCAGATCCATGGTGGTTCGGGGTAGGGACGGTGTCGACAGGACGGGTGCTATTGCCGGCGTGGGCGCTGTTGGGCCGGCTGTCGAGGCGCGCGATCTGCGCAAGTCCTTCCCGACCCCCGGCGGGGAGCCGATCGAGATCCTGCACGGCATCTCCTGCGCGATGATGCCGGGGTGGATGACGGCGCTGGTCGGACCCAGCGGCTCGGGCAAGTCGACGGCGCTGCTGTGCCTGGCCGGACTGGAGCCGGCGACGTCGGGCCGCGTCTCGCTCATGGGGCGCGACCTCGGCGGGCTCCCGGCAGCGCGGGTGGCCGAGCTCTACCGCGATCGGGTGGGCTTCGTCTTCCAGGCCTACAACCTTGTGCCCTATCTGACGGTGCGGGAGAACATCACGATCTCCGACACCCTGGCCGGACGGCGCCCCGATTCGGCGAGGGTGCGGGAAGTCCTGGCCGGGCTGGGACTGGAGTCGCGCGCCGACGCGGTCGCGACCACGCTCTCGGGCGGCGAGCAGCAGCGTGTCGCCCTGGGGCGGGTCCTCTACCGCCGCCCACCGGTCGTCTTCGCCGACGAGCCCACCGGGGCCCTGGACACCTGCTCGGCCGCCTTCGTCCTGGCCGAGCTGCGGCGCCTGGCCGACGACGGGGCCGCCGTCATCCTCGTGACGCACGACCTGGGGGCCGCGGCCCTGGCCGAGAGCGTGCTCATCATGCGCGACGGCCGTATCGTCGACCGCCGCCGCGGCGCCACCCCCGACGAGCTGCTGGCCGCCGTCAACCAGACGGGAGCTGCGGCATGACCCGCTACGCGCTGCGCGCCCTGGCCGCCCAGTGGCGGGCCTGGTCGGGGACGGTGGCGGTGCTGGCCCTCGCCGCGGGGCTCGTCAATGTCTGCCTGGTGCACCGCATGACCGTCACCCGGCCCGACGTCGTCGCCGCGGCGCGGGCGGCGGGCGTGGACCCGGCCGAGCTCACGGTTCCGGGGGTCTCGGTCGCCTTCTACACGGCGATGGTGACGGTTCCGGTGGTGGCTGTCGTCGGGCAGTCCTGCGTGCAGGCACTGCGCACGAGCTGGGCCCTGTGGCGGCTCGCCGGCGCCCTGCCCCGGCAGGTGGTCGCCGCCGTCCTCGCCACCGTGGCGGTGCTGGGACTGGTGGCCTGTGTGCCCGGGATCCTGCTGGGGATGGTGGCGGCCCAGCCCTTCGCCTCGGTGCTCACCCGCCTGGCGGCCGCGCGCATGGGGCGGATCGAGGTCGCCCAGACGCCGACGACGCTCCTGCTCACCGTGGTGGTCGTGGTCGCCGTCGCGGTCCTGGGGGCCGTGGGCCCGGCGCGCGCCGCGGTGAGGACGCCTGCCGTGGAGGCGGTTCGTGACGGGGCCTCGGGTGGGCGACGCCGCATGGGCGTGGGGCGACGGATCATGGCCGGACTGTGGGCGCTCGTGTGCACGGGGCAGTTGCTCGTCGCCTTTCTGGCCCCACCCGGAAGGAAGGTCGATGGATGGCCGACCGGCGGGGGCCAGGCGACCCTGGCCTCCCTCCTGCTCGCGGTCCTCGTGGTGCTGCTCGCACCCGCGCTCATCCCGGGGCTGCTGAGGCTGTGGTCGGCGCCGCTGGCGCGGCTGGGTGGACTGTGGCTCATCGCGCGCCGTTCAGCGCTGTGGCGCAGCGCGTCGGCGGCGAATGCCATCGGCCTGCTGGCCCTGGCGATCTCCTTCACTGCGGCGCTCACGACCAGTCTCGCCACGGGGCGGGCGGTGGTGGAGGCGGCGCACCTGAACGTGGCGATCAACCAGGTGGACTCGCTGGTGCTGGCGGCGATCCTCGGGGGGATGGCGCTGCTGGGGGCCGTGGCCGTCGTCGGCATGTCCTCCCGGTCCCGGCAGCGCGAGCTCGCGGTGCTGCGCTGCGCAGGGGGCACGGTGCACGGTGCGCGCCGGCAGGTGGTCATCGAGGCGGGCCTGTACATGGGGACGGCGCTGCTGATCTCGTTCGTGCCGCTGGCGGTGACGACGACCGGCGAGTCCCTTTTCTACGCCAGGGCGGGGCTGCCGCTGGTGGTGCGCCCCGGCGTCGGGCCGGTACTGCTGGTGGCCCTCCTGTCCTTTCTGGCCCTGGCCGCGGTGCTGCTCGCTCCGATCCGGGGCGCCACCCGGACCCCGATCGGCACCGTCCTGGCGGCCGAGTGAGGATGTGATCGAGACGTGCCGCAGGCTGTCTGGGGTTCGAGGAGGATGGCAGAAGCGACAGCCCTCGCCTTGTGTCGACGCCTGCTGAGGCTTACACTCAATTCGTTCAAAACGATCAACTCGAAAACAGTGAACGAACAGCAGTGTTGGAGTGTGCCATGACCGTGACGATTGAGAGCAAGACCTACCTTCCTGAGGAGGATGTCGCCGGGCATCTTGCCGAGATAGTGACGGAACTGGAGGCATCCTCCGGTGCGACGCCCCGGCTGACCGTCAATGGTGAGACGATTGACCTCCCTCCCGCGGTGGCTGAGGCCCTTCTTCAGGTCGTGGATGCGATGCGGCGGGGGCTCGCAGTGACGGTAGCGCCGCAGGATCAGCGTCTGACGACCCAGGAGGCGGCTGACATGCTGGGCATCTCGCGGCCGACGCTGGTCAGGATGTTGGAGGCCGGCGAGATCCCGTTTGAGAAGGTCAGACGGCATCGTCGCTTGTTTCTCACCGACGTGCTGGAGTTCCGTGAGCGTCAGCGTCGGGCGGCGAATGAGGCCCTGTCGGACATGGTGGCCGACGCTCAGGCGATGGGCGCCTACGATGACGACCCTGCCGAGGTGCGCCAAGTCCTCAAGGACCTCCGCTCCCAGGACTGACCGATGGCGTTCTGAGCTTGCCGCGACTGTGCCTGACGGTCCGCGGACTGCGGCCGGGGCTCAGATCTCGGGGCGTAGGGTACGGACGGGACGGAGAGGAGGGACGCTGGTGTCCGGTGCAGAGCGCGGCTCGTCGTCGGCGATGAGGCTGCGGAGCACCTGGCGGACGCTGGGGGAGTGGGTGCGCCAGCCGGCGCCCGCGCAGGCCGGCCCCGGCATCCTGTCCACGCTGCTCCTCATCCTGTGCGCCACCTACCAGGGCGGCATGATCGGCAGCGCGGTGCTGACCGGCCGCGTCGGCGACGGCGGCCTGGTTGCAGGGATCGCCCCAACCAGAATCGGCTTCGCGATTCTCATTCTGGCGGCCATGGGGTCCACGGCGCTCCTCGCTGCGCGACGCAGGTACCCGCTGGCGGTCTTTCTGGCCGAGTGTGCCGTGTACGTGGTGGCCTCGGCGCTGGGGCTCAACAACTTCTTCCTCGTCCCGGTGCTGGTGGCGCTGGGGAGCGCGGTGAGCCGGCTCCCGCTGTGGCAGCACCTCGCGGTGATCGGTGCGGCCTGCCTCATGGCGACGGCCAGTGCGGTCCTGGTGGCCCCGCCCGGGATCCTGATGGAGGAGTGGCTCAGCCAGGTGGTCGCCGTCCTGATGACGGCCATCGCGGCGATGCTTGCGCGCAGCGTCGCGAACTGGCGGGCGGCGCAAGCCGACGCCAAAGCTGAGAGGGAGCGCTTCCGGGTGCTTCGGGCCGAGCGCGACCGCGCGGTGAGCCGGGCCGGTATCGCCGCGGAGCTGCACGACTCCGTGTGGCACGGCCTGACCACGATCATTGCCCTGTCCGAGGGGCTGGCCGGCAGCGCCGACCCGGAGGTCGATGAGGCGCTCGGTGGCATCAACGAAGTGGCGCGGGAGTGCCTGGAGCAGACGCGCCGGGCGGTCAGGGCCTTGGCCGACGGCGAGGGTGAGTCGGCGGAGTCACCGAATCGGGACGGCGCCGGGTGCCGGTCCTGGGATGAGATCAGGAGTGTCGTCGGCAGGGTCCGGTCGCTGGGCGTCACGGTCGTCTTCACCGAGACCGGGCAGCGGGCCGACGACGCCGGGCAGGCCGACCTGTGCTTCGCGCTCACCCGGGAGGCACTCACCAATGCGGTACGGCACGCGCCCGCGCTGTCGCAGGTGCAGGTGTCCTGGGACCACGGTGAGTCGGCGGTGACGGTGACGGTTCGCAACGACGGCGCCTCGGGTGACCGTGGCGGGGAAGACGACGGCTGCCGTGGTGGGTCTGCGGAAGGAACCGGCCTGCCGCGGCTGCGGGACCGGGTTGAGGCGGCGGGAGGCTCGCTGGACTGGGGGCCCGTGTCCGACGGCGTCTGGCTGGTGACGGCGACGGTGTCGAGAACTCGCGGCGAGGGCTGAGGCGTGGGCGCGGAATCGGAGGGGCTGAGGCCGACGTCGGTCATGATCGTGGACGACCAGCGCTACGCGCGCCTGGGGCTGGCGCTCATGATCCGCAAGGCTCCGGACCTGTGCGTGGTGGCGGAGGCCGGTGACGGGCAGGAGGCGCTGGAGGTCCTGGAGCAGCTGAACCGGTCAACGGGACTGCCCGACGTCGTGCTCATGGATGTGCGCATGCCGGGCATGGACGGGATCAGTGCGACCCGGGCGATGACGCAGCGGTTCCCGACGGTGAAGGTCCTGGTGCTGACCACCTACGACGAGGACGACTACGCCTTCGGGGCGCTGGAGGTGGGGGCCTCGGGGTTCCTGCTCAAGGACGTGCGCGCGGCGCAGCTGGCTCAGGCGGTGCGGGCGGTGGCGCAGGGCGATGCCGTGCTCACGCCGCGCGTCACCAAGGAGCTCATCGCGCGAGGGGTTCCGCGGGCGCTGTCCGGTGCGCAGCGCGAGGGGCTGCGGGAGAGGTTCGGGGCCCTCACGCCCAGGGAGTTCGACGTGGCCAGGCTCATTGCGGAGGGGATGTCGAACGAGGAGATCGCCGAGCGGCTCGTGCTGCAGCCCGCCTCCGTGCGCCGCAACGTCAGCCGCATCCTGGCCAAGCTCCACCTGCGCGACCGCGTCCAGATCGCCGTCGCCTGGTACAAGAGTGCCGAATGGCCTGAATCGACTACTCGCTCACCTGTGTGACGACCTGAGGCTCAGCCAGTAAAACAGGTAGGACTTCATGAGTCCAGAACGATGAGACGAACACGGGCATGATTACTTCTCGTACGCCAGGAGCAACGGTGGCGGTAAGGATGTCTAGGGGAGGGGCCGACGCGGACGTGATGACACGAGAACTTCCACCGAGTGCCAAGTACTTCAGGCGTCAGGAATCATTCGCTACTCGTACTCGAGCCCGGGGCGCAAGGATGACTCCTGGGTCGATGCTACCGAGGCCTTCTGCCGCGACCTGGAAGGACTGATCAGATGCCGGGAATACTAGATGACCGATACGCCCGGGGCGCGGTGGTGGTGCTCGGTGGGGTCCTGCTCATGTCCTTCGATGCAGCCCTCATCCGCGCCGTAGACCAGCCGGCCGGGGTGTTGTCGTTGTGGCGCGGCGTGCTGATATGCGCTGCCATGGTGCTGGCGGCAGGAGTCTGCCACGTTGCTGGAGTAAAGCAACGCTGGGACAACGAGTGGGCTGCTTGGGGTAACGGACTGATGTTCGGGATGGCATCGGTGGCGTTCGTGTACTCCATCGAGAGCACTTCCGCCGCTAACACGCTTTTTATCATGGCGACCATGCCGGTATGGTCGGCAGTTCTGGGACGAGTGTTTCTCCGGGCCAGTATCGACCGGCCGACGGTCCTGGCGATCCTGGCGTCGCTGGCCGGTATGACGATCATCTTCGCTTCACAGCTGTCCAGCGCCGCAGGCCGGGGGGAACTGCTGGCCCTGCTGGCTGCCGTGTCGATGAGCGGCGGCTTCGTGTGCTCCTCCAAACGCCGCTCCAGCCCCTTCCTCACCACAGCGGTCGGTGGGGCGCTGTGCGCACTCACCGCTGCCGCCCTTCTGCACGGGGTCAAGGTTCCTGACGAGTCCTCCTCATGGCTGCCTCTGGTAGCCGAGGGCTTCGTGGTCATGCCGGTCGGTCTGGTCTGCTTATCCGTTGGGCCGAAGCTCCTGCCCGTGCACCATGTGGCAATCTTCGTGTTGGCGGAGACAGTGCTGGGCCCGGTGTGGGTGTGGCTGTTCTTCCGTGAGAATCCCGGGGCGGCTTCGCTCGTAGGTGGGTCGGTGGTCATTGGGGCGATCGTCGGCCTCAACATGCACTACATTCGCCGCTCAAGGAGGGAGGGAGCGGGTGCAATTTGATAGGCGTGACATGAGAGAGTCCGTCAGTTGTCAAGTGCGCTGCGGTCGTTCTCCGCGGAGACAGCGTGCTGCTTGTCCGCAAGCGTGGTACGACCGACCTCATTTCTCCTGGAGGCAAGCTGGAGAGAGGGGAGTCGCATGTCGCCTGCCTCGGCCGCGAGCTTGATGAGGAGCTCGGGGTCTCGTTGGTGTCGGCCACCTACTTCGGTACCTATGATGATGTCTCCATCTTCGACCGGAGCCGGATGATCACCCTATTCGTCTACATGTGCGATATTGTGGGCGACCCGGTCCCTCGCTCTGAGATCGAGGCCGTAGAGTGGGTCCCCGTGACCTGCTCGCCAGGTGATGGGTCAACCTTTCAGAGCAGGGTTATTCCTGATATTGCAAAGATGCGTGGCCAATGCTGAGCAGCCCGGTGGGCGTGGTGACAGACCTGGACGGGACCGTCGTCTTCGGCGGAGTCGCCGATCCCCGGCTGGCCCCCTTTCTCAGGCGGGCCGCGGGACGTGAGGACATATCGGTCATCGTGGCGACCTCGCGTGCACCCCGAGGAATGGCCGAGGTACTAGGAGACGCCGTGACCTGCCTGGAAGGCTCGGTCTGCCTCAACGGGGCTCTCTTGCGCCTAGGAGACAAGGAGAGGCGCTATCCCATGAGGGCGGATCACGTCCGCGCCGTCGTGGACGCCGCCTTCCGCGCGGGCATGCCCCTCTACGTGGACCGGGGCCACTCTTTCACTGCACTGGCAGGGCATGACCCTGTCGCAGAGCCGCGGTCAGGGGAGGCGTCTGCAGCGGTCTCAGATTTCGCTGCGTCTCCAGGAACAGCGGCGGAGAACGAGACCCGGCGAAGGGGCAGCCAAGATTCCGAAACGGAACCGGGCCTCTGGGACGGCCTGGAGCACATGCGGGACTACCCGGATGGCACGTGGTGCACCGACCCGGCGCAGGTACCGACTGAGGATGTGCTCAAGGTGACGGTCGTCAGCAGGAGGTACCAGGGCCGTGCGGGGCAGGACATCATCAGGCAGAGGATTGCCGATCCGCTACAGGGAGCGGCTGGTCCGGGTACGAGGGCTGCCGGCGCGCAGGGGACGGGCGGCCCGGAGCCCGCGGGCGCTCTCCAGGACTTGCTGGGGCTGCGCCTTGACGGCGTCGTCGCCTACCCGCACGAGGACGGCGTGGTCGACGTCTGCGCGGCAGGGGTGGACAAGAGCGTCTGTATGAGGCTGCCGACTGGCGAGGAGGAGCCAGCCGCCTTGGGAGGGGCGGATACCACAGAAAGGACAGCCGTCATGGGGCAGGCACCAGGCCTTCGCCACCGGCCCGTCTCCACGTGGGTCGCGGTAGGCAACGACGCCAACGACGTGGCGATGATCCGCGCGGCAGACATCGGTGTCATCGTCGGGGATGGCCTGGAAGAGGTCAGGGCGAGGAGGCGGACGGTCCGCGTCCCCTCACGCCCCGGCGCGGTGGTGTCCGTTCTGGAGCAGCTGCTTGAGCTGCACCACTAATGTCTCCAACCGGTGGGTTCTAGTGGTGGATCCACCACTAGAACCCACCGTACCCGGACGCGTGAGATGTCCCCGTTCGGCCGGGAACGCGCCCGGCCATGCCGCCTCAGGATTCGGGCTTGAAGCCGATGACCTTTCCGTCTTCCTTGTTGTAGCCGACGATGAAATCTGGTTTCACGCCGATGAGAGAATCGCCGTTCTGCCAGTCGATCCCGGTGAATTCAATGTTCCTGCCGGTCTTGACTTCCATCAAGAGAAGCACCGAGCTGGGATCGCCGTGCTTCCATGTGGCCAGCTCGGCAATGCGGCCTTTCTGTGACGCGGCGGCGTTGGAGGGGCAGGGATTGTCGTCTGAGTTGCGGTCGGGGCTGTCTCCAGGGTTGGGGATGGAGGTGGCACTACCGTCCTTGGGAATGATCTTGGATACGCAGCCACCTCCTTCGGAGGAAGATGAGAAGGGGGCCTTATCATAATCCTCGTCCTTGAAGTAGGCGAGATACTCCTCTGAGGTGATGAGGGCGTTGTCCACCGTTCCCGGCAACTTCTTCTTCTCGGTGTCGATGACGTAGCTCGTCTTCTTCGTGCCTTCGAAGTCGTAGATGGTTGCTCTCCATTTCTTGGAGTCAGACGAGTCTGAGTCGCCCGCGGAGCCGTCCTTCTCCCTCTGGTTGACTACCCATCCATCGCTGAGGAATGTGATTGAGGTATCGTTGTTGACCCGCTTTCCTCCCAAGATGGTCGTGTCCCCGGTGTCGATGTCAATGACGGCATTGAAGAGTCCGACGTAACGGTGGCTGTCCTTGATGGTGAGAGCGCCGTTGTCGAGGTAGGGCGAGGATGGGATGTCTTCCATCCCTGGGATCTCGCGGGACCATTTCTGCTTCTTCTGGGAATCCCATGCCGTGCACTTTCCACTGCTTTTGCAGCCGATGGCGATGTCGTCGGCGACGAGGGCGTACTTATCGTCACTCCAGGGTGCCGACGAGGTGTCGCCGGACTTCAAGTCGATGAGGGTGGATTTGTGGACGAGGGTACTCTTGCCCCATAACTGAAAAATTGGTGGTGTGGAGTAGGAGGAGGTCAGGTCCTCGTCGTCGATGTCAACCTGCCACGCCTCCTTCATGTTCTCGCCCAGTGGTGTATAGCCCTTCAGAGTGGACGTTGTCTTGTCGAACGTGAGGAAGTAGCCGCCTGCAACATATGGTTCAGCATTGGCCTCAACGTCGGCGCTCCATGTCTTGCTGGCGCCTTTGCTCCAGGAGTCGGACAAGGAGACGTCCCGGGACGTGGAGTAGACACTGCTCCTCGCCAGGAAGTACCAGGCGGCCACGCCACCTCCTGTCAGGAGCAGGGCGATCGGCAGAACAATCGCGAGCGCTCTGAGGCCCCGCCTTTTCCTGGGCTGTACCGGCGGGGCGTACATCGGGTCACCGTACGTCGCTGCGCCGTATGTCGGCGCCGCGGCCTGGCTCGGGTCGTACGCCTGCCCCTGTCCCTGCACGTACCCCGGCTGCATTCCGCTCGGCACCCCGGGCGGCATCGCGGGCTGCTGGTCCATGGCCTGCGCCGCCGACTGCATCGAGGGCGCCGAATACGGCTGAACCGACGGCGGCAGTGCAACGGGCTGCGCCACCGGAGCGGGCTCCTGCGGGAGCGGGCTCTGCTGGGCAGGGGTCGCCATGCCGTACCCCTGAGGAGCGGCTCCGTGGCCCGAGGCTCCCGGCGGCGCCGCACCGAGCGCCGCCGGTTGGGTGCCGCTATAGCCCTGAGGCACCTGCCCGTAGCCCGGTCCGTCGGGAGCCTGCTGGGGCTGAACGCCACCTGCTCCCACCGCCATCGTCGGCGCCATCGGGTCGATCTGGCCGGGGACCTGCGGCTGCGCCGACTGCACCGACTGCGCTGCCTGCATCGGTGGCATCGCCTCGGAGAGGAGGCCTGCGCCCCGCCCGGCCTGGCGTGCCAGTACCTCCTGCACGACGGCGTCGTCGGACTGCTCCAGGAGCGCTCGGACCTGGGGCGGAATCGACGGGTTGGCCGCCAGGATCGCGTGCAGGTCGGGGCGGGTGGCGGCGATCCGCTCAAGATCGTGGGGCGAGGCGAACCTACTGACCGCCGTGGTCGCGTCGTAGTCCCCGGAAGATGGTGAGTGCCCCGTCGTCATGTCTCCCGAGCCTAACGAAATCTACGGGAGCAGGTCGCGGAATCAGGCCGTAGCGCCCGGCTTCGCCGTCGGGACGAGCCGATGGCGGCTCAGTCGACGATGCCGTAGAGGCGGTCCCCGGCGTCGCCGAGACCGGGCACGATGTAGGCGTACTCGTTGAGCCGCTCGTCCACTCCGGCGGTCACCACCGTGACGTTCGCGCGCCCGCCGACGGCCTCCTCCAGCGTCTTGACGCCCTCGGGGGCGGCGATGAGGCACAGTGCGGTGACGTCGCGCGCCCCGCGCTCAAGCAGGTAGTCGATGGCGGCCACGAGGGTGTGGCCGGTGGCGAGCATGGGGTCGACGACGAAGCACTGGCGGCCCGAGAGGTCGTCGGGCAGACGGTTGGCGTAGGTCTCCACCTCCAGGGTGTCCTCGTCGCGCTTCATCCCCAGGAAGCCGACCTCCGCCGTGGGCAGCAGGCGGGTCATGCCCTCCAGCATCCCCAGGCCCGCGCGCAGGATCGGCACCACGATCGGCCGCGGGTCGGCCAGGCGGCGGCACTGGGCCAGCGCCACAGGGGTGCGGATCTCCACCTCCTCGGTGCGCACCTCGCGGGTGGCCTCGTAGGCGAGCAGGGTGACGAGCTCGTCCACCAGCTGACGGAAGACCGCCGACGGCGTCTTCTCGTCGCGCAGGACGGAGAGCTTGTGGTCGATGAGGGGGTGGTCGGCAACGTGGAGGCGCATGGGGACAGCCTATAATCCCGCCACCGGTCCCGCACCGCCCCAGCGCCGAGCCGTCAGGCGGGGCGATCTCGCTCAGGCGCGGGTGTGCAGCCATGCCAGGACGGCTCGCACGCGCCTGTTCTCCTCGCCCGGCTGCAGGTCCAGCCCCCGGAAGATGTTCGCCACATGCTTGGCCACCGCGCCGTCGGAGACCACCAGACGCTCGGCGATCTGCGCGTTCGACAGCCCCTGGGCCATGAGCTCGAGCACCTCCTGCTCGCGCCGCGTCAGCCGGTCCAGGCCCGCTCCGCCCGGCGCCGCACTCGCGATCCCGTCCGACGGCGTCGACGGCGAGGCTGCTCCAGTCATCACCGGTCCCTGGGGATCGGACGGTGCAGGTGCTGTGCCGGGTACCGAGCCCGTCATTGTCACCGCTCCCTCACCGGCCCCGGAACCGGTGATGTCCTGCGCGGAACCGGCGGCCCGGGCCGCCTTCATGAGGTGGGAGACCACCTCCGGGTCGATGACCACGCCGCCGCCCACGACGATGTCGAGCGAGTGCAGGAAGTCCGCCACCCGCCCCACGCGCTCCTTGAGCAGGTAGCCCACGGCGCCGCCACTGCTGGCGCTGGAACCCCCCGGCCCGGCCGGGGACGTCGGCGACTCCGTCTCCTCAAGCAGATCCTGCACGTAGGGCCCGGCCACGTAGGCGCTCAGCACCACCACCGGCAGCCCCGGATGGGCGCGGCGCAGGTCGATCGCCGCGCGCAGGCCGTCGTCCGTGCCGGTCGGCGGCATCCGCACATCGGTGACGACGACGTCGGGCAGCTCCCCGGCCGCTGCCAGACGCCCGACCTCCTCGCGCAGGGCGTCGGCATCGGCCACCTGTGCCACGACCTTGTGCCCGGCGGTGGTCAGCAGTCCGGCCAGCCCCTCGCGCAGGAGGGCGGCGTCGTCGGCGAGCAGGATCCTCATGGGCACATCCTGCCTCAGCCGGCCGGGTGGTCGCTCCCCGGCTCACCCGTCTGCTCCTCCTCCCGGCCCTCCGTGCCCCACGGCGGCGTCAGCGGTGCCGTGATCGTCAGCCGGGTCCCGCCGCCGCTCGGGGAGCTGACCTTCAGCCGACCACCGATGGACTCCACCCGCTGCGTCATGCCGCGCAGGCCGGTGGCGTTCTCCTGCTCCGGGTCGGCTCCGCCGCGCCCGTCGTCGGTGAGGACGGCGCTCAGCCCGGTGCTCGTGCAGCGCAGCGTGATCGTGGCGCGCTTGGCCTGGGCGTGCTTGGCGGCGTTCGTCAGCGCCTCGGTAGCAGCGAAGTAGACGACCGTCGCTACCGGCTGCGAGATCTGGGCCAGGTCGGCCTTCTCGGCCTCGATGACGACGCTGGTCGGCAGTGGTGCCCGTCCCGCCAGATCCTTCAGGGCCGGCGCCAGCCCGCGCTCGGACAGGACCGCCGGGCGGATGCCGCGCACTGTCTCGCGCAGGTCCTTGAGGGCGGACTCCGCGCGGTCCTGCGCGGTGTCGATCCCCTTCAGCAGCGCGGTCCGGGACGTGGAGGCGGTGTCGTCCTCGGGCAGGGACTCGGCGGCTAGGCGCAGCCCGCCCAGGTTCATGGCGAGGGCGACGAGCTCCTGCTGGGTGCCGTCGTGCAGGTCCCGCTCGATGCGGGTGCGTTCGGCCTCGAAGGCGTCCATGAGGGTGGCTCGGCTGGCCGTGAGGTGGCCGACCTCGGCGGTCAGCTGCTCGAGGCGCTGCCTCTTGCGCTCACCCGAGAGCACCTTCACCAGCAGCAGCCGCAGCCTTCCGAGTCCCCAGAGCACTCCGAGGAGGAGGCTGAGGGCGATCAGCCCGATCGGTATCAGCAGCAGGGCGGCCTGCAGCCCGGTCAGCATCATCTCGCGACCGCCCAGGTAGAACCTGACGGGGTTCTCGGGGGAGGTCATGAAGGGCGCCAGGATGCTGGTGACGGTCAGGGCTCCGAGGAACGCGGTGAGGAAGAACGACGCCGTGCTCAGCGTCATGCCCCCCAGGCACAGGGGCAGGTCCTGCCGCCAGAACTCCACGTGGGCGACGCGCGCCAGCAGCCACGGGCTCTTGCGCTCGCCCTCCTTGCGGCCGGACGGGGCGTCGGTTCCCAGCCCGCGTGCAGCGATGCGCTCCAGCGACGCCCACAGAGGGACCGTCAGGTGGAACAGCAGGATGGAGGGGATGAGGAGGATGACCTGCGGTATCCACAGCGCGGCGTGCAGGAGCTCCCACCCGATGACGCTGATCCACCAGAGGCTCCGCCTCGGGCGGCGCCCGGTCGAGGGAGGGGCGGCCTCCGGGCCTGCCGCGAACGGGACGGCCGGGGAAGGGTCGGCAGCTGATGGCATGGGTGCGGTCCTGTCCAGCGGGGCCTCCATGGGAGCAGTCGCAGGCAGGTCGGAAGGGGAGCCGAGTGGTGGCGTCGGGGTCATGCCGACGACGCTAACGGGGCCGGCCCCGGGGCGCACTCGTGCTGGCTCCCCAGTGCGCACTGCATGCGTGCCCCGAGGTGGTGCTGGCACCCTCACGGTGGTGCGCACGCGACCAGTGGCGAGGTGGGGTTAACCGGATATGAAGACGGGGGTGAGCACCAGTGTCATGGAGGCCCGCGAAGAGTGAACTGGTGGACATGAGCCTTGACCCGTTCCTTCCATGCCATGCAGCCGTTGCCACCGACGCCTTCGGCCCCGCCTCGGGACCGGTCCGCACGCCCACCCGCTTCCAAGCCTTCGCCGGTACCGAGATGCTCGGGCCGGGAGCCGACGAGCCGGTACGCCCAGCGCGCTCCGACGAGGTGAGCATCCACGAACGACGTCGGGACTACGTGCACTGGTACGTGGCAGTGGGCGCCGAGGCCGTGGCGCTGGCGCTGCTGATCGTCGTCGTCGGACAGCAGCTGGCGCCGGTCCTGCGGGCCGCGGCGCCGGGCGGGGGAACGGTGGCCTGGGCGCACTACCTCCTGGCGGAGTCGCAGCGGCTGCTCGCCAGGGTGGGTGATGCTGAGCTACGGCCCTGGCTGCCGTCAGCCCTGGCCGCGTTACTGACGGTCACGGGGCCCTGGTTGAGGAGGTCGACCGTCCGGTGGGGCCTGGGCGTCCTGGCGGGAAGCCGGGTGGTGTCCGTCATCGGCTGGCTCATCGTTGCGGTGGTCGCGGGACTCTGGGGGCAGTCGTGATGCGCCGCCGGGGACGCCTCGCCGTGGTCGGGTGCCATCGAGGCTGGCCGGGGGCATTCGACGCCTTCCTGCGCCCGTACGCCTGAGATGCCCCCGGGCGCGCGGAATGTCCTCGCCGACGCGCCGGTTGGGCCGGGCGCGAAAGGGCCTGACGTCGGGCCGTCCCGCGGAGCTACGGTGCCATCACGACTGCATCGAAGGAGAACTCATGGCCAACGCCTCCGCCCCCACCATCACTCTCAACAACGGCGTCGATATCCCCCAGATCGGTTTCGGCGTCTTCCTGACGCCGCCGGAGGAGACCGAGCGGGCCGTGCTCGAGGCCTTCGAGGTCGGCTACCGCCACGTCGACACCGCCCAGGCCTACCGTAACGAGGAGGGCGTGGGCGCCGCCGTCGCCGCCTGCGGGCTGCCCCGTGAGGACGTCTTCCTCACCACCAAGGTGTGGATCTCCAACGCCGGGGACGAGCGCGCCGCCCGCTCCATCGACGGCTCCCTGCGTCGCCTGGGCACCGACTACATCGACCTGCTGCTCGTCCACCAGCCCTTCGGCGACTACTACGGCACCTACCGCGCCATGGAGAAGGCCCTGGCCGCCGGCAAGGTCCGCGCCATCGGCGTCTCCAACTTCTTCCCCGACCGGTTCGTGGACCTGGCGCAGCACGTCGAGGTGCCTCCGGCCGTCAACCAGATGGAGACCCACGTCTTCAACCAGCAGGCCGACAACCGCGCCTGGTACACCAAGTACGGCACCGCCCTGGAGTCCTGGGGCCCGCTGGCCCAGGGCCGCAACAACATCTTCACCCATCCGGTGCTCACCGGAGTTGGCGAGAAGTACGGCAAGTCCGCCGCCCAGGTGGCGCTGCGCTACCTCATCCAGCTGGGCATCATCGTCATTCCCAAGACGGTCCACCGTGAGCGCATGGTCTCCAACCTCGACGTCACCGACTTCCAGCTCGACGACGCCGACATGCGGACCATCGCCGCCCTCGATGAGGGACAGGGCGTCGTCAACCACTACGACCCCGCCTTCCAGGAGCGCCTCACCTCCTTCACGGTCGAGGAGGACTGAGCCTTTCGGCCTCCTGCGACTGCCTCCGGTTACCGGCGGGAGACATTCGACGCGGCCGGGTGCAGCTTGAGCCGGCCGGGGACGTTCGACGTCGTCGGGGACAAGACCCTGTACCAGTACGCGCCGGACGTCCCCGCCGGGGGAGGAGCACGAGTCAGAGCCGCCGGGAGAACCGGGACTCGGTCTTCTCGGAGGTGCCCACGTACTCCAGCCAGCGCTCGTAGTGGTCGAGTACGTCGTGAGCCACCTGGTCGGAGTTCCAGTCGACGACGTCGTAGCCCTGGCCGCCGCTGTGGGGGCGCACCTCGAGGCGCACCGTGAGGTCGTCGGCCTCGTGGACGGCGAACCCGTAGGCGGGCACGGGCGTGACCACCATGCGCACCACATAGCGGAAGGAGTCGATGGAGCTGGACTGCTCCTCCCCGACCTCGCTGGCCGGCTCGGAGGAGACGACCAGGCTGGCTCGCCCCAGGAAGGTGCGCTCGTCGTCGGGGTCCTGCGCCTCGGGACCCTCGACGAAGACCTCGGCGGAGACGTTCTCCTTGCGCAGCTCGGTGGCCACCGCCTCCAGGGCCGGCACGATGCGCCGCTCCATGGCGTGGCCGGCCTCGTCGGGTGACACGGAGTTGAGGGTGTGCGTCAGGCGCTCGCGCCACGGCGTCTGCTCCAGGCCCGCGGCCGACCCGTTGAAACCGAGGGCGCGGTTGCGGTTGGCCAGGGACAGGGCCTGGTTGTAGGTGTCCTCGGTGCTCAGGGATCGCCACAGCGTGTACATGATGAGGATGAGCACCCCGGAGAAGGGCAGTGCCATGACGATCGTGGCCTGCTGGAGGATGGGGATGCCTCCGGCCACGAGCATCGCGATGGTGAGGACCCCGGTCAGGGCGGCCCAGAAGATCCGCAGCCAGGGGGCGGCGTCCTGGCGCGCCGAGCGGATGCGGCTGGAGAGGTTGGCCATGACCAGGGCGCCGGAGTCGGCGCTGGTGACGTAGAAGAGGATCCCGATGAACAGGGCCAGTGCGATGAGGATCTTCTGGCCCGGCAGGTGCTCCAGCATCCAGTACAGGCCCTGCTCGGGCTGGTCCAGGGTGAGGTCCCGGAATTCGCCGTTGCCGCGGATGACCAGGTCAAGGGCATGATTGCCGAAGATGGCCACCCACATGAGGATGTAGCAGAAGGGCAGCAGGAGGCTGCCGAGCACGAACTGGCGGATGGTGCGGCCGCGCGAGATGCGGGCCAGGAACATGCCCACGAAGGCCGCCCAGGCGATCCACCAGGCCCAGAAGAACAGGGTCCAGGCGTTGAGCCACTCATCGGGCCGGTTGTAGGCGTAGGTCTCCAGCGTCAGCAGCGGGAAGCGGGTGAAGAAGTCGCCTATGGAGCCCACGAGCGCGTCGATGAGGAAAGCGGCATCGCCGGTGATGAGCACCCACAGGGCCAGGCCGATGGCCAGCAGCACGTTGATGGTGGACAGGACGCGCACGCCCCGGTCGACGCCGGAGACGGCCGAGACGGTGGCCATGATGACGGCCAGGGCGGTCAGCCCGATCTGGGTGGGGAAGCCCTGCGGCAGCCCGAACAGGATGTTGAGGGCCACGTTCAGCTGAACGACGCCGACGCCCAGTGAGGCCGCGATGCCGAAGACCCCACCGACCAGGGCAGCGGCGTCGACGATGTCGCCGATGACGCCCTCGGTGTGCCGACCCAGCAGCGGGCGCAGGGTGGAACGCAGGGTGAGCGTGTCACGGCGTCGGTAGGCGAAGTAGGCCATGGACAGCCCCACCAGCGCGTACAGCCCCCAGCCGGAGATGCCGTAGTGGAACAGAGACAGGACGATTGCGTCGCGGGCGGCCTGGATGGTCTGGCCCTCACCGGTGGGCGGGTGCATGTACTGGTCGACCGGCTCGGCGACGGCGAAGAACAGGATCTCGGTGCCGATGCCGGCGGCGAAGAGCATGGCCGTCCAGGCGAAGGTCGAGAAGTCCGGCGTCGAGTTGTCCGGGCCCAGACGGATCCGTCCGAACCGGGAGAAGGCCAGCGCCAGGATGAAGATGAGCGCGGTGGTGATGAGGAGGATGTAGAAGGAGCCGAACCACCGGCTCGTCCAGGTCACGGCCGCCTCGAAGGTGCTTTTGACGATGTTCGGGGCAACGATCGCGGCCAGGGCGACGACGGTGATGATGGTGGCCGACACGAAGAAGACCACCGGGTTGAAGGACTGCGTGTCGGCCGGCTTGCCGAGCGGGGCCTCGGACTGGGGCTCGCCCGGTGTCCCGGGCGGTGAGGTGCGGTCGGGGGGCTGGGGAACTCGCTCCGAGGGCCCGTGTGCTGCGGACTCGCTCTGCTCGCTCGTTTCGGGTGACCGGCTCACCGACCTGCTCCGTTCTTCATGGGGACTCATGGAGTGCTGTGCTGTGGAGTGCTGGGGACTGTGGGACAACCGCCAGGATGGCGGGAACAAGATATCGGGGTACCGGTGGGGTCAGGGTACCGGTCCGGGCCCGGGCTTCGTGTGGAGCCTATAACGGAGATGAGGCGCCCGTTATGTCTTTCCTCCGATGTCGGGGCGGCGTGGAGGAGCGGTGGCGGCGCCGTCGGGCCGCCCTTCCGGTCTGACATCCTTGGAGCTGTGACGTCTCCGCCTTCCGCTCATCCGACCATCGATGCCGCTATGGCTCGCGCCCTGGAACTGGCCCGTGCGGCGGGCGAGTCGGGGGAGGTCCCGGTGGGCGCCGTCGTCCTCTCGCCGGAGGGAACCGTCCTGGCCGAGGCCGCCAACGCCCGCGAGGCCCAGCACGACCCGACGGCGCACGCCGAGATCCGCGCCCTGCGCGCCGCCGGCGCCGCCCTGGGCGATTCCCACCTGGACGGCTGCACCCTCGTGGTCACCCTCGAGCCGTGCACCATGTGCGCCGGCGCCATCGTCCTGGCCCGGGTGGCCCGGTTGGTGCTGGGGGCGTGGGAGCCGAGGACCGGCGCCTGCGGCTCGGTGCGCGACGTCGTGCGCGATGCCCGCGCCAACCACCAGGTCGAGGTGCGCGCCGGCCTGCGCGCCCGGGAGTCCCAAGACCTTCTGACCGCCTTCTTCTCAGGCCGTCGCTGAGTCCCGACGTCGGCCGTGACTGATACCGCAGGACACCGCGTTGGGGGGTGGGGCGCCGTCCGTGTAACCTCGTGGGCGAGGTAGCGTGTCCGAGCGGCCGAAGGTGCAGATCTCGAAAGTCTGTGTGGTTCATAGCCACCCTGGGTTCGAATCCCAGCGCTACCGCCACAACGGGAGGGCCCGCCGAAGCAGCCACGAGCTGCGCGGCGGGCCCTCGCCGTCTCTGACGCTCTGATGCCGACACTGCGGGGTGCCCGTACTGCACGAGGGCTGGGCGTCACTGGGTGAGAGACGGGTGTACTGCACTGCCTGACTCTGGGGGCCGTGCAGTTCGGGGACGGGGCGGTTTCTCCCGGCTGAGAACCGATCACTGGTCGTCCGTGAAGAGGGCACGGTTTGTGTCGTAGCGATGCGCTACAGTGCGTATACGATCATGGAAGGAGGCAGCCATATGTCCACCGCCCTTGTCCCGTCACGTGGAGTCGTCAAGCACTTCTCGCAGGCTGAGCTTGAGGCACGAGAGAGGGCTGTCGTCAGCGCGCTCGAGCGCCGGTTCGGCAGCGTTGATGCTGCACTCGCCCAGGAGTACACCGGCGAGTACTCGTCAGATGACCTCAAGCTGTTCTCCGAGTATCACAGTCTGATGTTCCTTCTCGGCAAGTGAATGTCGGAATCGATGAGCAGGCCCTCCGTTTTGCGGAGGGGCTGACTCGTACAGTGCGGGCGATCTGCCCAGAAGCTCCCGAGTTCCAAGTTGATATCACGGGAGAAGACCCATGGAGGGCGACTGTCCTCCCGGAAGAGAAGGCTCCCATCGTACTGTCCATTGGTGGCAGAGAACTTCTCGATCTGGTCGTAGCATATTCGTGCTCGATATCGTCGCGTCACCCATTTATGCTTGTCGAGAGTTCTGAATTCAAGTTGCGAATTCATGATGGCGGCGAATGGCTCGCTCGCCTCGACTACCTGCACCGTCCTTCGGCGAGTGTTCCCTGCTCGCACCTCCATGTTCATGCACATCGCGACGCGTGGACCTTCATCATGTCCCGAGATGGTCAGGGTAGTAAGCGAAGAACAGTGAAGCGCAGAGGGCAAGCTGGGAAACCTCCTCAGATCTCCGACATCCACTTCCCCGTCGGAGGACCGAGGCTGCGACCTACGCTGGAGGACTTCCTGACGATGGTGATCGAGGATCTTGGGGTCGATCATGCTCCCAGTGCACGCGAGGAGCTTGATCGAGCTCGTGCTCGTTGGAGGATGGAGCAGACGAAAGCCATTGTTCGGTCTTCCAGTGATCTTGCCGCAGAGGTCCTCCGGGAGATGGGGTGGACGGTCTCACCTCCCGAGGGCTATCAGCCGAAGAGACATCCTGCGGAGTGGTTGGAGCGGTACTAAGCCGAGTTCAAGCAGGCCTGTGACGTTCCGTGCAGAACCGCACGGTGCGATGTCGTGAAACGGGCTGCAACGTCAGATGTGGCGGGACCTGCATGTCCGTCAACCGCGCTGAAAGCACTTGGTCCCCCATTTGTCCGACCTCGGGCTCTACCCTTGACCCATGAGCCGCCGTCCCCACCGTCCCCACGAATCCCGAACCCTCTCCCGCACCCGTACTCAGGCCCATCCCCATCCTCATGCCTCCGAGACCGCTCCCCATGCGGCCACCGACCTCTACTCGCTCCTGTGCGACGCCATGGTCGCCGGTGACACGAAGGCGATCGACGCCCTGCTCACCGACGACTGCGTCCTGACCCACATGACCGGCTACCCCCAGCCCAAGATCGAGTGGCTCGGGGATATCGCCACCGGCGCCATGCGCTACCACTCCCACGAGGTGGTCTCCGTCCAGCCGGACACGATCGCCGGCTTCCCGGTGGTGCGCGGACGCACCCGCACCACGGCCACCCTGTGGGGCGGGCGCGGCACCTGGAACCTCCAGCTCGTCGGATACGTCGTGCCCGACGCCGACCCCGACACCGAGCGCAACACCACCGGCTTCCGCTTCAGCCGCCTGGACGCCTCCACGTGGTGAGTCGTCGCTGAGCCGGTTGTCCTGAGAACGTCTGAGCCGGCCGGGCTCAGCCGGAGCCCCGGGGGCCTCCTCGGGCCTCTTGGCAGTACCGGCCCGCTGCGGCGCTTGCCGCCCACCGTCCCCGGACGGCGCCCGGGTGAGCTTCGCTCTCTGGCCTACCGACGGCGCCCGGTCCCCCTCGTGGCGGGCGCGTTCCACGGATCCTCCGGCCAGGCGTGCTTGGGGTAGCGGCCCCGCATCTCGGCACGCACCTGCGGGTAGCCCTGCTCCCAGAAGGAGGCCAGGTCGTCCGTGACCGCCACCGGCCGGCGCGCCGGTGAGAGCAGATGCAGCAGCACCGCCACCCGGCCCTCAACAATTCGTGGCGTGGCCGCCCACCCGAAGCACTCCTGGACCCGCACCGCCAGCACCGGCCGACCCGCCCGCCCGGCGTCGGCCGAGACCGCTGAGCCCGGAGCCCCGGCCGTGCCGCCGACCATCGCGGTGTAGTCCACCGGCACCTGTGAGCCGGAGGGAACCTCAAGGCGCTCGGGCACCAGCTCGTCCAGGCGCGCCGCTTGCGGCCACGGCAGTAGCGCCCGCAGCGCCTGGGCCACGTCCAGCCGCTCCAGGCTGAAACGCCGGCTCCCCGAGCCCGACGACGCCGACCCACCTGACCCACCTGACCCACCTGGGCCGCCGGACTGCCCGGCCAGACTCGTCACCGCCGGTGCCAGCCACTCCTCGGCCCGCTCTGCCAGGGCCGCATCGCTCATATCCGGCCAGGGCTCGCCCAGGTGCTCATGCAGTAGGGCCAGGCGGGCGCGCAGGCCGAGCGCCTCCTCATCCCACGGCAGCACGGCCAGGCCGGCATCGGCACCCTCAGCGCGCACCCGTGCGACGACGGCGCCCGCCACCTCCGTCGGACCCGGCGGCGGTCCCGGGGAGGTGGTGAGCGTGATGGCCCCCAGGCGGCGCCGGCGCTCAGTGCGCAGCCGCCCACCCTCCCAGACGGTGCGCTCCTCCTCGGCCAGCCAGGCCCCGGCCAGCTCCAGGGCCATCTGCTCATCGAGGGGCGCCGCGGCCCGGACGAGTGCGTCCCCGCGCCCGCTGGTCAGGTCCACACCGGCCACCGCCAGCCACTCGGACTCCGCCAGCGCCGAGCCCGCCGACAGGCGCAGCCCGGTCCCGGCGACGCTCGCGTAGTGCGCCTCCTTGCCCGCCTGGGGAGCCGGTCCCCGACGTCGCGCGATCCACTGCGGCTGCGCCGTTCCGGCCACCAACGCGACCGCCGACTCCAGGTCGCCCGACCGGGCAGCGTCACTGGCCCCGGACCTGGGAGACCCTCCGCTGACACCGTCGGGCCGGCCCGTTGCCGGCAACCCTGACACCCCCATCGCACCCGGCACCTGAGGGCAGGCGTTCATGGAGGCCGGATCCTCGGGGTGCTCCGACTGCTCGGAGACGGCGCGCCGGCAGGCCTGCTCCAGCCGGCGCGCCTCCGCCCTCCACGCCCCCGACCCGGCCCCGCCGCCCCGGACCTGTCGGGCCAGGGCCGTCAGGTCCCCGCCGGGTGCTCGCAGGTCAGCGGTCAGCAGCGCCGTCGCTCTGGCCGCCCGTCGCGCCCCCAGGGCCGGTGCTGTCACCACCAGAGCCCGGGCCTCGCGCACGCCCGCCGGCAGCCCGGCCACCGCCCGCCCCAGAGGCGTCACGCCATTGCTTCCGGCCAGCCCCAGGCGCTCCAGCGTCTCCCGGGCGGCCGCCATCGCCGCGGCCGGCGGCTCATCCACCCAGGCCAGCCCCGCGCCGTCGGGCACACCCCACACGGCCAATTCCAGGGCCGCACCGGTGAGGTCGGCCGAGAGGATCTCCGGGGGCGGAGTCAGCGGTGAGCGAGCCCAGTCCGTCGGCGAGCAGCAGCGATAGACGACGCCGGGACCCTCGCGCCCCGCACGCCCGGCCCGTTGCACCCCGGCCGCCCGCGAGACCCCCACCGTCACCAGGCCACTCATGGAGCGGGCCACGTCCAGGCGCGGCTCGCGCGCCAGCGTGGAGTCCACCACCACCCGCACCCCAGGGACCGTCAGCGAGGACTCGGCCACGTTCGTGGACACCACGACGCGCCGCCGCCCCGCCGGGCTCGGGGTCAGGGCCGCGTCCTGCGCGCTCGCGTGCAGGCGGCCGTGCAGCGGAAGGACGTCCACGTTCCCGGGCGCGCCGGCGCGCAGGCGAGCGACAACGTCGTCGACCTCGCGGGCCCCGGGCAGGAAGACCAGCACATCACCGTCCTGCTCGGCCAGGGCCCGCTCCACGGTGGCGGCGACGTGAGCGAGGAACTCCCGCGGCACCCCGCGCGGCCCCAGGCGACCGGTGCGCCCCGGCGGTGCCCACACCTCTTCCAGGGGGTGAAGTCGGCCGGGTACCTCCACCAGCGGGGCGGCGCCGCCCGACGAGCCGCCCAGGATGCGGCGCAGGCGGTCGGCGTCGAGCGTGGCGGACATGGCCACGAGGGTGAGGTCCTCGCGCAGGGCGGCGCGCGCGTCCGCCAGAAGGGTCAGGAGCAGGTCGCTCTCCAAGGAGCGCTCGTGGACCTCGTCGAGGATGACGGCGTCGACGCCGCTCAGCTCCGGGTCCCGCTGGAGGCGGCGCAGGAGGAGCCCGGCGGTGACGACCTCGATCCGCGTGTCCGGGCCGGCGCGCCGCTCCCCGCGCACCGCGTATCCGACGGTGCCGCCGACCTCTTCTCCCAGGAGGTCGGCCAGGCGGTGGGCGGCCGCGCGGGCGGCGATGCGCCGCGGCTGGGTGACGACGACGCGGCCTGGTCCGCGCTCCGGGGCGCCGGCCAGGACGTCGGCCAGGAGTGGTGGGACGAGCGTCGTCTTACCGGTGCCGGGCGGGGCGGTGAGGACCAGGCAGGGGCCGGCGTCGTCGGAACCGGATGGGGCAGGGGAGAGGCGCTTGCGCAGCTCGGGCAGCACCTCGACCACCGGTAGGTCCGGGGGAGAGGTGAGCAGGGCCCTGATGGGGACGGTCGGTCGAGCCATACCGACATTCTCTTCATAGGTTGCGCGGAGCCGCGTCATCTGTGAGGAAAATGCCGGTGAGTGTGGGGCTGGCATCAACGGCCTGGATGTTTCGAGTGAAGCACGCTTGACACGATGAGTTCTGTCAAGCACACTAGACATGTCAAGCAAACATGACACCCACTCTTGGGGTGAGTGGGTATTCAAGGGATGATCGCCATGCTCTCCGTCGGACCACTTCTGCTGGTCGTGCACCTCATGGGCGCCGCCATGATCGGCGTCTCCGTCGTCGGTGTCGCGTGGCTGTCCCCGCGACTGCGTGCCGCCCGGAACTCGGCTGCGGCGTGAGCCGGTTGTCACGCCGCGCCCCGGGCGGTGAGGGCTATGGATAACGACGTGCGCAGCCTGCGCGAGGCCCGCGGTCTCACCCAGGCCCAGCTCGGAGCTGCCCTGGGCGTCTCCAGGCAGAGCGTCAACTCCATCGAGAAGGGCAAGTACGACCCCTCCCTTCCTCTCGCCA
>ERZ773075.504-NODE-504-length-29601-cov-58.2814_pt1 | contig 29601 bp, 26 predicted proteins | sample MGYA00580614_ERZ773075 | MGnify/ENA primary metagenome ERZ773075 (study PRJEB29015, sample SAMEA2738021) | human oral metagenome | biome: human oral; feature: human-associated habitat; material: dental | place: China | collected 2043 ...
GCGAGCAGCGACCGCGCAGTCGCGTCCGCTGTGAGCATAGGCTCGGGCGACCTCGCTCTGTCCCTTCCCACCGAGACCGGCACCTTCTCCGCCTTCGGCGCTCTGCCCGTGGGACGTGTCGATACCCACCACCTGCTGGTTCTGGCCGCGGACATCACCGCCGATGAGGTCGAGGCCCTCGCCATGTCCCAGGACCTGCACTCCGGATGGGTCGGCGCCTCTCGCCTCCAGCTCCTCCCGGGCATCGAGCTTCAGGGGCCCTGGGCCGTCGATGATGAGCTGCGGGGGATGCTCGGCCTGCCGGACTGGGCCGCGCAGGTCATGATGCTGGAGTGCGAACCGACGCGCAGCGGCCCCTTGCCCGCCGCGCTCACCGGCATCGACGCACTGTCCGACGCCTTCCCGCTGGCCCAGCCCACCGGCAACGAGCTCATCGCCCTGACCCGGCTGCGGGCGATCGCCCGTCGTCTGGCCGGAGCGCTGCGTTTGGCGGGCGACCCCGCGGTCCCCGGAGGCAAGCCGCGGCCCGTGCTCCTGACCCCCGATCCGGAGACGTCCACATCCCTGACCGTCTACGCGCCCGTGTGGATCGCACCGGACGCGTCGGTGACGCTCATCAGGGAGGTGGCGCCCGGTGCCAGCCTGCGCATGGACGCCACGAACATCTTCGGCCCCGGCGGACTGGAGGCCATCGGTCAGGAGGCTCTGGAACGACTCGTGGAGTCCATCGGCGAGGACGTCCTGGATGAGGCGTGGCGCCGGGCGGAGAAGCAGCGGCGCGAGGTGGGGGAGCTCGAGGACCGCGCTCTGGCCACGGGCGAGCCGATCGAGGAGATGCGCGACGGTTACGCCGTCGTCGCCGACGTCGATCCCGACATCCCCAGCCGGGGCGCCATCGAGGTGCGCGTCCTGGGCACCGACGAGATGCCCCTGGCGGTGCGGGGCGAGGCCTGGGCGTCGTCCGCGGGTGTGGTGTCCTACGGCGTCATCTGGCTGCCGCGCGACTCCGCCGACGCTCGCGGCGAGACGATCTCCCGGGTGGCCCGACGCGCCCGCGGTGCCGCCCGCGAGCGCATCGAGCGGATCGCTCAGGTGCTCGCCGCTGCCGCGCACGGCGTGGCGGTGGACGACGACGGGTTCCTCGTCGCCCTGGATTGAGCCCGGACCCGACGCGCGCGAGGCGGTCGCCTGGGCGGGCGGGGCCGCGGGTCGGTGGTCGCCGCACCCGATGACGCGCGCGAGTCGGTCTGGACCACCGGACCGGGGCGACTCGGCGCAGGTGTCCGGTGTCCGAGTGGTCGATCAGCCGATGGATCTCCGCAACTCGCGCGGTCGGCGCAGCACGCCGTGGCCGCTGCGGGGCACCAGCCGGTCCTCCTGCGTCCGGGCGGCGGCCTCGTCCCATGTCCAGGCGGTGAAGGCCGCCGCCGACTCCAGGGATCGTGACCAGGCAACGGGACCATCGCCGCGCTCGCGGCCCACGGACATGTAGCGGCGCAGCAGGCCGGCCGAGGCGTGGGCGTCGTCCAGTGCGCAGTGGTGGCTGCCGATCGGTACGCCGGCCGCCTCGCAGCACGTCACCAGGCGCCGCGACGGGGTGACGATGTAGGTGCGGGCGAGTTCCATGGTGCACACCCGGGGGATGCGGGCCCCGCGACTGAGATGGCCGAGCGAGCCCAGCGCCTGCGTGAGGAAGCCGACGTCGAAGCGGGCGTTGTGGGCGACGACGGCGCGACCGGCGAGATCGCGCACGAGCAGGTCGGCGATATCCGCCAACCCCGGGGCACCGATGAGATCGTCGGCGACGAGCCCGTGGATGAAGGTGGGGCCCACGTCGACGCTCGCGCCGGGATCCACCAGCGTGGTCCAGCTGCTCTGCGTGGAGCCGTCGGGCGCCAGAAGCACCAGACCGATCTCGATAATGCGGTCCCTGGCGGGGGACAGGCCGGTGGTCTCCAGGTCGATGACCGCGTAGCCCACCTCGGCGGCGCTCACTGCGACCGGCGTCTCGACCCGTCTCGCCGCGGGCGCGGAGGCTCGCGCGGTCAGCGGGCGCAGCGCGCGGCCGGGGCGGTGGTAGAAGGGCATCGACGGCATCGTATAGGCCTCGATCCGCGAGGGGCCCCATCCGCGGTCGGGCTGCTCCGCGCGAGTCGGAGACGGCGTCGTCGAACTCGCCCCACCATGTCGGTCCATGTTGGTCCCGCGGTCCGGCAACCGGGATAGGCTCCGGAGCATGACCGATGCCGTGCCCGCTCCTGCACCCTCCCCCGTGCCCGCCGACGCGCCCACGCCGTCGACGTCCGCTCCCGCGTCTCTGCGCGTGCCCGCCACGACTCCCGTCACCAACTCGACCATCGCCGCTCAGCTCGCCCATCGCACCATTCGCGCCTACACCGACGAGCCCCTCGGCGAGGACACGGTCACCACGCTGCTCGACGTCGCCCGTCACTCCGCCACCGCGTCCTTCCAGCAGCAGCTCACCGTCATCCGCGTCCTCGACCCCGCCGTGCGCGAGCAGCTCCATCTCGCCTCGGGCCAGTCCTACGTCGGCGGGGACCGTGGTGAGCTCCTCGTCTTCGTCGTCGATCTGCATCGCAACGCCCTTCTGCGCGAGCGCGCCGGCGTTTCTCTCGAGCCCCTCGGGCGCACCGCCCTGTTCCTCCAGGGCGTCGAGGACGCCGTCATCGCCGCGCAGAACGTCGTCGTCGCCGCCGAGTCGCTCGGGCTCGGCACGACCTACCTCGGCTCGATCATCGGTGACGTCCGGCGTGTCATCGAGGCGCTCCATCTGCCCGTGCGCACATACCCGGTCCTCGGTCTGCTCGTCGGCCACCCCGCCCAGGACCCCCAGTACAAGCCCCGCCTGCCGCGCGAGATCGTGGTCGGGACGGACTCCTATCCGGAGCTCGACGACCACCTCGACGCGCTGACCGCTTACGACGCCGAGGTCGGGCAGTACTACGACCTGCGAGACTCCTCCAGGCGCGTGGACTCCTTCACCACTCAGATCGCACGAGCGCTGGGCGCGGGAGCGGCCTCTCGGGCACCCGTTCTGGAGGTTCTTCACGATCAGCTCCTGTGCCTGAGCTGAGTCGGTCGTGACGCGGACCTCCCCCTCACTCCACCGCTCATCCGCGCTGGCCGAGGGCGGGAGCGCCCCGGCGCACGGAACCGGTCCGCTCACGGGCGCGGCCGCGGGGAGGCCCGCTGCCCTGCCCGCGGCTCTCCCCGCGGCGACCGCTCTGCCCGCGCTCGCCGCGTTCGACTTCCCCGTGGCCGTGATGGCCTCGGAGCTGGAGACGGATGGGAGCACGCGCGTGCTGGTCGAGGCGGGGGAGGTCGATGAGATCTTCCCCTTCGCCTCGGTGACCAAGCCGATCGTGGCCTGGAGCGCGCTGGTCGCCGTGGAGCGCGGCCTGCTCGACTTGGAGGCTCCGGCGCAGCCGGGTGAGGCGCGCAGCATGGCCGGGTCCTGCGCCGTGCCCGCCCCGGCTGGTTCCTGCGCCGTGCCCGCCCCGGCTGGTTCCTGCGCCGTGCCCGCCCCGGCTGGTTCCTGCGCCGTGCCCGCCCCGGCCCTGACGGGCGCCACGGTGCGCCACCTCCTGGCGCACGCCAGCGGCATCGCCTTCGACTCCGACGCCGTTCTGGCCGTGCCCGGGACGCGGCGGATCTACTCCAATCGCGGCATCGAGATCCTCGGCGAGCGGCTCGAGGAGGCCACGGCGACGCCCCTTGAGAGGTGGATCGAGACGACGGTGCTGGAGCCGCTGGGCATGTCCAGCGTGCTCGTGCCCGGATCGCCCGCGCACTCGGGCGAGGGCAGCGCTCGCGATCTGGCGGTCTTTGCTCGCGAACTCGCCGCGCCGAGGCTGATCAGTGCGGACTCGGCGAGGGAGGCGACGTCGGTGGTGTTCCCGGGGCTGGACGGGATACTGCCCGGCTACGGGCGGCAGGCGCCCAATGACTTCGGACTGGGTGTGGAGGTGCGCGGTCGCAAGCGTCCGCACTGGACGGGGACGACCAGCAGCCCGGCGACGTTCGGGCACTTCGGGCAGTCGGGCTCCTTCATCTGGGTCGACCCGGAGGCGCGGCGTCAGGCGGTCTTCCTGGGTGCGCGACCCTTCGGCCGAGCGCATGCGGCTCACTGGCCCGAACTGAGCGACCAGATCCTCGCCCTCTGATCCCCGACGCGCTCTGCTTGGGCGATGTCAGTCGAGATCGATGATGACGGGCACGTGGTCGGAAGCGCCCTTGCCCTTGCGCTCGTCGCGGTCGATGGCCGCGCCGGTCACCCGTGAGGCGAGCGCCGCGGACCCGTAGACGAAGTCGATGCGCATCCCCTCGTTGCGCGGGAAGCGCAGTTTCTGATAGTCCCAGTAGGTGTAGTTGGTGACGCGCCCGCGGGTCACCTCGCTCAGTCCCTCCTCCTCGAATGCCCGGAAGGCGGCTCGTTCCGGCTCCGAGACATGGGTCGCCCCGTCGAAGACGCTCATGTCCCACACGTCCTCGTCCTGCGGTGCCACGTTCCAGTCGCCGGCGAGCGCGAGCGACTGCCCGGCGTCCTCCGCCAGCCACTGCCCCGCGCTCTCGCGCAGTGCCGCCAGCCATGCCAGCTTGTACCGGTAGTGCGGGTGGTCGAGCTCCCTCCCGTTGGGGACGTACAGGCTCCACAGCCGCACCGGGCCCGACGTCGGCCCGTCCGCCTCTGGCACGGTCGCTCCGGGCGAGTCCGTCCGGTCGGCGGCTCGCGCGCCCACGGTCGCGCCGAGCGCTCGGGCCTCGACGACGGCGGGGGCATCCTCCGTCCTGACCCACGCGGGTTGGCCGGGGAAGGACACGGCGATGTCGGTGAGCCCTACGCGCGAGGCGATCGCCACTCCGTTCCACTGGTCCAGGCCGTGCACGGCCAGCTCGTATCCCGCGGTCGCGAAGGCCTCGCGGGGGAACTGCTCGGGCCTGCACTTGATCTCCTGCATGGCCAGCACGTCGATGTCCTGGCGGTCCAGGAAGGCGATGATGCGGTCGATGCGGGTGCGGGCTGAGTTGACGTTCCAGGTGGCCAGGCGCATGCGCTCAGGGTAGCGGCGGCGATGCGCGGCCGGGGCCCGCACGGGGTGGCGCCCCCCACTCCGGCAGGAACTGCCGACGAACCCGCACGGCGGGTTTGGCTGGGATGCCCCGAGGAGGCGGGACGAACCCGCGCGGCCGGGTCCCGCGCGGAGCTCCTTCCACGGTGCCGCCCACGCCCACTCACTGACGCACGATCACAACTCGATCATCTAGGCTCGTCCCATGGGAACCGCACTGATCACCGGAGCCACCTCCGGCATCGGGCTCGAACTGGCGTGGCAACTGGCAGAGGCCCATCACGATCTGGTCCTGGTCGCGCGCAGTCGGGAGAGCCTCACCGCCGTCGCCGAGCAGCTCTGCCAGGTCGCCGGCGTCGGCGTCGAGGTACTGCCCGCGGACCTGTCCACCTCCGAGGGCCTGACCGCCGTCGCCGAACGACTGCGGCTGGAGCCCACCGTGGCGCGCGCGACGTCCTCGTCCGAGCACGCACGCGTCGGCGATGTCGCCGCCCGTCCGATCGATCTGCTCGTCAACAACGCGGGGTTCGCCGTGGGGCAGGTCTTCGTCGGAGGCGATCTGCGACAGGAGCGCCGCGCCCTGGCGGTCATGGTGAGCGCGGTCATGGAACTCACCCATGCGGCGCTCCCGGGTATGGTGGCGCGCGGGCACGGCGCCATTCTCAATATCTCCAGCGTCACGGCGCTGACGGCCATGGGGACCTATGCCGCCCATAAGGCCTGGGTGCGCACCTTCACAGAGGGACTCGTCTCCGAGCTGCGCGGTACCGGGGTGACGGCGACCGTGGTGAACCCGGGTCTGACCCGCACCGAGTTCCACGAACGGGCCGGTATGGACGAGACGGCCTGGCCGGACGTCGTCTGGTTGCGGGCCGAGGACGTAGCGCGCGCCGCCCTGGATGCCGTGCGCCGGGGGCGGGTCATCTGCACGCCGAGCGTGCGATACCGGACCGCCAATGCCGTTCTGCGGATCGCCCCGCGCTGGTTCGTGCGACGCGTGGCCGGGCACGGCAGCGCGCGCACGCAGTACTGAGGACGCGCGCGGGGGCGTCCGCGCGGCGCTGGCGCACCGGAGGCGGGGGCCGAGAGGGCCCGCTCGGCGTGGAGCCGGGCCTTGTCGGCCTGATCGGCGACGTCGTGGGCGAGTCCTCCCTCCGCTCAGCGCGGAGCCGGGGCTCGGACCTGATCCGACGGGTCGACCTCACCCAAAGGTTCTGTATCTCACTAGATGCTTAATCCATTGGGTGCCATGATGAGTGCATGGCTTCCATTACATTCCACGGTTCTCCCGTCCGCACCATCGGCGAGCTGCCCGCTGTCGGCTCGCACGCCCCGGCCTTCGAGCTGGTTGGCGCCGACCTCGGTCCGCTCGCGTCCGAGTCTCTGAGCGGTCGCCGCGTTGTGCTCAACATCTTCCCGTCGGTCGACACCGGCGTGTGCGCCACGAGCGTGCGCGAGTTCAACAAGCGCGCCGCGGGGCTGGTCAACACGACCGTCGTCTGCGTCTCGAAGGACCTGCCGTTCGCTCAGGCTCGCTTCTGCGGATCCGAGGGGCTCGACGACGTCGTCACCGCCTCGGCCTTCCGCTCGACCTTCGGCGAGGACTACGGCGTCACCCTGACCGACGGCCCCCTGGCGGGCCTGCTCTCGCGCGCGGTGGTCGTGCTCGACGCCGATGGGACCGTGCTCCACGCCCAGCAGGTTCCGGAGATCGGCGAGGAGCCCGACTACGAGGCGGCTGTCGCGGCCCTGGCCTGAGCCTCCGCTCCGCCCTCCCCCGGAGCTCGGTGCGGGCGGCCCCTGCCGCACCGGCCCCCCATCTCCAGTGCGCCGTGTGACGCGGGGGAGGTCGGCCCCTGCCGCGCCGGACCCCCGGAGCCGCCCCGACGCCGGGTCCCGCCGCGAGGCGGCCAATGAGCACGCGTCGCCCCGGGGGCCTCCGCTCAATTTTTACGACACGATGTGTTATCCTTGTGGTACTCGGCGGGTGTCGGCATCGGCGACGACGCGCGACGAGATCGGGGCATGGTCGTCACGGAGTGCAAGGGGGGCCGCGTGATACGTCTCATCGCGTCGTTGTGGCGCGGCTTCACGCATGCCTTCGCCGGATGGACGGGGATCGCCCTCGCGGGGATGATGGGCGTCCTCCTGGGGGTGGGCGTCTTCACTCTCCAGTACTCGGGCGTCACCAGCTACCTCGGCGATGATCCGGCCACCTGCGCGAACTGCCACGCCATGCAGGAGGAGTACGAGGGCTGGCAGAGGGGTAGCCACCATGATGTGGCCACCTGCAACTCCTGCCACGCGCCGCACGACAATCTCGTCTACAAGTACATCAACAAGGCGGACAACGGCTTCTGGCACTCGCTGAAGTTCACCTTCCAGAACTACCCGGAGAATATCCAGATCCGCGAGCACAATCGCGAGATCACCGAGGCGGCCTGCCTCTACTGCCATGGCGACTTCGTCGACCAGGCCACCAACAGTTCGACTCGCAAGGGCGAGACGGTGTCGTGCATCCGCTGTCACGACGGCGTCGGCCACAAGAGGTGATGCGGCATGAGCACCGAGGCGGCAGAGACGACCGGCGCGACCAGGGATGAGGAGCCCGAGGAGGGGCCCGTCACCCGGACCGGACCGCGCAGGAGGTGGGTGCCGATCGCCGTCCTGATCGTCGTCGCCATGGCGTCGGCCGCTCTCACCTGGCTGCTGATCACGATCTTCGAGCACAAGCAGGAGGCGAAGTCCCCCTTCGCCCAGGTGGTCCAGCTGACCGACACGACCTACGACCCGGCCGTGTGGGGGGAGAACTTCCCCATCGAGTACGAGCAGTACAAGAAGACCGCCGAAGACACCGACGGCGACTTCGTCAAGGTCGATCCCACCGCCGACGACCCGCGCGAGTACCACACGATCTCCCGCATCGACTCCGAGACCCGGGCCCAGAAGATGTGGCGCGGCTACGCCTTCGCCGTGGACTACACCGAGCCCCGCGGTCACGAGTGGGCGCTCCAGGACCAGCGGTACACCGAGCGCACCGCCGCGCGCTTCAAGCAGCCCGGCACCTGTCTGAACTGCCACGCCTCGATGCCCGAGGTCTACGACGAGCTGGGCGACGGCGACCGTCAGGCCGGATTCGACGCCATGAACGCGCTGAGCTATGACGAGGCCTACCAGCACGCCTCGTCATCCATCGCCTGCATCGACTGCCACGACCCGCAGACCATGGAACTGAGGATCACTCGCCCGGCATTCGCGGACGGCATCAAGCGGGCCAAGGCCGCCGAGGGCATCGCCGACTACGACGTCAACCGCGATGCCACCAACCAGGAGATGCGCACGTACGTGTGCGCCCAGTGCCACGTCGAGTACTACTTCGCCGGTGAGGGCAAGACCCTCACGTTCCCGTGGAAGAACGGCCTGACCGTCTACGACGAGATGAGCTACTACGACGAAGTCGGCTGGACCGACTTCACCCACGAGGAGTCCGGCGCCCCTGTGCTCAAGGCGCAGCACCCCGACTTCGAGACCTGGTCGCAGGGCATTCACGCGGCCAACGGCGTCACCTGCGCCGACTGCCACATGTCGTACAACCGCGAGGGTGCGGCCAAGGTCTCGAACCACCAGATCATGAGTCCGATGGCCAACGACGACACGATCAACTCGTCCTGCCTCACCTGCCATCACTCGACCGCCGACGAGATGAGAGAACGGGTCGAGGGCATCCAGAGCCGCTGGCAGACCTCGCTGAACGTGAGCTTCACCGCCCTGGACTCGCTCATCACCGACATCACCACGGCTGCCAACGACGGCACGGCCACCGAGGAGCAGTTGACGGCGGCGCGCGACTACCAGCGCAAGGCCCAGTTCGTCGTCGACTACTCGTTCTCCGAGAACGGACGCGGTTTCCACGCCCCCGCCTACTCGATCTCCATCCTCAACCAGGCGACCGACTGGGCGCGCTCCGGCCAGCTGGCGCTGCGCGGCGTCGAGGTGAGCAACGGTGTCGGCCCGGCGGTGCCGGAGCAGCACATGCCGAGCGGGGATAAGTGACGGGGCCTCGGAAGGGGCCGTGGGCGAGCGCGGTCACGCAGAGGGGAGCGGCGACGGGGAATGGTGCGGACGATGCGGTCTGAAGACGGCGGAGTGGATCGGGAGGAGCTCGCGGCCTTCCTCGCCACCGCTCCTGAGCACCTGAGGCACTGGGCCGACGAGCAGCTGGCCGGGTTGGCGGCTGGCGACGACGACTCGGGCGCGCCGGACGCCGAGCCCGAGTCCCCGGATGAGCGGTCGCGCCGGGATGGTGCCGAGTCCGCGGATGGGGGCGTCGGTACTGGCACGGGTGGCGACGACCGCGACGAGCCCGGCGAGGCTGCGGATCCGCCGGCGGCCGATGGCGGTGAGCCCCCGGATGGTGGGCGTCCGGGCGATGGCGACGAGCCCGGCGAGGCGGCGGACGTCGAGGACCTGCTCGCCGATGATGAGGGACCGGAACCCGACCCGGAAACCGCTCGGACGGTTGGCGAAGAGAGCAGGAACCGCTCCCGCACGCCGTCGAGGCTGCAGCGGAGGACCGGTGTCTCCCGCGTGAACCTGGTGCTGGTCATGCTTCTGGCGGCCGCCGTCGTCATCATCATCCGGCAGATGGGGCAGACGGCGGGTGACGGGGCCGCCTCCGAGATGACGATGCCGTCCAACCATCCGGCAGTCACCTCCAGCGCGGATCCCTCCGCCATCGCCCAGATGGATGAGGCCGAACCGGTCGACACCGAGCAGGAGACCAGGCTGAAGACCGAGGCCGATGCGGATTCCACGAACGTCTCGGCCCGTCAGCAGCTGGGCGAGATGTACCTCAAGGCGGCCCTGTACCAGGATGCGATCACCTACCTGCAGCAGATCCTCGACGTCGAGCCCGACAACCTGGACGCGCTCCTGACCATCGGCGTCGCGGAGTACCAGTCGAACCAGTACGAGGACGCGGAGAAGCACTGGCTCCGCGCGACCGAGCTGGCCCCCGACGTCGCCGAGCCCTGGTACAACCTGGGGCTCCTCTACATGGCCCGCACTCCGCCGGACGCCGGGCGGGCGACGGAGTGCTGGAACAAGGTGCTCACGATCGCACCCGACTCGGACATGGCCGCGTCCGTCCGCGCCCACCAGGGCCGGATGGGTTCCGCCTCGGCGGTCCCGACGGCGGCGACCGGGGGCTAGCCGTGGAGATCACGCTTCCGGTGGCCCTGCTCGCGGGACTCGTCTCCTTCGCGTCGCCCTGCTTCCTCCCCATCGTCCCGGCCTTCGTCGGCCAGCTCGTGGGCACGGGCGCCCGACGGGTGAGTGGGCGCGCTGCCCTGATCAATGCGCTGTGCTTCGTGGCGGGTTTTTCCGCCGTCTTCATCGCCGTATGGGCCTCGATGGGGCTCATCGGGCGCTCGCTCGGCCCTTATACGGTGCACGCCCGGATCATCGGCGGCGCCGTCCTGGTGCTCATGGGTCTGCACGTGGCGGGGCTCCTGAGCATCGGCTTGTTCGACACCCTGGTCAGGGGCGCCATGCCGTCCGGAGGGCGAGAGGCGTCGGCGCTGCGCGCAGGCCTCATGGGCATCGTCTTCGGCGCGGGCTGGACCCCGTGCATCGGCCCGATCCTCAGCGGCATTCTGGCCCTGGCGACGATGAGCGCCACCGCCTGGTCGGGCATCTCCCTCATGGTCGCGTACTGCCTGGGGCTCGGCGTCCCCATCGTCGCGGTCGCCCTCGGGTCGGCGGGGGTCACCAGGCGCTTCGACTGGTTCCGACGCCACCACGCGGGCGTCTCGCTGGCCAGCGGGGGCCTGCTGGTGGTCGTCGGCTTTCTCATGATCACCAACCTGTTCGCGAAGCTGGCCGGGCTGATCCCGCAGTTCGGACTCTGAGGAGACACGGATGACCGACGACACCACCCCCGAACCGGACCGGGCCCCCGAACCGGACCGGGCCCCCGAGCCGGACCGGACGGACAGCTCCGGTCCGATGGACGGTCTTGACGACCAGGCCGCCCTGTCCCCCGGCCAGGTCCTCATGCAGATCTACGCCTTCTTCTACAAGAAGGCCGTCGGTCTGGTCCTCCTCCTGCTGGCCGGGACGCTCTCTCTGCTCGGCGTGCTCTTCCCGCAGATGCCCTCATCCGTCAGGGGCGACCCGGAGGCCGCTGCCCGGTGGGTGGAGTCGGCCCGGAGCGTCTTCGGCGGCTGGACCGACGTCCTGCGCACCGCCGGCGTCTTCACGATGTTCTCCTCGGTCCCGTTCCTCGTCGTCATGGCGCTGCTGGCCCTGTCGATCATCGCGTGCACCGTGCACCGGCTGCCGGTCATCTGGAACGCCGCCCGCCACCCGCGCACCAGGGTGACCGCCCGGTTCTTCGACCGGGCCCGGCTGCGCTCCCGCTTCACCGCCCCGGTCAGCGCCGAGAAGGCGTTTCAGGTCATTCGCGCCGATGCCCGCGAGCACCGCATGCGGTTCATCGTCGACGACGGGGGACCGGGGCGCAACGCCTATATCGACCGCAACCGCTGGGGACCCTTCGGCACCGCGTTCGCCCACACCGCCTTCGTCATCATCATGGCCGGCTTCGTCGTCTCCTCGGTCACCGGCTTCAGCGACCAGGAGTTCACACTGACCATCGGCCACCCCAAGGATGTCGGCCACGGCACCGCCCTGGTGGCCGAGGCGAGGAGCTTCCAGGACACCTACTACGAGGACGGATCCCCCAGGGACTACGTGGCCGATCTGGCGATCTACGACGGCGGCGAGGAGGTGGCCAACCGGGAGGTGCGCATCAACTCACCACTGAGCTACGACGGCGTCGTGTTCCACCAGGCCTACTTCGGTGTGGCCGCCGTCCTGACGATCACCGACGACTCCGGCGCCGAGGTCTTCCACGACGGCGTCGCCCTGGACCGGACCACCCGTGACAAGAAGCTCACCTACGGCCGCACCACCCTGCCCGACGGCAACACCGTCTTCGTCATCGGGGCGGCCTCCGGCCAGACCGGCACCGGCATCGAGCCCGGCCAGATGAAGATCGAGGTGCACGAGGGCGAGACCAGTACCCCGGTCGGTGAGGCCGTGCTCGACACGGGAGTCCCCGCGACCGTGGGGGCCTACACCTTCGATTTCGAGCGGGAGCAGCAGTTCACCGGGATGATCGTCAAGAAGGATCCGGGGATCGGGATCGTGTGGTTCGGGTTCGTCCTGCTCATGGTCGGCACCTGCATGACGATGTTCTTCCGGCACCAGCGGATGTGGGTGCGAGTGACCGAGACCGATGACGGGGCCCTCGTCCAGATGGCCTCACCGGATCGGCAGGACTCCGGGTTCACCAGATTCTTCACGGACATGACCGTGCGCGTCAGCAGCGACATGACCCGAGCCGATGAGAGGACCCGAGCCAATGATTGAGTACTCCCAAGCCCTTCTGCTCATCACCACGACGCTCGTCGTCGTGTCGACCATCGCCTATCTGGGAGCCTTCTTCGCCGCCCGGATGTCCCGAGCGGCGGTGGCGGCGGCCGTCGCCACCGAGCCGACCGGCACGGTGGTCATCAACACCGGTGACGGCGACCGTACGGTGGCGGTCACCGGGGGCATCCGTCATGCCCCGATCAAGCGATTCACCGTCACCTGGTGGGCCGCCAAGTCCACACAGTTGAGCCTGGTGCTGCTGACCGGGTCGCTGGTCATCCGGACGATCGCCACCGGTCATGCCCCCTTCTCGAACCACTACGAGTTCGCCATCTCCTTCGCCTGGGGCATGATCCTCGCGCAGGTGTCCTTCGAGTGGCGCTACCGCGTGCGCACCGTGTCGATCATCGTGCTACCGGTGATCCTGGCGATGCTCGTCTACGCCTCCACGCTGTCCTACCAGCCGAGCCCGCTCATGCCGGCTCTGCAGAACTCCCCGCTGCTCACCCTGCACGTGCTCACCGCCTCCATCGGCTACGGAGCGGCGGTGGTCTCCTTCGCGGCCGCGGTCATGTACCTGCTCTCGCCATACGTGACGTGGAAGGGCTGGCCCAGGCCGGAGGTGCTCGACGACCTCGGCTACAAGGCCACGGTCGTCACGTTCCCGATGCTGACGCTCATGCTCATCCTGGGCGCGCTCTGGGCCAATGTCGCATGGGGCCGCTACTGGGGCTGGGACCCGAAGGAGACCGCGGCCCTGGTCACCTGGCTGATCTACGGCGCCTACCTGCACGCGCGGGTGACCCGCAGCTGGCGGGGCTCCAGGTCGGCGTGGTTGCTCATCCTCGGTTTCGGCGCCGTCATCTTCACCTACCTCGGCAACCTGTTCTTCGGGGGCCTGCACTCCTATGCCTGATCACGACGAGGAGCCGGTCGGGGAGCCGGTGGACGATCCGGTCGAGCTTCCCGGGTCCGGTGACGGGCCGGTCGGGGAGCCGGAGCCGGCGCCCGTGGGAGAGCCTCCGGTCGAGGAGGAACCGGCGCCTTCGGCGAAGGCGGACTGGCGGGCCAGGATCCGCCGCTCCGGGTTCGGCCAGGTCGCCGTCCTCCTGGTGACCTCCTTCGCCATCGCCATCGCGGCCTGGTGGGCGATCAAGCCGAACGATTCCGAGGACCCGCAGGCCGAGACGGCCGTGGTCACCCAGGTGGACGTCGAGGGCGCGCAGAAGGCCCCGACGCAGGGAGATGCCGCCCCGGCCTTCGCCGGTACCGACATCGACTCCCGGCAGGTGTCGCTGACGGAGCTGCGGGGCAGGCCGGTGTGGCTGATGTTCGTCGCCACCTGGTGCACGGGATGCCGCACCGAGATGCCCGATGTGCGGGATGCCGTCACCGCTCACGGCGACGACGTCCAGGTCGTCGTGGTCTACGTGGGGGAGAGCGCGTCCGCGGTGCGCTCCTACTCCGATCGTGTTGGCAATCGCGGCGGTGATCATGGCGGCAGCGGTGGCGACGGTGGCGGCCTCACCGAGGTGGCCGATCAGAGCCAGGAGATCTCCGCCGCGTACGGGGTCATGGGCGTGCCCTCGCACTTCTTCATCGACGGCGACGGCGTCGTCCGTGAGACGCATGTCGGGCTGCTCGGCCCCGACCAGATGGCCCGGTCGATCGAGGCGCTCAAGGCCTCCTGATCCCGATCCCGAGATCGGTCGAGTTCCGGCTCGAGATCGGTCCGGTTCCGCGTCGAGATCGGTCCGACGGCGGCGCGCCCGGGATCCGGGGCCGCGAGTCGGGCATTCCTGCGCGAGTCCGACGACGCCGCCGCCCGACTCGCGCCGACAAGCCCGACTCGCGAGGTCGCACGGTGGCGTGCCCTCTTGACCGGAGCGCGACGTCTTGAGGACACCGAGCCGAACCGGACCGATCTCGCGTCATGCCGCTACGGGAGCCGAGTATGATCTCGGCGGCCGGGTCGCCTAGCCTGACCCCGTGAGTACCAACGACTCCCAGCGCGTCCGTCTCGCCCGGCTCGTCACCGATCTCGCCGTCGTGCGCGGCCGGGTCACCCTCGCCTCCGGCGCCGAGTCCGACTTCTACGTCGATATGCGCCGGGCGACCCTGCACCACGATGCCGCCCCCCTCATCGGCCACGTCATGCTCGACATGCTTGAGGAGGCTGGTCTGAGCACGGACGACGTCGACGCCGTCGGGGGCCTGACCATGGGAGCGGATCCGGTGGCCGCGGCCATGCTTCATGCCGCCGCCTCGCGCGGCCTGGACCTCGACGCCTTCGTCGTGCGCAAGGCCGCCAAGGACCACGGCATGAGGCGTCGGATCGAGGGGCCGGAGGTCTCCGGCCGCAGGGTGGTCGTCCTTGAGGACACCTCCACCACCGGTGGCTCCCCGCTGGAGGCGGTCGAGGCGCTGCGGGAGGAGGGGGCGACCGTGCTGGCCGTGGCCGTTGTCGTGGACCGCGACACCGGTGCGCGCGAACGCATCGAGTCGAAGGGGCTGCCCTACTACGCCGCGTTGGGCCTGGCCGACCTCGGACTCGGCTGAGGGGCCGTTCGGCGGTCGAGAACTGATGCTCTCACGCACTTTTGCGCTCGACCCGGCTCAGGCCTGTGACGGATCCCCGGAATCGCGCCGATCGTCGGTGCGTCGGTGCGTCGGTGCGGCCACCGTGAAAGTGCGTGGGAGTCGCCATTCGCCGTGCGCGACGACGGCCTGCTCCCCGGTCGACGCGCGGGTACTCGGTGGACGAACCGCGAATGGTCGAGGTTGTGCTGCCTGCTCCCCGGTCGACGCGCGGATACTCGTGTCCGACGACGAGGCGCGAGAGCGGGGGACTCTCACTCGGGGCGCAGAATACTGCCATGACTCATGACGCGAGCCGTGCCGCCCCCGCTCGGAGGACTCGGGCGGCTGCGAGTGCCGGCGCCCCGGAGCGGGTGGGCGATCTGCCCGAGGGCGAGCACCGGTCCCGGACCAGTCCGCTGGACCTGGACGCCTCCGCCGTGGGCGTGGGGCCCTGGCCCGGCGCAGAGGCCTCCTGGCCGACCGACCCCCGCTATGATCGCGAGCTCCTCGCGGTGGGCGACCGGCGCAACGTGGTCGATCGCTACCGCTACTGGAGCGTCGAGGCCATCCGCGCCGACCTCGCCGCCCGGGCGCATCCACTGCACATCGCCATCGAGAATGTGAGCCAGGACCTCAACATCGGCTCCATCGTGCGCACGGCCAACGCCTTCAACGTCGCCGGAGTCCACATCGTCGGCCGACGCCGCTGGAACAAGCGCGGCGCCATGGTCACCAACCGGTACCTCGATGTGCGCCATCATCCTGAGCCCGCCGAACTGCTCGCCTGGGCCGCTGAGGCGGGGTACGAGGTGGTCGCCATCGACAACGGTCCAGGCTCTCGGCGACTGGAGGGCGAGCCCCTTCCCGAGCGCTGCCTCATGATCTTCGGCTCCGAGGGGGAGGGGATCGGGCCCGCACTGCTCTCCGGGTGCTCCAGGCTGCTGCGCATCGGCCAGTACGGCTCGACGCGCTCCATCAATGTGGCCGCGGCGGCCGCCGTCGCCATGCACGCCTGGGTCCTTCAACATGGTGGGCCGGCCCCGGACTGAATCGCGGGCCGGCATGCCGGGCGCCCATGGCGCCCATATGACCTCGACTCTCGACGACGGCGGAGCCCGTCGCGAGACGTCCCGGGGCGGGCCCCGGCCCACCCAGATCGGAGGCTGCACGCGCGCTCCGCGCATGACGCGCGGCGGGCCGCCGCCGCCGTCCCCGGCGTCGACGGCCCGCGCAGTTGCGGACGCCGAAAGGCGTCAGGCCTCGTCACCGCCCTCGATCACGGGGTGCGAGGGCGAGGTGTGCGTGACCTCGATCTTGCGGGGCTTGGCCTCCTCGGCGACCGGGATCGTGAGCGTGAGAACGCCGTCGGTGTACCGGGCCGAGATCCGGTCCAGCGCGAGCCCGTAGCCGAGGGTGAGCTGCCGGGCGAAGGTCCCGGACGGGCGCTCATGGGCGAGCCACTGGACGCCGTCGGACTCCTCGGCCGGACGCTCGGCGCGGACGGTGAGGGTGCGGTCCTCGACATCGACGTCGATCGTCGACGGGTCGACGCCCGGCAGGTCGATGCGGGCGATGAAGGACTCGCCCTTCCGGTACAGGTCGAGGGGCATGCCCACGGACGCGGGTGTGCGGACCATGCCGCCCGTCAGCAGGCGGTCCAGGTCGCGGAACGGGTCGAAGGATGCTGCTGTCGCCATGTCAACCATCTCCATGCGGTTTCTATGCGGTCTCTCATGCGGTCACTGCGCCGGACCGTCCGGAGCAGCACCGGAAGGGCGCTTCCCGCGCTCCTTCCGGACACCTCGATTCTGGCACTCTTGACCGGAGAGTGCTAAGGAGTATCGCTCAGAGTGGAGCGCGTGACCACCGGCCGTGCCCGGCGCGCGGCCGATCCGGGACCATGATCCGGTACCCGGTCGCCCTGATCCGTGGAAGAATCGAGAACACACCACTGCCCATTCACTGACTATCAGGAGGCACACAGTGGCTATTGCAACCCCGGAGTCCTACGCCGATATGCTTGATCGCGCGAAGGCCGGCAAGTACGCCATCCCCGCGATCAACGTCACCTCGTCGCAGACTCTCTCCGCCGCCCTCCAGGGCTTCGCCGACGCCGAGTCCGACGGCATCATCCAGGTCTCCAACGGCGGTGCCGCATACTGGTCCGGCTCCTCGCGGGCCGACCGCGTCAAGGGCTCCCTCGCCCTGTCCGCCTACGCGTACACGGTCGCCGACCTCTACCCGGGGATCGTTGCCCTCCACACCGACCACTGCCCGCGCAAGCTCGTCGACACCTGGCTCAAGCCCCTGCTCGAGATCGAGATCGAGCAGGCCAAGCGCGGTGAGCCCACAGCCTTCCAGTCCCACATGTGGGACGGCTCCGCCGAGTCCCTCGACGACAACATCAAGCTCGCCGTCGAGCTGCTGGCCATGAGCAAGAAGGCCAACACCATTCTCGAGATCGAGATCGGCGCCGTCGGCGGCGAGGAGGACGGCATCAAGGGCGAGGAGAACGCCAACCTCTACACCACGGCCGACGACGCGTGGGCCGCCGTCGAGGCCCTCGGCCTGGGCGAGAACGGCCGCTACACCACGGCGCTGACCTTCGGCAACGTGCACGGCGCCTACAAGCCCGGCCACGTCAAGCTCCGCCCTGAGCTCCTCGGCGAGATCCAGGACGAGGTCGCGGGGCGCCTCGGCGACCGGCTCCAGACCAAGGTCGGGGACAAGTCCTCCCCGTTCGACCTCGTCATGCACGGCGGCTCCGGCTCCACCGCGGAGGAGATCGCCACGGCCGTGCGCAACGGCGTCATCAAGATGAACGTGGACACCGACACCCAGTACGCCTTCACGCGCCCGGTCGCGGACCACATGTTCAAGAACTACGACGGCGTGCTCAAGATCGACGGCGAGGTCGGCTCCAAGAAGGCCTACGACCCGCGCGCCTGGGGCAAGGCCGCCGAGAAGGGCATGGCCGCCCGTGTTGTCGAGGCCTGCGAGCGCCTCGGCTCCGTCGGCTCCGCGGCCAAGTGACCCCCGTCCCCGTCAGGGGAGCGGCCCGAGACTGACCGGCCCGCGGCCGTCAGCGTCCTCGCTGGTTCCTCACTGCCCCGGCACCCGCCGCACAGCGGGTGCCGGGGCAGTGCCGTGCCGGCTCACGTCGAGTCCGGCTCGCGTCGAGTTCGGTCCGGTTCCGGCTCGAGATCGGTTCAGTTCCGCACTGAGATCGGTCCGAACCGGTGGTCCGCCGCTGCAATCGGGTGGAGAGGCGCGACCCGCGCCCGGAGAGCGAGCGCGACGGGCGGGCCGGGCCGTCAAGATCGTCATCGGGTGCGCCCCGCATTCGGGGACCGGTCGGGCCCGGATGGTCGCCCGGAGCCGAATGCCGGGGGTGCGCCCCGCATTCGGGGAGCGGTCCCCATCGCCGCGCCGAACCATCGGGTGCGTATCGGGATACAGTGATGACTGACCGGAATGGACGGATGAGTCATGGGGCCAGCGGGTCCCGATTGTGCGACCGTCGGAATAGGGCGGTGGGGCACCCCGTTCGGGTCTTACTCATGAATCTGGCCCGCGCCCGTTCGGGATCGCCTGGCCGACGAGCGACTATTCACGGAGAACGATATGGAATGGAGTGCTGATTTCCCGGAAGCAGACGGCGTGGGGTGGACTCCTCCCCATGTCGCCCCGCAGACCCTCGACTCCTTCCTGAGGAGCTGGGCGCGGGTGAAGACGAGCGGCGCGACGGGACCCCGACTCATCCGGCGCCGGTCGATCGCGGCACGGGTCGTCGCGGGGATCGTTGTGCTCCACACCGCCTTCATCCAGTTGTTCACCATTCCGTGGCTGGTTGGTCTGTTCACGGGACGGACCGCCCCGGATTCTCTTAGTGTTTTCTCCCTTTTTCTTCTTTTCTTCGTGAACCTCCCAATACTGCTGTGGGGGGTCGGCGTGCTGCGGTGCCGGACGGTTCTGAGCGCCCACGGCATCGACATGCGCCGCCTGTTCCGCACGGAGAGGCGGCCGTGGCCGGCCACGCGCTCGGGATTCGCCCTCTCGGAGCGTGAGATCGATTTATCGAATCCGGAGTCCTCATTTCATTACAGAGTATGTCGGCTTATGCTGGTCAACGGCGGGCCCGACGACGTCATGAGGATGCCGGGATGCATCTTCGGCGGGACCTTCCAGTTCTTCAGCAAGGACTGCGTCACCAGGGCCCGCTTCGCCCTGGAGGGGATCTGGGCCTTCGCGGTCGGCCAGGGGTGGATCGTCCCCGACGTCGGGACCGTGCGGGCGGAGCCGGAGTTGGCGGAGTCGTCCCGGAATGCCCGGAGTATCCAAACCGCTCGGAGCTCGGCGAGCGGGCCTCTGATCTACGGTGCTCCCGCGTGGCGTCGGGTGCGGGAGTTCCTGTTCGACGGCGGCCTGCTCCTCCTCTGCGCGGGAGTGGTTTTCGGCGTGATCGGGGTCCTGGCCCTGCACCAGCCCGGAGGGGAGACCAAGACTGTGCTCATCGGACTCGGAGGCCTGGTTCTGGGGCTGGCCGGTGTGATGACTCCTCTGGTCAGAATGCGCCGGTTCTTCCGGAAAACCATCGTGGACCGTGGAGCGATTCGTGCGGGCTGGAAGGAGTACCCCTGGCCCGGGTCCCGCTCCAGCCTGTACGTGGCGGGGGATCGGGTCTTCATGGTGGACGGCGGCGGGCGTGCCGTTCCTCTGCCGGGTACCGGCGGTGGCCGGGGTGGGTTCGCACGGCGTGAGGCGCTGGCCGCGTCGCAGTGCGAGGAGATCTGGCGCTGGGGTACGGCCAACGGCGCCACTCGGGAGTCCGGTCGCTACATTCCTCTGCGGTTCGCCGACTGGCAGCGCGAGCGCGAGGTCTTCGAGGCCCGTGCCGGGCTGAGGCCTATGCCGGGCTGAGGCCGGGGAGACCCGGCCTCCGAGGAGCGGCGAGAGCCGCCTCCCGCGGACGAGCCGGCCCGATCGGCCGCCCGACGCGCTTCTCCCGCCTTCTCACCGACGCCGCATGTAGGCGTTCACCACGTCGGTGGATAGTCCTGTCCCCTCCAGACTCCGCAGAAGACCCGCGTGCGGGAACGCGGCCGTGCGGACCCCGCCGTCGTCGCAGTAGCGGGTGATGCGGCTGGACTCCGGCTCGAAGACCGGGCGGTCGGGGATCTCGCCGTTGCGCATGAAGGCGAGCCAGTCCCTCTGGACCCGCTCGACGACGGCGCGATTCTCCGCAGTCACCGGGACGCGCATCCGGTCGAGCGTGCCGAAGAGGAACACCACCTCGGCGCCGTGGTAGGAGCCGGGTCTTCCTCCGTATACCCTGGGCACGCCCTCGAAACGATACCCGTAGACCGTGGTGAATCGGGAGAACCGGTCCATGAGGTTCAAAGCCGCTCCGTGGAAGACGACAAGCTCCATCATCCGGATCTGGAGGTCGACGACGCTCTCCGCTTCCTCCCGCACCTCGGCGGCGATGCGCCCGCCGTGCTGCCCGTAGACCTCCTTGATTCTCCGGGTGAGATCCCGGCTTCGGGTCGCGATGCCCATGCGCCTGTACCACATGGGCATCTCGATCATCGAGAACTCGTCCGCCGTGGTCCCGATCAGGACGGGCAGGCGGGGAAAGGCGCCGTCGTGCAGGACGACGCGCGGGTCGGTGGAGAAGAAGGGACGGTCCATGGTGGTGGACAGACTCGCCCGGGGCATCCGCAAGCGCAGCAGGCGTTCGACCGGTAGTCCCACCAGCTCCCGATAGCTCGACAAACGCTTGTCGGACAGGAGGCCCGCGAAGGCTCTGCGCTCGTCATCGGGGTCCAGCGGTACGGGTGTGGCCCTCTGGCCGCTGCACAGGATGAGCCGGTGGAACAGGCCGACGTTGTCCGGGTTGAGGGCCTGGTAGAGGGCGTACTGGGCGCCTCCGCAGTGCCCGAGGAGGGTGATGCTGTCCGGATCCCCGCCCAGCTCCCCGATATTCTCCCGTACCCATCGCAGCGCCATCTGCTGGTCCAGCAGGCCGCGGTCGCAGCTCACCCGATCGCCGTCGACGACGTGCAGGTGCCCGAGTGCACCGATGCGGTACGTGACCGTGACGACGACGATGCCCTGCTCGGCCAGGTGCGTGCCGTCGTAGACCGGCAGCGTCCCGGAGCCGCAGTCCCCGCCGTGGATGAGCACGAGGACGGGCTTGGGTGCGCTGGTTCCGGATGTCCAGACATTGACCCGCAGGGAGTCCTCTCCCATCACGTCGTGGCGCGGCTGCCATTCCGGGCGCAATTGGAAGTGACGCAGAGCGATGTTGACGGCCCCGGGCACGAGGCGCTGCGGGAAGCAGTGGCCCAGGCCGGAGTTGACCGGGGCCTGTCCGCACGGAGCACCGACGGGGACGGGGGAGCGGAATCTCCTGGCCCGTGCGTAGGGGATGCCGAGGATTCTCATCACGGGGGACCCGGTCCGCGTGCGTCCCACCTGCTGCGCGGTGAGGCGTCCCAGGGCGGTGCTGAGGATCATGAGCGCTCTCCTGTCCGGGGATCGTCGGGGGAAGTGCCGGGGGCGGGCCGGGCGCTGGGGGACTGAGCCAGGAGTCCGGCCCAGCCGCTGAGACGGAAGCGCGTCACCCGGTCCATGTACTGCCGGGCCTCCTGCCGGGTCAGGTTGTGATCGACCGCGGCGCGCAGCGCCTCGAGGCCGTTGGAGGCCAATGAGTGCGCGAAGAGCCGGTCAGCCGGCGAGTCCGTCAGCCCGGGCAGGCTGCGGTAGGCCTCCTCCTCGATCCGCACCAGCTGCTCGGGGAAGTGCTCGTAGCGGCTTCCCGTCGCATGGCACAGGAGGAGCTCGAAGATGTCGAGGTCGTCGTAGATGAGAGCGAGGAGGTCGTTGGTGCGGCCGACTGAGTGCGCGAGCGCCTCCGAGTCGGCAGCACCGCCATCGGATCCGGGGGCCGTCTCGCCCCGGCCACCGCCGGGACCGGTCGCGGGGCCAGGGCCACCGGAGTCGCTCCCCGTCCTGCCGGCGGCCCACGCCGAGACGAGTCGCTCCGCGGACTCGCCCACGAGTGCGTCGAACAGTCCCTCTTTGCTCCCGAAGTGGTTGTAGATGGCGCCGGTGGTCGCATGGGCGGCGGAGGCGATGCGGCGCAGGCTCGCCCCCGCGTACCCGCGGTGCCGGAACTCGGCGATGGCCGCATCCAGGATGCGCATCCTGGTCTGCTCGGAACTGCGACTCATGGAGATCCTGATCAATAACGTCGTTATCTACAGTAATGATGTTATGGTTCCTGTTCGGCCCCGTCAAGACCGGGTATCCCGGGCCCGCTCCGCGAGTCGTCCGGATCGGCGACGACGAGCAGGCGTGCTCCGCGCGCGCCGTCCCGCGGGGCGTGGACCGTTCGTACCCCATGGGCGCGGCGCTCTCGGGTAGGCTGGTACGCGGTGCGGGTGCTTCCGTGCCGCCGTCACAACAGGGGAGAAGCCCATGCCAGCCGTCGTCGTCGTCGGGACTCAGTGGGGGGACGAGGGGAAGGGCAAGGCGACCGACCAGCTCGGCCAGGACGTCGACTACGTCGTCAAATTCAATGGCGGCAACAATGCCGGCCACACCGTCGTCATCGATGGCGAGGCCTTCGCCCTCCATCTCCTGCCGGCGGGCGTGCTGACCCCCCGCGTCGTCCCGATCATCGGCAATGGCGTCGTGGTGGACCTCGACGTGCTCTTCAGCGAGATCGCCGAGGTCGAGGCGCGCGGCAAGGACGTCTCGTCCCTGCGCATCTCGGCCGGCGCCCACCTCATCCCCTCCTACAACCGGGTGCTGGACCGCACCACCGAGCGCTTCCTCGGTGCCCGCAGGCTGGGCACCACGGGGCGGGGGATCGGACCCACGTACGCGGACAAGATGAATCGCGTGGGCCTGCGCGTCCAGGATCTCTTCGACGAGTCGATCCTGCGTCAGAAGATCCGTTCCGCACTCGACCAGAAGAACGGCCTTTTCCTCAAGATCTTCAACCGCCCGGCCATCGACCCCGATGAGGTCGCCGACGGGCTCCTGGCCTACGCCGACCGCGTGCGCCCCATGATGATCGACTGCTCCCTGGTCCTCAACGACGCCCTCGATAGGGGCCGGACCGTCCTGTTCGAGGCCGGTCAGGCCACCATGCTCGACATCGACCACGGCACCTACCCCTTCGTCACCTCCTCCAACCCCACGGCCGGCGGCGCCTGCACCGGCACCGGGGTCGGGCCGACCCGCATCGACTCCGTCGTCGGCGTCGTCAAGGCCTACACCACTCGCGTCGGTGAGGGGCCCTTCCCCACCGAGCTCACCGATGCCATGGGCGAGCGCCTGCGCTCCGAGGGCGGGGAGTACGGCGTGACCACGGGCCGCCCTCGCCGCTGCGGCTGGCACGACGCCGTCGTCACACGCTACGCGGCCCGCGTCAACGGGCTCACCGACCTGGTCATGACCAAGCTCGACGTCCTAACCGGTCACGAGACCATCCCGGTGTGCGTCGCCTACGACATCGACGGCGCGCGCACCGACGAGATGCCGCTGACCCAGACGGACTTCCACCATGCCCGGCCGATCTACGAGGAGATGCCCGGCTGGAGCGAGGACATCACCGGGGCGCGCGACTTCTCCGACCTGCCGCGCGCCGCCCGCGACTACGTGCTGCGCATCGAGGAGCTCGCCCGCACGCGGGTGTCCGCGATCGGTGTTGGTCCGGGACGGGAGGCCACGATCACGCGCCACGCGCTGCTCGGCTGAGGGCGGCCGAGGGAAGGGCCCGGAAGGGCCCATCGGTGCGCCGGCATCACGACGACGGGCCGCCGGCGTCATGATGCGTCGCGCGGCGGCGGCCCGGCGCATCGGGCGCCGGGCCGCCGCATGGACGCGCTCCGCCTGATTCGGCTTCCGATCGCCTACTGATTCAGTTGCCCGCCCGGCTTCCTCCCGCGGGAGCGCAGCACGATGGCCAGTGCTGCGCCGCCCCCGACGACGATGACGGCCGCGACGCCGGCGATGATCCACATCCAGGGCGGCCCCGAGGAGTCCTTGGCCGTGGCCTCGATCGCCGTGTTGCTGGCGAGCCCGGTCCACGTCACGCTGCTCCCGTTGATCGTCCCGTCCGCGTTGGCCTGTGCGACTCTGGTCGGGAAGTTCACGGTCATCGTGGTGTCATCGAGATCGGCGTAGGTCGTCGCGGAGAAGGTGAAGCGGCCGTCCTCGTGGGTCACCGACCAGGTGACGCTCGACATCTCATCCGGCGACAGGTTCGCGACCGAGATTCTGCACGCCGGCTTCCCGTCCTGCTCGATCTGCTCAACGGTGTCCGGGGTCGCGCCCTCGAAGGTGGGGAAGTTCTCCTTCTTGCAGAACTGGGAGAAGTTGTCGTCCGACAGCCCGGCGGCGGTCATCGTCGCGGTGAGGTCGACTGTCTCCTCCTTATGAATCGTGAACTCATAGCTCGCCTTCAACTGCGGGTCCAGCATGTCGGCCGCGGAGGTGGGGACGATGCCGACCAGTGCGAGCGCGCACAGTGCGAGCGCTGTTAGAGCGGTACGGGATGGTCTGATGAGGGAGCTCATCCCCGCAGTTTATGCCGGGGCTCATGCCCGGCGGCTCGGCATCTCGGGGGTGTCGGGCGGCCGCGCCGGGGTTCGTCCGTCCGGACCCGGCGGGAGCCTCGGATCCGCCCGACTCAGGCCTGACCGGGGTCGGGCGGTGGCGGTGCGGTCGGCTGGGCCGGGTCGGGCGGTAACGGCGTGCCGGGCTGACCGGGCTGGGCGTAACCGGGCTGGGGCGCGCCGGGCTGCGGCGTGCCGGGCTGGGCGTAACCGGGCTGGGGTGCGCCCGGCTGGGCGTAACCGGGCTGGGGCGCGCCCGGCTGGGTGTAACCGGGCTGCGCCGCGCCGGGATTCATGGGGAGGCCGGCGTAGGCCGTCTGCTTCCTCTTGCGCACGACGAGGAGGTAGTAGGACAGTCCGCCGACGGCCGCGAAGACCATCAGAATGCCGATGATGATGGCGGGGTATGGCGGCGTGCCGTGGTCGGCCCCCATGGCCTCGATAGTGGCGGTCTCGTTCTCGGCGTTCTTCCACGTGGCGGTGCTCCCCGAGCGCTTGCCGCCGCCGGAGACCCGCGAGACCTTGCCCGGGAAGGTCACCGAGATCTCCGCCTCGTCGAAGCGGGTGAGATATGAGTGATCCTCGTAGGAGAAGGCCTCGTTATCGTGCTCGATCGTTGCGCTGAAGTAGTTGTTGAACTCCCTGACGGTCATGCCGCTCGCCTTGAGCGTGCACGTGTCGTTCTTGGAGTCCAGCTTGGCCTGGACCTTGACACTGGAGCTGAATCTATCCTCTATGTCGTCGGTATCGCAGTTCATTGAATCAACCTGCCTGCCCTTGACCGTGGCATCCACATCGACGAGGCTCTCCTCGGTGATCGTGACGGAGAAGCTGTAGGAGCCGTCCGAGTCGGGGCTCGGGGTGGACGTGGCCGCGGCCGGCGAGCCGACGGCGGTGCCGATGAGGACCGGGACGACCGCAGTCACGGCGAGCCGTCGAAAGGAGTGGGGGAGGTGCATGGCCCTGTACTCTACGGGATGACGATACCCAGGGTCACGGCCGTGCTGCGGGCTCCCCATGATCCGGAGGACTCCTGACCACCATCGACCGCTCCGCACGGGCGTCCGCCCCGGTCCCGAGTGGCCCGGACCCGGGCGAACACGACGGTGAAGCAGACGCGGTGCGGTTCAGTACGGGTTCAGTACTGTCCCTCGCCGTTGGGGTTGTACGGCTGCTGCCCCGGCTGGACGTAACCGGGAGACGCCTGACCGGGCGTCCCGGGCTGGGGCATCCCGGGCTGAGCGGGCGTCTGGGGCTGGCCGAACCCAGGTGCCGGCTGGCCGCCGGGCTGGACGTAACCGGGAGACGCCTGACCGGGCATTCCGGGCTGGCCGGGCATCTGGGGCTGGCCGTAGGCGCCGACCGGTGCGACGGGCTGCTTCTTCTGGCGGGTGGTGAGTACGATGATGAGCACGATGCCGCCTCCGACGGCGGCGGCGATGACGATACCGATGATGATCCATATCCCGAGCAGTCCCGACGAGTCCTTGCTCTCGGCGTTGATCGAGGTGAGGGAACCGATATCGGACCAGGTGGCCGTGTTGCCGTCCACCGTGGCATGGCTGTCCGAGTCCGTGACCTTGGTGGGGAACGTGACCGTCATGGAGGTGTTCGCCTCCTTCAGGTCGGAGAAATTGGATGCCTTGAAGATGTATTTGCCGTCCTCGTGCTTGATGGACAAATCATCGTCGTCACTCGTGTTCTCGATGTCCCCATTGGTCGCGGACAGGATGCATTGGTCGTTCTGGGTGCTGACGTCGACGTCAGTACCCGGGTCGTCGAGATCCAGCAGCTCCTTGGTGCAGTAGAGGCTGGGGGACGCGCCTTCGACCTTCATGGTGAAGGTGATGTCGAACGTGTCGTTCTCGTGGATGGTGATATCGAAGGAGCTCGTGACGTCTCCTGTAGCGGCGACGGCGGGTGAGGCGCCGACGAGGCCGACGAGTGCGAAAGCGAGTGCGAGAACGGGGATGGCGACGGTTGCTGTCAGATGACGTAGGCGGTTGCGGAGAAGGGTACGCATGCCGATGAGTCTACGGGACGGGGCCCGCCGGGCTGACCGGTAGGACTATCCGCCTGTCGTGCTCGTGCCGTCCTTCTGCGCCCGGGTTCGATCGGAGTCGGGATGAGGGCTGCGCTGATCGTGCTCGATCGTGACTCGGGGACGGTCGATTCACCGATTCATCAGAATTGCCCATTGCTGTACGGGCCGTACGGCCCGTAGCCGGGGGCGCCCTGGCCGCCGGGCTGGGGATAGTCCGGCTGCCCGGGTTGGACGTAGCCGGGGGCGCCCTGGCCGCCGGGCTGGGGATAGTCCGGCTGCCCGGGTTGGACGTAGCCGGGGGCGCCCTGGCCGCCGGGCTGGGGATAGTCCGGCTGCCCGGGTTGGACGTAGCCGGGGGCGCCCTGGCCACCGGGCTGGGGCGTCCAGGGCCCGGCGTAGCCAGCGGCGGGCTGGGCGGGCGGCTTCTTCCCGCGGGTGGTGAGCGCGAGGGTCAGCACGATGCTGCCTCCGACGACGGCGACGACCGCGACGCCGATGGCGACCCACGTCCAGGGCCGGTCCGGAGAGTCCTTGCCGACCGCGTGCAGGTCTCCGTTCTCCTCCAGGTAGTTGTTCCAGGTCACCGTGTTGCCGTCGATGGTCGCGTTGCCCGAGGCCTTGATGACTTTTCCGGGGAAGGTCACCGAGTAGCTGGAGTCCGAGTCGTTGTAGAGGGCTTTGGCGCTCGCGTCGCCCAACGGCACTGTGACGTCGAACTTCCCATCATTGTGCGTGATAGACATGGAGTTGTTCGAGCCGCTGAATTCCGAGACGGGGATGCCCCGTGCGCTTATCTGGCAGGCCGGATCCCCGTTATGGTCGGTGAAGGTGTAGGTGATGTCCGCGCCGGCGGGGGCCGTGGCGCCGCTGGCGCCCATTCCCTCCGCGGAGCAGTCGGACTTCCCCATCACCCTTCCGGAGTCCCAGATAAGGATCGTCTGGTCGAGTGTGTCGTCGTCGTGGATCGTGACGTCGTAGCTGATGCCGCAGGCGCTCAGGGCGAGGACGGCTGACACGATGACGGCGACGCCGAGCCCGCGGAGAAGGTGGGGAGCGTGCATAGTGAGGAAGTCTACGTCGGCCCGCCTCCCGCTACGTCCGATTCGAGCCGGATCGCCGATCGCCCGCGGAGCCGCGCGATGCCCGCTGCGGGGCCGACCGGCGTCGGCGCATGGCGAGCACTGCGCCCGCGGTGCCCGCACCGAGCCCGATGACCACGACGCCGGCGACGGCCCACGGCCTGAAGCGGCTCCAGGCGCTCACCCCTTCGTTCGGCGTCGCGTAGCCCGAGGCGCTCACGCCGTTGGCGAGGGCGTCGGCTCCCTCCCAGGTGACGGTGCGCCCGGAGACGCTTCCCCCGCCCGCATCCACGACGGCACCGGGGAAGGTGATCGACAGATGAGCATCGACGATGGAGCTGAGCGAGCCGGACGACGCGGAGGGGGGCGCGGGGGCGGAGGGGGCTGCGGAGTCCGTGCCCGCCGCTGTCGAGTCCGCGCCGGCGGAGCCGTTCGGGGCCGTGTCGAGACCGGCTGCCACCGCCGAGAGGGTGACGACGTAGAGGTCGCCGTCGCGCGCGACGAGGGGAGCGGTGCCGGACTCCTTCGCCTCCTCGGCGTCGAGGATCCTGACGCCCGTCACCGTCACCTCGCAGCCCACGCCATCGGCGTCGTCCACCGAGCCGACGGGCGTCGAGCTGACGGCGGTGCCGGCGGGGGCGCCCACGAGGGAGGGGTCCGCGTAGTCCTGGCAGTCGGTGTCGCCGGTCAGCACCGTGCCGGTCGTATCGCGCATGACGAGGGTGGCGTCGTAGGTATCGGAGGGGGCGATGGTCATGTCCATGCGAGCCGTGCAGGCCGACAGGCCGAGCGCTGCGGCCGCGACTGCGGCTCCGGTGGTCAGGGCGGTGCGACGTCGGGTCTTCACGGCTTCGACGCTACACGGGTGCGGATGTGTCCGGAAACACGAGTCGAAAGTGACGGATGTGACGGATGTGGTGTCGATGGGACCTAAGGGGCGTGCTCCGAACGGGCCGATGGGAGAGGATTGAGTCGACAGTAAGAGTCGCAAGAATCCAAGGAAGGGACTCATATGACTGTGACTGAGCAGGATGTTCGCGCTGCTGCGCCGGCCAACGCTCCTGAGGACGTCATCGCGTTCGTCGTTCGCCTCGCCGAGCTCGGCAAGCCGGAGAACGTGTACTTCTGCGACGGCTCCGACGAGGAGTGGGACCGCCTGACGTCCGAGATGGTCGAGTCGGGCATGTTCACCCGCCTCAACCCGGAGAAGCGCCCCAACTCCTTCCTCGCCCGGTCGCTGCCCAGCGACGTCGCCCGGGTCGAGTCCCGCACCTTCATCTGCTCCGAGAAGGAGGAGGACGCCGGTCCGACCAACAACTGGTACGACCCGGTGGAGATGAAGAAGATCCTCCACGAGAAGTTCGACGGCACCTACAAGGGCCGCACGATGTACGTGATCCCCTTCTCGATGGGGCCGCTCGGCGGCCCGATCTCCCAGTTGGGGATCGAGATCACGGACTCGCCCTACGTCGTGGTCAATATGCGCATCATGACGCGCATGGGCTCCAAGGCCATGGACCTCATCAGCGAGGGCCGCACCTGGGTCCCCTGCGCGCACTCCGTCGGCGCGCCGCTGGCCGAGCACGAGCAGGACGTCCCCTGGCCCTGCAATGACGAGAAGTACATCACTCAGTTCCCGGAGACCAACGAGATCTGGTCCTATGGCTCCGGCTACGGCGGCAACGCCCTGCTGGGCAAGAAGTGCTACGCGCTGCGCATCGCCTCGACCATGGCCCGCCGCG
>ERZ773075.507-NODE-507-length-29491-cov-11.1939_pt1 | contig 29491 bp, 20 predicted proteins | sample MGYA00580614_ERZ773075 | MGnify/ENA primary metagenome ERZ773075 (study PRJEB29015, sample SAMEA2738021) | human oral metagenome | biome: human oral; feature: human-associated habitat; material: dental | place: China | collected 2043 ...
GCCCGGCGCGGCGTCGCCGGGGCGGTAAACGGCGCGCCCCCGGGGACGAAAGGCGCGAAGGAATCGAGACGAAGGCAATAGTGTGACGAATGCCCGTGTTCAAATTTGAGAATCCATAGTAGGCCCGCGGCTGCGCGCAGCTAACATAACGGAGACTGAAGGAGTAACACGTGGCTTTAATCGTGCAGAAGTTCGGCGGCTCGTCCGTTTCGGACGCGGCCAGCGTCAAACGCGTCGCACAGAGGATAGTCGACACGAAGAACGCGGGGAACGACGTCGTCGTGGTCGTCTCCGCGATGGGCGACACCACCGACGATCTCATCGACCTCGCCAACGAGATTGCGCCGGACGCCCCCGCCCGCGAGATGGACATCCTGCTGACGGCAGGCGAGCGCATTTCCATGGCGCTCCTGTCGATGGCGGTCAACTCGCTCGGGGTCGCCGCGCACGCCTTCACCGGCCAGCAGGCGGGCCTGCGCACCGACGCCCACTACGGCAAGGCCTCGATCGTCGGCGTCGTCCCGGAGCGGATCGCACGGACGATCAAGTCAGGCTCCGTTGCGATCGTCGCCGGATTCCAGGGGGTCAACGACCGCAACGACGTCACCACCCTCGGGCGCGGAGGGTCCGACACCACGGCCGTCGCGCTCGCGGCGGCCCTGCGCGCGGACGTGTGCGAGATCTACACCGACGTCGACGGCGTGTTCTCCGCGGACCCGCGAATCGTCCCCGCGGCCAGGCAGCTGCCCTACATGACCCACGAGGAAACCCTCGAACTGGCCGCCCACGGCGCGAAGGTCCTTCACCTGCGAGCCGTCGAATTCGCCCGAAAGTTCAACGTGCCCGTGCACGTGCGATCGTCATTCTCAAACAAGGAAGGCACCTGGATCGTGGACGAGAAAACTATGAAAGACAAAGCTCTGGAAGCGCCCGTCGTCGCAGGCGTCGCCCACGACCGCTCCCAAGGGAAGGTCACGATCACGCGCGTGCCCAACGTTCCCGGAATGGCGTCGAAGATCTTCGCCATCGTGGCCGGAATCGACGGCAACATCGACATGATCGTCCAAAACACGGCCGTCGCGGCGCCCGACGTGTCGAACCTGAGCTTCACCCTCCCCAAGGCGGAGGTCGCCGCAGTGGTCGAGGCTTTGGAGGGCCACCGGGGCGAGCTGGGCTTCGGTGAGATTCGCGTGACCGAGGACATCGGCATCTTGTCCGTGGTGGGCGCCGGAATGCGGTCCCACTCGGGCATTTCGGCCAAGCTTTTTGCCACGCTGGGAGACCTGGGCATCAACGCCGACATGATCGCCACCTCGGAGATCCGAATCTCCGTGGTCGTCGACCCCGAGCGCCTCGACGAGGCCGCTCGCGCAGTCCACACAGCATTCGGCCTCGACAGCGAGTCCGAGGCCGTCGTATACGGAGGTACTGGAAGATGACAACCCTCGCAGTCGTTGGAGCGACCGGACAAGTCGGTCGCGTCATGCGCACGCTTCTCGAGGAGAGGAACGTCGACGTCGACGACGTCCGCTTCTTCGCCTCGTCCCGATCCGCGGGCAAAGTGCTCCCCTTCCGGGGCAAAGACGTCGTGGTCGAGGACGTGGCGACCGCCGACCTTTCCGGGATAGACGTGGCCGTCTTCTCCGCCGGAGGAGGCACGTCCCTTGAATACGCGCCCAAGTTCGCGGCCGCCGGCGCGGTAGTCGTCGATAACTCGTCCGCCTGGCGCAAGGATCCCGACGTGCCGCTCGTCGTCTCCGAGGTCAACCCCCACGCGATCAAGGACCGCCCGAAGGGGATTATCGCCAATCCCAATTGCACGACAATGGCCGCTATGCCCGTGCTCAAGCCGTTGCATGACAAGTATCAGCTGACCCGCCTCGTCGTCTCCTCCTACCAGGCTGTCTCCGGCTCCGGGCTCGCCGGAGTCAAAGAACTCGAAGGGCAGATTCGCTCCGCTGCGGATCAGGATATAGCCAAGCTCGCCGTTGACGGCGCCGCTGTGGACCTTCCCGAGCCTTCCGTTTACGTTGCGCCGATCGCCTTCGACGTGGTGGCGCTCGCCGGCAAGATCGTCGACGACGGGTCCGAGGAGACCGACGAGGAGCAAAAGCTCCGCAACGAATCGCGCAAAATCCTGGAGGCGCCGGATTTGGCCGTCTCCGGCACGTGCGTGCGCGTCCCGGTGTTCTCGGGCCACGGTTTGGCCGTCAACGCCGAGTTCGCCAAGCCTGTGACGCCCGACGAAGCCAGGGCGATCCTCGCGGACGCCCCCGGCGTGGAACTCGACGACGTGCCGACGCCGCTGCGCGCAGCCGGCACGGACCCCTGCTACGTGGGCCGGATCCGCACCGACCAGTCGGTGCCCGACGGCCGCGGCCTGGCCATGTTCATCGTGGGCGACAACCTGCGCAAGGGGGCGGCCCTCAACGCCATCCAGCTGGCCGAAATCGTCCTCGCCGAGCTGAAAAGCTCATAGCGCGGGACCGGTTCGCGGGGCCCGGCTGGTTTCGGCTCGCCTGGCAAGGCCCAAGGGCCTGCGATCCGAGTCGGAGAGGCTTGCCCGCCGGCCGACGGCTCTATGACCGGCGGTCGCCCGCATTCTTCGAATTGAGGCGGCCAGCCGCATAAAGCGGCCAATCATATAGACCCGCCAATCATGTAGACCCGCCAATCATGTAGACCCGCCAATCATGTAGACGCGGTTTACGAGTCGTACTTGTCTTCGTCGAATTCGTCGTCGAACTCATCTTCGTCGCCCGATTCCACGGAGGGAGCGCTGTCTCCCGTGATGGGGCTGTCGCCGGTGATCGGGCTGTCGCCGGTGATGGGGCTGGCGCTGGTGATCGGCGTCGCCCCGCTGACCACGATGTAGGAGCGCTCGTCGCGTTGATGGCGCAAGACGTTGTCGATGAAGCTCGCAATCGCCTCGTCCACGGGGATGTCGCGGCCAGCCTGCTCCGAGATGTACCAGCGGTGGTCGAGGAACTGGTGGAACAGCTCGGCCGGCTCAAGCTTGCCCTTGAGCTCGCCTGGCACGGCGTTGATCATCGGTTCGAACACGTTCGTCATCCAGTCGTGTGCGGCGATCGGAAGCGAGGAGCTCTTGTTCGCCGCCACGCGGTACTGCTCGATGTCCTGAATGAGCCGTCTCGCCTGGTTCTCCTGAACGTCCATGCCCGTCAGGCGGATGATCTTGCGCGAGAAGTGCCCCGCGTCCACCACCTTCGGCTGGATCCGAATCCTCCGGCCGTCTTCGTCGGCGACGATTTGAAGCTCGTCGACGTCGAAGCCCAGCTCGTTCAAGCGTTTGACGTGCTCGTTCACCCGCCACTTTTCGTCCGTGAAGAACGTGGTCTCTCCGGTGAGCGCGTCCCACAGGGTCGTGTACTGCGCGACCAGCCGGTTCCCGATGTCGATGGTGTCGTAATCCTCGGAAAGGTGGCCCGCTGCCTGCAGATCCATGAGCTCGCCGATGATGTTCGTGCGTGCCACGTCGATGTCATACAGCCGCTTGCCCTGGGTAATCCCGTCGTAGACCTCGCCCGTCTCGGCGTCGACGAGGTATGCGGCGAATTCCCCGGCGTCGCGCCGGAACAGCGCATTGGAAAGGGAAACGTCGCCCCAGAAGAATCCGAGGAGGTGAAGCCGCACGAGCAGAACCGAAAGAGCTCGGATGAGCCTGTCGACCGTTTCAGGGCGCTGATATTGGCCGAACAAAGCGCGGTAGGGAAGCGAGTACGGCAGATGCTCCGAAACGAAGACCGAGTTGAGCGCGTGGCCCGAACGGGTCGTCCTCCCGGTGATGACGGCTATCGGTTCGACGCAGGGCGCGTCCAGCCGCTGAAGCGTGCGCAGCATCTGGTACTCGTGATGGGCCGCGGAATCGCCGATCTCCTTGATGGCCAGAATGCGCCCGTCCAGGTGGACGAATCGCACGACGTGGCGGGAAATGCCCTGAGGAAGCGCAGCCACAATGCTGTCCGGCCATCGGCTCAACGGCTTGTCCCAAGGAAGGTCGAGAAGGGCCGCATCGGGCTTGGCCGCGGTGATCCGCAGCGAGGAGCTCACCGGCCTCGCCTTCTTGGAGGCCTTCGAGCGTCTCGTCGACTCTGACGATACCCGTTCCTTCTTTGGAACTGGTTTGAGTTGTTGAATTGAATTATCCATGATATTTGCGCGTATTGGTTATATTTTACTTATCTCCTCGTCCTTTGAGGTGCCTCTATTTAAATATGGGCTACGCCCAATGGGCGAGAAGACGTCTTTCTCTCCTTCCGCAGCCCCGCCTGGAAACGGCGAGGGCCGGGGCATGCTCTTTCAAACCCCGGCCCCGAACGCCATCAGTTGATCCGTTCGCCACTGCTGGCAGAGAAGAAGTGAATCCGATCCGGGTTCGGCTCCACGAGGATCACTTCCCCGGGAGCTGGAACTCTATCAGGTTCGATGCGAATCGTCACGAGGTCCGAACCGTCGCCGGAGCCGAATTCCTCGACTTCGCGATCGGCGCCGACCACGTGGCCGTAGACGTAAGCGTCCGATCCGAGCTCCTCGACGAGCGTCACCTTGAGCGGCATCTTGCCCAGCGGGGCGCCCTCATCGGGGTTCGGCGCGTACGTGTCGTCCGAGTTCCACAAGAGGGCCTCTGGGCGGAAGCCGACGACGATTTGCCCGTTGTCTTCGCGGGTGAGGGAGTTCGCGACGCTCGACGGAACGGGAAGGGAAGAGTCGCCGTAGACGGCGGTGTTGCCGACGACGCGCCAGCGCCCCAGGTTCATGGCGGGGGAGCCGATGAATCCGGCGACGAAGGCGTTTGCGGGCGAGGAGTACATCTCATTCGGCATGCCCACCTGCTGGAGCAGGCCGTCCTTGAGCACGGCGATCCTGTCGCCCATCGTCAAGGCCTCGGTCTGATCGTGGGTCACGTACACGGTGGTGATTCCCAGCCGCTTTTGGAGCGAGGCGATCTGGGTGCGGGTTTGGACGCGGAGCTTCGCGTCCAGGTTCGACAGCGGTTCGTCCATAAGGAAGACCCGCGGTTCGCGCACGATTGCGCGGCCCATCGCCACGCGCTGGCGCTGCCCGCCGGAGAGCGCCTTCGGCTTCCGGTCGAGATAGGGCTCGAGGTCGAGGATCTTGGCGGCGTCGACCACGCGTTGGCGGATCTTTTCGCGCGGCACGCCTTGGATTTTGAGGGCGAAGCCCATGTTGTCCGCCACGGTCATGTGGGGGTAGAGGGCGTAGTTTTGGAACACCATGGCGATGTCCCGGTCCTTCGGCGGAACGTAGGTGACGTCGTCGTCGCCGATGTAGACGGTTCCGTCGTCCACTTGCTCCAAACCTGCGAGCATGCGCAGCGATGTGGACTTGCCGCAGCCCGAAGGCCCGACCAGAACGAGGAATTCTCCGTCGTTGATGTCCAGAGAGAGGTGATCGACTGCGGGCTTCTCCGAGCCCGGGTAGAGGCGAGTAGCCCCGTTAAAGGTCACAGTTGCCATATTCAAATGGTCCCTTCACCGGCAGGAACGTGCCGGACGGTCCGAGTGAAGAGTGCCAAAGTGTCGACTCTGACACGGATGCTTAAAACACCCGTGAAAATTATTACACAGAAACGCGCTAAGCGTGCCACTTTTTTGGGGAGACATGTGCAGAAGGACGCAGAATTGCGACTTCCCAACGCAAATCTGCCTTTTTGGCGATTCGTGCACAGCCTGCTCAGGGAGCGTAACGAGCGCGCAGGGGGCGTCCTTCGATAGCGTAGAGGTGTGCGTAGGCAGATGAACATTGGCGGATACAGGCTCATCAAGCGAATCGGCGCGGGCGGCATGTCCACCGTCTTCGAGGCGGAGGACGGCGCCGGGGTCCGCGTCGCCCTCAAGCTTTTGCATCCGGCCTTGGTGGTCGACTACTCGGGGCGGGAGCGCCTTCGCCGAGAAGTCGCGATGCTCCAGAAGGTGCGCGGCCGCTACGTCGCCGAGGTTTTGGACGCCGAGACCGACGCCGACGAGGCTTTTATCGTGACGGAACTCATAGACGGGCCGACGTTGGAGCAAGACGTCGTCGATTCGGGGGTGTTCGAAGGGGAAGACTTGGTCGAACTCGCTGAGCATCTCCGCCAGGCGGTAGAGGCGATCCACGAGGCGGGGGTCCTCCACCGAGACCTCAAGCCGTCCAACGTCATGCTGGGCCCGGACGGGCCCGTGCTCATAGATTTCGGAATCGCGCAGGTCGATGAGGATTCGCGCCTGACCGTGCCCGGCTCGGTTGCGCACACGCCGGGGTACTGCGATCCGCGCGTCATCAACGGCGCCAACCCAGATGAAGCCGCGGACTGGTGGGCGTTGGCCGCCGTCCTCGCCTTCGCCGCTACGGGTAGGGCGCCTTTCGGCAAGGGCAATCCGCAGGCGATCATGCGCAGGGTTTTCGAGGGGGTGCCGGACATCGTCGGCGTTCAGGGCCCGGCGGCTGCCGCCTTCGTGCGCGCTCTCGCGCCGGACATCGAGGACCGGATTGGGATCGACGAACTCGTCGCGGTGCTCAAGACCGGCCGGTTCGACGACGCCTCTTCCGGGCCGCGCGCCGCCTTCGCCGGCATCGCCGGCGTGATGGGGGGAGTCGGAAGCCTTGCCGCCGCGGACTCCGCAACGGGGGAGGGCGACACCTTTGAGCCCCTCGTCACCGGCGAAACCGCCTCGCGAGGCGGCGCCACCGAGGTGTTGGGCCAGTATCCGGGAAGGCCCGAGGGCGCCACCGAAGTGTTGGGCGGAACGGCGGACGCAGGCGCCACTGAGGTTCTCGGCGGCTCTGCGGTCGGGGACGGAGCAGCCGAAACGCTTCGAGCTCCCGGCGCTCTCGGACACGGCGACGGGCCCGACGGATACGGCGACGCAGACTACGACGCCCGTCAGAGCGACGACGCCCGCGGGTGGGATGAAGGCCCGGAAACCGCCCTCCGGATGCGGAGAGCTCAGCTGGGAGGGTCGGCGACGGAAGTCCTCGGAGCGTCTGGACCCAGCGGCGGCCGGACCGAGATCCTTCCCTCCGGCGGGTTTGACTCCGGCGGCCGAACCGAGATTCTCGCCGCCGACGGCGCCGATTACGGTGAGGGGCGAACCGAGGTTCTTCCCGCCGACGGCGCCGATTACGGCGGCGGACGCACTGAGGTCCTTCCCGCCGGAGGGGGCGGCTCTGGCGGCGGACGCACTGAGGTCCTTCCCGCCGGAGGGGGCGGCTCTGGCGGCGGACGCACTGAGATCCTTCCCGTCGGGGATTTCGGCGTCGGCGACGATGCTCGGTCCGGTTCTCGGGCCGCGCCGCCGACCGAGGTCATCTCGGCTGAGCCCCCGATGGCGGCCCCGCCGTCCCAGATGCCGCCGTCGGTCCCCGTCGCGCCGCTTCCCGAAGAGCTAGAGCGCCGCGGAAATCTCGGCCAAGAGTTTGGGCAGGCGCAAGCCGGGCTCCAACCCTCGCAGCCGCAGCCTCCGGGCTCGCTCAATCCGCCGACGTGGAATGAGTTCATTGGCGGGCAGGGGCCCGACGCGCCGGGTGAAACCCCGGAATGGATGCGTCCTGGGCCGACCGTCCGCCTTATCGTGTTTCTCGGAGCCCTCGCGATTCTTTCCTTCGCCGTTCGATTCCCGATAGCGGGAATGGGCGCATATGCCTTTGCGGCGTTCGCACTCGCAATGATCGGATCGTCCTGCCGGAGCCTCAACGCCCGGCGCCGAGCCCGCGGCGGCAAGTTCTCGGGCGAGAAATGGGGCGTGGCGCTGAGGCTGCCCGGCATATTCCTGAAAACCGTCTTTGAGCAGGCGTTGAGCGTCGGCATCGGCGTCGCCCTAGGCGGGGCTGCGCTGTGGGGCTTGAGCCTCGCGGTTCCCTCGGAGCCCCGGCTCGGCACTTTTGCCGGCGTCGTCATAGCGATGACAGTCGCGTGGTTCAACGCCCTCAACGCCCCCGCGAGGCTCGGCGCCCGCAACCTCATGGCCGCGATCGCCCCGGTCAGGTCGTACAAGTACTTCTGGGGTGTGGTCCTCGTCGCTCTCACCGCGCTCGGCGTCCTCTACTCCTCCGCTCGGCAGTATCCCGATTGGGCGCCGTTTGACGACACGCCTTCCTTCCTAAAGACGGAGTAGCGCGATTGAGAGGCGGAGCGGCGCGGTGGGACGGGGGATGTCTTCGACGGCCCCCGCGAACGAACGGTGACAGAACGATCACAAGAGCTTACTAGTTTCTCCACAGCATGCTCGCCTACAATCGTGCGCATGGCTTCACGAAACACCCCGGGGATGATGAATTCGCCCTATATGACGAAGCAGCAGAGGCAGCAGCAGGCCCGCGAGAAAGCCCGCCTTCTCCAGCAGGCGGAGGCGAAACGCGCCAAGCGCACGCGCTTGCTCGTGGCGTTGGGCAGCTCCTTTGCTGTCATCCTCGTCGTCGCAGCCGTCGTCTTTGTCATCTGGAGCGGCACGAAGAAGGGAGAGGAGACGAAGCCGAAGGAAAGTCCAAGCGCGAACGTTTCGGCCGACGGCGTCATCTCCGTCGGGAAGGGCTCTTCCGAAGGCACAACTCGGGCGGGTGCGAAGAACGCCGGCAAACCGAGGGTTCGCATCTACTCCGACTACGCGTGCACCCACTGCAACGACCTCGAGAAGGAATACGGCAACAAGCTTGTGAACCTCGCTGGCAAAGGCGAGATCACCCTTGAGATCGTTCCCCTGTCGGTCCTCCAGCAAAAGTTCTCGGACGTAGCCAGCCAGGCCGACTATTACATCGCCGAAAAGGCTCCGCAGTACTACGCCGCTTTCCACACGAAGTACTTCGCCGACGTCTCCGCCCCGATCTTCGCCCGGCAGAAGGGCATTCCCTCGGAGTCGGAGCATAAGAAGGTCGCGCTCGACGTCGCAAAGAAGGTCGGCGTGCCCGACAACGTGCTCAAAGGCCTCAACAGCACTCTGAGCAAGAATCGCTATGGTCCTTTCCTCCAGCATGCGGCCAAGAAGTTCGCCGACGCCGGGCACCAAGGCACCCCGACCGTCACGATCAACGGGAAAAGGCTCGAGGACTGGACCGAGGGCAAGCTGCTGACCGAAGTTGAAAAAGTCGCCGGCCACAAGCTCGAGGCCTCCGACGCCGAGCCGGCGACGCCGAAGGGCTGACAAGCAGTCTCCGGCAGGGCCGGCCCGCGGCTCTTCTAACCAATGCATAGGGCGGGGCGACGTGTGACGTCGCCCCGCCTTTCCACGCCCTGGCGCGGCGGCGTCGCTGTGAGCGCACTTCGGCCGGACGTCTCCTTAAGGGAGCGTTCCGGCTTGGGTAAACTGCCTGCGTCTGGCAAGATAGAGGGGCGTTCGCTCCGGGAGCGTCCGCGCCACCTTAGCTCAGTTGGTAGAGCACCCGCCTTGTAAGCGGACGGTCAAGGGTTCGAGTCCCTTAGGTGGCTCACACTCTCTTGAGCCTCTTGTCTGTGACCTTACGCCCTCGGGCGGTTCACGCCGCTACAGCTTTTCAATCTCATACGCGGTTGCAGTCTGTCTTTCAATCTCGTACGCGGTTGCAGCCTCTCAATCTCTCGGATCCGTCCCTGCGCGGATAGGGCCGCGGGAGGCTCAAACCGCGTACGCCTCGTTCGCAATGCCGGGGGCGGAGGGGGAATCGTGACGAAATCCGCCTCTCGCAGTATGGGTTTACACGGTCTCCTAGTTTAAGATTGAATTACGAGCCGGAAGTCACGCACCGGCTCGGCAAACCGACACCGGTGCAGAAAACGTCGGAGGAGACGGCTGCGATGCCCGCAACCCTTCGCGGCCCCGGCAGTCGCCTTCATTGGTGTCGGTTTGCGCCGGTCTTACGAGCAGGCCCTTTCGTCATCGGCGACGGAAGGGCCTGCTTTGCCTCGCAGGCTTTCCCTGCCGCTTAGCCGTTCGCAAGCCGCCGGGGCGTTCTTTCTGGCGGCTCGGACGTTCGCCCGCTTCCGGGGAACCGGCTTAGCGCCGTCGGCGTGTGCTGCGTCGGCCCCTCGCCTTGTCGCCCGATTTGTCGCGCTGCGGCAAGCGGGGCGCGGGGGATTCACGCTGAGTTTCACGGACGCCGTCGTTGTCGCGCTGCCGAAAGCGAGGCGCGACGCTCCGTCAAAGCGGCCAGTCGCCCTATCGAAGCGACCAGTCGACAGGATGCCCGCCGAGGTCGGTGAGGAGGGAATTGGCTCGGGAGAAGGGGCGCGACCCGAAAAAGCCTCGAGTCGCCGAAAGCGGCGAAGGATGCGGGGACTCGATCGTCGGCACGTCGCCCAGCAGAGGCTTGAGCTCCTGGGCCGGCCTGCCCCACAGGATTGCGACCAGGGGGCCGCCGCGCCCCGCGAGTCTGCGGATGGCGTGGGCCGTCACCTCTTCCCATCCCTTTCCCCTGTGCGATGCGGGTTTGCCGGGCTGGACGGTCAGGACCCTGTTGAGAAGCATCACTCCCTGCTCGCACCAGGGGGTGAGGTCGCCGTCGTCGGCGGGGGAGATGCCCAGATCGTCGTAAAGCTCCCTGTAAATGTTGACGAGGGAACGGGGGATCGGGCGAACGGAAGGGTCGACGGAAAAGCTCAGTCCCACGGGGTGCCCGGGCGTCGGGTAGGGGTCTTGCCCGACGATCAGCACCCGCACAGCGTCGAACGGGTATGAAAAAGCGCGCAGCACTCGATCGCCCGCGGGGAGGTAGCCGCGGCCTGCGGCGTTCTCGGACCGGAGGAAATCGCCCATTGCGTGAATGCGCTGTTCGACGGGTTCCAATTCGCGCGCCCATCCGGGGTCGATGATGTCTGCCAGGGTCATGGCACAAGCCTAGCCTTCTTGTGTGTGAGATTCGCTGACCGAGAGACCCTCGCGGACCGGGCGGGGTAGGATGCCTGAGGAAGCAGGATCGCTTTCGGCCGGAGGCACACTCGCGATGGAGGCGCGAATCCGAGAAAGGCGGAACATTGGAGGAGGGCACAAGGCTGTCCGATGTCGAAAACGCCGTTCTGGACTTGGAGGAAACGTGGTGGACCCGCGGGAGAACCAAGTCTGAGGCCATAGCGACTCTGGGAATGACCACCACCCGTTACTACCTCGTGCTTAATCGCGTTCTTGCCAATCCGCAGGCGCGAATGGAGCGCCCTGAGCTTGTGGGTCGGTTGCTGCGTTTGCGGGACCGGCGCGCTGGCGAGCGAAGTAGTGACGGCGATTGTTAGGCTATGAACGTGGCAGATAACGAATACCCCGCAGACGAGTTCGATCGGCTGGCAGACGCCCGGACGATTCGAGGAACTCACAGGCGCAAGGAGTCGAACCTCAAATGGTGGCTGGCGCTTGTCGCCGTTGTGATCCTTGCTCCGACCGCGGGATGGGCGATCTCGAACTACATCGGTTCCTCCGAGGAGAAGCCTGCGCCTACCGCCTCCGCGAAGGAGGCCCCTTCGGGCGCCCCGAGCGGCGCCTCTCCGACGGCGGGCTCAGGCGGCGATCCCAGTTCCTCCGGCGGGGACAAGCCGTCGGAGTCCGGCAAGCCAAGCGGGAACCCGTCGACGGACGCTTCTGCCACTCCGTCGGCGCAGGAGAGCAGCACGTCGGCCGACGCCGGCGCCGGCCGTCCCGTTCTCGTGCTCAACGGATCGAAGAAGCCCGGATTGGCCGCCACCGGGAAGCAGAAACTGGAAAAGGCCGGCTACACGAAGGTCTCGGCGAACAACTACAGCGGAGGAAGCCCCGCAGTTTCAACCGTTTTCTACGCGAAAGCCTCGGATGCGCAAGCGGCCAAGCAGGTCGCCGCGGCCCTCGGCATCCGTCCCGGCAACGTCGTCCTTGCGCCGAAGGCCACGGGCGGCGACCAGATCGTCGTCGTTCTTCGCGCCGACGTGAGGTGAGACGCGAAGCAAAGCCTAAATCCCCTCTTGAAGCCCGCTCCTTTCTTTGCAAAGGGAGCGGGCTTCAAGCTCTTGTGGGGAGTTTGCAAACCCTTGTGGACAAGTGTGTGATTGCCTATAAAGTGAGAGCGCGTGCGCCCCTGCCGGCGCGGTGTATGCAACAGAAAACGACATGGGTACCTAAACTCATATATTTTTAGGTACATCCTGTGTAAAGTTGGTGGCACCTGGAAAAGGCAGCAATGTCTCAACGCTCACTTTCGCGCATTTGCGCTATTTCCATAGGAGAAAGCATGAATATTTCTACTAGGAGGCTGTCGCTCGCCGCCACGGTCGCCGTTGTGGCTCTGGCCGTGCTCATGGTCGTTTCACCGGCTGCGGCCGCGGAACCGGCTGCGGCCGTGAAACCGGTCGGAATCACGGAACCGGCTGCGGCAGGCAAACCGGCTGCGGCCGCAAAACCGGCTGTTTCCAATAATGCGCCGCAGGCCGCTTTGGCCCGCAAACATGCGGTTTCGGCCAATAAAGGGGCCGCATCGGCCAAGAGGCAACTTTTGCCCGCAGACACACCAAGCCCGCGAACCGGGGATTTCGAGATAGACGGCAAGGGCAAGCTAGTGCGGTATAAAGGCTCTGCCAAGGACGTCGTCATTCCCGACTCCGTCAAGGTCATCGGCAAGGAGGCGTTTTACAGAAGCGGCGTCGTCAAGGTCAAAGTCCCCGCGACGGTGACCGAAATCGAAGAACAAGGCTTTGCCTACTGCCGCGAGTTGGCTGCCGTCGAATTCGAGGACGCCCAGGCCAAGCCCAGCAAGCTGGCCAAAGTCGGCGAGTCTGCTTTCAGCAGGACGGGAGCTCTCAAAGAAATCGTCCTTCCGCGTTCGGTGACGCACCTTGGGCAAGAGGTGTTTTACGACAGTGGAATCGAGAAGGCCGCCCTGCCTGTCGGGTTGACGGAGATCCCCGAAATGACGTTCATGAAGGCAGGTCGCTTGAAGGACGTCACCGTTTCGGACAACGTGACGAAGATCGACTACCGGGCGTTTGCCATAACCCATAGCCTCAGGTCTCTGAAAGTGGTCGGGGCGGATGGGCAAATCTCGACGGGATTTCCCTCGAAGCTCAAAGTTCTGGGCAGATGGGCTTTCTGGCGTTCGGGGATCAGGCAGGCCGTGCTTCCCTCCGGACTGGAAACAATCGAAGAATCCGCATTCAACCGTTCGGCGTTGGAGAAGTTGACCCTTCAGGAGGGTCTGAAGTCGATCGGTCCAGGAGCATTCTCCTTCTCCAATCTAACCGAACTGACGATTCCCGATTCGGTCGTCCACGCTGACGGCGCGGTGAGCGGCACGAGGGAAATCGCCAAACTCCACATCGGCAAGGGCGTGGGTCCCGATCAGCTTGACGGCTCATTCTCCCGAAACAATTCCCTCAGAACGATCTCCGTCAGCGAGGGCAATCCAAACTATGCGGTCGTCGGAAAGGCGCTGTTCAACAAGCAGCGGACCAAGCTCGTCGTCGTCCCCCGGGACCTCTCCGGAAGCAGCGGTCCAAAGACCTACGACGTTCCGGCAAGTGTGACGACGATCGCCAGTTACGCCTTCAGCAATTCGGCTTATGAAGAGGTCAACCTGCCGTCGGGCCTTCGAAGCGTCGAAGACGGAACTTTCTATTCTTCAGCGCTTAAGAGGATTGTTTTGCCGAGAGGCCTTGAGACAATCGGGGATAGCGCCTTCGCGTGGGCAGCCAACCTGACCGAGGTCGATCTTGGCGGCGCCACGACGATCGGCGTCTATGCCTTCCAGAAGACGCCCGCGCTTAAGACAGTCAACATGCGGACCGACCTCAACAGGCTCAAGGAAATCGGTTCGCTTGCCTTCTACGAATCCGGATTGGTCGAGGCGACGCTTCCCGACTCGGTCACGGCAATCCGCTCCGGCGCCTTCTCCGGCAATGAAAAGCTTCTCAAGGTCCGCCTGGGGTCGGGGCTCTCCGTGCTGGAGGAGAACGTCTTCTACGGGACGCCGCAACTGCGCGAAATGACGGTGGCCCAAGGCAATCAGACCTTCAGCGCCGAGGGCAACATGCTCTACGCCAAACGGAGCGATGGCGTGCACCTCATACGGTCCGCCCCGGGCGACCACACCCCCGAGCGCCGCGTCAAGGACGGCGTGACGGCGATCGACGAGAGCGCCTTCGCCGACAATGCGAAGCTGCAAAAGCTCCGCCTTCCCGACGGGCTCAAGAGCATCGGGAATCGCGCATTCTTGAATGCGACGGCTCTCAACGAAGTGCGTTTCCCCGACAGCCTCGAGGTTGTGGACGGATTCTTCAACACGCCGTCGCTGCACAAGGCCGATTTCGGAACCCAGATCACTTCGATTGACCGCGCTTTCGAAGGCAGGTACCCCGAGCGGATCGTCGTGCGCGGAGCCAAGAACGGAAAGTTCGTGTACTCCTACGACGAAAGCGACGATAACTTGACGAACGGCGTGCCCCGGCCAAAGCCCGTCTCCGCATACTTCGGCGAGGGGATGACGGAGGTCAGCTACTCTGCGGGCCTGTTCCCGAAGGTTCTCGTTCTGCCGGGCACGCTGAAGGAGCTCAACATCGACAGCGAGTCCGTCGACGGGCAATGGAAGGCTTCGGCGGTCTTCTACGTGGCGGCCGAGCCGGGCTCATCCGCCTGGAAGCTCGCGTCCGAGAAGATGTCCGCCTTCGGCATGGATCCGGCCAAGCAGCTCAAGCGGTACACGCCGATGAGCGTGACTGCCCGGCCCGCCGCCTCTTCCCAGGGGAAGTCGGCCGTCACGGCAGATGTGCGCGGAGGCGTGGCAGAGGGCGCGCACCAGGTGCGGGTCGTCGCGGTCGGCTCCGACGGGACGACGACGCCGCTGTCCGACTGGGTCGAGGCAAAGGCCGCCGGCCAGGGCCACCGGGCGACCGTCGAGTACAACGCCCCCGCGGCGGGCGGGAAGGTCAGGGTCGAGGTCCGCGACCACACCGAGCTGACCCTCATGGCCGACGTCTCCGACGCCGCGACGCCGAGCCCGGAGCCTTCGGCTTCTCAGGCGCCCACGGCGTCGCCGACTGCGACGCCCACAGCCGGGCATGCCGCCACGCCCTCGCCGACGGCTTCGACAGGTTCGGCCGCGCCTTCCTCTCCGGCTGAGCCGGAAGCCTCCCGAACCGGCCGCGGCTAAACCGGCCCAGCCGCGCAAGGAAGGGCCCCGGGACGGACGATTTCGACGTCGTTCCGGGGCCCTTTCTGTGCCCGAGGCTCGTGTTCGCCGCCGTCGATGCACTTTCCGACCGGTTCGTAGACTTTGGGCCCCTTCGAACCGCTTCCCAATAAAGCAAGGGTGGTTCATTTTCTAGAAGAATCGAGTTACACCTGGCATACACAGCATCAATTTGATAGGCTCGTTGGGAAACAAAGGAGGATGCGATGGTTTCTTTTCATGATGTCATGCTATGGCGCGGCAGCAAGTTTCGCGACGCAGCGGTGATGCTGCGCGCCGCGGCGAAGCGATTCGGCGAGACGCACTCCGCGATGGCGGGGATAGGCTCTTCCGAGCTCGAAGGCAAGTTCTCCGAGGCTGAGCAGAGGAAGCGCCGATCGATGGTGGACGATGCGGAGGATCTTGAGCGCACCTTCCAGCGCGCTGCCCAGAAATTCGACCTGGCCGGCGAGTCGGCGGACAAACTGGCCAAAGAGGCCGCCGATCTCAACGCCGAGGTGCGCGCGAAAGGCGGGGAGGTCGACGACGACGGCGCCGTCAGCGGCGTCGACATGGGCTTCCGCCTTGGCAATCCGGGTCCGGTCACAAAGGAAGATCTTCAGGACACGCTCCAGGAGGGGTTTACTAAGCGAGGCTGCCTGTGCGTGGGCAAAGCCGAGCAGTTCCTCAAGGTCGTAGAGCAGATCTACTCGCATTTCGGCATCGAAGCCTGGAGCAATGCCATTGAGAGTGGAAGCAATGTGGTCCAGCTCGGGACCAAAGGGCCGCCGCGCTCGACGCTGGGGGCTCAGTACGTCAACGACTGGTGGACGGCCCTCTCGCCCGAAGAGCAGAAGGAGATCATCCTCAAGCACCCCGAATGGATCGGGCACCGCGACGGCATCCCGGCCGACGCTCGAAGCCGCGCCAACACGGTCTTGCTGCACAAGTACCTCGACCGGATGGAGGAGCTCAAAGGAAAGGTCGAAACCGAAGGGGAGTCCGACGCCCTGTTCAAAAAGTACGGCGTGACGCCGGGCGAGTACCGCGCTTACGTTTACAACAACCGAGATCACGTTCTTGCCCTGGCCAAGCGGTTTCCGATGCCGAAGGGCGGGCCGGAGGCGCTTTTCAGCGCGCATTCGGCGCGGCAGAGCCTCCTGGTCTTCGATCCGGGGAAAGGCCATGAGCACGTGCGGGCGGCGATAGGAGTGGGCGACGTCGACAAGGCCAAGAACGTCATGGTGTACGTTCCCGGCATGACGACGAATGTACGGGACGGCTTGGTCGGCACAGGAAGCGGAGGGAGCTCCGTGGTCGGCCTCGAAAGGGCCCTGCAAGTGTCCGATCGGCAGCATACTGGGGGAAGCGCGGGGGTCGTGTGGCTCGACTACGACGCCCCCAGCTGGGGCGAATCAGCGCCGTATCAGAAGAATGCCGTCTATTACCCCCATGCGGCCAACGAGGCGAAAGAACGCCTGTCTTCCTTCATGGAAGGAGTGCAGCAAACGCATGCGGGCGATCCGAATCTCACGTTGAGCGGGCACTCGTACGGTTCGCTCGCTGCGGCTGTCGCCGCGGGCCTCACCGACGTTCAGGATCAAGTCGCGGTGTGGGGATCCGCCGGGGTGAACGCGACGACCAACGACGAGCTCAACGTCCTTCCTGGAAATGCCTACGTCGGCGCCGCGGAGGGGGACGCCGTCGCGGCGAGCGGGCGGTTCGGCCTGAATCCCGACGTCAACAAAAACTTCGAGCATTTCAGCACCGAGAAGTGGACAAGTCCCGAAGGAGGGCGTTATGAGGCCTCTCATGGTCATTCGGAGTACCTTTCGGGGCCCGAGTCCAAAAAATCCGAGGGAAAAACTTCGACGTACAATATTGGACGCATCATGTCGGGCAAAGGCATGGCTGCGGAGGAGAAGTGAGATGGTCGGCAAGAAAGCGATCGCCGCCCTGTGCGCGGCTGGAGCGTTTGCGGCGGGGTGCGATATGTCCGACGAGTACCTCGGCGGGGGCGAGGCGACGGCTTCGCCCGTCGAGCGGCCCGTTGTCGAGCTTCGGCGCGAAACCCTGGGGCTGGAAATCTCGCTTTACCGGATGCTGAGCCAAGAATACGGGGTGGGCGAATGGAAGCCCCAAGAGGAGCAGATTCAGACGAAGGTGAGTGCCTTCGTCGTCTGCCCGGCCGGATACTCCTCCGAACTGTATAGGTTGGCGACGGCGGCTCCCATTCCGGCCGAAAAGTGGAAGGCTGCGACGGCGAGGATATACGAGCTCGCCAAGCCTTACGGATTTGGCAAGCCCGAACCTTATATACACACCGAGGGCAACGCGGGAATCCTCAATAATCCGCGCACCGGCGCCGAGCTCACCGTCATCAGCCACCCGGAGTTCCTTCTGATTGAGATCGACACCGGTTGCGGCAAGGACAACAGCCCCCAGGGTTTTTCCGACTGGCCTCGCGGAACGGAAGTGGTTCCCGACAGTCTGCGCAGCACCGGACGCGGCTTTTCTTCGCCGGAGAGATGGGCGCCCTACGATCCGAACGTCGCCGTCACACCGCCGCCGAGCCCCGCGGCAAAGCGGTCCGGCGCCACAGCGAAGCAATCCGGCGCCACAGCGAAGTGATCAAGCCCTGAGGCAAAGTGATCGGGCCCGAGGGGGTAAGCGGGCTCCAGCGGGGAACTCAAATGGCGGGCTCCTCTAAGAAGGCTCGAATGAGACAGGCGAATCCCAAAAGCCCGGCTGCACATCCCGGGCGTCACGCAAAGGAGGAAACATGGGAGAGCTGAGAGTAAACGATGCGGCCCTTCGCAAGATGGTGGCGACGTCGGACGACCTGGCCGGCGTCATTCGAGGCATCGACAACGGCGATGCCATCCGCGAGTCGAACGACGGCGTCGTCAACGGCGGCCTGGGCGCCGCAGCCGAGAAGGCAGCGGGGTATTTCGAGGAAGCGGTGGGCATCTACGCGAAGCGCCTGGAGGCGTATTCAAAGGCCACCAGGGAGGCGGCGGAGGACTTTGCCTCAGCGGATCAGGCGAACGCGGCGGCCTTCTCTTCCACGCGGCAGAAGCCGGTGTGAATGGAGGCCGTCCTCGGGCGGCGGCTTAAGTTTCCCTCGGGCGGCGGCTAAGCTTCCCTCGGGCGGAGGTTTCCGCGTGCAAACGGGAATCCCCGCCGAAAGAGACCTCCAGACTTGAGTCGCGAAGACTCAGCTTTGGGTGAACGGCGTTGCCTTGCACTCTCCGGGCGCGAGTGCCAGAATCTTAGTTAGCACTCGCAACCGTAGAGTGATAAAACCTCTCAGTCGGTGAGGCGCCGGGCGGGCCGGAAATAGGACCGGTTCGCACGGCGTCGTCCGTCGCGGGCACCGACCGAGCATCCCATCTGGAGGGAATACTAAGCATGGCAAAAACCATTGCCTTCGACGAGGAAGCACGTCGCTCCATGGAGCGCGGCCTCAACCTTCTTGCCGACACCGTCAAGGTCACGCTCGGCCCCAAGGGGCGCAACGTCGTCCTCGACAAGAAGTGGGGCGCCCCCACCATCACCAACGACGGCGTTTCCATCGCCAAGGAGATTGACCTCGAAGAGCCGTACGAGCGCATCGGCGCCGAGCTGGTCAAGGAAGTCGCCAAGAAGACCGACGACGTCGCGGGCGACGGCACCACCACCGCCACGGTTCTGGCCCAGGCGCTCGTGCGCGAGGGCCTGCGCAACGTTGCGGCCGGTTCGAACCCGATTGCGCTGAAGAAGGGCATCGACAAGGCGGTCGCTCGCATTTCAGAGCAGCTGCTCGCCGACGCCAAGGAAGTGGAGACCGAAGAGGAGATCGCCTCGACCGCCGCCATCTCGGCCGGCGACAAGGAGATCGGCCAGGTCATCGCCGAGGCGATGAGCAAGGCGGGCAAGGAAGGCGTCATCACCGTCGAGGAGTCGAACACCTTCGGCCTCGAGCTCGAGCTGACCGAGGGAATGTCCTTTGACAAGGGATTCCTCTCGCCGTACTTCGTCACCGACCCCGAGCGTCAGGAAGCCGTCCTGGAGGAGCCCTACGTCCTCCTGGTCGACTCCAAGGTCTCCAACGTCAAGGAACTCCTTCCCGTCCTCGAGAAGGTCATGCAGACGGGCAAGCCGCTGCTCATCATCGCCGAGGACGTCGAGGGTGAGCCCCTCGCGACCCTCGTCGTCAACAAGATTCGCGGCACCTTCAAGTCCGCGGCCGTCAAGGCCCCCGGCTTCGGCGACCGTCGCAAGGAGATGCTCCAGGACATGGCCATCCTCACGGGCGGCCAGGTCATCTCCGAGACCGTCGGACTCAAGCTTGAGAACACCGACATCGACATGCTCGGCCGCGCCCGCAAGGTCGTGCTGACCAAGGACCAGACGACGATCGTCGACGGCGCCGGGACCCCCGAGCAGATCGAGGGACGCGTCGCGCAGATCAAGGTGCAGATTGAGAACTCCACCTCGGAGTACGACACCGAGAAGCTGCAGGAGCGCCTGGCCAAGCTCGCCGGCGGCGTCGCCGTCATCAAGGCGGGCGCCGCGACCGAAGTCGAGCTCAAGGAGCGCAAGCACCGCATCGAGGACGCCGTTCGCAACGCGAAGGCGGCCGTCGAAGAGGGGATCGTCGCCGGCGGCGGCGTCGCCCTCATCCAGTCCGCCGAGGAAGCCTACAAGGGGTTCGAGCCCGAGGGCGACGAGGCGACCGGTGCGCAGATCGTCAAGATCGCCATCGAGGCGCCGCTCAAGCAGATCGCTGAGAACGCCGGCCTCGAAGGCGGAGTCGTGGCCGAGAAGGTCCGCAACCTCCCCAAGGGCAGCGGCCTGAACGCCGCGACCGGCGAGTACGGCGACCTCCTCTCCGAGGGCGTCATGGACCCGGTGAAGGTGACCCGTTCCGCTCTGCAGAACGCGGCGTCCATCGCCGGCCTGTTCCTGACCACCGAGGCCGTTGTGGCGGACCTGCCGGAGAAGCCCGCTGCGGGCGGCGCCGACGCCGACATGGGCGGCATGGGCGGCATGTACTAAGCCGCGAGGCCGCATCGGCAGTCTCTTCGCATAATCGAGGGGCGGGAGCCTTCCAGGGTTCCCGCCCCTCGCGTGTGCAGCAGGGCTGAGCCAAAGAGACGGACGGCGGCAGCCTCGGCATCCCCCGCCTCGCGTGTGCAGCAGGGCTGGTGGGCCTCAGTCGCGCCTCACAGGTCGGGTTCGCGTTCCATTCCGCTCGTGGACACTTGCGCTGCGGCGGCTTCCTCTTCGTCGTCGACCCACTCGGGGGTGGCGGCCGAGAGAACTTTGTAGCCATGCCTCCCGCTTGGGAAGGCCAATCGCCACGACTCCGCACCTGAGGCGCCTCCCTGCTCGGCGGCGTCCTCTTCTGCCAGGCGGCTGAGGCTGGAGCCGAGCGCGTTGTCCCATTCTCCGGCTTCCGCGGGGGCGGCGTCCGGCGACTGCGAGTTCGCCGACTTAAAGCCGTCCGGAACGCGAGGGCTTGCGACGGCGTTCAGGCCGTCCGCGGCACGGGCATTTGCGGCCCTCTGGCCGCCCGACTTCGCCTTCCCTGACTCCGTTGCGCCCGCCTCCGCACTTCTTGGCTTGGCGGCGCCGACGGCGCGCACCGTCCCCGTCTCGGTCAAGGCGCCGCCGGAGCCCGCTTGGGCGTCTCCCGCGCAGCGTCCGGCCTGATGGCGGTCCTCAATCCGTTTGCGCACCTGTGCGGCCAGCTTTTCGCGTTTGAGCTGCTTGAGCTCCTCGGGGCTCAGATCCGTCGGAGTCTTCTCGCCCGGTGAGAATCGCTCCCCGCAGGACTCAAGGCTCGAAACCTGCGTGGCGCCTGAAACCTGCCCTTGGGCGTCCGTGCGGCCTCCGCTGCCGACGCGGCTTTGCCCGGCGTTGCTTTGCGCGGCTCTGACGTGTGCCGCGTCGCCTCGCCCCGAGCCGTCTTGCCTGCCGTTGCCGTGCTCCGTGGCCTGAACGGCGGCGAATGAGCCCGTCGCGGGAGACGGGGCGCTTGCAGGGTAGGGGGGCGTGACGGCTGAGAGGGGCGATTGCGCGGAGGGGGGCGTGAGGATTCGTGCGTGAGGGACGAGCGTGGGCCGGGGGTCTTCTTCGACCTCCGGGACCCTGGCGGCCATGGCCTTTCGCTCGTTGGTCGCCGGGGCGCCGTCCTGCTCCGACATGGCTTCAAGTTTGGCGGCGATCCGCTGCGATTCGGCTTGCAGGTTCTCCCGGGTGGTCTCCTCCCACTGGCGGGCCAGCGGCGTGATGAAGAGCGCTGGGCGCCCGAGCAGATGGCGAATGATCTCCTGGCGTCCGCGCAGGAAAAGAACCGTGGGAATGTGACTGTACTCTTTGCGAACTCGTTCTATGTACTTCTTGTAGCGCTGAGGCTCAACCGCGAGCGTTCCCATGTGTGCGTCGCGCAGGGCCAGCAAGTCGATGTCGATCGCATCGAGCTTGGCTGTGTCGCTCGACCGCGGATCGCACTTTGAGCGGACTCCCCTGACAAGCTCGGCCACGCGGCGGGCGTTGTCCTCAGGAACGCCGAGGCGCAGCAGATCCTCGTATGCGACCTCCGCGGAGGCCGCCTCGTCTTCTCCGCCGTTGCGGGTGTACGTGTCTTTCGCCTCAGTTGAGAAGACGACGCCGTGGTACCAGGCCGCCAGCCGAACGAGCTCGGGGCGGTGCATCTGCGGCGTCAGGGTCTCCACGCTCGCCGCGATGTCCATCAAGTGCTGAAGCCCGTGATAGTGCCTGTCGTCGGACGACCATCGTCGGAGAACGTCGCGACATGCTACGGCGAGCTCCTCCTTCGACAAAGGAGAGCCAGCCGCTTGGACTGCCCGCACATACGCCTGCGGCAGCCACTGCGGAATGTCGACATGCATCGAAACCTCCTACCTTAGGCCAGCCATACTAGTCCTCTTGGCTGAAATCGCACATTCGGCGGCTGGGGAGCTCCTGAGCTTTCGCGTAGTTGGCGCTTTGAGTCCACGCAATGGGGCGAAATGCCCTAACGTAGTGATGTGAAGTTTTCGAAGAGATCGGCCTCGCCGTCGCCGCTGCGCGGAAGAGCTCTGGTGACGGGGGGAACCTCCGGGATCGGATTGGCTTTCGCCCGCGCCCTGGCCGCACGCGGATGCGACATCGCGCTCGTGGCCCGCAACGAGGCCCGACTGGAATCGGTCGCCGCCGAGCTCTCCTCGAGGGGCGTCGACGTCGTCGCGCTTTCGGCCGATCTCTCGCAAGCGGAGGGCGTGGCAAAGGTCTGCTCCTACATCGACGAGGAGCAAGTCGAGATCCTCGTCAACAACGCGGGCAAAGGCCTGCATCACCCCCTCGCCACAACGGACACGGCGCCGCTGAGGGAGGCCATCGATCTCATGGCCACCGCCGTGGTCGAGGTCGGCGCCGTCGCCGCCGCCGCCATGAAGGCCCGCGGCCACGGCGTCGTCGTCAACACGGCCTCGGTTTCGGGCCTCGTTCCCATGGGCCTGTACTCGGCGATTAAAGCCCTTGTGAAAACGTGGTCGCAGGCGCTCGCGCTGGAAATGCGACCCCACGGAGTTCAGGTTGTGACCTTCATGCCGGGATGGGTGCGCACGGAGCACCACGCCCGCGCGGGCATCGCGACGTCGAACCTTCCCGACGCCGTCTGGCTCGACGCCGACGCCGTCGTCGAGGAGACGCTTCGAGCCGTCGACGCCGGGAAGACCTACGTCACGCCTTCCCTTAAGTTCAAGGTCGCCTCGGCCCTCGCTCGGTACGCCCCGCAGCGCGCCGTGGGCGCCGTGACGCAGAAGATCGTGAGGAGGCGCGACGGGTGACGGAGAACCTCGAGCCGGTTGACCGGTATCTCGACGAGAAGAAGGCCAAAAGGCGCCATCGCGTGCGCAGATACATGACCCGGCCCGTCATGTCGACCTACTTGAAAACCGAGGTTCTGGGGGAGGAAAACGTCAAGGGCCTGGAAGGCGCCTTCATCTTGGTGCCCAATCACTCCTCGCACTTGGACGCGCCCATGGTCTTCTCGCTTCTGCCCGACTGGATCACAGAAAAGCTCGCCACCGGCGCCGCGGCCGATTACTTTTACCGCAAACGCGGGATCTCCTCCCTCACGTCCGTCTTTTTCAACACCTATCCGATCCTGCGCAAGGGCAAGCGCGAAAGCGTCGAGCACAGCAAGGCGGCGGGGATGACGGGGCGCCTGCTGCGGGCAGGCGTTCCGATTCTGGTCTTCCCCGAGGGCACGCGCTCGCGCAGCGGCAAGATCGGCCAGCCGAAGGCGGGCGCAGCGGCCCTCGCCATGCAGGTGGGGGTGCCGATCGTCCCAATCGCCATGCTCGGCGGGCACGAAGCCATGCCCGTGGGGAGGTTTCTGCCGAAGTTCCGATCGGAAGTGTGCCTGTTCATCGGCAGGCCCATGAAAGGACGCGAAGGGGAGTCTGCGGAAGCCTATATGGCCAGGGTTTTCCACGCGATTGAGCTCATGCTCGAACAGCACACGCCTCATCCCGTCGACGAGGACGGAACGTCCCCCTTCGGGGAGTTCGACGACGCCGCCTGAGGCCTGACCGCCTTCCGGCAGAGCCGGAGGACCGCCGGAACGAACCGGCTCTTCTGCGTGCCGCGATCGTCTGCGTGTGAGGCCGTTCGCGACCGTCTCCGCACAGAGCCGGGCCGCCAAACCGTCTTTGCCTGCGAGGTCAGCCTTTTGCCGGGCCCTTGTTGGCCGAGCTCGTGTTGTCTGAGCTCTTGTCGGCCGAGTTTTTGTCGGCCGAGTTTTTGTTGGCCGATCCTTTGCCAGCCGAGCCCTTGAACCGACCGATGCCCTTGGGCTTGGACTCCGGCTTGGACTTCTGCTCCGTCTCCGACGGAGATGCGACGCGCGCCGCCTCCTCGGCAGCTGTGATGCCGCCCGACGCCGTTGAGGAGGCGACAGGCGGGAAGGTCAGGCGCACCGTCAGGCCGCCGCCCGGCGTCTCGCTGATCCGCGCCGTCCCGCCGTGTGCGGCCATGACAGAGGCGACGATGGCCAGGCCAAGGCCCGATCCGCCGGATGCCCGCGACCGGGAGGAGTCCGTCCTGAAGAAACGCTCGAAAAGCCGCTCCGAATCCTCAGGTTCGACGCCGGGCCCGTGGTCGCGAACCTCGACGACGGCGTCCTCTCCCTGTCTTCCCAGAGCTATCTCGACCGGGGTGCCGGCCGGCGTGTGGCTGAGAACGTTGGAGAGCAGATTGGTGACGACCTGGATGACCTTGTCTGAATCGGCGTAGATCGTGATTTCCGGCGCGGGGCCTCCGTCGAGGCCGATGACGGCGGTGGGGCGGCCTGCGTCGCGAACCCTCAGGTCCATGGCCGCATTCATGGCTATTTCGGTCAGCTGTGTGTCCTTCAGCGAAAGAGGGCGCCCCTCGTCAAGCCGGGCGAGCTGGAGAAGGTCCTCGACGAGTCCGCTCATGCGCTGAGCCTCGGATTCGATCCTGTCCATCGTGACGGGGATTTCGCAGTCCGGCACGCCGCCGATGCGATAGAGCTCGGCGTAGCCGCGAACCGTGGCCAGCGGAGTGCGCAGCTCATGCGAGGCGTCGGAGACGAACTGACGCATCTTTTTTTCGGAGCGTTCCTTGATGTCGAAGGACTGCTCGATCTGCTCGAGCATGACGTTGATGGAATCGGCGAGCTTGCCCACCTCGGAGCCCTCTTGACCCTTGGGGACGCGGCGCGAGAGGTCGCCGTCGGCGATCGCATGGGTTGCGCTCTCGATCCCGCGAAGGGGCTTGAGCGACGAACGGATGGAAAACAGCGCCGTGAACGCGCCGACGATGACAATCGCTGCGCCCGACAATCCAATGACCCAGGCGATTCGGGCGACCGTCGCATCGACGGGGGTCAGGGGGAGCGCGATGATCATCGTCCCGATCGTCGTTCCCCGCCCGTCGTTGAGGTTGAAGGCTATTGCGCGCCACTGGGTTCCGAACTGCGTTCCCTCGATGGTTTCGAAGTCTGCGGCCTTTTTCGAAGCGAAGCTCCCGGGGTCTTTGGGCTTGCCGTAGCGCTGATACGTCTGCCGACTGAAGTACTCCGGCCCCGCCACGTCCCAATCGGGCTTCTTTGCGGCGTTGTTGTCGGGAGAGGGGACGATGATCGTGTCCCCCTCCATTTTCACGTAGATGTAATAGTCCGAGAGGTTGAGATGGCCGACGTCGTCTGCGGAGCCGTTTCCCTTTATCTTCGCGATGTTGGCGAGGGTTTTGCTCGCGACGACCTGCCCGGTGGATTTGAGCTGGTCGTCTACGTTGTGGACGAGGTAGGACCTGAGCATCGATATCGTCACGAATCCCAGGGCGACGATGACCAGAGCGAGGAGCGACAGAAACGTGATGAGAAGGCGAAAGGTCAGCGTCCGCCTCTTCATGACGTGGGCGCTGCCCACGGTGCTATCCGTCATGCGCTATTTCGTGTTGCGGAGCACGTAGCCGATTCCACGCTTCGTGTGAATCAGGGGGACGATGGCCTTTGCCTCTTCGGGATCCGTGATGCCGAGGGCTTCGGCCGAGTCGATCTTGCGGCGCAGATAGGAAATGTAGGACTCGACGATCGAGACTTCGCCGTTCCAGTTGTAGTCCCACACGTGGTCGAGGATCTGCATTTTCGACACGACCCTCTCGGCGTTGATGAGCAGATAGCGCAGCAGCTTGAATTCGGTCGGAGACAGTTCGACGATCTGGCCGGCGCGCCGTACGTCGTACGTCTCCTCGTTGAGTTCGAGGTCGCCGTAGGTCAGGACGGCGGCGTCGGCGTCCGAGGGGTGCGTGCGGCGCAGGACCGCGCGGATTCGAGCCACCACTTCTTCCAGCGAAAAGGGCTTGGTGATGTAATCGTCGCCGCCCACCGTCAGGCCTTGGATTTTGTCTTTTACGTCGTCGCGTGCGGTGAGGAAGAGGACGGGAAGCTCGGCGTCGCGCTCCCGGAGTTTGCGCAGGATCGTGAATCCGTCCATGTCGGGAAGCATGACGTCCAAAACGGCGAGATCGAGATGGGCGCCGGCCTGATGGTCGAGGGCTTCTTTGCCGTCGGCCGCGGACAAAACATCGAATCCTGCGAAACGCAAGGACGCGGAGAGCAACTCTCGGATCGACGGCTCGTCGTCGACCACGAGAACGGTTGCTTCGGGAAGCTTAGAGTCGGTCATACCGTCATCTAACAACCCATTCCTGGGAATTGTCTGCAAAAGCGCCCCCGCCTGGCAGGCAATGGTTCCTGCGCAGCAGGGGCGCTGCAATGGCGGCGCGGGGGCGCTCAATGAGCGCCGTCTCGGCGTTCGCTGCGGCCGAAGCCTCGGCCGGACGAAGCCGACGCCCGCCGCGATGTCAGTAGGCGTTGAAGTCGCGCGCCTCAATCTGGGCGGGGGTGTCGCCGCTCTTGAGGGCGGCGAGCCTCGCCTCGATCTCGATGTCCTGCGAATGGTCCTCGAGCTCGGCGAACTGCTGGTCCAGGGACGAGACGGCCACCTCGGCCTTGCCCTGGGCGAGCGCCTCCTGGCGGCGGATCTGGTCCTCGTAGCGGCCGAGCTCGGACGTGGGGTCGAGGACGTTGATCGAAGAGATCGCATCCTGGACGCGATTTTGGGCCTCTGCCGTCTTCGCGCGGGCAACGAGCTGGTTGCGCTTCGTCTTGAGCTCGTCGAGCTTGCTGCGCATCTGGTCGAGGCCGTTCTTGAGTTTGGCGACGACCTCTTCCTGCGAGGCGATGAGCGGCTCGGCGTCCTTTGCCTCCTTCTCGGAGGCCATCTGCTTCGAAATGGCGATCTTTGCCAGGTTGTCGAACTTCGCGGCGTCCTGCTCGTTGCCCGCCAGGCGCATCTGCTCGGCTTTGTTCGACGCAGCGAGGGCCTTCTGCCCCCACTCGCGGGATGCCTTGACGTCCTCCTGATAGTCGGCCTGGGCAAGCCGGAGGTTGCCGACGGTCACGGCCACGGCGTCCTGCGCCTCGGCGATCGAATTCGTGTAGTCGCGGACCATCTGGTCGAGCATCTTCTGAGGATTCTCGGCCCTGTCGAGCAAGGCGTTGATGTTCGCCTTGGCGAGCTGGGTGATCCGTCCCAGGATCGTCTGCTTCTCAGCCATATCTGTGCCTTTCGGTAAGGTGTTGATGAAGTTTTAGAAAGACCCGCCGTCGGAGTCGCCGAAGTCAAAGTCGAAGTCGAAGCCGCCGTCGGAGTCGCCGTCGAACAGGGAACCCAGGGAAAACCCGCCGTCGTCGGAGTCGCCGCCGAAGAAAGACCCGGTGGAGAAGCCGCCTCTGTGGCGGTCGTCGTGCCCGCCGTTGAAGAGGGACCCGAGCACCATGCCGGCGAGCATGCCTCCCATTGTGCCGCCGATTCCGCCGCCGTCGCGCGCGTCATAGTCATACCTGTGCGAATCGCGCTCGCGGAGGTCCATGACCCTGTCTTCCGCCCGGTCGGCTGCGGAAACCGCGGCCTTGTAGTAATCGTCCCTGGCGTCGGGCGATTCCGCGGAGTCGCCCTTGGCGACGTTCTCCCGGGCGGTTGCGAGAAGGGTTCTCGCCTTTTGGTCGGCGTAGCGGCCGTACCCTTCGATTTTCTCCACGCGGTCGATCGTCTGCTGGGCGATGCCCCGGTTGCGCTGGCTCGCCTCCTCTTTCCGCTTCCTGATCTCGTCGGCGTTGCGCACGTCGACGAGCGCTGCGTCGAGCGCGTCCTCGGCCGCGGCCAGCTCTGCCAGGGCCTTTATCGGGTCGACGTCGCCGTTCGAATGAGCGGCTATCGCCTTCTCGGCGTCGGCCTGCTTTGCGGCGATGGCGGGGTTGCCGGCGCCGAGGCGTTTGGCGTCGACGACGTCGGAGGAGATGGAGGCCAGAGCGGCATGTACCTTTTGGAAGGCGTCGTCGAGGGAGCCGCGCGCCTTTTTGATCTCTTCTGCCTTTGCCGCCGCGTGGCCGAGCGTCTCTTCGGCCATGCGGGCGAAGGCCACGGCCTCGTTGCGCTTTCCTTCGGAGGCGTTGTGGCGGCCCGAGGCGATCGAGCTGCGGGCGCTCGTGACGAGAGTCGCGATCTGGTCGGGGTATGTTCGCAGCGTCGCGAGCGCGGCCGGCGAGTACGTCAGGGCGAGGTTGTCGATCTCGGCCATGAGGATGTTGCGCTGCCCGTCAAGCTCGTCGGCCCTCGTTTGAAGCTCGGCCAAGTGCTGGTCGACCCGCGCCGAGAGGTTCCTCAGGTTTTGGAAGCCCTGCTCCTGCGCCGTGATCGCCTCGCGGGCCGAAGCGGTCAGCGCGAGTATCCTCTGATTCATCTCCCACTGCTGCTGAGGGGTTTCGGGAATGTCGTCGTCGAGCGCCTGGCGCACAACGAAGGCCTTCTGCATGGAATCCTGGGCGAAGGCCAGAGCCTCGGCGAACTGCTTGGTGGCCTCGACGCCGAATTCCGCGCGGGCGAATTCGAGCTCCGCGGCCGCCCCGCGCACGCCGTCGTCGGTTTCGAGGAGCTGGCGGGCGGCGCGCTTCGACAGCGAAGCGAGGTCTTCCGCGTTCCTGGCCTCGAGCTCTTTGCCTTTCTTGCGCCTGCGCCAAACGTAGACGCCGCCGGCGGCGCCGGCTCCGACGGCCGGAACGCCGATGAGGAGCGCCGCGGTGCTCCCCGACAGTCCCGACTCTTTCGATTCGCCGGCCCCCTTCGAATCGGCCCCCTCTTTTTTAGTCGCATTCTCTTCGAGGTTGGAGACGACGGACTTCGCCCCGCCCGCCCAATCGCCGCTGCGCCATTTGTCGTACACGCCCGAACCGTCGAGGGCCTTCCTGAGCTCGGCGACGGAATAGCCTGAGCCCCCGGCGAAGAGCGAAAACCTGTTGGTCTCGGTCGCCACGGCGATCAGCGAATCCGAGCGGGACAGGCCGGACTTGCGGAAAGCCTCCTTCGCCCAAGTGTCGGTCGTCTTCGACCCGAAATTCTTGACGAAGACGATGTAAACGGACTTGTGGGTCTTGTCCCGGGCCGAGGCGAGCGCGTCTTGAAGGGCTTTCTCGTTGGATATCACGCCTGCCGTGTCCGTCACCGTCGACTTGAGCTGCTCGGGCTCCTCGGCGAAGGCGGGGGCCGCGAGGGCGGCGGGAACGGCCACCAGACCGGCGAGGGCTATCGAAGGCGCGAGAAGTCGTCGCACCGGGCAATGGCGATTCGTTTTCTTCACGGTCTGATTCTCACCTGCCATGTCTGCGTGGGCAATGTGGGGCCGGGGAACGAATCCCCAGGGACAAAGTTACCAGGTCGCCGACGCAGCGGGGCCGATGCGGTCTGATTTTCCGCCCGTGGCAATATGCCGCTTCGTCGGTTGAAAGCGCGGCGCGGAGGCG